>Ga0207971_100010_pt1 | contig 385374 bp, 343 predicted proteins | sample LakWasMet56_HOW8_2_FD_183890 | JGI IMG/M metagenome (GOLD analysis project Ga0207971, IMG submission 183890) | Freshwater sediment methanotrophic microbial communities from Lake Washington under simulated oxygen tension - Sediment Metagenome... | ecosystem: Environmental > Aquatic > Freshwater... | reverse complement strand
CTCTTCGAAACGTTTGTGGTACAATTTGAATATAAAATCGCACCAAGATGGATATTTGGAAACCCACTCCTGAGCATTGTGTATTGGAATTAATAAAATCTCTGAATCTTCTTCAACAACGGCCTTTACCTTACTTTTATCATTACTAATACCACCTAAAAACGACATCACACAGGTTTCGCCTGCTTTAATATAATAGAGTAAAATCTCTTTTCCATCTTCCTCCTCACGCATTACCTTCAAACTTCCTTGCAATACAATGGGAAGTGTTTTGATATAACTATTCTCCTGCAAAATAACATCGCCAGCCTTAAAATTCTTAATGGTACCACTCTCCATTAAGTGCTTCTTCATCTCTTCATCGATGTTCGGTATGCTAATTTTTGCGCTATCATTTATCATACTTCAAAGATAGAAATTTTAAATGTAAATTTGTAAACGAATTATGACGAACACAAAAAGTAAACACGACCCATTTGCAGTTTTAAAAGTAAAAGAATTTCTTTTCTTTTTAAATACCCGATTCTTTCTAACACTAGCCATTCAAATGCAAAGTGTGATTGTGGGCTGGCAGGTTTATAAAATTACGGGCGATGTGTTGGACCTTGGTTTAATTGGCCTGGCCGAAGCAATTCCATTTATTGCCGTTTCTCTGTTTTCTGGACATGTTGCAGATGTGGTGAGTCGTAAAAAAATCATCATTATTGCTACCTCCTTTTTAACGGTTTCTACTTCGGCATTGCTTTATTTTTCATTAGATACAAGCACCATTCTTCAGCAACATGGCACCATGCCTATATTTATTGTAATTGGCTTTACAGGAATTGTTCGTGGTTTTATTTCCGCATCCTTTCCTTCGTTCATGTCGCAATTGGTTTCCCGCGATTTGTATACCAATGCAGCAACATGGAACAGTACTGTTTGGCATGTAGCTTCTATTGTTGGTCCGGCAATGGCTGGATTCATTTGTGCCGTTAGTTTTACAGCTGCCTACAAAGTAAACATTGCATTAATTGCCATTTCTATTTTTTCGTTTTTATTCATTAAATCAAAACCACTTCCTAAAAAAGAAAAAGCCGAAAGTCTTTTTGAAAGTTTAAGTGCTGGCATCAAATTCGTTTTTAAAAATCAATTAATTCTTGGTGCATTGTCATTGGATTTATTTGCAGTATTGTTTGGAGGAGCGGTTGCGATGTTACCCGCATTTGCCGATAAAATATTACATGTGGGTGCAATTGAATTAGGATTTCTAAGAGCTGCTCCTGCATTAGGAGCAGTAGTAATGGCGTTAATTATTGCTTACAAACCACCCACACAAAATGCAGGGCGTAATTTATTTTTATCCATTGCAGCTTTTGGTGCTGCTACTATTTTGTTTGGAATAAGTGAAAATTATTATTTATCTCTTTTCTTTTTGTTTTTAACAGGTGCGTTCGATAATGTAAGTGTGGTAATCCGTCACAGCATTTTACAATTAGCAACGCCAGACAACATGCGTGGTAGGGTTTCGGCTGTAAATAGCATTTTTATTGGCTCCTCCAACGAAATAGGCGCATTCGAATCGGGTGTTGCAGCACGATCATTGGGATTAAAAGCATCGGTAGTATTTGGTGGTATTATGACGATTTTCATTGTAGCAGCAACTGCCAAAATAGCTCCGAAACTAAGGAAGCTAAATATGAAGAATATTGAATAGATATTAGACGTAAGAAATAAGAAGAGGAAGAATGTTTTTTAATCTTAGGTCGATTTGTAAATTCGATACTATTCGCATTTCTTATCTCTAAAATTGCTTTTACAAGAAGAATAAAGTACATTTAGTACATGAAAAAAATTCTTTTATCTGTTCTAATCGCAAGTAGTATTAGCTGTTCAAATCCAACAACTAACGATACAACATCTGCATACAACTATCTATTAGATGCTTCATTGACTAAAAAAGAACTTCAAAATAAGGTAGACACCGTAAATTTCACAGGAACTGATGGTTTAAAACAAGGGAAATGGATAGAAAATAATTATTCAAAAAATCCTTCAGAGGGTGTTTATAATAACAGTATCAAAGAAGGGGTTTGGACAGAATACTATAACCAACAACGTACAAAAGTTAAAAGCAGAATTACTTTTGTAAATGGGAACATGGAAGGTGCTGCTGTTTTATTTGACAGCATCACTTCTGACTCTACTATAGGAACTTATTCAGAAAATAAATTTATTCCGAATAGTAAAAATTAAGCCTTAATTAAAAATCTTCCCAGGATTTAAAATATTATTTGGATCAAATGCTTTTTTGATGGCACGCTGAATATCCAATGCTTTATCAGAAAATACAATTCCCATATACTCTTGTTGGATTAAACCAATACCATGTTCACCACTGATAGTGCCTCCTAAATTTTTACAAATGGTAAATATTTCGGCAATCGCTTTTTTGATATAATCTCCATCCCACTGCTCATCTGTTAAATCTCCTTTTATTAAACGGATGTGCAAATTCCCATCGCCCGCATGTCCGTAACACACACTCTTAAAGTTATAACGATTTCCTACTTCCTTTACTCCTCTCACCAATTTGGGTAATTCAGCTCGAGGCACCACCGTGTCTTGTTCTTTGCTGATGGCATTCATTTTTACGGCTTCATTTATTTTTCTTCGCAATTTCCATAACTCATTTTTTTGTGCAGCACTATCAGCAAACAATACTTCCGAAACATTATACTTGCTCATCAATTCAGCAATTTGTTCCATCTCCTTCATCATGGTATCCAAATCATTTCCATCTACCTCAATCAGCAAATGTGCTTGAATATCATCTTCTAATTTTACCACACTACTTTCCACATGTTTACTTACCCAATCCAATGCATCACGTTCCATCAATTCCAAAGCACTTGGTGTAAATCCTGCTCTAAACACTTCACTCACTGCTGCGCACGCTTCATCCAAATCACGAAAAGGAACCAGCATCAACAAATCATGCTTAGGCAATGGTAATAAACGAACAATTATTTTTGTGACCACTCCCAAGGTTCCTTCGCTACCCACCATCAATTGTGTTAAATTATAACCCGTAGAATTTTTAAGCGTGTTTGCACCTGTCATGATGATTTCACCTGTTGGCAATACCACTTCTAAATTTAAAATATAATCTTTTGTAGTACCATACTTTACACATTTGGGTCCGCCACTGCCATGCGCAATGTTACCACCTAAAAAACAACTGCCTTTACTTGCAGGGTCGGGCGGATAAAACAAACCTTCCTCTTTTACTGCATTTTGAAATGCTTCATTGATAACGCCTGGCTCTACTGTTGCTTGCAAATTCCGTTTATCAATTTCCAATACCTGATTAAAGCGTTCCATGCTTAAGGAAATACCAGCATTTATTGCCAATGCTCCACCTGCCAAACCTGTTCCAGCTCCACGTGGAGTAGCTGCAATCAATTGTTCATTTGCTAATTTTAGTATCAAGGAAATTTCCTGAGCGGTTCTCGGCTTTACTACTACTTCGGGCAAAAACACCAACTGCTCCGTTTCATCATGCCCATAATTTTTTAGATTGTCGGTATCGACTAAAACATTTGAGTCGCCAACAATTGCCTTTAATTGTTGAAGTATAGCGGGTGTTAGTTTGTTATAGGACATGTGTTATTATTTATTCAATTACTCCTTAAAATGGTCATTCAACCACTCATCACTTTTTACAAAAAAGTTAAATCTTTATTGTTATTTTCGTTCCTATCAAAATTATATAAATAAAGTACATATGAAACGACTTTTTATCATAGGTTTTTCAATGCTAATGGTTAATAACCTAAGCGCACAAAAAAAGGAAATCACACTCGAAGATATTTGGAAAAATGGCACCTTCCGATCTAAATCGGTAAACGGGCTTGTTTCCATGAATGATGGCATTCATTATTCAACACTTGAGCGCGATACTGTTTTTAAATACGAATACAGCAAGGCTTCTAAGCCTGAGATGATTGTTTGTAAAAGCAATTTGGTGATTGATGGAAAAGAACTAAAAATTGACACCTATCAATTTAGTGCCGATGAAAGTAAAATGTTGATCGCTACGGATAAAGAACAGGTATACCGTCATTCTACACGTGAAAACTATTATGTATATGATCGAAAAACAAAAACGATTAGTCCAATCAGCACCGCTGAAAAACAAATGTATGCTCGCTTTTCACCAGATGGAACCAAGGTTGGATTTGTGAGAGGAAACAATATTTACATCAAAGATTTAGTATCCGGAAAAGAAACACAAGTTACTACTGATGGGAAACACAACAGCATTATTAATGGCGCTACCGACTGGGTGCATGAAGAAGAGTTTGCATTTTCGGTGGCTTACTTCTGGAGTCCCGACAGTAAAAAAATTGCTTATTACAAGTTTGACGAAAGCAAGGTAAAAGAGTTTTCATTTGATGAATTTAATAATCAATTGTACCCTAACCAATATCGTTTTAAATACCCAAAAGCAGGTGAAGACAATTCAATTGTAACGATTCATACATTTGATTTGACTAGTGCTGCCGATAAAAAAATGGACATTGGCAAAGAAACCAACCAATATATCCCCCGCATTAAATGGACAATGGATTCAAACGTACTTTCAATTGTAAGAATGAATCGTTACCAAAACAAATTGGAGTTGTTATTGAACGATGCTACTACTGGTACTTCTAAAGTAATTTATACCGAAACGAGTTCAACCTATATTGATATCCATCCTGGTCAGGGCGACTATGTATACTTTACTCCTGACAATAAAAATTTCGTTATTCAAAATGAAACAAGTGGTTTTAACCACCTGTACCTCTATTCCATGGATGGAAAATTGGTGAATCCTATCACAAAAGGAAACTGGGATGTGGTTCAACTAAAAGGAATTGATGAAAAAACAAAGACCATTTTCTACATCGCTTCTGAAACTACAGCAAATGAAAAAGATATTTATTCGGTTAAATTGGATGGCAGTTCAAAAACAAAAGTTTCTGCTGCAACCGGCAATCATGTACCCGAGTTTAGCAATGGAATGAAATATTTTATTGATGTATACTCCGATGCAAATACACCAACCACCACTGCTGTTTTTGATGCTAAAGGAAAACAAATTAGAGTGCTTGAAAGCAATCAGGATTTAAAAAACAAAATGCAAGAGTTTAGCATTAGCAAAAAGGAGTTTTTTATGTTCAAGACAACAGAAGGAGTTGATTTGAATGCATGGATGATTAAGCCACAAAATTTTGAAGCAGGCAAAAAATATCCTGTTTTGTTAATATTCTATGGTGGACCAGGTAGAAACATGGTTGCAAATGCATTCGACCGCGATTACTTTTGGCATCAGTTACTTGCTCAAAAAGGCTATATTGTAATGTGTGTTGATAATAGAGGTACACAATTCAGAGGAAGAGAATTCAAAAATTGTACGTACAAACAATTGGGCAAGTTGGAAGTAGCAGATCAAATTGAAACTGCTAAATATTTAGGAACTTTGCCTTATGTCGACAAATCAAGAATTGGGACTTGGGGCTGGAGCTTTGGTGGTTATTTGAGTTCATTGTGTATAACCAAGGGGGCTGACTATTTTAAAACGGCCATTGCGGTTGCTCCTGTTACCAACTGGCGCTATTATGATAATGTATATACCGAGCGTTATATGAGTTTGCCACAAGAAAATGCAGAAGGATATGATGAGAATTCGCCTATTAACCACGTTAAAAAACTGAAAGGCAAGTACTTGCTAGTTCATGGCAGTGGCGATGACAATGTTCATTATCAAAATTCCATGGAAATGATTAGTGCTTTGGTAAAGGAGAATAAGCAGTTTGATTTGTTCATCTATCCCGATAAAAACCACAGTATAACAGGCGGCAACACCCGATTACACTTGTATACAAAAATGACCAATTTTATATTGGAGAATTTGTAGTTTCTAAGTATAAAGTAACAAGAATCAAGCATCAATACAAATTACAACAAATTGACAATCAGTGACATATGAATAAGCGATCATAAATTAAGCTATTTCTGACACTGCTTGATACCTTATACTTACTACTAAATACGTGATACCTGATACTTAACACTTGATACTTTATACATAATTCTATATATTCGCCAACTCTAATCTAATTTATTAACTAAAAAGATATTATATGTCAGAAGTAAAACAAGGTCACCCGAAAGGGCTTTATGTACTTTTTGTAACAGAAATGTGGGAGCGCTTTAGCTACTACGGGATGCGTGCAATTTTTGTTCTATTCTTAACAAAAGCGTTAATGTACGACAAAGCTTTTGCTAGTGATATTTACGGTAGCTACACAGGACTGGTATACTTAACACCATTGATTGGTGGTTACATGGCTGACAGATATTGGGGAAATCGCAAATCGATTATAATTGGTGGTGTAATGATGGCGATTGGACAGTTTTTCATGTTCATGGCAGGTTCATTTTATGAAAACATTGACATGGCTCGTGTTTTAATGCTGGTTGGTTTAACACTTTTGATTTTAGGTAATGGATTTTTCAAACCAAATATTTCTACAATGGTTGGACAACTTTATCCAAAAGGTGATAAACGTATCGACTCTGCATTTACCATTTTCTATATGGGTATTAACCTTGGTGCATTTATGTCGCCATTAATTTGTGGTGGTTTAGGTGATACAGGTAATCCTGCTGATTTTAAATACGGATTTTTAGCTGCATGTATTGGTATGACTGTAAGTACTATCTTATTTGTTTGGTTGAAAAACCACTACATTGTAACTCCAGAAGGAGCGCCAATTGGTGCTAAACCGAATACAGAAAGAAATGATGCTGATATTGATACAGTTGCTGAAGCGAAATCAGAATTTACAATGAATCAAATCCTTACTTGGGTTGGTATCGAAATTGGTTTATTTGCATTGTTTTTCTTCTTAGATCAAGGTGTTATCGGATCATTTATTTTCTCATTATCAATTGCTGCTCCAGGATTCATTATCTCTGACAGAAGCTTAACGAAAATTGAAAAACAACGTATTTGGGTAATTTACATCGTAGCATTCTTTGTTATTTTCTTTTGGGCTGCCTTTGAGCAAGCTGGTGCGGCACTTACCTTCTTTGCTGAAGAGCAAACAGATCGTTTTGTTGGAATTCACCTTTCTAAAGGAGTATTAAGTTCAATTTATGCAGTTCTTGCTGGTATCTTGGCATTTATTGGATTCCGTGTTTTCACCAAAATGAAAAACGAATTAAAGGGTGTAAGAGAACTTATTCTTATTTTAATTACTGCTGGTATTGCATACTTTATTTATGCAATCATGAAATTGTCATCAGAAGGTACAAACATTGATGAAATCCCAGCATCTTTCTTCCAATCGGTTAATGCTATTGCGATCGTTATTTTTGCACCTCTTTTCTCTATTCTATGGACATTCTTAGGAAAGAAAAACATGGAGCCAGCTTCACCATACAAACAATCAATTGGTTTATTCTTATTAGCAGTTGGATACGTTGTAATTGCAATGGGTGTAAAAGGAATTGATGCATCAACAAAAGTAAGTATGATGTGGTTGTTAAGCTTATACTTAATTCACACATTTGGTGAGTTGTGTTTATCACCGATTGGTTTATCAATGGTAAACAAATTAGCTCCAGTTAAATTTGCATCACTTTTGATGGGAGTTTGGTTCTTATCAACTGCCTCTGCAAATAAATTTGCTGGTACATTAAGTTCATACTACCCAGAAACTATGATTACAGTTTCTGCTGTAGAAGGTCAACAAACCGAAAAAGGAGTAACATTATCTACGAAACTTGATAAAGCGGAAGAAATTAATGGAACAAAATACATTAGTATTGATGCAATTAGCTTTGAAGAAGTAAAAGATCCTGCAATTAAAGCATCTATTGTTGAGAATATCTTCAAAGGTTCTATGATTAAAGAAAAGTCTTTTGCTGGTTATACCATCAATAGCTTATATACTTTCTTTATGTTATTTGTTGTAATGGCAGGAATTGCATCTATTATTTTATTCTTCCTTTCTAAAAAATTATTACAAATGATGAATGGGGTAAGATAATTACTTCAAGAATCTTTCTAAAAAGGTCAAACATTGGTACAATGTTTGACCTTTTTGCTTAAATAACTTATCTTTACCTCATAATTTTCATACAATGATCAAGAAAGTACTTATTGCATTTAGCATTGCTGTTGTGGTTGTAATTGCACAAAGTTTCATCAGCAATTCAATGAATGTATCGGATGAAAAAGGACCTGTTAAATGGTATACCTTTTCGGAAGCGGTGGAACTTCAAAAAAAGACACCTAAACCAATTATGGTAGATGTTTATACACAATGGTGTGGACCTTGCAAAATGATGAGTAAAAACACATTTGGCAACGAAGCCATCGCTAAATACTTAAACGAAAATTTTTATCCAGTTAAATTTGATGCAGAAACCTTCGACAGTGTAGCCTTTAACGGTTATGTGTTCAAAAATCAAAATGCTCCAGGCACTCCTCGTCCCGTTCATGATTTTGCAGTATCTATTTTAGATGGTAAACTATCCTACCCTTCTATTGTTTTTTTAAACGAACAAGTACAACGCATTCAAGTAGTAGTTGGTTATTACCAAGCTCCTCAATTTGAACCCATCATGAAATATTTTGGGAGTGGAAAATACAAGGATACCAAATGGGAAGATTTTGAGAAAAGCTTTACACCTGAAATAAAATAGAACCTTTTTGTAATAAATTCGTAAGAGTTAACAGAATAAAGAAAACAACTGAGTTTTATGGACACAAAAGTGGAAATCATGAACTTGAAAGAAAAGATACTTCAAGTATTGGAAATGAAAAAATTTACGTATGCTGACTTAGCATCGTATTTGAATATATCTGAACACGACTTAGATTACGCCTTAGAACACAATACATTGGAAATAAGAACATTAGAGCTGATATCTAAAGAATTACGTATCCCTCTTTACAGCTTCTTTCGTGAGAATTTTAATGGCTTTGACTTTGAAAAAGAGCCTTATTACAATGTAAATATTTGGAGTAAAGAAGAAGCTAAATTCACACTTGAATTAAAAGCATTACGTCAGGAAGTTGAACAATTAAGAGCCGAACTTCGTCAGAAAGATTTATTGATTGATGCCTTAGAAGGCCAAATAACAAAAAACTAACAGCTTTTGCCAATAATAAAAAAGCCCCGTTTAGAAATCTAAACGGGGCTTTTCTTATTCTGTAAACGATTATTTCTTAACGTACATTACCTCTTTTACTGCTTTGATAACTCGAGCAGCATTCGGCAACGATGCTTCAATCAATGTTGGTGCATATGGCAATGGAACATCTGCACAAGTTACGCGCAACACAGGTGCATCTAAGTAATCGAATGCATCCTTTTGTACTCTAAATGCTAATTCAGAAGAAATAGAAGCCAATGGCCATGCTTCTTCTACAATTACCAATCTATTTGTCTTTTTAACTGAATTAATTACGGTTGGGTAGTCAATTGGACGAACTGAACGTAAATCAATTACTTCAGCACTTATGCCTTCTTTTTCCAATTCAGCAGCTGCAGCCAAAGCTTGTTTCATAATTTTACCAAAAGAAACAATGGTAACATCTTTACCTTCCTTTTTAATGTCGGCCACTCCAATAGGAATGATGTATTCTCCTTCAGGAACTTCTCCTTTATCGCCATACATTTGCTCACTCTCCATAAAAATAACAGGATCATTATCACGGATAGCCGATTTTAATAAACCTTTTGCATCGTATGGATTTGATGGAACAACCACTTTTAAACCTGGACAATTTGCAAACCAATTCTCAAATGCTTGAGAATGCTGAGAGCTCAACATACCAGCAGAAGCAGTTGGTCCTCGGAATACGATTGGCACCGAAAACTGACCACCACTCATACTCATCATTTTTGCAGCAGAGTTAATGATTTGATCAATTGCTACCAATGAGAAATTGAAGGTCATAAACTCCACAATTGGACGCAAACCATTCATGGCTGCACCAACAGCAATACCTGCAAAACCAAGCTCAGCAATAGGTGTATCAATTACACGCTTTTCACCAAACTCCGCAAGCATTCCCTTACTTACTTTATAAGCACCATTGTACTCTGCCACTTCCTCCCCCATCAAAAATATTTTTTCATCTCTGCGCATTTCTTCGTTCATTGCTTCACGTAATGCTTCACGAAATTCAATTGTTCTCATAGCTGATTTTTTATTTGAAACACAAATTTAATGTTTTTGTTGAAAATAGATTGAATAAATTATTTTCTGTATTTCTCGGTTAATTCGAATACATGGGTCAAAATCTCCTGTTCCGTTTCATTGAATACCATGCTTCTTCGTTCAAATACCTTTGTAGCCACCTCAAATGCATCCTTCAATTTATAGGTTGTGAAGCCAGCAGCACCGCCCCAGGAGAAAGATGCTACAAAATTACGTGGGAATCCTGAACCAAAAATATTGGCATTTACCCCTACAACGGTTCCTGTATTAAACATGGTATTGATACCACATTTGCTATGATCGCCCATGATTAATCCACAAAATGTGAGTCCGGTACCTACAAAACGCTCTTTATCATAATTCCAAAGCTTTACTTCGGCATAATTGTTTTTTAAATTCGAATTGTTGCTATCTGCACCAATATTGCACCATTCGCCTAAAACCGAATTCCCCAAGAAGCCATCGTGTGCTTTGTTAGAAAAACCAAATATAACGGAGTTGTTTACTTCTCCACCTACTTTACTATGCGGTCCGATAGTGGTTGGACCATATATTTTAGCACCAAGCTTTAATGCCGAATGTTCGCCCAATGAAAATGGTCCACGCACAATAGAACCTTCCATAATTTCGGCATCTTTACCAATGTAAATAGGACCTGTGCTTGCATTTAAAATAGCACATTCAACAACAGCACCTTCTTCTACAAATATATTTTCAGGAGCAATCACTTGGTTGGTTGAACTCAACGCCAATGATTTTCGGCCTTTGGTTACCAATTCGAAATCGGATTTAATAGCATCACCATTTTTAGAAAATATATCCCATGGATTTTCGATGCTCATTGCTTTTGCATGCGATTCGTATTTTGTAAAGTCAGTCAATGCAGCTGCATCAAAAGATTTAACATTACCCGTATTTGCTGCAACAACTTTAGCTGAATCCATCAATGCCTCATTCGGCTTTAATGTTTTGATTTCTTCTATTAGCTTTTCGTTCGGACAAACAGAACCGTTTACCCACACATTATCGGTATCAATGGTAAACTCCGTTGGATATTTTTTGCTCAAATACTCTTCTGTTTTTGAAGATGTTTTTGTGTGAAGCATTTTCTCCCATTTTTCGCGAATGGTTAATATACCAATGCGAATATCGGCAACCGGACGAGTAAACGTTAGTGGCAATAAATTGGTTCGAGCTGCATCATCAAATAATATGTAATTCATAGTAAATATGTTTTAATTCAAATTAACTTCAGGCTTATTTAACATGGCAATGTAGGTATCTACTTGTCTCAAAAAGTATTTTAGTTTTTGAGTATTGTCCGAATCAATCATCATATCATAAATTGCTTCGTCTTGCTCTTTGTATTTTCCAACTTTAAATTTTGCCTTCGACAATGCAGCAATGTATTTTAAAGGGAAATGATCGTGGATATTCAAATCAATCAATAAATCGTAATCTTCATTGATAAAATTATCGATAATGTGTGTGCTGGGCTTACCAAACCAATTCAATTCTTTCAATGAAAAGAAGTCGTATTCCAATTTAGAATACGTTAGTTCAGGATTTTTTTTATCACTAAAAAAGCCTAACACTTTCACTTTTTTATTACTCTCACGCAAGTAAACCAAGTAACGTTTTACCAATTCAAAGTCCTCTGGATTAGAAGCGTCAAACAAAATTCCGACTGTTCTAATCTGGTTAAAATTAAATTTGGTTGGCTTTAACTCGCGTTTAATTGCAGAAAGCTCTTGTTTGAGCGTTCTGTAAGCAATGGCAAGTTTTATATTTTTAAATAAACCCATTTGTTTAATTTATCATATTAATAAAATCATCCTCCGAAATAATGGGTACACCCAGCTTTTCGGCCTTTTTTAATTTTTCTGGTCCCATGTTATCCCCTGCTATTACATAACTTGTTTTACCAGAAATGGAGCCTACATTTTTACCTCCATTTTGTTCGATGGCTTTTTTCAAATCATCGCGCGAGAATTTGCTAAACACTCCTGAAACCACAAATGATAAATCTTTTAACTTATCACTTGTATTCGTTAACTGCTCTTCCGACAATTGAAATTGCAAACCAGCTTGTTTTAATCGATTTATAATTTCAACATTGCGACTATCAGCAAAATAGGTCACAATGGTTTGAGCTGTTTTTTCACCAATATCTCCTACTTCCAACAAAGCCTCTACACTTGCTGCCGCCAGCGCATCTATATTTTTAAAATAATAAGCCAACTTTTTAGCCGTTGTTTCACCAATATGGCGAATTCCAATGGCATACAATACACGTTCAAATGTAATTTGTTTGGAAGCTTCGATACCCGCCAGTAAATTATTGGCACTTTTCTCTGCCATTCGTTCCAACTTCAATACATCTTCTTTCTTTAAAACATAAATATCAGCAATGGTTTTTACCAATCCTGCATCATAAAACAAGGCAATGGTTTCCGCACCCATGCTATCTATGTCCATTGCTTTCCGTGATACAAAATGTTCCATTCTTCCTTTCACTTGCGGTGGACATTCCAACTCATTCGGACAATAATGGTTGGCTTCACCCTCGCTTCGAACCAATTCGGTTCCGCACTCCGGACAATGGGTTATGTATTTTGTAGGTGGCAAAGCTGTTGCAAACAAATCGTTACCACCACCTACTGGTCGTTTACTTTCATCTACTCCAATTATTTTGGGAATAATCTCCCCACCTTTTTCAACAAAAACGGTATCACCAACACGCACATCTAATTTTTCGATTATATCTGCATTGTGCAAAGAAGCACGTTTTACGGTTGTACCTGCAAGCAATACTGGTTTTAAATTGGCAACAGGCGTAATTGCACCAGTTCGTCCAACTTGATAAGAAATACTTTCAAATAGTGTAGCAACACGTTGTGCTTTGAATTTATAAGCAATGGCCCAGCGAGGCGATTTAGCAGTAAAACCAAGTGTTTTTTGCTGGTCGTAGGCGTTTACTTTCAACACAACACCATCAATATCAAATTGCAATTGCTCGCGTTCTACATCCCATTTGGTAATAAAATCAAAAACACCTTCAATGGAGTTTACTTTTATAACTGAATCAGGAACTTTGAATCCCCAACTTTTTGCGGCTAGTAAATTTTCGTAATGACTTTGATGTGGCAGGCTTTCACCCAACACAAAGTAGAGGTAACAATCTAAATTACGTTTAGCTACAACTGCAGAATCTTGCATTTTTAATGTTCCAGAAGCGGCATTGCGAGGGTTTGCCAACAAAGCATCTCCAATCTCTTCGCGCTCACGATTGATTTCATCAAAGGAAGAACGCGGCATAAATATTTCGCCACGTATTTCAAATTCCTCTGGAAAATTTGTGCCTCTTAACGTAAGTGGAATGCTTTTTATCGTTTTAACATTGGCAGTTACATCATCCCCTTGTTCGCCATCACCACGTGTTAATGCTTGTACTAGTTTTCCATTTTTATAACTTAATCCAATAGCAACGCCATCGTATTTTAATTCGCATACATACTCAAAAGGCTCCGTAATTGTTTTTCGAATACGGTCATCAAAGTCTTTTAGTTCTTCTTCGGAATAAGTGTTCCCCAATGATAACATCGGGTATTTATGCTTTACGGTAACAAACTCTTTGGTAATTTGTCCGCCCACACGCTGTGTTGGTGAATCGGGTAATGCGTATTGAGGATGTTCTTTTTCGAGTTGAATTAACTCTTCAAGCAATTTATCAAACTCAAAATCGCTGATAGTGGGCGAAGAAAGCACATAATAATTGTAATTATGTTCTTCAATTAATTTTGAAAGTTCTTTTATTTTATGCTCAACCGATTCACTCATAAACATTAAGCCTATTTCTGTTCACTACCACTGTTATCTTTAAAATCTTCGTTAAGCATAAAATAAATCGGCATGGTCATATACGTACGCACCCATTTATTTCCCAAAACACCGGCTCTCCATTTTGTCATTTCAATCAAACGAATTGCTTCTTGATCGCAACCGCCACCAACCGACTTCTCTATCCCAATATTGGTAATCATACCACTTGGCTCAACAATAAAACGCAACAAAACGGTTCCTTGAATATTAGCCAATTGAGCTTGTTTTGGATATTCTAAATTGTCTTTGATTAAATCTTGTAATGCATAATTTCCTTTGTAGTATACAGGCATTTGTTCTACAATTTTATAAATCGTAGCAGAAGAATCAACCGAATATTCAGTATTGTACTTAATGGTTTCATAACCTCTTTTCTTGGATAATTTAGCATACTTTTCAGGTTCAAACGTAAACCAAACCGACCAGTTTGTAGCAACACGCTTCCCTTCTCTTACTGCTGGAACCCATTGAATCAATCGAAACAATCTCATGGCTTCTCTGTCGATATCAGGAGAAATGCTTTGTACGACTTTAGCATCTGTAATAGTACTGTCTGTATTTATAACAAATACAACTTCAAGCTTTCCACCTATTTTTTTGGAAAGAGCATCCTGCGGATAAATAAGTTCCTGATCAAAAATGCGCTTCAATTCACTTTTCCCACCAACATTGGTTGGGAAAGCATCTACACTGTACTGAATTTGTGATTGAATGTTGGCCGAAACGAACAACAACAAAAAGCTAATAGCTAGGTATTTTTTCATGATTTTAAAACTAAATACTACCTCGCAAGATACGATTTTTATTACTTAAATCCTTCAGGAGCAATACATTTTTAAAGCCTTTATTTTCAAGCATTTGTTTGCTTTCCAAACCAAAATTTTCATTGATTTCGAAATAGACTTTGCCATCCGGTTTTAAAACTTGTAAAGCCAGGTTAGCAATCTTTTTGTAAAAAAACAATGGGTCATCATTATAAACAAACAAAGCCAAATGCGGTTCGTGCTCCAATACATTTTTACGCATCTCTTCTTTTTCGGAAATGCGGATGTAAGGAGGATTGCTTACAATGATATCCAATGAATTGGGGGCAATTTGTTGGCTTGGATTTAAAATATCATCCACTACAAAATTGATTTCAACCTGATTCAGTTCAGCATTTTTTCTAGCAACTTCAATTGCTTTTTCCGAAACATCCATTGTTGAAACCACTGCATTGGGAATGTTCTTTTTTAAGCATATAGGAATACAACCACTACCTGTTCCTATATCCATAATTATTGGATTGAAACCTTTATTTTCTTTGATGATTAAATCAACGAGCTCTTCTGTTTCAGGCCGAGGAATCAATACATGTTCATTCACATAAAATTTTAGTCCGTAAAAATCGGCTTTGCCAAGTATTTGTTGAATGGGCTTTTCTTTTTTTAAATCTTTAATTGCAAAATTAAATTTCAACAAGTCCGATTCACTCATGGTTCGTTCTCCATTAATGACAATATCAACACGCTTTAAACCCATGTATTCCTCAAAACAAAGTCCGATGAAGGATTCTATTTCTTCAGCATCATAAATACCGTTCAATTGTTCCCTGAAAAAACGAACAACATCCTTAATTTTATTTGAAGCTATTTGCATGTCCACAAAGTTAAGAATAGTTACATTTGCAGCACTATATGAATGAACAAGAAAAATACATGCAGCGTTGCCTTGAATTGGCAAAAAAAGGTTTTGGCAATGTAGCTCCAAACCCAATGGTAGGAAGTGTTATCGTTTATAACAATGAAATTATTGGTGAAGGGTACCACATGCAATACGGACAAGCGCATGCCGAAGTGAATGCAATCAATTCTGTAAAAGATAAATCATTGCTAAAAAAAGCAACACTTTATGTGAATTTGGAACCTTGTTCTCATTTTGGAAAAACACCTCCTTGTGCCGATTTAATCATCGAACACAAAATTCCTTATGTTGTAATTGGCACCATCGATAGCTTTGCACAAGTATGCGGACGAGGGATTGAGAAATTAACAAAAGCGGGTGTAGATGTAAAAGTGGGCGTTTTAGAAGAACAATGCAAAGAATTGAACAAACGCTTTTTTACATTTCAAGAAAAAAAACGTCCGTACATTATTCTTAAATGGGCACAAACTGCCGATGGATTTATTGATGCCATAAGGGAAGATTCAACTACTCCACCTTTAAAAATAAGTAATGCTGCTGCTAACAAATTGGTGCATACGTGGCGAAGTGAAGAACAAGCCATCATGGTGGGTAAAAACACCGCATTGCTTGATAATCCTCAATTGACGGTTCGTAACGTGGAAGGCAAAAGTCCGATACGCATTGTAACCGATAAACATTTATCCATTCCCGCAACTTATTATTTACTTGATAAGAGTGTTCCAACCATTGTATTCACTGGTATTGAAATGCCTTCGAGCACCAATTTAGAATATGTGAACATCGATTTTGATGAAGCGATTATTCCACAAATTTTAAAGGGGTTGTACAAACGTAACATTCAATCATTAATCATTGAAGGCGGATACAACGTTTTGCATAGTTTTATTGCGGATAATTGTTGGGACGAAGCACGCGTGTTTATCTCCGAAGAATCAATCAATAATGGAATAAATGCACCTGAAATAAATAGAAAGCCGGCATTTAAGGAAGTGATTGATAATAATACATTATTGATTTATGTAAATAATTGATATGCTTTTTGAAGATACTTACCTCACTATTGAAAAAGCATCCGAAGGGATTTTTAAAGACAAAGGCAGTAAATTTTTAGCCTATGCTTTTCCAGTTTCTTCTGAAGAAAAAATAAAAGAACATTTAGCCGAACTAAGAAAGTTACATCCAAGTGCTAGGCATCATTGTTATGCGTTCCGATTGGGAGCAGCCAAACAAGCTTTCAGAGCAAACGATGATGGCGAACCGTCCAATACAGCCGGAAAGCCCATTCTTGGACAAATTCAATCCAAAGATTTAACCAATATTTTAATAGTTGTGGTTCGTTATTTTGGTGGAACATTGTTAGGTGTTAGTGGATTGATAAATGCTTACAAACTTGCAGCACTCGACTCCATTCAAAATGCTACCATCATCGAAAAAACAGTCGATGAAGTGTATGAATTAAAATTCGATTACCTGCAAATGAATGATGTGATGAAAATTATTAAAGACGAACATTTACAAATACGGCATCAAAATTTTGAACTGAATGGTGAACTTTCCTTTTCGGTTCGAAAAAGTAATTCAATAAAAGTGTATGATATGTTCAGTAAAATCAGTAATCTTGAAATTAAATTCATAAAAGAAATTTAAGAATTGTTGATTAAAAAAACGACTAACGACTAATTACCATAAACATGAAACTATTAAAAGAAATGTGCGCTATTCATGCTCCTTCTGGAAACGAAGTGGCTATGACTAATTTTTTATTAAACTACATCGATAAAAATAAAAAATCGTGGAAAGTAAAACCAAAGGTATACAAAGGTGAAGGTTTTCAAGATTGTATTGTATTGGTATTCGGAAAACCACGTACAGCCATTTTTGCACACATTGATAGTATTGGGTTTACCGTTCGTTATGGAAAACAATTGGTTAAAATTGGTGGACCAAGAACCGTTGATGGTTTTGCATTGGTGGGAGAAGATAGTCAGGGAAAAGCCGATGTTAAATTAAAATTGGCAACCGATAAAAAAACAAAAGAATTAAAATTGGAATATGCTTTCAAACGCGATTTGGAAAGAGGAACAGAACTTACCTTTAAACCAAATTGGAGAGAAGACAAGGAATATGTTCAGTGCTGCTACATGGACAACCGCTTGGGAGTATATAATGCATTAAAAGTAGCTGAAACACTAAAAGATGGAGTAATTGTGTTTAGCTGTTGGGAAGAACATGGTGGTGGAAGTGTTTCGTACATTCAAAAATTTTTACAAGAAAAATACAAAGTAAGTCAAGCCTTAATTTCGGATATATCATGGATTTCGGATGGCGTATTCCCTGGAAAAGGGCCAGTTATCTCTTTACGTGATAGCTTAATCCCACGTAGAAGTTATGTGAACAAAATAATTGGCATTGCAAAAAAACACAAAGTAGCACATCAATTAGAAGTTGAAGGCAGTGGCGGAAGTGATGGGAAAGAATTGCAAATGGGTGAATTTCCTTGGGATTGGTGCTTTGTTGGCGCTGCCGAACAATTTGTTCATACACCCGATGAAAAGGTGCACAAAAAAGACATTGATGGAATGATTGAGCTTTACAAAGTGTTGATGAAGGATTTGTAGAAGGATGATTGGAGAATTGGAGAATTAATATAACCAACTTAACAATTCAAAATTCAACAATAATATCACGGAGCCAAACGTTCTATTTTCCAATTCGAATCCACTAGGGTATAAAGAATTCGATCGTGCATACGACTTGGGCGTCCTTGCCAAAATTCAATACTAGAAGGTTTTAAAACATAACCTCCCCAGTGTGGCGGACGAGGAACATTATCTGTTGGATATTGTTTCGACATTTCTTCGTAAGCATCATCCAATGCTTTACGATTTGCAACCACTTTACTTTGTGGAGATGTCCAAGCACCTAATTTACTTGTGCGTGGACGAGTATTAAAATAAATATCGGATTCTTCAGCCGATTGTTTTTCCAAAACCCCTTCTATACGCACCTGACGCTCTAACTCTGGCCAAAAGAATAACAAGGCACATTGTGGATTCGCATTTATCTCCTCCCCTTTTCGGCTTACATAATTGGAATAAAAAACAAAACCATTTTCGTTAAAATTACGCAACAACAAAATACGTGCTGCTGGCATACCTGATGTTGATGCTGTTGCAACAGTCATTGCATTCGGTTCATTCACATGTGCATCTACCGCTTCTTTAAACCATTTTTCGAATTGCAAAAAAGGACTTTTATTCACATCCGATTCATCCAATGTTTGTTTCGAAAAATCGTGACGCAATGTATTGATGTATAATCTTAAATCTTCCATAATCTTATTAATTAAAATGTCTAAATACTAATAGTTTAGAACTAACTCGTTTAATTTTTCAATTAATTTTTTAGATGTATTGTTAAAATATCTTTTTTGTTTGAATGCAACTACCCACTGTATTCCTTTGATGGTATTGGTTAAAAACAATTCATCGGCACCCAACAATACATTCTGCATAATAGATATTTCATATACTGCTATTTTGTTTTGCTGTGCAATTTGAATTATTTTTTTTCGCATCACCCCATCCACACATCCATCTTCAACGGGTGAAGTATACAACACACCATTCTTCACTGCAAAGATATTGGAACTTATTGCTTCAATAATATGACCTTTATCATTACTCAAAATACATTCATCCAACTGGTGTTGATTTTTATAAATACCTGCCATCACATAAATGGAGCTATTAGCAGATTTAATAGAAGCCAATGCATTCGGTGTTTTTCTAAATTCGGTATACAAATCAACCGTCAACCCCTTTTGATTCAATACATATCCAACTTCTTCTTTAGGATATGCTTCTATTAAAAAAGAAACCTTGCTATCCGAAGGAGCATAAAAACCACCATCGTTGCGGTAAACTGTTAAACGAATGCGTCCATCGGTTCCAATACCATTTCTTTGAACCAATTCAAAAATACTTTTTTCAAAAAATGATTCACTGAACAAGGGATGCATCTCCATTTTTAAAACACGCATTCCATTCACCAAACGTTGCAAATGTTCTTTCAAAAACAAAGGTTTGTTATTCGAAAAACGAATGGTTTCGAACAAAGCATCTCCATATCGAAAACCTCTATTGTTAACAAACAATACAGGTTTATCAGATTCAGAAATTACACCGTTATGATTAATAAAATTGGACATCAATTACAGCTCAATTTGATTTAAGATTGTTTTTAACGAAATGTTTGCTTCAATCAGAATACCTTTTACACCCGCTTTTTCAGCAGCTTCGGTATCACGTTCTTTATCACCAATAAAATAGGACTTTTTAGGATCAATGTTAAAACGAGCCAATCCTTTTTCTACGAATAATGAATCGGGTTTACGACAAATACATTTGCTAACATCGGGATGATGTACACAATAATACACTTCCGAAAGTCTGATGTTATTTTTAGTTAGCTCGCCCAGTAAATAGGCATGCAATACTTCTACATCTTTTTGAGTATATAAGTTTTTAGCAATACCACTTTGGTTGGAAACGATGATTAACAAATAGCCTTTTTGTTGAAACAATTGCAATACTTCAATTAAATCAGGAAGAATCACAAAATCCTCGAGGCGGTGTGTATACCCACGTTCCACATTTATAACACCATCACGATCCAAAAAAATTGCTTTTTTCATCTACTCCTTAATTTTATGATTATTAATTCTTTTTCAATTGGGTATTAACATATAGCATTACAAACCACCTGTAATTTGATAAATGAATGCCATAAACAATGCAGGTTTTAAAATGATTGTTAGTACCGCACCATAAATTGCTCCCCAAAAATGGGCATCGTGACCAATATTCGTATTTCCTTTTTTACCTAAATAATATTCAATTCCAAGGTAAATGATACCAAATAAATAAGCTGGAATAGGAACTGGTAAAAACAAAAACATCAACTTAGTGGTAGGTGCAATAATGATATACGCAAAAATAACTGCCGATACCGCACCCGATGCACCCAATGCATTGTAGTAAATATTTTGCTTGTTCTTTTCATAGGAATACAAGGACGACATAGCAATTCCACCTACATAAAGAATGAGGTAAAAAAAGGCTCCTTTGCCATCAAACAAATAAGCAAACGAATCCTCAACTGCCCTACCAAACATGTAAAACGAAAACATGTTAAAACCAAGGTGCATCCAGTCGGCATGAATTAGTCCACTTGAAAAGAAGCGCCACCACTCTTTACGATGATTAATCATGTATGCATTAAACATCATTTTATTTTTGAGTGTATGATTTTCCATAGTAGTAATGGAAATAAATACAGTTATCGCTATAATCAAGAGTGTAATCATAGGTGCAAAGATACGGAATTGTTTAGCTCGGTTATTTCAAATTATCCAAATAAGAACCCTTTAAATGATCGTTTGATTTATTTTTAGGAATGGATAAGGAATTCCAATTTGAAGTTTTAATGTGCTTTGCTAGAAACACAATCTGTCCCACATGATACGAGTAATGTGCTGTTTGTCGTGTGATCGCTTGCATCACTGTCAAACCTTCACCTCGTATAGTAACTGTTTTCATTAAGTCGGCTGTAGTTAATGAATTTAATGTATTAAAAAACACTTCATACCCTTTATCCCATGCTGTTATTAATTGTTCTTTACTTTCTTTTTTTTCCACAAATTCAGCATCCCTATTTCGTGTTGGCTTTTCGCCATCGGTAGTTAAAAAATCAGTCCAGCGCGAAATCATATTTCCACTCATATGTTTGATGATTACTGCAATGCTATTCGATTCCGAATCGGGAGCATAATGAAAGTCGGCATCCGAACTTAATTGCGCAAATGATTTTTCGGCCAATGTTTTATAGTTTTTAAATACACCTATGGTGTTTTCTAAAAAATGTTGTTCTATCATGGTTTGGAAGATTTAGGTTTTATAATTAAACGAAGCGATTGATCATAGGTAAAGTAATTCCATGCCCAATTGATAAAAATTAACAAACGATTTTTAATTCCAACAATCGACATTAAGTGAACAAACATCCACACCATCCAGGCAAAGAAACCTTGAAACTTAATGCTGGGTAAATCCACTACCGCTTTGTTTCTTCCTACAGTTGCCATGGAGCCTAAATCCTTATACACAAACGCTTTCATTGCTTTGTCTTTGCATAATCCAATTAAATTCTTTGCTAACAATTCGCCTTGCTGAATAGCTACTTGTGCTACTTGTGGATGTCCATTGGGATAAGTGGTAGTTGTCATCAATGCAATATCACCTAACGCAAAAATGGATGAATACCCTTTTACTTGATTCATTTCATCTACCATAATTCGGTTTCCACGAGCAATCACTTCTGGATTCAATCCTTCAATTTTATTTCCAATAACTCCAGCAGCCCAAACCAATGTATTGGTTGGAATTATTGTTCCGTCAGCCAATGTTACTTTTTGTCCATCATAATCCACTACTCGCGCATTTAATGCTACATCCACACCCAACTTCATCAAATATTCTTTTGCTTTTTCGGATGCGATTTCCGACATGCTGCTTAACACACGGTTGGAGCCTTCCAACAAATGCACTTGCATTAAATTAAAATCCAATTCGGGATAATCTTTTGGCAAAACTGTCTTTTTCATTTCGGCCAATGTGCCTGCCACTTCCACACCTGTTGGTCCGCCACCCACAATCACCATGTTCATTAATCCTTTTCGTGTTGCTTCATCGGATGTAATTAAGGCATTTTCATAGTTCTGCAAAATGGTATTTCGCAAAGCCAATGCTTCTCCAACCGATTTCATAGGCATTGCATGTTTCATCATGTTTTGATTACCAAAGAAATTAGTGTCGGCACCAATTGCAATTACTAAATAATCGAAGGCAACCAATCCAATTGAAGTTTCCAATTGCTTTTTATCGGCATAAATTTTTAATACTTCGGCAACACGAATGTGTATGTTGCTTGTTTTTTGAAATACTTTTCGAAAGGGAAAAGAAATAGCACTTGGCTCCAGACCAGCTGTTGCTACTTGATAAAACAATGGTTGAAATTGATGGTAGTTGTTTTTGTCGATTAATACAACTTGATAAGCGGAATTGGAAAGCTGGCGTGCGAGTTTAAGTCCGCCAAAACCACCACCGATAATTACTACTCTTTTTTGATTGGTATTCTTAATATTGGCTTGCATAGAATTATAATGTTAGTTATAAACTACAAAGCGCAATGTTTAATTTACAAGTTTGCTTTTGTAGTTTTTTTGTAAAAGCTATTAATGTCGAAGCTAATGGAAAAGTTATTAGTAGCACCCGCTAAATGGTATACAGCTCTTCCGTAGCTAAAATGAAATTTATAAATGCGTAATCCAAATCCGAATGAAAAACCTGTCATGCCGCGCTTTTCTGGAATTTTTAATTCTTTTCTACGTTGGTAATTGTATCCAGCTCTTAAAAAGAAATTCTTAGTAATGATGAACTCACCTCCAAAAACCATGTGGCGCATTAATTTATCGCCAAAAATTTTGTATTTATTTTGTTTAATCTCTTCGCCTGTTAGTGGATCGACTGTTGCAACAGGATTTGCAGGGTCAACATAGGTTAAATCCCATTTCTCTAAATTTTCGTAAACAACTGAAAAACGAAAAGGAACATGTTTTGGTTTTTTAGAGAAACCGATTTGTACTTCAAAGGGCAATTTCTCTTTTGATCCTGAATAGGTTGTCCATTGACGACCGATATTCTTTATAACTAAACCTAAAGCAAAATCCTTTTTCGGACGAATATACGTTGCACCTATGTCCAATGCAGAGCCCCAAGATGTGTAGGACTCTAAATTCGAATAAATTGTTTTAAGAGATGCACCAACAAATAAATTTGAATCTAAAACAGACCGAGCATAAGAAAGACTCAAACACATTTCATTTGCACTAAATGTACCATCCGTATTTCCAATTTCATCAGCACGTGTAAATTTTCCATAATCGAGATACTGCAATCCAGCACCAAACATTCCTATGTTTTTTATTTTTTTTGCGTAGGCTACATATCCATAATTTACATCCGCAAAATAATTGATGTAGCTTAATGAAACATTATTATCCATTGAATCGGTTAGTAATGCAGGGTTTGCTAATGCAACATTCAAATCATTATCACGAGTAGAAATATTATTACCCCCTAAAGCAGTAAGTCGGGCAGAAATAGGCAGATTTAAAAACTCATAGGTATTATTTCCTCCCACTTGCGCAGAAGAAAGCAATGAGGTACAAATACCAATAAGTAAAAATATACTCTTTTTGAAATTCATTCAGGCAAATTTAAGCAAAAAACTTCGGGTTGTAAACGAAAACAAATCGAATATATTGCATCACTGCCAAAGGCTTTAATTTTAGAATATTAAAATTATTTAAGGGGAACACGCTTATTGTCTTGCATTGCAATAACAAATGCATCTTTAAAGCCTTGTTTTCGGAGTTGGCTTTGCAATTTAACAGCATCCGATTGGCTAGAACATTCTCCGGCAGTATATTTATAAATCCCCTTATCTTGGTATTCACCTGGCTTCTCAACTCCTTTAAATTTATCAGAATCAAGTGGGATTTTTTTATCTGAAGAGGCAATCTGCACCTTGTAAACAATTGGCAGCTCCTTTTTGTCCACAACATCTTTCTTTTCTTCTTTCTTTTCTTCTTTTTTATCAGCTATTAACTCTTTCACGTCTGGTTTTGATGCTGCTGAATCTTTATTATTATTATCTTCTTTTATTACTGGTTTAAGCGCATTCCTTAACTCTGCAACCTCCATTGAATCCTCTTTTGAGAGCTTGTATGTTTCTTGTTTTTCGAAATTATCATCGTATTTTTTTACTGTACCTTCAATTTCATCTTTATATTCTCTAAAAGCTCTGAATAAGCCAGAAGCAATGTAATCTTGTCCTTTTGCTGAACCCAAAAACTGCTCCTCTTCTGGATTTGTTAAAAAACCAATTTCCGTTAATACACTTGGCATGTAGGTACGCCATAAAACCCACAAACTAGCTCTTTTCACCCCTTTATCGGTTCTTCCAGCTTTTGTTTGATATTGTTTTTGAACTTTTTGAGCAAAACTCAAGCTCTGATTCAAATAAGTATCGGTAAACATACTCATGATGATATACGATTCATCTGAATTAGGATCAAATCCATCGTATTTCTGAACATAATTATCCTCCAATAATATAGCAGAGTTTTCACGCTTTGCAACATCCAACTTTCCTTGTTCGTTTTTAATACCCATTACATAAGTTTCTGCACCATGAACTTCGTCTTTACAGATATCTTTTTTCAACTTTTTATCTCTGTAACAAGCTGAATTACAGTGAATACAAATAAATAAATCCGCTTTTGCTTTATTTGCTATTTCGGCTCTTTGTTGCAATTCCAAAAAAACATCTGTTTTACGAGTATAAACAACTTTTACATCTTTTAAATTATCTTCAATGTATTTGCCTAATTTTAAAGCAACTGCGAGAGCAACATCCTTCTCTTTATGCTTACTTCCATGGCATCCTGGATCTTTACCACCATGTCCGGCATCAATAACAACAGTTCTTACTCCAAATATTGGCTTGAATTTTGGAGAAAAGGAGCTCACTAAAAAAGTAGCAAGCAAAATAATAGGAATATATATTAGTCGTTTCATTATTTAATTGTCCAATAAAAGAACTCTAAACTGTTATTTTTTATAGTTTTGAGGCTTGTAATTTCACATATAACACAAAAATAGGAGTAAAAATTGCGTTTAATTTTTTGTAAAGTTTTATTTTTCATCTCTTGCTTGTTAATAAGTCTAACAAGCAGCGCATCTCCATTTTTTGTTCAAAGTACAACCGATACCATCAAAAAATCTAGCAATGCCTTCTTAACCGAAAAAGTGCATTACACTGCCACTGATTCAATGCAGATAGATATGCTAAATCAAAAAGCGTACCTATTTAATCATGCCGAAGTAATTTATGAAGACATGAAAATGAATGCAGGCTATATTGAAATCGATTTTAAAAACAATTTAGTTCGTGCTTCGGGAATAAAAGACAGTGCTGGTAAAATGGTTCAAAAACCAGTATTTTCTAATGCTGATGGCAAATACGATGCAGGAGAAATTACCTATAATTTTGACACTAAAAAAGGAAAAATTAAAGATGTGATTACCCAACAAGGTGAAGGATTTATTCATGGTAGAGACATTAAAAAAGATAGCAATAACACTTATTTTGTTGGGCATGGAAAATATACAACTTGCGATTTAGAGCATCCGCATTTTTATATTGGAGCAAAGAAGATTAAGGTTATTCCAAATGATAAAATTGTAACTGGTCCAGCTGTTTTATATATTGCTGATATTCCGACTCCTTTAGCAATACCTTTTGGTTATTTCCCAAATAAAAAAGGAAGAGCATCTGGAATTATCATTCCTACTTACGGTGAATCAAATAACTGGGGGTTCTTTTTAAGAGATGGCGGATTCTATTACGGTAAGAATGAATTATTTGATTTAGCTTTACTCGGTAGCATATTTGCCAATGGTAGTTATGGCGGTAAAATAAATTCGAATTACAAAAAACGCTACAAGTATGCTGGTAATTTGAACATGAGTTATTCTCATTATATCAATGGGGATAGGGAGTTGCCAAACTCAACTATTAGTAATGAATTTTTTGTGCGTTGGAATCACCAACAAGACATGAAAGCACATCCATCAAGTCGCTTTTCGGCCAATGTAAATGCTGGTTCCAATTCTTTCAACAGATACAATGGTGGTGTAACGAGTGATTATTTATCGAACACCTTTCAATCGAACATTGCTTATTCGAAATCATTTACAGGAACACCATTCAATTTTTCAGCGAATGCGCGTCATAACCAAAATACCATTACGCGTAAAATGGACATCAGTTTGCCAGAGCTCGCATTGACGATGAACCGTATTTATCCTTTTAAGAACAGTAAAAATGTAAAGCCAAAATGGTATGATAAAATTGGGGTAAGTGCCAATGCCAATGCACGCAACGATATCAATACATACGATTCGATATTGTTTACCAATCAAACAATTGGAAAAATGAAAAATGGAGCACGCTTAAATGTTCCGATTAGTACTTCATTAAATGTATTAAAATACTTCACCTTAACTCCTACTCTTAATACCTCCAGCACGGTCTATTTTCAAACAATCCGTAAACGCTACGACTCAAATGTAAATACCATTTTTACCGATACACTTATTGGTGCTCAAGTGGCGAATGAGTTCAATGCCAATTTAGGATTAACAACACGTTTGTATGGCGATTACTTTTTTAAGTTCAAACGTTTAAAACAAATTCGACACGTTGCCACACCAACCATAAGTGCAAATTTCCGTCCCGATTTTTCTGAAAGTCAATATGGTTTCTACCAAAAAGTACAAAGCGACACACTTGGCAACTATCAACAATATTCAATTTTTCAAAACGGAATTTATGGTTCTCCAGCTGCAGGACAATCAGGAGTAATTGGCTTTACACTCAACAATACATTGGAGGCAAAAAAACGCATACAAACCGACTCCGGAAGCGTTAGTAGCAAATCATCCTTAATTGATAACCTCGGTGTTTCCTTCTTTTATAACATGGCTGCTAAAAATTACAAATGGAGTACTATCAATTTAAACGGAAGAACCAAATTATTTAAGCTGTTTGACATCAATACAACTGCAATTTTAGATCCTTATCAAATAGATTCTACTGGCACTAGAATAGAACGATTTGAGTGGAACAATCAACGAATTGGCCGATTAACGAACGCTAATATTTCTATTAGTACTAGCATTAGGAGCAAAGAAAAAAATAACAATCAACCCAAAACAAGCAAATTAGCAACAGAAGATGAATTAGATTACATTAATCGTAATCCAAATGCATATGTTGATTATAGTATACCTTGGAGTTTGAATGTGTATTACAATATGAATTATACTAAGCAGATAGAACAAGTATTGGTAGGAACAACAACAAGCTTTTTAATTAAAGATAAATACACACAATCTGTAACATTCAATGGTGATTTAAGCATAACAAAAAAATGGAAACTGAGTGTTACATCAGGTTATGATTTTACTACGAAAGAAATTACACTAACATCAATCAATGTATATAGAGATTTACATTGTTGGGAAATGCACTTTAATTGGGTTCCTTTTGGCTTCCGTCAAAGTTTTTCAATTGATATAAATGTAAAATCATCTGTACTTCGCGATTTAAAATTAAGTAGAAGAAAAGATTGGTATGACTACCAATAATAAATACATCCAATAATTTAAACCTAAGAAAAATGAAAAAAGTAATTACATCAAAAAATGCTCCTGCACCAATTGGCCCATACAGCCATGCAGTACTTCATGGAAATACATTATTTGTAAGTGGGCAAGTTGCAAAAAAAGCAGAAAATGGAGAAATGGTTTTAGGAAACATAACCGATGAAACGCATCAAGTAATGTATAACTTGAAAGCTATATTAACAGAAGCAGGAATGGATTTTTCAAATGTGTGCAAAACGACTATCTTTTTGACGGATATGAATAATTTTGCAGCAGTGAATGAAGTTTATGGTTCCTATTTTACATCAGATTTTCCTGCTCGTGAAACCGTTCAGGTATCTAAGCTACCATTAAATGTGAATGTTGAAATAAGTGTTATTGCTATTAAATAAACAATACTAAATAAACAAAAATCCCCTTGAAACATTTTGTTTCAAGGGGATTTTTTATTTATACAATTCAATTATGACATGTGTTTCAAATTAACACCATACATAACTATAAAGGCAATAGGGAAAATTGCACCAATAATCATAAATCCACTAAATGCACCTCCAAAACCAATTAAAGCAGTAGGTACAATTAATGCCATTAATTGAGCCGCTACATAAATGTAATAACCATTTTTACGTTGTTTCCACATGAACATTGCCCCTAATAAACATAGCAAATTAGAAACAATTGCAGTAATTGCTAATGGATAAGCATTTTGAGCTGCAAGCACAGCGCTTTCCATCATATCAGCAAACATTCCACCTTCGGGCATTGTACCCATACTTTGAATGGATTCAATTTCTTCAAGCGCTGTTGGAGCCTTTATTAAATTCCAAAAACCACCTAATAATCCTAATCCAGCTCCAATAAAAGTTAAAATACATAATACTGTTAAGAATTGTGGACGTTTAGCTGGCACTAATTCTGAGTTTTCGTTTTCCATAGTTTTGTTTTTTTAATTGTTGATAGTAAATGTAGTTGATAGTAAATATATAAGAATAAAAAATCCTTTAGCATAAATTTGCTAAAGGATTTTTTAGTGTACTTTAAAAATTATTGTTGTGTTGTAGCTGAATCTACCGCTTGTTCCATTTCAACAGCCATAGAATCGAAACCTTGTTGCATTCCTTGTTCCATTGCTTCTTTGAATTGATCACCAAATTCATCACCTGCTTTTTGAGCACTTCCAATTCCAATTACTAAAAGAACAGTTAAGATTGTAGCAATAATCCCTAGAATCATACCAGTGATTGCTAAACCTCTTTTTCCACCTGTTTTACCAAGTTTCATCATTCCCATAACACTAAGTCCTGTACCAGCTAAAGCTAATAATAACCAGAAAATACCTAATCCATATCCTCCACCTAAAGCAGCTTGAAGCAATACAATTGGTGATACGATAAAATAAAATACTAATGCTACTAATGAGATAACGAATCCCGCTACGCCCATTCCTTTACCTTGTGGTGTTTGTTGTGTTTGTTCCATTGTGTTTGTTTTTATAGTTTTTTTTATAATTATTAAGCTAATTAAAGAAAAAAAACAAGATGACTTAAGTAATCATAATCTATTTTATTAACAAATACTTATTCTAATTTGTTAATAACGACTAATTCTTATCCTAAAATATTAATTCATATACTTTAAGTGAATAGCATAAAGCCCTATAAACAAACCTGGTAGAACCAAACCTATAAGATTAAAATCCATTCCCAAAAAGATACTTGGCAAACAAAACAATAAAAGGTTGGCAATGGTATATAAATGAAAACCGATACGTTTTAGCTTCCACATTTTTATTGCTCCAAACAATGACAAGGAAATTAACACCAAAGAAACTAGATAGTAACCCCATCCAGCTTTTAACATAACCATACCTTCTTCTGTAAGGTTTTGCTCATATCCGGGCATACTTGTAATAAATTCCACTAAATAATCGGATATCATCGGTGTTAAAATAGAGGTAAATATTCCTAAACCTGTGGATAAAAATGTCAATACACATAAAATACTCAATAATTGAGGTCTTTTTTTTACTTCGGTTACTTGTTCTTCCATATAAATTTAAAATTTAGTTAAGCTCCATGTTTCAAAATTGACTTTTTGTTGCTCATCAACAGTTTGTTTCTTTTGAATTTTAGCAATTTTATAATAAGTATTCTTACTTTCTGGTGTAATTGTTAAGTGTTTTATTATTCCATTTGTTGAAATCATAAACACCACTTGTTCTCCTGCAAAATAATTACACCATTCAGTAAAAGCATTTCCCGAACCATCCGCTTTTAGCTGGATATTATTAATTGAAAGGATTTCATCGTTGATTGTCAAACCTGCCACATCCGAACATGAATTCGGATATATAGCACTAACCTTTAACGCTCCTAATGCATCTATGACTTTAAAACCTAAACTTTTTTCGTGATATTTTAAAGATGGTGTTAAAGATAATTCACAGCCTATATAATCCATTGCCTCTCTTAATAATGGTTCATAGTCGGCAATTCCATTTATATAATTATTAAAAATGGTATCGTAACTACTATTTGCAAAATGCTCTACAATGCCTTTGTAATCCAAATCTGAATACCCTTTTCCTTTTAGCGCAAATTCATTATATAAATAGCGCATTACATCATCTAAATTGTAGGTATTATTCGATTTTTTTCTGATGAACATATCGGTTACAAAAGCCAACAAATTTCCTTCATCATAAATATTTGTTTTACGATTGGGTATTCCAGGTGCATAACCATCTAACCAAGTATCAAATGAAGAATCGGCAACCGATAAATTAAAGCGACCGAAATTATCGAAATGCTTTTGTAAACGCTCGTTAAAGGTTACAAAATACTGTTGCTCGTTAAATACACCAGAACGAAATAGTAAATAGTCGCCATAATAAGTCGTTAATCCTTCGCATACGTAACCCAACTTGGAATAATTCTCTTTTGTATAATCATAAGGATACATCTCTATAGGACGAATTGTTTTCACATTCCACACATGAAATAATTCATGAGAACTAACACCCAATAAATCTTCGTATAAATCACCCTTCATCAAACCATATCCTGGACCAAGTGCAATAACGGTTGTAGTTATATGTTCAACTCCATGATACGTTTTGTAAGGTAATATTTGAAATAAAAAATGATATGCTTTTACTGGAAACGACTTCATCATTTCCAATTGATGATTGCAAAATTTAATAAAATCGTTATTTAATTTCGACCACTCTGGTTTACATTCTCCTTGGAACCACAAATTAAATTCAACACCCTCGCAAACAAATAAATTATGTTGTAAGGAAGGAGAAGCAATAAATGGAGAATCTGCTAATTCATGGAAATCTTCAAAATCAAACTGTATTGCTTTTTCCGATCGATGTGTATGTGCTTTCCCTATTGCTAGCTTATAATCAGCCGGCACATGAATTTCAACTGATAATTTTTCATTTATTTTTTCAGGTATAAAAACGCAACAATTTACAGGATTCATGTATAATTGTGTTGCATCTAAAAAGGTAGAACCTGCATTAATTTCAGCAGCATAATAATTGTATTTTATGTGTAATTCTTTTACTCCTGAAGTATCTACTTTCCAGCAATCCTTTTTTATCTTGTTAAAAGGTAATGCCTTTCCGTTTTCATCAAATGCGGCCCATTTCTGAACATTTTTAGCAAAATTGCCTAATTCATATCTTCCTGGTCGCCAAGCTGGTAACTGAACAAGTGTTTCGCTTGCAGCAACCGTTGCAACAAACTCAATATCAACATAATGATTATGAGGTTTTGTATAAGAAATAATGTACTTCATAGTTGTCTCGAAAAAAGGAATAAATGAGCCTAAATGGATGGTTGCGAAGTTACAAATTCATTCCGATACAACAGTCATATTCGTAATTTAGTCGACATTCGTTTATAGATAAAAGTATTTTTGTTACATTCGCAAAGCATAATAGTTATAATTTTTCATTCATAATTTATACTTTCAAACAATGAGTTACGATTTAGTAGTATTAGGTAGCGGTCCAGGAGGATATGTAGCTGCAATCAGAGCATCCCAATTGGGTTTAAAAACAGCAGTAATTGAACGTGAAAGCTTAGGTGGCATTTGCCTAAACTGGGGCTGTATTCCTACAAAAGCTTTGTTAAAAAGCGCACAAGTTTTTGAATACTTAAACCATGCTTCTGACTATGGTATTAATGTAAAAGGTGGTGAGGCTGATTTCGGTGCAGTTGTAAAACGTAGTCGCGATGTAGCTGATGGCATGAGCAAAGGCGTTCAGTTTTTAATGAAGAAAAACAAAATTGACATTATTAATGGAACAGGAAAAGTAAAACCAGGCAAAAAGATTGAAGTAACAGCTGCTGATGGAAAAGTAAGTACAGTAGAAGCAAAAAATATAATCATTGCAACTGGTGCTCGCTCTCGTCAATTACCAAATTTACCTCAAGATGGTAAAAAGATAATTGGATACAGAGAAGCATTAACATTGCCTAAAATGCCTAAATCAATGGTTGTTGTTGGTTCAGGAGCAATTGGAAGTGAGTTTGCGTATTTTTATGCAACAATGGGAACCAAGGTAACATTGGTTGAGTTTATGCCAAACATTGTTCCTGTTGAAGATACAGAAGTATCAAAACAATTGGAGCGTTCATTCAAAAAAATTGGTGTAGACGTAATGGTTGAATCAAGTGTAGAAAGTGTTGATACAAAAGGTGCTGATTGCAAAGTTAAAATCAAAACAAAATCAGGTGAAAAAATCATTGATGCTGAAATCGTTTTATCTGCAGTAGGTATCCAAGCTAATATTGAAAATATTGGTTTAGAAGAAACAGGTATTGCAACTGATAAAGGAAAAATTTTAACAAATGCATATTACCAAACAAACATCCCGGGTTATTATGCTATTGGCGATTGTGTTGGTGGACAAGCATTAGCACACGTTGCATCAGCAGAAGGAATTATTTGCGTTGAAAAAATAGCTGGTCATCATCCTGAAGCATTGGATTACAATAACATCCCTGGATGTACGTATTGCCAACCAGAGATTGCATCAGTAGGTATGACAGAAGCAAAAGCAAAAGAAGCTGGTTACGAATTAAAAATTGGTAAATTCCCATTCTCGGCAAGTGGTAAAGCAAGTGCTGCAGGAGCAAAAGACGGATTTGTAAAATTAATTTTTGATGCTAAATACGGTGAATTATTAGGAGCACACATGATTGGCGCAAATGTTACTGAAATGATTGCTGAGATCGTTGCAATTCGTAAATTAGAAACAACTGGGCATGAATTGATTAAAACAGTTCATCCTCATCCAACAATGAGTGAAGCTATCATGGAAGCGGCTGCAGCTGCTTATGGTGAAGTAATTCACATGTAATTACAAACGATTTTACTCAAAACGCTCTACATATTTTGTAGAGCGTTTTTTTATTAATCATGCTGAGAAAAACAAATAATATAAATACCTTACTTTATTTAGGAATAGTTGGAAAGCCTTTAAGCCATTCAATTGCTTCTTCTTCTGTCGAAAAAAAACGTGTAGGTGAAGTCGGTTTAATAATTTTTATAAAAAAATTGGCGAGTATTTTTTGCCCAGGTGTTTGGGATAAAAAAGCAACTGCAGAACAATGTTTCATTACTTCGTCACTACCATTAAATTTCTTAGAAGCGGTATCCTGATTACTAAACGAACCTCCAGTTAGATAAAGCGGTGCTATATCCCAAGGAGCATGTTCACGTGTAAATGCAAAAATTCGTTGGCTATCCTCAAGTGTTAAATAATCATCGTCATAATGAATATGTAAAATACCATCTTTTCGATAATGGATTGTAGCACCAGGAGTTTTAACAATTTTCATAAAGGAGTAGTTAATAAAACAAAGTTATAAAATACTACATAACATTTTATTCTCTATATAACAAGCAAATTAGATACTTTGTTTTACTCTGTCTCGAAGCCATTCTAATGCTGATAGCTCATTCGAAAAAATACGTGTTGGAGATGCAGGTTTATTAAACTTGATAAAGAAATTACCAATGATTTTATTGGCTATCGAGTTTGTGACAATAGCTGCTCCTACTCTAACATCAGTATATTCTTTACAAGCAAATTGGGTGCGTGCTTCAGGCGTTATATTTCCTCGATGATTTGCATCAAATAAAATTGTGAATTTTCCCCCACCTACTAATGTCAATGCTTGCTCACGCATCACCACCGCATCCTTCAAATCAATGTCAGCATCCTCGTGGATGTGTATCTTAACGATGTGAGGTTCTAATAAGGAAATCGTATACTTAATATCAGAAATCATTTATTTAACTAACTCTGAAATTATTTTATCAATACTCATCCCTTCTGCTTCTGCTTTGTAATTGCGAACTATACGATGACGAAGAATCGCAGCTGCAACAGCTTTTACATCTTCAATGTCTGGAGAATATTTCCCTTTAATCATAGCATGACATTTTGCACCAATCACTAGAAATTGAGATGCACGTGGACCTGCTCCCCATGATAAATAGCTATTTGATAAAGCAGCAGCATGCTCGGTATTCGGGCGAGTTTTTGCTGCTAATTTAACGGCATATTCAAGTACATTATCAGTTACAGGTATTCTACGAACCAATTCTTGAAAATAAATAATCTCCTCGGCAGTCAATATCTTTTTCAACTCTACTTTTTTATTAGAAGTTGTATTTTTAACAACTAATAACTCATCTTCATATTTAGGATAGTCTAACCAAACATTGAACATAAAACGATCAAGTTGAGCTTCTGGCAATGGATAGGTACCTTCTTGTTCAATTGGATTTTGAGTAGCCAATACAAAAAATGGATTCCCTAATTCATAACGCTTACCTGCTGCAGTAACCGAACGTTCCTGCATTGCTTCAAGCAAAGCTGCTTGGGTTTTTGGAGGTGTACGATTTATCTCATCTGCTAAAATGATATTTGCAAACAATGGTCCTTTAACAAATTTGAAATGGCGATCATCGCCTAAAATTTCAGAACCAATAATATCCGAAGGCATTAAATCGGGAGTGAACTGAATTCGGTTATATGACAAACCTAAAACATCAGCAATCGTGTTTACCAACAATGTTTTTGCTAATCCAGGAACGCCAACAAGCAAACAATGCCCTTTACTAAAGATTGAAATCAATACATCTTTAATTACCTCATCTTGCCCAATAATTATTTTACTAATTTCAGCATTAAGTTCCTTGTACTTAACTACAAATGCATCTGCAGCTTCTACGTCCGATTTATACATATTTCAAATATTATTTATACGAGAACTTATTTTAGTTTATCCATTTATTATTAAAACTGCAGTTTTTAAAGTCATCAGCTATTCTTATAAAATTGGTAGCAATTCTTTTCTTTGTCCAAGTATCAATTGCATCTTGCTGCTTTTTTGTGGTAGCTGCGCTTTGAATTGCTTGATAATCATCTTTCAAATTTGCCTTGTGAGGTAATGATTGATTCTTTAAATACAATATTCGATATGCTTGTTTTCCATCTCTAGTAGCAAAAGTCATAGGCTTAGTGAATTCTCCAACCTTTAAATTTTGAATGGCAAAGGCCAATGTTTGATCAATTTGTCCTAATTCATCCATTGGAAATTTTGTTGATCCTGTATATGGATTTAAAACTAAACCTCCATTGTATTTTGTTTCATCATCATTTGAATAACGAGCTGCAGCATCTGCAAATAGTATTGTATCTGCCTTTAATCGAAGATATACTGTATCCAAATATTGTTTCGCAATTAACATATCACTACCATCCACCTTTGGTGCAATTAACAAACTCCGTGCATCCACCTCTTCACCTCTGCGTTCCACTAACTGAATAATAAAATATCCATAAACCGTTTCAAAAACAGGACTAATTTCATTCGGTTTAATTGTAAAAGCCATGGCATCCCATTCTGGCACAAACTGACCACGTTGAATTTTTTCGTACAAACCACCTTTGCTTGATGAACCAGGATCTTCGGAATATAAACCAGCCATGGCTGCAAAAGTTGTTTTCCCACTTACAATACGTTCACGAATCCCTTCTATTTTTTCCTTTGCGGCTTTTTTTGCCTCAAGAGATATCGTTGGTTTCCTTACAATTTGTCCAATTTCAACTTCAGCATCAATAAAAGGTAGTGAATCGGGATGTATTGATTCAAAATATTGCTTTACCTCATTGGGAGTAACGGATATACTTCCTACAATCTTGCTTTGCATCTGCTGTGACAATAACAAATCTCTAACATTATCACGCAAATCGATTTTAAAATTATCTACTGATTTACCATAAAATTCTACAAAGCGTTCTTCCGAACCAAATTGTTGAATATAGTATGCTAAACGTCTGTCCATCTCTTGCTCTATCTGCGTTTCTGTGATATCTAAACTATCTTTTTGTGCTTGTGCTAACAGAAGTTTTTGATACAATAATTCTTCTAACAATTTACAACGAGTATTTTCGTCTACAATAGCATCGGGCTGTGATTGATATTGCTGAAATTGCGCTTCCAACTCTGATTGCAGTAAAATGTTGCCGCCTATTACAGCAACAATTCTATCAACAACTTTTTCTTGTGCTTTTACGTTTGTAGTTAACAATATCAACACGAACAAAAAGCCGACTAACCTATTTACTTGATTTATCATTTATATAAATTTCAATTTTATTATTATTTAATGCATCATTGTATACATCCAACTTCATATTATTTATCAATAGCAATTTTCGTTTATTTAAAATGATGTTTTTGATATTCTCTTTTTCAAATGACAAAGGAGAACTACTATTTCTAATTTTAAAATCTTTAATATTTAAAAAGTAATGATTCAAAGAATCACTCACTTCCACAAATCGGTTATTCTGAAGAAACAATTCTTTATTATAGGTTTGAATTGGAATCTCCTTTAATAAATCATCAAACAATAACCATGATTGATCATCTAAATAAAAATTATCAGCAAATTGATGACAATAACTAGCCAACTGTTCTCTATCTTTTAAATTATCTGACTTATACCATTTTTTTAATTTATCAATATTGGGGGCTTTTTTATTCAACTTTACATAAATTACTTTAATAATATTATCTTTTAACTCAAATTCAGTTTTATTATTATTGTAATACTCCTCAATCTCAGTTTCCGTGATTACAGTATCTAATTTTTGTTTTACTAATTCTTTTTCATAGATATAAGTAATCAGCGATTTACGGTAATCATTCAACTGCTTTTCTACATTTTTTTGTTCATCAGCCAAGTTTGATTCGGCTTTTTGAATTACAAGCGCCTCTCTTACCCAATTATCAATAAACTTATTTAATAAATCTAAACTATCTTTTGTTGCGGTTCCAAATGGAACAATATCTTTTATATCACTTGCATACAAATATGCATCGCCAGCTTTTGCAATAGGCTCTCCAAGATCTTGCTCGTTCTTTTTAGTCGCATCAGTACAAGAACTAAGTATGATTATAGAAATGATATGTATGTAAACTGCTTTCAATACCTTGTTTTAAAAACTAAAAAAGTTTATGGAACAATTACTTGAACCATAAACTTATAAGTTAAAGAATTATTATTTTACAGTAGATAAAACCGACTGGTCGATTGTTACAGTATATTTTTGCTTTAATTCCGACAACCATTGTTTTTCTAGGAATGATTGGTAATCAGCAGTAACCATTCCTTTAGCATCTTGATATGCTTTCGGTTCTGGTTTCATCAATTTGTTTACAACCACGATTACCACTTTTTTATCCTTATCAACAATATCTGCTGATGTACCAGGATTCCAGTTTTTATCCACTAATTCATTTTCACCTTTTGTAAATAAGCGAGTTTCTACTTGAAGATTAAGTTGAGAGTCCTTGTTTATTGTTGCAAGAATGTCTTTTTCTGTTTTTTTCTTTTTCATCAAAGCTCGAACTTGTTTCGCAATTTTTTCATTTGCACACGAATAGATAGAAGCATCAGCACGTTCTTCCCACATGTAGTTGGTTTTGTTCTTTTCGTAAAAGTCTTTTGAACCTGCTGTATCTTTGACCGCTTTACTCCAAACTTTTTGATCTGTCAATTCAAACAATAAAATTCCATCTCTATACTCTTGCATCAATGCTTTAAACTCAGGGTATTTTTGATCTAAACGACTTTCTTCATAAGCTACTACTGTTTCTTCTACAAACTGTTTATACAATTGATTTACAATCATTGCCGTTTCCGTTTTAGGACGTTTGCTTTGATGTGTATTTAAATAAGCTGTAAAATCTTTTTGAGTGTATTGCTTATCACCAAGACTAAACATAGGTTTTGTTAGCTTAGCCGCTTTTGTAGCATCCCATTTTCCTTCATATATGGATGTATCCACTACTTTGTAAAATTCATCCAATACTTTTGGCATCTCTTTGAATTTGTTTTCAGCCTTTACTTTAGCGATTAAAGAAGTACGACCAGCTTGTGAGCGAGAATCCTTTGTTACCTTTGCTTTTAAGTCAGCTTTCATATCATCAAAAGAAGCCAAACCACGTTTGTCAATCAATTTAATCACATGCCAACCGTATTTTGTACGCATTGGCTCACAAAAATCACCTTTGTTAACCAAAGCAAAAGACGCTTTTTCAAACTCTGCTGGCATTTTTGCTGTTCCAAACCAAGGCAATTCTCCGCCTTTTTTTGCCGATGATTTATCATCTGAAAACTGTTGAGCTAACTCATCAAATTTACTTCCAGCTTTTAGCTTGTTATAAATTTCAGTTACTTTGGTATAAGCATTAACAGAATCTTCTTTCGTCATATTTGGTGTAGTTTTAACCATTATATGAGCAACTAACACTTCTCCTTGGGCTTTCCTTCTATCAACTATTTTAAGGATGTGGTATCCATAACGTGTACGAACAGGCATTGAAACATCACCAACTTTAGTCGTATATGCTTCATTTTCAAAAGGATACACCATTTGCAATGATGTAAAATAACCTAAATCACCACCATTGTCTTTTGCAGATGGATCACCATTTGCTGCACTTTCTCTTGCCACTTTAGCAAAATCCTCTCCTTTTAAAATACGCTTACGGTATTCTAAAATCTTGTTATAAGCAATCAATGTATCTTTTGGTAACGCATTTTCATTCACTTTTACTAGTATATGCATTGCATGTATATCTTCCTGCATGCGGTTGTAAGTTTCTTGTAATAACTTTTCATTAACATCCTTGTCAGTCAAATAAGGCTGTGCTAATTGTTTTCGATATCCGGCTAATTCTTCTTTAAATGCTTTAACAGTGTCTAATCCTAAGGTTTCGGCCTCTTTTACTTTTAATTTGAAGTTTACGAACAAATCCACATAATCATTCAATGATTTCGTATCATTTACAACCTCTTTGTTGTTATTCTTATGATACACATTCTCAAATTCTGCAACTGTAACTTTCGAGTTACCGATTGTCATTAGAACAGCATCTTTATTTTGTGCAAACGAATTGTTCATTAAAAACAATGCACCTGTAAAAAGTAATGATTTTGATAAAATACTTGAATTCATAATCGTTTTTGTTTATATATATTTAGGGTAACAAATGTACTTAAATATACGATGTATCAAAACAAAACAGCTACGAATATTTCGTAGCTGTTTTGTTAATATTTGTTAAGCAAAAAATGCTTGATTATCTACTATAATTTGGTGCTTCACGAGTAATTGTTACTCCATGCGGATGACTCTCGCGAATACCAGAATTGGTGATTCGAACAAACTTGGCTTTTTGAAGTGTACTAATGTTTTTAGCACCACAATAACCCATTCCAGCTTTTAAGCCACCTACAAATTGATATACAATTTCGGCTAAACTGCCTTTAAATGGAACGCGACCGGAAATTCCTTCAGGAACTAATTTTTTAATATCGTCTTCTGCATCTTGAAAATAACGGTCTTTTGATCCTTTTTGCATTGCTTCAATGGAGCCCATTCCTCGGTACGATTTAAACTTACGACCTTCAAAAATAATGGTTTCACCTGGCGATTCTTCAACACCAGCAAATAAAGAACCCATCATTACAGAACTTGCTCCTGCTGCTAATGCTTTCACGATATCACCTGTAAATCGAATTCCACCATCCGCAATTACAGGAACTCCTTTGCCTTTCAATGCTTTTGCAACCTCTAAAATTGCAGTTAATTGAGGTACACCTACACCTGCAATGATTCGGGTTGTGCAAATTGAACCTGGACCAATACCCACTTTAACAGCATCAGCTCCTGCTTTTGCCAAAAGTAATGCAGCCTCTGGAGTTGCAATATTACCAACAACAACTTGTAAATCTGGATATGTCTTTTTTACCTTTTTTAAGCATTCAATAACACCTTTTGAATGTCCATGGGCAGTATCAATAACAATAGCATCTACTCCTGCTTTTACCAATGCATCTACTCTTTCTAGAATATCAGCAGTAACGCCAACAGCAGCTGCAACACGTAATCTACCCAATGCATCTTTATTTGCATTTGGACGAACTTTAATTTTGATAATATCACGGTAAGTAATTAAACCAACCAATTTGTTGTTTTTATCTACAACAGGTAATTTTTCAATTTTATGATTTTGAAGTATTTGCTCCGCTTTTTTCAAATCGGTTCCAACTTTTGCCGTCACCATTTTATCGCTGGTCATTACTTCTTTAATTGGACGTTTTAAGTTTTTCTCGAAACGCAAATCGCGATTTGTAACAATTCCGATTAACAATCCCTTTTCATTTACAACAGGAATCCCTCCAATTTTATGCTCACGCATCAATGCTAAAGCATCTACAACTAGTGCATTTTCAGAAAGCGTTACTGGATCTAAAATCATTCCACTCTCGGAACGTTTTACTTTACGAACATGTTCTGCCTGGGCCTCAATACTCATGTTTTTATGCAAAACACCAATACCGCCTTCTTGAGCAATTGCAATCGCCAACTGATACTCTGTAACAGTATCCATTGCCGCTGAAACAATTGGTGTATTTAACTTAATTTTTTTAGTAAAATAAGAGGCTGTATCTACCTCACGTGGAAGTACTTCTGAATAAGCAGGTACTAAAAGTACATCATCATAGGTTAATCCTTCACCTATAAATTTGCTTGAATCTAATGACATAGTATTTGAATTTTAAACCTTGCCAAATGGCAGAGAGGTATTATGATTATTGGTTAAAATTCCCGCAAAGATACATTTTTTTATCAATAATAAGCAAATAGTTTTTTAATCTATGCTCTAACCCCAAGTTCAATTACTTCCAAATCCTTTATTTTCTCAGCATCTATGGTAAACCGAACCAAGGTTTTAACTTTATGAAAACCATGTACTCCTGCTGCTCCAGGATTAATATGAAGAAGGTTGTATTTTTTATCGAACATCACTTTTAGAATGTGTGAATGCCCGCAAATAAACAATTGGGGGGCTTTTCTTTTAATTTCAATCAATGCATCTTGTGAATACCGCTCTGGATATCCACCAATATGCGTCATAAACACATCTACTCCTTCACACATGAAACGTTGATTGAGCGGATGAACTTTTCGAACATCCGAACCATCAATATTACCATATACTGCAACTACAGGTTTTATTTTAGCTAATTCATCTGTAATTGAAATGGTACCAATATCTCCGGCATGCCAAATTTGGTCACAGGTTTCGAAATATTTAAAAATTTTTGGATCCAAATAATTATGAGTATCCGATAAAAGTGCGATTCGCTGCATAATACAATGATAAAAAAAATGCCTTTTGTTTTTACAAAAGACATTTTTAATCAATCAAACAAAAAATATTATTTAATAATTGTCACATGTCCAATGTATTGACGTTGTTCGCCAATTACATCTTTTGTATCAATTATATATACATAAACATCGTTTGGAGCAATTTCAGATTTCCCTTGAACCTTGCCATCCCATCCTTGATTTATGTCCGTAGATGCAAAAATTTGAGTTCCCCATCTGTTAAAAATACGCATTGAAAATTCTGCTATATTTTCTCCCTTTGGAGCAAAAATATCATTCAACCCACTGTTGTTAGGTGTAAATGCATTAGGTATATAGAATGTGTAATCAGGAGCAATATCTAAACAGTCACTAATGGTATCAAAACATGTATTTTGATTACTAACTAGTAAAGTAACACAATACGTTCCAACTTCTGAATAAATATGGTCAGGTGATGGCGCTGTACTTCCATTTGTTGAAGGGTTGTATAAATTATCATCAAAATTCCATGACCAAGAAGTTGCATTTGTTGAGGTACTTGTAAACGAAATATTAGGCGCAGCTATTGAAGCAGGTTGAGGTCCGAAAACAAAACTAGCTTGTGGTACAGCAATTACATTTATCATATCATTCTGAGTTCCTGACCCTACACATCCGTTAGCGTCTATAACAACCAGTGAAATGTCATAAGTTCCTTGTGTTTCAAAACAATTGTTTGGATTTTGAACAGATGAACCACCATTTCCAAAACTCCAATTCCAAGAAGCTATTGCAGAGGATGCAACGGTATTGTCTGTAAAATTAACACACAATGTTGCGCAACCAGAAGTTGTATTTGACGAGAAAGAAACTACTGGTAACTGATTTACTGTAACTGTTACACTAGCAGTTGCGGGTAAAATCGTACAACCATCAGTAACCGTTAGCGAATAAGTTGTTGTTGTAGATGGTGTAACAGAAATACTTGAACCCGTTAAATTACCGGGCATCCAAGTATACGTATATGTTCCATCTCCACCTGTAGCAGCTGCTGTAATAGTTGTGCTAGCGCCTGCACATACACTAACATTGGTACTTGTAGTTACTGCAAGTGGAGGATTTACTGTAACAGTTGTTACTTGTTGATTTGAACTACATCCATTAGCATCTGTTGCCACTACTGAATAAGATGTTGTAGTTGTAGGAGAAACATTATTTGCTTGACCAGAAAACGCTGGTGTCCAGTTAAATGTATACGGTGTTGTTCCTCCCATTGTAACTGCTGTTAAAGTAGTGCTACCACCAACACAAATTGTAACCGGTGGAATTGCATCAACCAAGATTGCAGCAGGTTGAGTTATTGTAACGACCGATGTAACAGAACAACCATTTGCATCTGTAATAGTGCATGTATACGTTCCTGCACATAAATTAGTCAAATTAGCAGTTGTTTGTCCATTTGACCATGAATAAGCAAAAGGTGTACTTCCACCTGTTATTGTAACCGATGCAGTTCCATTACACAATGCATTACAAGTAGTATTCGTAGATGTATTTGTTGCCACCATAGCAGCTGGTTCAGCAATTGTAACCGACTGTTGAGCAGAGCATCCTACTGCATCAACAATTGTTAATGTGTAAGTTCCTGCACATAAACCAGAAATATTTTGAGTGGTTGAACCATTAGACCATAGAAATGTAAATGGAGCAATACCACCAGTAAAACCGCAAGTTGCAGACCCATTACACGCTCCTGCACAAGTAGCATCCGCTCCTGTTAATGTAATTGTTAATGGAGCACTAACTGTTATTTGAACAGAATCAATGCCGCTACAACCAATTGCATCACTAACAGTAACACTATAAGTTGTTGTAGCTGCTGGAGTAACTGTAGGATTAGCAAGTGTTGAAAAGCCTGTGTTTCCCGCTTCACTCCAAGAGTAGTTATAACCTACTCCTAATGGACTAATTAAATTAAACGTGAAACTACTTCCAGAACAAATACTATCATTTACTCCTGCATCAACCACTATACTTGGCGTAACAGTTACTGTTACTGCTGTTCTAGGTCCAATACAAGTCCCATTAACACTTTGAACATAATAAGTTGTTGTTGTATTTAAAACTGGAGTTGAATAAGCGACTGTATTAGCCAATAATGTTCCACCAGTAGCTGCATCATACCATTCGTAAGCAGGTCCAGAACCACTTGCTGTTAATGTTGCTGAAGTTCCAAAACAAATTGAAACATTTGGACATACTGGAGCAACAGGAACACTATTTACAACAATAGATACACTTGCAGGATTACTAGTACAACCGCCAACTGTAACAGTTAATGAGTATGTACCGCTTGCTAATGCTGTTGCATTGGTAATTGCAGGAGGATTTCTCACACCAGCAGTATAGCCATTCGGGCCAGTCCAGCTATAAGTAGCACCAGCAATATTATTTGCAGTAAGTGTAATTGTTCCACCAGCACATATTGCAGCAGGTGTTGCACTTCCATTAATTAATGGTGTTGGTGGATTAGGGGTGTTGTTTATTATCACAGCTGTTGTAGCAGCAGGACTCGTACAACCATTTACTGTAACTGTAACAGCGTACGTTCCAGTAGCAGCTGTAGTAACAGGAGTTATGCTTGGATTTTGTAATGTAGATGTAAAACCTCCAGGACCAGTCCAGCTATAAGTAGCTCCTGCAATAAGCGGAGCAGTTAAATTCAAAGTAGAACCAGAGCAAATTGGACCATTATTGGTTGGCGTTCCAACTGAAGGGATTGGATTTACAACCACAGCAGTTGTTGCAGTACAAGATGCACAAGATGATGCTTGAGTAACGGTCAATGTATACGTACCACTTGCAGCAACCGTTGCTGAAGGTATTGTTGGATTTTGCAAAGTCGAAGTAAAGCCGTTAGGGCCTGTCCAAGAATAAGTACCACCTGCTACCGTAGCAGCTGTTAAGTTAACTGTAGCACCTGCACATACTGGTCCGTTATTAGTGGCTGTTGCAGAACAAGGCGTACAATTATTTTGAGTAACAATTACTGTATCTGTTCCAAATCCAGTTACACAAGTTCCTGCACTAGATACTTGGGCATAGTAAGATGTACTTGGCTGGCATGATGGTGGAGTAACAGTAACAGAAGTTCCTGTACCTACGAGAGTGTTACCAGGCAATACATACCAATTAACGGTACTTGTTGCAGGTCCACTCGGTGTAAATCGTCTTCCTTCATTTGTAGCTGTAAATTGCGCATTGTTTCTTCCAGGAACAACAATAGCAATAGTTCCTGTAGGATCATGTAATCCATGGACTGCATTACCACTATTCCAAGTTGTACAAAGTGATTTATTTAAAATGTGGGTTTCTATAATATTTGTTGTTTCAAAAATCTTTATTTGACTTGTATACAGCTGTCCAGTACATGAAAACATAGGTACATTGCTCCAAGAAACAACCAAACGTCTGTTTGGCGCTGTTCCGTAAACAGCATAGGTAACTGTTCCACCAACACCGGGATTAATATCTTGCCAAGCTCCCATAATAGTTCCCATTGGAGCTGTTCCTGCATTTGTTGGAATAGGTGTTGTAACCCATGTTGATGTTTGTCCAGCTAAGAATCCAACCCAATTGTTAGATCCAATGATAAATTGGGTATAGGTTTGACCAAAATAACAAAAGTTAAAACCAATCGGCAATAATCCAGTCTGTGTGTCATCTGTTAAAGAAACAGCCGTTCCTGTAAATGGATCTGGAGCATATGGAACTGTACTTATGGCATAGTTGGTTGTTGATGTAACTACTGGACCGGCATAGGTTGCCGTTAAAGTAGCAGTGGCACCAAAGCAGATGGTTGACACTTCAGGACTAGCATCCACAGTTTGTGCAACAGTAGAATTGATACTATATCCCAAAATCAAACTTGCTAAAAGGGCTATTTTTTTCATTTACAATTAGTTAGAGTAGTTTATGCGTGATAATTAAATTATCTAATACACTATAGACACAAAATTACAACGATTAGTTGCACTAAATGTTCATTTTTCGACAAAAATCAGATGTTTTTTTAACAATCGGCTAAAAGCTAGCCAAACCGGGGATAAAAGTAATTTTGAAATCGATAGAAAATTAGATTTTCTCCAGCTTATTCGACTGAATCCAACCGACATTACCGTTGGCAATTTTAATCTCAACCCAATCGGATGTTTCTGATTCGGTAATAGCGACTTTTACTCCTTCATGCAGCACAAATAACTTCGTGCCTTTTTCATTAGGAGAACCATAAACCGTTACCGATGGAGCAATGATGATTGCGTCATTTGAATATGCAATTGCATGATAACTACTTTTTGCAAAAACAAATGCAAAAACAGACAATAAAAACATAATCAAGCCCAAAAAGAATCCGATTTTTTTTAGAAGTGTATGTTGAAAATAGAAAAATAAAAACAGTAGAATCAAACTAACAGAGAAAAAAAGAATTGTAGTAATTGACCATGCTTTTTCACTCATTAAATCAACAATACCAGTTTCCCATTGTGATAAAAACAGTGTGGGTGCTGCTTCAATTTTATCTTCTGTTTTTTGATTTGCTAACTTCAAATTGAAATTGATATCCTCATCTTTCGGATTAATTTTTTTAGCTCTTTCATAATTCAAAATTGCTTTTCCAATCTCATTATTTTTATAATAAGCATTCCCAATATTATAATAAAGTTCAGCGGATACCATTCCTGTTGCCTCAACTTTCTCATACAACTCTATCGCTTTCTGAAACTCATTCTTTGCATAAGAATCATTGGCCTGTTTAAATAATAAACTAGCATCATCCGCAATTAACTGCGATGCAAATAAAGAAAATAGAATAATTAAAAAGCTATTTAATTTCATCTTCAATTGTTGTGATTAATCGAACCGTATTGTTATAAATTGTACTCAGTTCGCCAGAAACTGCGCTTGGAGCATAACGAGCATACTCACAATTATCTAAAGTTGTAATAAGTGTAGAAACCGTTTCGGCTGAAACATTTTTCCTAATTAGAATAGCATGAATATTCTCTTTGTTTAAATCGGCACCAACAATATTCAATCGATCACTAATGTAACCGTATAAAGCTTGAGATAATTCAGCGTAAAACAACTCCTTGGCATTTTGTTTCAGGTGTTTTTCAGCCATCGTCAATCGTTTTTTAGCCATTTTGGTAGCCTTTCTACTTTTTACAGCTACAACATCTTGATTTTCGTTTATATACTTTTTTCTAAAAAAAAGAAGTGCTACAAAACCAAGCAATGGAACTGCGAATCCCGAATAAAAGAGAACTGATCCGAAAAAATAATCGTTTTTGGGTTTTAAAATAATATTGTTCGTTTTTATGTAGTGAATATCATTACCAATTACTTTCACATCATTTTTACTACTTGGGGTGAATACATTTGCAGAATTAGCATTCTCATCGCCCTTATCAACATGAATTAATAATTCAGGAGAAGGAATTGTTATGTATTCTTTTTTAGAAGCATCGAAATAACTAAAACTGATTTGATCTATTTTATAATCTCCTTCGTGACGAGGAATTAAAAGGTAATCAAATGTTTTTGTACCACTCACTCCTGCTCCTGTTACAGCAATGTTTTCATTTATTTTTGGATCGTATGTTTCAAAGTCCTCAGGAAAAGCAACGACAGGAGCTTCTACAAGTTTAATATTCCCCTTTCCAGTTAATGTAATTTTCAGATTAACAGCTTCATTCGCTTTTATTTTATCCTTATTCAGTTGAATTTTACAAGTGAAATCACCTATTGCACCATTAAAACTAGTTGGCTTATTATCTGATGGTAATGGTTGCACATCTATGCTTATTGCTTTACTTTTAACAGAATAGACTGCATCTTCATACCCTCCACCAAAAAATTGCTCAAAAATATCACGTGGTTGTCGGCTCGAACGTTTACGAACAACAATCTCTGCTTCCATCGGCTGTATTTCAAGCTTTCCAGAACGCTGAGGAAAAATAAATGAATGTTTTAATTCAGCAACTTGATAATTAATTCCATCAATATTTTCATTCGAAACTTGAACTTGCTGATTATTTACTGGCACATCTTGCGAATAAAAACCATTGTAATCGGGGAATTTAATATCCTGAAATCCTCTTAATTGGTAACGTGTATAAACTTTATAAGTAATTGAGATTTGTTCGCCTTGAACTACTTTTGTTTTGCTAACCGAAGATTTAATAAATAAATTATCAGCTGTATTTTCAGTAGTTGGTGCTGTAGCAGCACCTGGTTGTGAATTTGATTTATTGGCATTTGCAGGATTTCCAGCAAGAACATCTATTGTTAGTGAATTGGATTGTATTACTTTCCCTTCAACCGTAACACTAGCTGGACCTAAAATAACTTTGCCTTCTTTTTTGGGTGCCAATAAATAGGACAATGTGATTGTTTGACTCATGGAACCATTCACAAACGACATGTTCGTACTTTGATTTGGTCCAGAATACACATCAAAGTCTTTAAGATTAGGAACCTTGAAATTTGAGCCACTTGTATTTAGGGTGAACGAAATTTGAAATGTTTCACCCACAGCCACTTGCGATTTGCTGGTTTGGGCAATAAATTTTTGGGCGAAACTAACATTCGCTAACACCAAAATGAAAAATAATATGGTATAATTTTTTCTCATTTTTACCAGTCTTTTTCAATTTCAACTTGTGAACTTCTTGCTTTTTGACCTTTTTTCTTTTCTTGCAATTTACGCTCATCATTCTGTAATGCATCTAACAGACGTTGAGCATCTTCTTTTGAAATTTGATTATTCGGTTTTTCTTGTTTTTCTTTCTCGTCCTTTTTATCTTTTTTCTCGTCTTCTTTTTTCTTTTCGTCTTTCTTCTCCTCTTTCTTTTCCTCTTTTTTCTTCTCGTTTTCTTTATTATCCTTTTTTTGCTGTTGTTGTTGTTTTTTCAAATATTGCTGAGCATACGCCAAATTGTAACGTGTATCTGCATCGTTCGGATTATTTTTCAATGCACTTTTATAAGCATCAACACATTCTTGGTATTTTTTTGACTTTAGTAATGAATTCCCTAAATTATGATAAGCTTTAGCAAGCGTATCTTTCGATGTAGCTTTATGTGTTAATGCCTGAAACTGTTCGGCTGCTTCCTCATATTTACCCTGTTGATAATACGCATCACCTAAATTAAATGCAGCTTTATAGGATTCTTTATTTTTTAAAAGTGCTTTATTGTATTCTTTTTCAGCATCAGCATATTTTTTGGCATTATAAGCACTGTTCCCATCAAACACATTTTTCTTTTCTTTCTGAGCAATTGCAAAAAATGGAAATAGAAAAGCAATCAACACAAAAAGTGATGATTTTAATGAACTAAATGAATAGCTGATAAATCTATTTTTCATTTTTATCTCCAAATAAATTTAAACGTTGGTAAAGTTTACTTTTTCGCTCAGTTAAAAGTGTTTCAATTAAAAGAAAAACTAATGCTGCCGCAACAAACCATTGAAAACGATCTTCATAATCGCTGAACATTTTACTTTCAAATTGTTTTTTTTCTAACTTATCAATAGCGTCTAACACATTTTTCAAACCAGCATCTGAATTTGTTGCTCTAACATAAATCCCAGAACCTGCACCAGCAATTTGCTGCAACATGGGTTCATTCAATTTTGTAACAACGGTATTGCCGTCTTTATCCTTTCGATAACCTTCTTTTACCTCATTCTTATAAATTGGAATCGGAGCTCCATTTTCAGACCCCATACCAATTGTATGTATTGTAATTCCTTTTTCTACAGCCATTTCAGCTGCAGCAATGGCATCATCTTCATGATTTTCACCATCTGTAATAATAACGATTGCTTTGTTTTTTCCTTCATCCTTACCAAACGACTCAACAGCTAAATCAATTGCCTTTCCAATTGCTGTTCCTTGCGTTGGAACCATATCGGTTGATATACTAGCTAAAAACATTTTTGCTGCTGCATAATCAGTTGTTATTGGCAATTGCACATACGCTTGTCCACCAAATACAATTATTCCTACTCTATCTCCTTCTAAATTATCGATCAATTTAGATAAGGCCTGTTTGGATTTTTCCAATCGGTTTGGTTGTAAATCCTCTGCTTTCATACTATTGGATACATCCAAGCAAATCATTAAATCGGCTCCTTTGCGTTTTACTTCTTCGAGCTTGGTTCCTACTTGTGGATTAACAATTCCTATTATTAAAAAAGAAAAAGCAATCACAAATAAGATAAATTTCCAAATTCTTTTAGATGTTGAGACATCAGGAAACAATTGTACAATTACTGATAAATCTCCATATGCTTTTAGTGCATTTTTTCTCCAACGGCTAACTATCAAATAAATGATAATAAGCAATGGAATCAATGCAAAAGCGTATAAAAAATATTTATTCTCTAATTGAAACATTGTATTTATGGTATACTTCTAAAAATAAAACTCTTTAATAAAAACTCTAAAAGCAAAGCTATTCCTGCAGCGATTGCAAATGGTAAAAAATGTTCTGCTTTATTAGTAAAATTCTTTTCTTCAAAAATTGTTTTTTCTAATCGATCAATTTCTTTGTAAATGTCTTTCAACTTATCATTATTGGTTGCTCTAAAATATTTCCCACCAGTCATTTTAGCTATTTCTGTCAACGTAGGTTCATCGATTGTAACATCTACGTAACCGTATTCATAGGTCCCATCTGGATACATTGCAACGGGTGAAAGTGCTTTTCCTAAAGTCCCTACACCAATTGTATAAACTCTAACACCAAATGCTTCAGCAATTTCAGCTGCAGTAATGGGTGCTATTTGGCCTTGATTATTAACACCATCTGTCAATAATATAACCACTTTGCTTTTTGCTTTACTATCTTTTACTCTTGTAATAGCTGTCGACAAACCATTACCAATTGCAGTTCCATCTGCAACCATACCTGTATGAATTCCTGCGAATAAATTTTTTATTACAGCATGGTCACTTGTTAATGGGCATTGTGTAAAACTTTCACCACTAAAAATTACTAATCCTATCCTGTCATTCGGACGGCTATCAATAAAATCTTGTGCTACTTCTTTAGCTGCTTCTAAACGATCTGGTTTGAAATCTTTTGCCAACATACTACCAGAAATGTCCAATGCCATTACGATATCAATACCTTCTGTTTTAACATCTTTCCAGCTCGAACGAGACTGAGGACGAGCTAAAACAACTATCAAAAGTGCAATCGCAATCAAACGTAATAAGATCAACGAATGTCTTAGATATTGCTTCAATGAAACTTTTACTCCTTCAAAATTTTGAAAAGAAGAAACGCTTAATTCGGCTGAATATTTTTTTGATTTCCAGATATACCAAGCCAGAATTACAGGTATTACGAGTAATAACCATAACAGCTCCTTATTAGCAAACGTGATATCGTTAAAAAAATCAAACATTAATTTCCTTGTTTTGAATTAATTGGTTCTTCATCACGCTTTGTTCCATTTACAAAGTCATAAACATTTGTCATACTCAATTCATTTTCACCTGGCAATGGGCTCTCCTTTGCAAACTTCACTAAATCAGCCAATACCAATACTTGTTTCAGCTTGCCTTTACTATCTTCATCTATTGCTACATTTCTAAAACCAAACAAGATTTCATCTGTTGTTTGCTCCAGCGCTTGAATCTTAAATCTGTTTTCAATGTATTCACGTAAAATATCGGTAAGTAAACTATGATAAGATTTTAACTTACCTTCCTGCCAAAGCTTTTCTGACTTAAGTTTTTCTAATTTTTCATAAGCAATAACATGTGCAGGTATTTTAGGCACTTCAACAACAACCATTGGTGGTGGCACTTTTCTGAAATAACGTATAAACAAAATAATAATGATGATTACTAGAATTGCTGCTAAACCTGTATATACAACATACATATTATCTTTTAACCAATCAATCCAAGTATAGGTTTCTTCATAGGGTGCTTTGATATCTTTTATGGCAAGAGTTGTATCAACTGGCATTGTGCTAACTTGCAACAATAATGGTTCTGAATAAATAGCATTTGTATCATTGCTATTTACATCGAATTTAAAGGGAGGAATTGCCCAATATCCCGAATCGAAAGATGTTACAGCAAAAACTTTTGTAAGCGTATATTTGTATTGCGCTTTTTCATTAAATAGAGTATCAACTTTTGATTCTGCAACAACTTCAATTTCTTTTCGGATTGTGTCGCCCAACACGGGAAAATTTGCTCTTACCTTTTTCAAATCATTAAACTGAACAGATAAACGCAATTGTGTTTGTTGTCCTATAACAATTGAATTACTATCCAATGTTGCTGTAGCTTTTATATCCTGAGCACGTAAAACATTTGAACCACAGATCAATAAAAATTGAAATGCAATAAACGTTATACGTACTATGTTTTTTTTGAATAACATATAGCTATTATCTTCTCTTAAATAAGTTGGTTAAAGGAACTATGTACGATTCGGATGTATTAATATTTGCCGAATCGACACCACTTTTATTAAACAAATCTTTCAAATATTGTTCTTTCTTTTTAGCATTAACAACATATTGAGTGCGAACCGCCTTATCAGATGTGTCAATCCACTTAAGCGCGTTTGTCTCGGCATCCATCATTTTAACAAAACCTACATTTGGTAATTCTAGCTCACGTTTATCATAGATACGAAGTGCTACCAAATCGTGTTTCCTATTTGCAATTTTTAAGGCATCAGAAAAATCTGGACTCATAAAATCAGAAATAACAAAAGCGATACTTCTTTTTTTAATAACACTTGTCAAATATTTTAATGCTAATTTTAAATCGGTCTTTTTATGCTCAGGCTTGAACTCTATCAAATCGCGTATGATTCGAAGTACATGGCTCTTTCCTTTTTTGGGTGGGATAAATTTTTCAATTTTATCGGTAAAAAAGATAACCCCAATTTTATCATTATTTTGAATAGAGGAAAATGCAAGAACTGCACACAACTCCGTTATTAAATCTTGCTTTAATTGTTTTTGAGTACCGAATGCTCCAGATGCACTTACGTCAACCAACAACATCACCGTCATTTCACGTTCTTCTTCAAAAACCTTTACGTATGTATTGTTAAAACGAGCCGTTACATTCCAATCGATAGATCGAATATCGTCACCAGCTTGGTATTCACGCACCTCACTAAACGTCATACCACGACCTTTAAAAGCACTATGATACTCTCCTGAAAAAATTTGGTTGGAGAGACCACGTGTTTTAATTTCAATTTTTCTGACCTTTTTTAAAAGCTCACTCGTTTCCATCTGTCTGAAGTTCGTTTATAGCAATCGCTAACTAATTAAGGTACTTCAACAACGTTTAAAATTTCATTGATAATCATTTCAGATGTGATGTTCTCTGCTTCTGCTTCGTATGTTAAGCCAATACGATGACGCAATACATCAATGCATATTGCACGCACATCCTCCGGAATAACATAACCTCTGCGTTTAATAAAAGCATAAGCCTTAGCAGCCATTGCAAGATTGATACTTGCACGAGGCGATCCTCCGAAGCTAATTAAGCCTTTGAATTTATCCAATTTGTACTCTTCTGGATATCGAGTTGCAAACACAATGTCTACTATGTATTTTTCGATTTTTTCATCCATATAAACATCTTTTACAACCTGACGAGCACTCAAAATATCTTCTGGCTTAAGTACAGTATTTACTGTAGGATATTCACTCGCTAAATTCTGGCGAATGATTTTACGTTCATCTTCTTTTGTTGGGTATCCAATCACCAATTTCATCATAAAACGATCCACTTGTGCTTCTGGCAAAGGATAAGTTCCTTCTTGTTCAACTGGATTTTGAGTTGCTAAAACCAAAAATGGATTTGGCAACTTAAATGTTTGCTCACCTATGGTAACTTGCTTTTCTTGCATCGCTTCTAACAAAGCACTTTGAACCTTTGCGGGAGCACGGTTAATTTCATCGGCCAAGATAAAGTTGGCGAAAATTGGTCCTTGCTTTACAGTAAACTCTTCTCTTTTTTGATTATAAATCATTGTACCAATCAAATCTGCCGGTAATAAATCAGGAGTAAATTGGATACGACTAAAATTAGCATGGATAGTATTGGCTAAGGATTTAATAGCCAAAGTTTTTGCTAGTCCAGGAACCCCTTCTAGTAAAATATGCCCGTTCGATAATAAACCGATGAGCAATCGCTCAACCATGTATTTTTGTCCAACAATTACTTTGTCCATTTCCATGGTCAATAAATCCACAAAAGCACTCTCTCGTTGAATACGAGCGTTTAATTCTTGAATATCCGTCATTGTTTTATAATTTTAGAGATGTAATCGGTTTAGCATTTTTGATGGCACAAAAATATAACAATCTACTGTTAACGCGAGTTACAGGTTGTTAAAAGTTGTTAAAGAAAAGGCCCGAACTAAAATCATTAAATCTTACTAAACAATCCAATATTTGCATTGTTTATATTATTTGTATCTTATAAATTTATACTTTAGCCAGCCGTAAACAATGGACACATTAACTCAAAATACAAGTTTAAAGCAAACTACCCTTTTTCATCGTACACAAGTACCTGTAAGGTTTAGTGAGGTTGATGCGCTTGGAATAGTGTGGCATGGGCATTACATTAAATTTTTTGAAGACGGTCGTGAAGCATTTGGAAGTCAATATGGATTAAGTTATTTGGATGTTTACAAATACAAATTTGCCACTCCGCTGGTTAGTATCAATGTCGACTTCAAAAAAACGGTTAAGTATGGTGACAGTGTGATCATCGAAACAACATTTATAAATTCACCTGCTGCTAAAATCATCTTCAACTACCGCATCTTCAGAGTTTCTGACAATGAATTAGTTGCTACAGGAAGCTCTATTCAAGTTTTCATAAATATGGAACATGAGCTATTGATTACAATTCCTCCTTTTTTCGAAGAATGGAAAAAAACGCATCGTTTACATTAAAATTCGAAAATTGTATGAACGTTTTTGTTGCAGCAGATAATATCATTTCTCCACTAGGCTTTTCAAGCAAAGCTAATTTTGCCAGCTTAAAGCAGATGAAAACAGGGGTGCAGTTTTTTGAAACATCTGTTTTTTCGAACGAGCCGGTTCATGCTGCAATTATTGACGAAACAATTATCAAAAATGAATTTCAAAAAGTAAATGCAACAGAAAGTTATACCAAACTTGAAAAGCTGGCTATTCTTTCTATACGTAATGCTTTAAACGAAAATAACTTAATAGACATTAAAAGCCCTAAAACACTGATTGTTTTTTCAAGTACAAAAGGGAATATTGATTTGTTAGATTCTAAATCGGCTTCTAAGTTTGACAAAAAACGTTTATTGCTATGGGAAACAGCAAATGTAATTGGAAGTTATTTTGGTAACCCTAACACACCTATTGTTATATCAAATGCTTGTATTTCAGGCGTGCTAGCTCTCATCTTAGGAAAAAGACTTTTAGAAGAAAATCAATACGAAAACATTGTTGTGGTTGGTGTTGATTTAATTTCTCATTTTGTAGTTTCTGGTTTTCAATCATTTAAAGCCATTAGCAATGAAATCGCAAAACCTTATGATGCAAACAGAACAGGTATTTCATTGGGGGAAGCGGCAGGAACGATTATCTTGACAAATAAAAAAGAACATTTAAATTCAACACTAGAACCAATCCTTGTAAAAGGTGGTGCTAGTTCGAATGATGCCAATCATATATCTGGACCATCTAGAACTGGAGATGGATTACTCTTAGCTATTGAAAAATCATTGCAGGAATCGAACTTAACAGCCGATAAAATTGATTTTATCTCTGGTCATGGCACAGCAACATTATTTAATGATGAAATGGAAGCCCTTGCCATCAATGATGCGCATTTGGAGAACGTACCCATGAATAGTTTAAAAAGCTATTTTGGTCATACCCTTGGTGCTGCAGGAATCATTGAATCGGTAGTTACTTTAGAATCTATGCGAAACAATACACTTATTGGAACTTATAGCTATTCGAGTCCTGGAACCAGCAAGCCTGTAAATATTTTAAGTACAACGAAAGAAAAAAACATTTCAAACTGCCTAAAAACAGCTGCAGGTTTTGGAGGATGTAACGCAGCAATTGTATTTTCAAAACAATGAGTAAAGTGAACTACATATCAGCTTATTGTTCCATAAAAGGTGGAAATGTTGTTATCAACAACAACATTGATTATGCAACTTTGGATTCAACAAATGCTGTTGATTTTCTAAAATCGACTTACAAGCATTACGAAATCAGCTATCCGAAATTTTATAAAATGGATAGCCTGTGTAAATTGGCATTTTTGACATCAGAAGTATTGCTAAAAAAAAGTCCACTTAATGGTAAATACAAAGCTGAAGACATTGCCATCATTATTGCTAATAGTGCTTCATCCCTTGAAATAGACACAGAGCACCAACATACAATTGAGGATAAAAACAATTATTTCCCTAGTCCTGCAAATTTTGTTTACACACTTCCAAATATTTTGATTGGTGAAATTGCAATAAGAAATAGTATAAAAGGTGAGAATACTTTCTTTATTTTTGATAAATTTGACACTCGTTTCATGAATCAATATGTAAATTCGCTTTTGAACACAGAAAAAGCGAAAGTTTGTATTGTGGGTTGGGTTGATTTTTACCAAAACAATTATGAATCGAATTTGTACTTAGTAGAAACTACTAATGACAATGGTATAAAATTAGAACATACAATTGAAAATATTAATAAACTAATAACAAACAACTAAAATGGACGCATTAATCGACAAATTAAAAGAAGAAATTATTGAACAATTAAACTTAGAAGATGTAAAAAAAGAAGATATCGATAACGATGCTCCACTTTTTGGATCTGGATTAGGTTTGGATTCAATCGATGCTTTGGAATTGATTGTTTTGTTGGAAAAAAACCACGGAATTAAAGTTGCTAACCCACAAGATGGGAAAAAAATATTTGAATCAGTGCGCACAATGGCGGCTTACATTCAAGAACACAAAAAATAGTTCATTTATCTCTCATCAATGAGATAAAACAACAAAATGAGCAACAAAGTATACATTACAGGCCTTGGAATTATTTCTGCTATTGGAAACAATGTAGAAGAAACACTCGATTTTTTGAATAAACAAAAAACAGGTGTTACTACTATGGATAATATTGAATCGCGTTACCAACATCAACTGCCAGTTGGTGAAGTAAAAGCTAGCAACGCAGAATTAAAAAAAATGGCTGGTGTTGAAAATTTGCCAGACAATACACGTACTACCTATTTAGGGATTATTGCTGCCAAAGAAGCTGTAAAGAATGCAGGAATAACAAATATCAAAGAGTTTAGAACAGGTATTATTTCTGCTACGAGTGTTGGAGGAATGGGTATTACTGAAGATTTGTGGTTGGATTATTTAGATACTGAAAAATCGGGCGAATGGTTGCACTATATTGAAACACACGAGTGTGGAGATAGCACAGAAAGCATTGCTGATAGTATTGGTATTAAAGATTATTTATCTACAATAAGTACAGCTTGTTCTTCTTCTGCAAACTCAATCATGTATGGTGCTCGTTTAATTAAGCATGGAATTTTAGACCGTGTGATTGTTGGTGGAACCGATTCGTTATCACGCTTCACTATCAATGGTTTTATGACCCTAATGATTTTAGATACTGAAGCCTGCAAACCATTTGATGCAGAGCGAAAAGGACTAAACTTAGGAGAAGGAGCTGGTTTCATAGTAATTGAATCCGAAAAAGCAGCGAAGGGAAAACACATATTAGCTGAATTATCTGGATACGGAAACTCAAATGATGCTTATCATCAAACAGCTTCATCACCCGATGGTGCAGGAGCCTATTTAGCAATGGAAAAAGCATTAAAAGTAAGCGGACTAAAACCAGAAGATATTGATTACATCAATGCGCATGGCACTGGAACGGCTATTAATGATTTATCGGAAGGAACGGCAGTAACGCGTATGTTTGGGAAAAACATGCCATTAATTAGCTCCACAAAAGCATATACTGGTCATACACTTGGAGCTTGTGGCGGAATTGAAGCCGTATTTTCGGTATTGTCTATTCAAGAGAATTCTGTTTTCCCAAATCTGAACTATAAAAATCAAATGCCTGAGGTTGAATTCAAACCAACTACAGAGTTATTGACCAACCAAAAGATAAACCATGTACTATCTAACTCTTTTGGTTTTGGAGGTAATACATCTGCATTAATATTTTCAAGACATCAATAAGTAAATGGAAGCATACATCAACGGCTTAAGCGTTATTTCACCTCAGAATACATTTAACAATTCTGAATTTTTATCGGCACCCGTTGAATACAGCAACAACTATTTAACTTGCATTGAACCATCTTATAAAGAATTTTTAAATCCAACTTTGGCTAGACGAATGGCTCGTCTGATTAAAATGGGAATTGCAGCAGCAAACATTTGCATGAAAGATGCAAACGTTGCAATGCCAGATGCTATTATCACAGGAAGCGCTTTGGGTTGTTTAGAAGATACAGAAAAGTTTCTTTTAGCAATCATTGAAAACAAGGAACAATTCCTTACTCCTACTTCATTTATTCAATCAACACACAATACCGTAAGTGCGCAAATTGCATTGCAATTAAAGTGTATGAATTATAATTTCACGTACGTTCACAAAGGGTTTTCATTTGAAAGTGCTTTGCAAGATAGTTTAATGACCATTGCCGAAGGTGAAGCAAAAAATGTTTTGACAGGTTCACACGATGAAATGACACCAAAATATTACCGTGTATGTGATCGAATTGGATACTGGAAAAAAGAAGAGGTTAAAACATTCGATTTAATACATTCTAAGACCAACGGAAGCATTGCTGGTGAAGGCGCTGCATTTTTTATGCTAGGAGCCGAAAAGAATGAGCACAGCTATGCAAAGTTAAATGGACTAAAAACCATTTATAAGCCAGAAAATACAACTGAAATAGAAAAACACATTCAAGAATTGTTGGCAGAAAAAGGATTGACAACAAATGACATTGACCTTGTTATTTATGGTATCAATGGAGACGCGCGATTTGACCTTGCTTATTACGATTTAAAAAATGGCTTATTCAAAGATGCGAGTGCTTGTTATTTTAAACACTTATGTGGTGAATATCAAACAGCATCGAGCTTTGCCATGTGGATTGCATCCATGATATTAAAAACACAAACAGTACCCGCTTCGGTTTTAATTGGAGAACAAAAAAGAAAACCGGTAAAAAACATTCTTATTTATAATACTTTCCTAAACACCGATCACAGTGTATTCTTGCTTTCGCAATGCTAACATTCAAATCCTCTAGCCTATTATTCATTTTATCACTGGCTATATGTGGTTTGTTAGTTTATGTCTTTTCTATAAGTTGTTGGTGGTTTATTATACCTGTATTCCTCTTTAAAGCTGCCATTATTTATGGATCAGCTACTATTCAATCTAATTTTTATTTAAAAGCATTCAATTCGGCAAGTACAACCGAAAAAAAAATCGCCATCACTTTCGATGATGGACCAAACCCAATTTACACAAGCAAAATTCTTTCAGCTTTAGCTGAATATAATGCAAAAGCAAGTTTCTTTGTTATTGGAAAAAACATAGATGGTAATGAGCGTATTTTAAATGAAATCCATAATCAAGGTCATTTAATTGGAGGACATTCGTTTAGTCATGGTTTCTTTATCGACTTCAAAAGTACTCGTGATTTTATAGAAGAAATAAAACAAACCAATGACTTAGTAGAAAAAATAATAGGTAAACGTCCACGATTATTTCGTCCTCCCTATGGTGTAACAACTCCTAATATTGCTACTGCTGTAAAAAGACTAAAACAAGATGTCATTGGATGGAATGTAAGATCATTGGATACTACAAATGATTCACCTGAAACCATTTATAATCGTGTAATTACTCAGTTAAAACCAGGCTCCATTGTGTTATTTCACGATACATCCGACAAAACAGTGGAAGTATTAAAACAAACGCTTAATTTTGCAACAGAAAATGGCTTCAAAATTGTTAATGTCGATGAGCTATTAAATATCCAAGCATATGAATAAGTTAATTACACTCATTTTTTTATTCTTCTCTACTTTTCTATTTGCTCAAATTCCAGCAGGTTACAAACCTGTTAAAGATACACTTGCATTTAAACAGAAGATGGAAGCACAATCTAAATTGGTAAATACCATTGAAAGTGATTTCACACAGGAAAAATACTTAAGTGTGATGTCCGAAAAAATAATTACTAAAGGCCACTTTTTATTCAAAAAAGTAAATATGCTTCGCTGGGAATACACTACTCCTTTAAAATATTTGATTGCCATTAATAAAGATAAAATGTACATTAAAGACAATGGCAAAGTGAGTAAGTACGATATCAATTCGAACAAAATGTTTAAATCCATCAATGAAATGATGGTTAACACCGTTCAAGGCAATTTATTAACGAGCAAGGATTACAAAGCGAAATATTACGAAAATGAAAAGTTTTATTTACTTGAATTAACACCACTTCAAAAAGGTGCAAAGGATTTTTTAAAAGTTATACAATTGTATATCGACAAAACTGATTATGCTGTAGTAAAAGTAAAAATGATTGAACCGAGTGATGATTACACTATGATTGATTTCACTAATCGTAAAACGAACCAACCAATAGGTGATGAAAAATTTATTGTTAAGTAGTTTTATTGCACTTCTTATTTCGGGCTGTAAATTAGGTCATTACGGTCGATTAACTGACTACAATAGCCATTCCTATTCGGAATTTTTCAAAATCCCGAAACCAATATTTGGAGAAAATTTCAATTCCTTTTTATTTAAAACAAACATCCGAGTGTACGGAAAAGATTTCAGTGGTTTGCTTGTTACCAAACAAATGCAACCCAACGATTACAGAGTAATTTTTACCACTGAATTAGGAATGAAACTATTCGATTTTGAGTTCAAAGACACAGCTTTCACATTGCATTATTGCGTCCCTCAGTTTAATCGCCCTGCCCTCTTAAAAACAATACAAAAGGACATAGAACTACTTTTAATGACAAAACTAACTACTGATGGCCAATCATTTTTAATTGATAAAAAGAGGGAATACGCAGTTTTTAAGTCTAAAGATGAAAAATATTACAATTATTATTTTACTGAAATTAAAACAAAAAATATCGTCAAAATTGAACATTCAAAAAGAAACAGTGTTAAAACAACCCTATTATTGAACAATTATTCCGACAATGTTCCAGGTTCAATTCTTATTAAACATCATGATATCAAACTAAAAATTGAACTGAACCTTTTAAAAAAGTAAAATGGCCTCATCTCCCAAAACCTACAGCCTACCTGTGTTGCTTTACCATCGAATTGTGAATAAACAATCGGTAATTGGTAAACATAAAGTATATGTATGGGAAAAGGATTTTGAAAAGCAGATGCAATACTTAAAAGACAATGGCTATCAAACCATTACTTTTTTCGACCTGCAAAAAGAGCCACAAATGGATTTGAGTAATAAAATCATGATCACCTTTGATGATGGGTATCTTGATAATTATGAACTACTCTTTCCTATTTTAAAAAAGCATGGATTCAAAGCTATTATTTACCTAGTAACTCGAATTGATCACAATGCATGGGGAGTAAAAGAAGGAGAGCCACGAGTAAATATGATGTCGGCTGCACAAGCAAAGGAAATGAGTGATTATGGAATTGAAATGGGTGGACATACGCAACATCATGTTGATTTACTGCGCCATACTCCAGCAGAACAAATGAGTGAAATCCAAGGATCTAAAGAAGATGTAGAAAAAATCACTGGTAAACCCGCTATTAGCTTTGCTTATCCATTCGGTGGAATTAATGAAGAAATCAAACGTATTACGAAAGAAGCAGGATATGATTATGCTGTTTCAACCAATACTGGACCGAAAGAATTTGGTAAAGACTGGATGCAAATTCGGAGAATTGAAGTGACGCCAAAAACAACATTATATAGCTTTAAAAACAAGGTAAGTGGAAGATACTTCTACCCTAGCTTTTTAAAATCATTGTTTACTGGCAAACAAACTAAATAATCTTTTATCTTCGCATTATCTAACAAACGAATACGATGAAAGTATCAGGATTTTCCTTTATTAAAAATGCACTAAAATTTGATTATCCCATCATTGAAGCAATAACATCTATTCTTCCTATTTGTGATGAATTTATTGTAGCTGTAGGTAAATCAGATGATGACACATTGGAATACATCAAATCCATCAATTCACCCAAAATAAAGATTTTAGAAACGGTTTGGGATGATAGTTTGCGTGAAGGAGGAAGAGTTTTAGCAGACGAAACCAACAAAGCATTTAGAGCTATTGCTGCCGACAGCGATTGGGCATTTTACATTCAAGGTGATGAAGTTATTCATGAAAAATACTTGGATAATATCAAAGCTGCAATGGTTAAATATAAAGATGATAAAGCAGTAGATGGATTAGTATTTGACCACTTGAATTTTTATGGCTCTTACGATTACATTGCCGACTCAAGACATTGGCAAAAAAAGGAAATACGTGTTGTTAGAAATCAGAAAAACATTTATTCTTATAAGGATGCAATGAGTTTCAGAAAAGACAATGACGACAAACTTAATGTAGCCTATGTTGATGCTTGCATTTATCATTACGGCTGGGTAAAAACACCTGCAGCAATGCAACAAAAACAAATGGAATTTCAAAAGCTATGGCACGATGATAATTGGATCAAAGAAAATGTGCCACAAGTAGATGAGTTCGATTTTTCAAATGTTGATTCAGTAGATTTGTTTAAAGGAACGCATCCAAAAGTAATGGAACAGCGCTTAAAACGCTTGACTTGGAAATTTTCATTCGATCCTACAAAAGCAAAAAAAGAATCACTCAGAAGACAAATCCTGAATAAAATATACAAAAGTACTGGCGTTCACATAGGTGAATTCAAAAATTATAACTTGATTAGAAAATAATAAAACGATGTTAATCAACGATTTTTTTACAATAAAAGACATTCAAAATGCTGAGAAGTATACCATCAGTATTGAGCTAAATCCTAAACACAAAGTTTACCAAGGTCATTTCCCTGGTAACCCAGTTGCACCAGGAGTTTGCTTAACTCAAATGGTTCAGGAAACAGTTGAGCAAATAATTGGAAAAAAATTGATCATGGTAAGTGGTGACAATTTAAAATTCACAGCTGTACTTAACCCAGAAATAAATCCAAATGTAACCTTAACTCTTTCGATGAAAACAAAAGATAACGGGCTTTTACAAGCTGACGGAACTGTAACATCAGGAGAAACAAGCTTTTTCTCAGTAAAAGCAAGCTATAAAGAGAGCTAAAAATTCCAGCAAAAAGCATAAATTTATGGCTTAAAACTGCACAAAAAATGCTATTTTTGCAGGTACAAAAAGTTGCCGATGGCAACCTTTTTTGTTTAAGCTTGTTAACAATTTATGACCATCCAAAGTAAGGACTATTATCGTGAAAAATTAAACGCACTCAATTGCTGTGTGATTGTCCCTACTTACAATAATGAAAAAACAATCTTAACGGTCATCAATCAGGTATTAGAATATACCTCAAACTTGATTGTTGTAAATGATGGTGCAACTGATAATACAACAGAGTTGCTAAAACAAGTTGAACACAAAATTACATTACTTTCCTACCTACCCAACAAAGGAAAAGGTATTGCACTTAGAACAGGTATTAAATATGCTCAAGAAAAGGGCTTCCGCTATGCCATCACCATTGATAGTGATGGGCAACACTATGCGGACGATATCCCTGTTTTTATTGCAAAGATTGAAGAAGAGCCAGATACCCTGATTGTAGGAGCACGTAATTTAAATCAGGAAAACATGCCAAAGAAAAACACCTTTGGAAATAAATTTTCTAATTTTTGGTTTAAGTTATTTACGCATATCGATTTACCTGATACTCAATCCGGATACCGCCTCTACCCTATTAAAAAAATGAAAGGAACACGTTATTTTACCTCAAAGTATGAATTTGAGGTGGAAGTAATGGTAAAAGCAGCATGGAAAGGAATCAATGTAGTCCCTATTCCAATAAAAGTTTTTTATGCTGAGGGCAATGAACGTGTTACACACTTCAGACCAGGAAAAGACTTCACACGAATTAGCTTATTAAACACCTATTTATTCTTTCTTGCTTTTCTTTGGTATAAACCCTTATTTATTATCAAAAACTTTACATGGAAAAACATTAAAGCATTCTTACAAAAACATTTCCTGAATGAAGAGGAATCAATTGCCCGAAAATCGATTGGTGTTTCATTTGGAGTATTTATGGGAATCATTCCAATTTGGGGTTACCAGTTTGTAAGTGCATTAATTCTAGCACATTTTTTAAAATTAAACAAAGCCATTGTTGGCTTGGCAGCACAAATAAGTGTCCCTCCAATGATTCCATTTCTAATTTATGGCAGCCTTAAAACTGGTCAGCTAGTATTAGAAGGAAACATAAATGAAAGCATATTTGATTCGTCTATTAATTCGATTCAAGAAATTTGGGAAGCCATGAAACTTCACCTTGTTGAATATTTGGTTGGTAGTGTTTTATTTGCAATAATAATGGCTATCTTATTGGGCATAATCACATTTATTACATTAAAAATAATTGGCAATAAAACTGTTGCTAAATAAAATAAGAAACAACAAATTGCATTTACTATTTACATCCATCTATCGTTTATTAAAAAGAAAAAGAATTCTTTTCTTTTTAATATTCATCTGTTCGATTGCCTTCGCTGTGTTTTTTGCATCAAAAATTACACTGGAAGAAGACATTACGAAGATGATGCCTTCTGATGCAAAAGTAGAACGACTAAACAAGGTATTTAAGAATTCTAAATTTTTAGACCGACTTGTTGTTACTGTCTCACAAAACGATACAACAAAAGAAGCAGACTCTTATTCACTTATGGAGTATGCCGATAGCTTAGTAGAAGGAATTGAAAGCATTGACAGTTCACTCATAAAAGAAATTACCTATAAAGTAAATGATGATGTAATGTATGATGTGTACAATACATTTATCGATAATCTTCCCTTATTTTTAGAAGAACATGATTATACTACCTTAGAAAACCTAATTACTCCAGAGAAACTTGATACCACGATGGAAAAAAGCTATAAAACGCTTCTTTCTCCAGCAAGTGTAGTATTAAAGAAAAACATTTTACGAGATCCAATAGGAATAACTCCCTATGCGTTAAAGCGAATGCAAAGCTTACAGTTTGATGATAATTTTGAATTAGACAATGGCTATATTTTCACAAAAGATAAAAAACACCTTTTATTCTTTATAACACCAAAACCTTCTTCCTCTGAAACAGCAAAAAACACAGAACTACTTAATAAAATAGATAGTGTTATCTCGGTTCAACAACTTTCTAATTCCAGCATGCATGCAGAGTATTTCGGAGGAATAGCGGTAGCAGTGGGTAACGCAAAGCAAATAAAGAGCGATGTCATACTTACTTTATCAATAACAATCATTGGATTATTCCTATTCATCAGTTTTTTCTTTAAGCGCCTAGAAGTATTCTTTGTCATCTTTATCCCCGTATTATTTGGTGGTGCTTTCTCACTAGCACTGCTCTATCTTTATAAAGGTGAAATATCTGCCATCGCCTTAGGTGCTGGTTCTATTATTCTAGGAATTGCTATGGATTATACCATTCATTTCTATACCCATTTCAAGCATTTAAATTCAGCGGAGGCTACTGTCAAAGACCTTTCTTTTCCACTAACACTAGGTAGCACAACTACTATTGGTGCATTATTAAGTTTGGCATTTGTAAAATCAGAAGCACTTCAGGATTTTGGAATGTTTGCAGCATTCTCCTTACTTGGTGCAGCACTGTTTACGCTTATTCTTTTTCCACATTTAATGCGAAAGAAAAAAGCAGAAGCAATTGAAAAAGAACACAAGCCAAACATCATTGAAAAAATAGCAGCATACCCATTTGAAAAAAACAAATTATTAATCTGGTCAATTCTAATTTTGTCTGCTGTTTCACTTTTTACCTCACAAAAAGTTGAATTTGAAGGTGACATGATGAATTTCAACTACATGAGCAAAGATCTTGCACAAGCTGAAAAGAACCTGAATTCGATTAGTAATGTTTCTCTGAAAAGTGTCTATCTTGTTTCTAGTGGCAAAACATTGGATGAAGCACTTGCGAATAATGAGAAAAACCTTCCAATACTGCAACGATTAGAAAAAGAGCAAACATTAAAAAAGTACTCCTCCATTAATACGGTTTTATTATCAAAAGCGGAGCAAATTAATCGTTTGAATCGATGGAATAACTTTTGGACAAAAGAAAAAAAGGACAAACTAAAAAATGATTTAATTCAAAAGAGCGCTATCTACAAGTTTAATGCGAATGCATTTCAGCCATTCTACGACTTATTAGACAAGAACTTTAGTACAATAGATGCAAGTGCATTTAGTGGATTGAAATCAACACTTTTAGATAACTACATTTCCGAAAATAAAGATGAAACAACTGTTGTTACAGTAATCAAAACAACAGCCGAGAATGAAGATAAAGTAGTTGATGCATTCCAAGAGAATGAACATCTTGTTGTTTTTGATAAAAAATTTCTAACCAATCGATTTGTTGAAATCATTAAAAATAATTTCAATTTAATTCTAACGATTTCATCAATGTTAGTTTTAATCATGTTAATTATTTCCTACGGACGATTTGAACTAGCACTTATAACCTACATACCAATGGTATTAAGTTGGCTTTGCATACTTGGTATTATGGGATTATTTGGAATTAAATTCAATATAATAAACATTATTGTTTCAACCTTCATTTTTGGTTTGGGTGATGACTACAGCATCTTTATAACAGATGCCATGATGAATGAATACAAAACCGGACAGAAAAATTTATCCTCTTACAAAACTGGAATATTTATTTCGGCTATCACCACGATGATTGGAATTGGAGTATTAATCCTGGCATCGCACCCTGCACTTAAATCAATTGGATTGATCACAATTATTGGGATGTTCTCCGTATTACTCATTTCCAATACCATTCAACCTGCATTGTTCCGTTTTTTCATTACCAACCGTACCGATCAAAAAAGAGTTCCATTTACTTTACTAAGCATATTGCAAACAATTCTAGCTTTTGGATGGTTCACATTTGGTTGTTTTACATTAATACCGATGGGATTTGTAATTGTAAAATTATTACCTATCCCTAAAAAAACACGCTTAAAAATATTCCATCAAATTCGACACTACTATACAAAGTCAATGATTTATATTCATGCACATGTACGCAGAAAATTCATCAACGAACACAACGAAAAATTTGACAAACCCGCTGTAGTAATTTGCAATCACCATTCCGTAATTGATTCTTTATTGATGCAGTCGTTAAGTCCTAAATTAATTTTAATGGTAAATGATTGGGTATGGGATTCTCCTTTTATGGGACCAATTGTTCGCTTAGGTGGTTTCATTCCTAAATCAGCAGGATACGAAGAGAACCTAGATAAAATCAGAGAACTCATCAATGATGGTTATTCATTGGCAATATTCCCTGAAGGATCACGCTCCGAAACACCTAAAATTGGTCGTTTTCACAAAGGAGCATTTTATATTGCAGAAAAATTAAATGCAGATATCGTTCCTATCATTTTTCATGGAACTGCATTTATTCAAGGAAAAGATGATAGTACGCTACTTAAAAATGGAAGTGTAACTGTTAAATATTTACCGCGAATAGCTGCAAACGATCTATCATTTGGCAACGACTATAACGAAAAAACGAAGAACATCAGCAAGTACTTCAAGCAAGAATATGCATTGATGCGCCAAGAAATAGAAACGGTTGATTATTATTTCAATCGTTTAAGCAAAAATTATATTTACAAAGGCCCCGTTCTTGAGTGGTACATGCGAATAAAAGTTGGACTGGAAGATAATTATAGACTATTTGAATCCTTACTTCCTAAAAAAGGAACCATCACAGATATTGGCTGTGGCTATGGCTTTTTGCCATACATGCTAAGCTTCATGAGTGAAGATAGAATAGTTATTGGAACTGATTATGACGAAGAAAAAATAGCGGTAGCGGACAATTGTTTCTCTAAAACTAAAAATTTATCTTTCTTTGCTGCAGATGCAACAACCTGTGATTTGCCAAAGAGTGATGCCTTTATCATGAGTGATATATTACACTATTTACCAAAAATAGAGCAAGAAAAGCTAATTGTAAAGTGTATGAATAATTTGAATCCTGGTGGAATGATTTTATTACGAGATGCCGATTCTAGCTTAGCCAACAGACATTGGGGTACACGTTATACTGAATTTATTTCAACCAATTTTGGATTTAATAAAACGAAAAACAAATTAGAATTTGTGTCTTCCAATTTTATTGAAGAAATTATACTGAAAAACAATTTTACAATACAAAAAATAGACAATACAAAGTTAACGTCAAACATAACCTACGTTATAAAAAAATAAAAAGCGATATGTCAAAATACGATGTAGTTATCATAGGAAGCGGACTTGGAGGATTAGAATCTGCTTACATATTAAGCAAAGAAGGATACAAAGTATTGGTACTTGAAAAGAATCGTCAGTTAGGTGGTAGCTTACAAATTTTTGTTAGAGATAAAGCCATTTTTGATACAGGGATACACTATTTAGGGGGACTAGATGAAGGTCAAAATTTAAATCAAAGTTTTAAGTATTTCAATATTATGGATAAACTCCATCTTCAAAAGATGGACATGGACGGTTTTGATAGAATTTCTTTTGATGGGGATGAAAAAGAGTATAAGCATGCGCAAGGTTATGATAATTTTGTAGAGCAACTTGCTAAAGATTTTCCGCAAGAACGAGAGAATTTAAAAAACTATGCACAAAAAATTCAAGAGGTCTGTGATTACTTCCCACTCTATCAATTAAAAGAAGATGATGCACCTATTATTGGAACAAAATATTTAGATATAAATGCAAAAGATTTTATTGCATCCATAACATCAAATGCGCGTTTGCAAAATGTATTAGCAGGTTCCAATCCTCTTTATGCTGGTGACGGTTCCAAAACACCTTTATATGTTCATGCATTGGTTGTAAACACCTACATCGAAAGCTCATATAAATGCGTGAATGGAGGTGCACAAATAGAAAAGCATCTTACAAAAAACATTAAGGAATTAGGTGGCGAAATTCGCAATTATGCTGAAGTAACTAAGATAGTTGAGAAAGATGGGCTGATAACGCATGTAGAATTAAAATCGGGAGAGGTTATCGAAGGAAAAAACTTCATAAGCAATATTCATCCGGCAACTACCATGCATATGCTAGAAACCACAAAAATTAAAAAGGCGTATAGTAATCGTTTACAAGGATTAGAGAACTCAGTTTCTGCCTTTATTATTGATATTGTTCTTAAACCGAATACATTTAAATACATTAATCATAATCACTATCATTTCAAACGAAATGATGTTTGGTCGAGTGTAGAAGTTGCTGGTAATCAATGGCCAGATGGATACTGTGTATTTGTACCAAAATCATCTAAATCAGATGAATATGCTGATAGCATGACGATTTTAAGTTACATGAAATACGAAGAAGTAAAAAAATGGGAAGATACGTTTGCAACGATTCCAAAGCATAATGAAAGTAGAGGTCAAGAATATGAAGATTTCAAAGCCGAAAGAGCAGAAAGAGTAATCAATGAAGTAGCAAAAAAATTTCCCGATTTAAAGGGGAAAATCAAATCGTATACTACTTCTACACCGCTTACCTACAGAGATTATATTGGAGCTAAAGATGGAGGACTGTACGGAATTGCTAAAGATTATCGTGATCCACTTAAAACTTTTATTTCACCTACAACTAAAATTCCTAATTTATTTTTCACAGGACAAAATCTAAATATGCATGGAGTGCTAGGCGTAACAGTTGGAGCAATTAGAACATGTGGGGTATTTGTTGGACAAAATTATTTGATTCGAAAGATCAACGAAGCCTAGTTTAATACATGCTTTTTGTCGGGCAGCAAATTTTCTAAAGTCCAGTCAAGGCGTTTAACATTTTCAGCTTTTCTGAAAGCACATTGTTTAATTGGACAAATTGGACAAGAACTTGGTAAACAAGGGTCTGCATGAATAAAAAATTCCACTTCACCTTCAAGCTTTTCAGTAATTAGATTTTCAACAGCTGTAACTTCTTCGTGAGAATCCTCTAATTTATCGTACCAGGGCAACGTAATATGTGCATCTATATGCAAGTGGGCACCATATTTTAGCACTCGCAAATTATGCATATCAATCCATTTTTCTCTTCTATTATCATTCAAAATTTTAATCACTTTATCTAATTGCACATAATCTGCTTCATCTAGCAAATTATTGACAGACTCTTTCAACAATTTATAACCGGTGTGAAATATAAAAGCGCCAAATAACATTGCAATGATATTATCCAACCAATAGAGTTTTGTAAAATAAATTACAATCAATCCTACAACTAAACCTATACTTGAAACCGTATCGCTCAATAGATGTTTCCCATCGGCAATCATTAAAGCTGAATTATGTTGTTTCCCTTTTTTCTTGAGGTAGGTTCCCATAAAAAAATTACATGCTCCCGCAAATACAGAAATATAAAGTCCAATATCCAATGAATTTACTTGGGTTGGATGAAAAAATGCCATTACCGATTTCAAAATAATCGCACCGCCAGCAATTAGGATTAACCCGCCTTCGATACCTACTGATAAAAATTCAATTTTCCCATGTCCATATGGATGATTTTCATCTTTTGGCAATGATGCATAGTAGATACTAAACAATGCAAATCCTCCAGCCACCACATTTATAATACTCTCCAAAGCATCTGTTAAAATTGCGTTTGAATGTGTTATAATGTAGGCTGCGAATTTAATTACCATCAAAACAATGCTAAAAATTAGCATCAAACGCATGGTTTTGATTTTTATATTGTTTACTTCTGAAATCATATTGTAAACATATTAAATATAAGCCAATGGAAACCTGCTTTTAATCATAAAAAAGTAACTTTGTATAAAATTTAGGAAGCATGAATGAATTTTTTAAAGATTTAAAAATTATTGAACTGGCAAATGTATTAGCCGGACCTGCAGTAGGTATGTTTTTTTCTGAACTTGGTGCACAAGTAATTAAAATTGAAAACAAACTAACGAATGGTGATGTTACAAGAACATGGAAATTAGCTTCTGAGGACAAAACACTGAACTACTCAGCCTATTATGCATCTGTTAACTATAATAAAAAAAGTCTATTTCTTGATTTTACAATTGAAACCGATAAACAAAAAGCATACGATTTATTAAAAGATGCTGATATTGTTATTTCAAATTACAAACCTGGAGATGATATAAAATTAGGATTTGATTATGAAACAATCAAAGAACTAAACCCATCAATTATTTATGCACACCTAACTGGATTTGGAAAGGCAAGTAAACGAACTGCCTATGATTTGGTGCTTCAAGCTGAAACAGGTTTCATGTTTATGAATGGAGAAAAAGATGCTGCTCCCCTAAAAATGCCTGTAGCCTTGATAGATATTCTAGCTGCTCATCAATTGAAGGAAGGGATTTTAGTTGCATTGCTAAAAAAAATGAAAACAGGCAAAGGCTCAGAAGTAACAGTTTCATTATATGATTCGGCAATTGCTTCTCTTGCTAACCAAGCTAGTAATTGGCTAATGACAGGTTATAATCCAATTGCAATTGGCTCAAAGCATCCTAATATCGCACCTTATGGAGAATTATTTGATACAAATGATCATCAAAAAATTGTATTAGCAATAGGTAATAACAAACAGTTCGAATTATTATGTAGTATTTTGAAATTGAATGAACTCATCGTTGATGATAATTATGCAACTAATACCAACAGAGTAAAAAACAGAAGTGAACTTTTCACTATTTTAAACACTTCCATATCAAGTCATTCTTCGGTTGAATTAATGAAAATATTTATTGAAAAAGATATCCCTGCGGGAATAGTAAAATCATTGAAAGATGTTTTTTCTGAAAAAGAAAGTGAAGGGCTTGTCTTAACCGATGAAAATGAAGCACTTAAGATTATTTCAAAAAGGGTAAAAACTGCAGTTTTTCATGTTAAGTAAAGATTACTAACATATTGTATTTCATAAGATTACACCAAACTTTGATTAATACGTATTTTTTTTATATTTTTGCTAAAATTACAGCATAAGAAACACATGCAAAAAAGAATTATACTCCTATTACTCTTGGTATTACCATTTATGGCAACCGCTCAGTACAAAGGCGGCAAACGTAAAGGAATTAGAACAAATAGTAAATTTGCTAACAAACGTAATAAACCACGAAAAGAGTACATTATAGGCATTGGAGCTAGTAATTTTTTAGGTGAATTAGGTGGTGCCAATCAAATTGGGACAAACTTTGTAAAGGATTTAGAATTTACAGCAACTCGTCCTTCTTTTGCTTTAGGAATGCGTTACAAATTTGCTAAAAGATGGGCTGTTAAAGGAGGATTTCACTATTTATTGCTGAGTGGGAACGACAAATTAACCAAAGAGCCTTTTCGTAACAATAGAAATTTAAGTTTCCGCTCTCATACTTTTGAACTTTCTGTTCAAGGTGAATTCTATTTCACTAAAGAACAGTCGGGTCATATCTACAAAATTAAAAATGCAAAAGGGATGAAAAGCTATGATTATCAAGGCTACCTTTTTGTTGGTATTGGAGGATTCTATTACAATCCACAAGCAAAATATAGAGGGAATTGGGTTAATTTACAACCATTAGGAACAGAAGGACAAGGATTAGCGGGTGGACCTAAAAAATATTCAAGAGTTAGTATTTGTATTCCTTACGGTATTGGAGGGAAATATGCAATCAATAAAGAATGGGCTGTAGGTTTAGAGTTAGGTATTCGTAAAACCTTCACTGACTATATAGATGATGTGAGTGGTGTTTACTACGATAACAATGCAATTTTTTTAGCTAAAGGCGAAGCTGCTGCGACATTAGCCGATCCTTCACTACTTAACTTTCCAGAAGAATTAGGTGGAAATTCAACACCTTACAAACAAACTGCTGCCGGTCAACAACGTGGTGATAAAACCGATAAAGATGCTTATATGTTCTTGAACGTTACTGTTAATTATAAAGTACCTAACAAACGCAGAACTCGTTCTAAATTCTAAAATTTGCTACCCAAAAAAATACAAATAATTGAGCCTCAATCTCCGCAAGAGTTTGAGGCTTATTATTTAGTAAGGTACAATACTCTCCGTAAGCCCTGGAACCAGCCTGTTGGTTCAGAAAAAGATGCTCATGAGATAGAAAGCATTCACGCAATGGCTGTGGATGAGTACAACAAAGTATTAGGCGTTTGCAGACTTCAGTATAATTCAGCAACCGAAGCTCAATTAAGATTCATGGGAGTTGTGGATGAAGCTCAAGGTTTAGGGATTGGAAGGCTACTTATTGATTACATGGAGCTTAAAGCTAAAAATCATGGTACTAAGACCATGATTTTGCAAGCACGTGAAAATGCTGTTGATTTTTATAAAAAGTGTGGGTATTCTGTTAAAGAGAAAACCTTTAAACTATGGGATTTGATTCAACATTATTTAATGACAAAAGAATTATAATGCAGGTAAAGCCTTTGCTCTACTCTCTCCAAAGCCAATTCTCACTCCATCTTTCTGACAGTACCCTCTGATAACAACAGAATCATTATCATTTATAAATTTACGTTCAGTTCCATCGCTCATTTTTACAGGCTTAGTTCCTCTCCAAGTTATTTCTAACATTGAACCAAATGAATCGGGTGTTGGACCGCTTATTGTTCCAGAAGCTAACATATCACCCACATTCATGTTACAGCCATTTACTGTATGATGTGCCAATTGCTGCTCCATTGTCCAATACATAAACTTATAATTAGAATGAGAAACAATTGTTTCTTCAGCATTCTCAGGCTGAATGAAAACATCTAATGTAATATCAATGTTTTTATCTCCACTGTATTCCAAATATGGCAAAACTTTAGGTTCTTGTTTGTAGCCAGGTACTCTAAATGGTTCCAATGCTTCCAATGTTACCACCCAAGGAGAGACTGTTGATGCAAAATTCTTTGCTAAAAAGGGCCCTAATGGAACATACTCCCATGTTTGAATATCGCGCGCACTCCAATCGTTAAATAATACCATCCCAAAAATATGGTCATCAGCATTTGCCGTTGAAATTGATTCGCCTAACTGAGTTCCCTTACCAATGATAAATGCTGTTTCTAATTCAAAATCCAATAACTTGCATGGCCCATAAACAGGAGGCTCTGCCTCGTTAGGCTTGGTTTGTCCTTTCGGACGATGAAAATTTGTTCCTGAGATTGTGATTGAGGATGCACGACCATGATAACCAACTGGCAAATGCTTCCAATTTGGTAATAAAGCATTGTTAGGATCGCGGAACATGGTTCCAACATTTGTTGCATGATCAATACTTGAATAAAAATCGGTATAATCCCCTACTCTCACAGGCATCTGCATTTGAACATTGCTTATGTATTGCAACACTTTTGCTCTTGCTTCTTTATTGTCTCGTAAATCGGATGTATTACTGTTTAATAAATGAGAGATTCGTTCACGAACGGCATTGGTAGTTTGCTTACCTAGTGATATAAAATCATTCAAAAATTGATTTGTAAAAATCGCATTGTCAATTTTTAAGTCGTCTAAATATCCCAATTTATTCAAAATTGCTAAATCTAATACTTGGTCGCCAATAGCTACGCCTACTCTAGGACTAGAACTTTGTGTTTTAAAAATACCAAAAGGTAAATTTTGAATCGGAAAATCACTATTCGGTTCTACTTCTATCCAAGATTTTAATGATGGGTCGTTTGCTTTAGACATGATATTAAATTTAGACTGCAAATGTAATAAAAAAGGGAGTTTAGTGTTTTATATATTCTTAAAATAATAACCAGAATCTTTTAATACATTTACCTTAGTGTCAACAAAATCATGAAAAAACACTTTCTTTTACTCCTTCTTTTAATTTCCATTCAGTTGATTGGGCAAACGACAAAAAATGGCACCATTAAAATAAAAAAAGTAGATACAATTGAAACCGTATTTGACTCGGTTGATTATGCAAATTTGGATGAACTACCTCAATTCCCTGGAGGAAATCAAGCACTATTAAACTTTTTAAGTAGCAATATAAACTACCCCGACAGCGCCAAAAACAATGGAATAACAGGAAAAGTTTATATTTCCTTCGTTATTAATCCTGATGGCAAACTAACGGATGCAAAAATACTAAGAGGGTCACGCTACTGCTCAGAATGTGATTTGGAGGCTTTACGAGTAATTCTGCTTATGCCCGATTGGATTCCTGGAAAACAAAAGGGGAAACCTGTAAAAGTCAAATACATGCTCCCTATCAAATTTAACCTTAGATAATCTGTATCTTTTTCAGACCTTTACGTTATAGAATAAAAACACAGTAAAATTTGCATATGCTACAAACATCTAAATATCACGCAACCACTTCCGATTTATCAAATGAGCAAACATTGGTAGAGGCTGCAAAGAAAGATGCTGCAAAATTTGCTGTGCTTTATGACAAATACTATGAACAGATATTCCGGTTTATTTATCAACGATTAGATGACAAAGAACAAGCTTTTGATTCAACACAACAAGTATTTGTAAAAGCCTTGGAAAAACTATCGAAATATGAATTTAAGGGTGTTCCGTTTTCTTCTTGGCTTTATAGAATTGCATCTAACGAAGTAGTAGATGTTTTTAGAGCAGAGAAAGCACAACGAACTGTAAATATTGATTCGGTAAGTGTTTATGGAATAATAGATGAAATCCAGGAAAGTAAAATTGATGAGTACCACGATAAAATTGTGGGCATCATCGCAAATTTGCCAGAAGATGAATTACAACTAATAGAAATGCGTTTTTTCGAAAAAAGAGCATTTAAAGAAATTGCTGAAATATTAGAAATAACAGAGAATAATGCGAAAGTAAAGACGTATCGCATTTTAGAAAAGCTTAAAAAAACAATAAAGTAGAATTAAACATTGAAAATATATTACTCAAATGAATCGTAAAATAAATTTAAATCGACCAGAAGTTAGCGCAGAGGAAATTGCCAAGCGCAAAAATTTCGATTCGGTTTTAAAAGCCAATGTAAAAGTGAGCAAACCACTTATCAAAAAACCTTGGTTTTTATCGAGCATAGTTGTTGCTACAGTTGCTATTATTACTACAGCAGTATTACTCAATAAAAATAATGTAAACCCAACAATCTCAAATACAAATGTTAATGATAGTTTAGCACTCGAAAACTTTTATAAAACAGAAGAAGCGAAACCTTGCATAGCTCCACCAATTGAAGGACTAGATATTCCATATACTACCTATAAGGTAATGGCAGAAAATGGTGGAACATTTGAATTTAAAACAGGCTCAACATTTACCGTTCCTAAAAATGCTTTTGTTGATCAAAACGGAATTGTCATTAAAGGCGAAGTAGAAATCCGTTACCGCGAATTCCACAATATGGTGGATGTGTTTATTGCAGGCATCCCAATGACTTATGACAGTGCCGGAACACGTTATCATTTTGAATCTGCAGGAATGTTAGAAATGCTTGCTTATCAAAATGGGAAAGAAGTTGGAATGGCAAAAGATAAATCGATAAACATTGAGATGGCATCAAATGATGCAAATCCTAAACACAATTTATACTTACTTGATACGGTTCAAAACAACTGGGCTTGTTTGGGTAAAGATAGAATAGTGAAACAAGCAAAATCGACAGAAGATTTTAATAGTGATATCCCTGTAACGTTCAATGAAACTCCTGAATACAAATCTATTGAAACAAAAAAAACAGAGGCGAAAATTTTAAAAGAAGAAAAGATAGCGGCATTGCCAAAAGTACCTACTGAACCTAAAAAGCCAGCAAAGGTAAATGCATCAAAATTTACATTCAACATTGATGTAAATCCAAAAGAATTCCCTGAATTAGCAGTTTACAAAGGCGTTTTATTTGAAGTGGGCGATGAAAACAAAAACTTCACTGCCAATATGTATGATATTACTTGGGACGCTGCTACTATAAAATCAGGTACAAAAAAGGATGTAAACTATTTATTAACTTTACAAAAAGGCAGTAAAAAATACGATTTAGTTGTTTATCCTGTTTTTGAAGGGAAGAACCACGAAACAGCAATGAAAGCATTTCAAGAAAAATTTGATAAGTATGAAACTATTCTTGAAAAAAGACAAGCGGATGAGAAAAAAATAGAGGCCGAATATCTTTCGAAGGTAGCTGCCTATCAAAAAGAGTTGGAGGAACGGGAACGAAAATGGAAGGCTGCACAAGATGAAGAATTCAAATCATTGGATACAGAGCAAAAAGTAAAACGTGTATTTGCTATCAATAATTTTGGTATTTACAATTGTGATAATCCGCATGCTTACCCAACAGGTGTTGTTTGCACAGCAAAACTGAATAATGATACAGAGAAAAAACTAGAAATTTACGATGTGTTTTTAGTTGAAAAAGGTTTGAATGCTATGTTCACCTATTCACGCAACCCCGTTGTTAAGTTTTCATTTGATCCAAAAGCCAAAAATATATTATGGACAGTAGAACATGGAAAACTATATTATCTAAAGCCAGAAGACTTCAACAACTTCAAAAATGGAGTTGGAACAACTGATATTAAAATGCATGCTGTTCAACAAAAATTTGTCAATGCGGATGAAATGAAAGCATTTTTTGAAATTTAATTCTGAAGTTTGTTCTACTCAGCTTTTATACAATTCTATTCATGGAAAGTACTACTATTAAAACGTAGTGCTTTTCTTTTATTGATATTCATTTTGTTGCCTTTACTAAGCATTAGCCAAACCGATTCACTACCAAAACACGGTACCATTAAAATTGGTAAAGCAAAGGATAGTGTTTATATAAAAGCTGAAATGCTTTTTTACAAATACACGGTAGACAAAGAAAAAGAAAATGTAAAAAACGTTAGCTATTCGGATTTTGTAAATACGAACAAACCAATTATAAGTGGTCGAATATCTGCTCCCTACCCTACTGTCAATAACACAAAGGACCAACGCTTTGATTATACAGCCTATTTTTATTCGAACCCCATTACACAAAAAATAGATTTATTAGAACACGAAACCGATACCGTAAAACTGTTAATTTTTGTCGATAAAAAAGGAAATGTAAAATACCTCGATTTAACACCTATGCAGAAGGTTGGCAATACCATAGCGGTTTATGATTCGAAATCAAAAAACTATGTGGTGGATTTGGTGCATTACAAAGTGAATAATGCAATGAAACAATTAACACAAAAAAAATGGAAGCCTGCCTTATTGCATAAAACAGTAAGAGGCAAATTCAAAAAAGCAACACTCATAAAACCACTGGATGAAAAATTAAATGCAACAGGTATTTTAACCATCATATTCTCAACCACACCTATCGAATAACAATCAATTCAAAAATCTTAGCTATATTTAGAGCTTCAAAATAAGCTATGTCGATTCTTAAAAACAGAAAACTTTATTTTTTACTTTCTTTTATTGAAGGAGGCTCTGTGATGGCAGCTGAACTATTGGGCGCAAAAATGTTAGCCCCGTATTTTGGCTCCTCGCTGTATGTATGGGCAACTGTATTAGCAATCACATTAGGAGGATTAGCTGCTGGCTACTTTATGGGAGGCATTTTATCCTATAAAAGTAAAAATCCATTATCTCTTTTTTATGTTTTACTTGCAGCTGCAACTTTTACGATATTAATGCCCTTTAGCTCAAAAATGATTTTATGGCTAGTAGGGGCACATAGCTTGATTCCATCTGTAATTGTATCTGCAACGTGTATTCTATTTCCTCCAGTATTCATGATGGGAATGGTCTCTCCATTAATTATTCGTGCAATTACTACTGATATAGAACAATCAGGAAAAGCTGCTGGTGCTATTTACGCAATTTCAACGGTAGGTGGAATTATTGCAACGTTTGCTTTTGGATTTTGGGTTATTCCTACATTTGGATTAACTGTTCCATCCATCGTAACGGGTGCTATACTGGGCCTCATACCTGCAATTGTTATTTTAAAACACAAACAACTTTCAAAAGGCATAGGTTTTTTTTTGCTTTGTGCTTGGGCATTTTCGGCTTCTTCATTTAATACCACATCATCAAACATAAAAATTGTTTATAATACAGAAGGATTATTGGGGCAAGTAATGGTATTGGATTATCCACGCTATAAGGACACTTCAATTGTAGGAACAAGTAGATGGTTATTTGTAAATCGTATCTCACAAACCATGTACGATCCCTTTGCAGATGAAAATAATCATGAAGAAAAATATTTTACCTATGTATATCGTATTGGCGAATTTGCAGACTCATTGCCCAAAAACGCAAACATTCTTTTACTAGGTTTAGGTGGGGGCAGCATTGCTAAAACACTTTCAGCAAAAGGATTTAATGTGGATGTATGCGAACTAGATAAGCGTATTGCATATGTGGCTAAAACGTATTTCCAATTAAGTGATAAGGTAAATATTACAGTAGATGATGCACGTCATTACATTAAAAAATGTAACAAGAAATACGATCTAATTATTTTTGACACGTTTAAAGGTGAAGATCCTCCTAATCATGTTTTTACAATGGAATCGTTAGCAGAAACAAAACAACTTCTTACTCCAACTGGAAATGTATTTGTAAACAGTTTAGGCTACTTAGAAGGCAGTATCGGAAAATCAATGCGCTCCATTTATAAAACATTTATAGCAGCCGGATTTAATGTGGAAATCCTTCCAACAGATCCCGATCCCAACCAACGTAATTTATTGTTTTATGCATCATTAAACACTGTAAAACCTAATCCAGATTTTATATCAAAATCGGCAATTGATGTTAACGATGCAGTGGTTCTAAAAGATGAGTTCCCTGTATTGGATATCTTAAATGCAGAAGCAGCAAAACGTTGGAGGGTATTGGCTATTAATAGCTTTAATGCTGATTACAATCAGCAACGATTACCAATTTTTAAATAATTTAAACGATTCGTTTTAGCAAACGTAATTTGTGTGAGTAATCTCTTTTCTCATTGTTAAATATTCCATGATGATCAAAACCATCAATGCGAACTTTCCCTGAAGCATGAATGATTTTATTATTGTCTAATACAATTCCAACATGCACAATTCGTCCTTCATCATTATCAAAAAAAGCTAAATCACCTGCTTCTGCTTCTTCGACAAAACTTAAGGTTTCACCTTGTTCAGCTTGCTGATAAGCATCGCGAAGTAATTTGATTCCATTTAATTTATAAACGGTTTGTGTAAAACCACTACAATCGATGCCAAATGGCGTTTTACCTCCCCATAAATACGGTGCATTTAAAAACAACATGGCCGAATCAACAATTCCACTTTTTGTAAATGGAAGGTATCCATTAACGAATGCACCATCGTAATTAAAAACCGTATTTTCTATAGCACATTCACCATTATCAAAATTGGGCAAGTTACTACCTATTGTTATTGGGAAAAGTTGCTTGCTTTTTAAGTCGGTAACCACTTGAATCAACTCATTGCAATGATAAGCTTCAGTAGAATTGATAATATCGAAGGTATGTTGTTCTATTGGGAGGTACTGTTTTTTATCTATCCAGCAATCGTAGTCATCAAATGCTATTTTAATATGTACCCAACTGCCTTGAATTTCAATAATTTCAAATGTTTCGCCAAACAATAGTTGAGTAACCATCTCACTTCTGTCAGACGGCTCTCTTCTACATGGAACAACACTTAAATTACAAATTCCAAACATTTTTGAGGTCAGGTTATATAGGAAAAAGAAAGAATTTAGATGTGAGCAAATGAGTGCTCACATCTAAATTGCATTACTTAGATTTTTTCAATTACAACAGCGCTAGCACCGCCACCACCATTACAAATACCAGCAGCACCGTATTTTGCATTATTTTGTTGTAATACATGAATCAATGTAACAACGATACGAGCACCAGAACAACCCAAAGGATGACCTAAAGAAACTGCACCACCATTTACATTCACTTTACTCGCATCTAATTTCATTTTTTGCATATTCACAATTCCTACAGTCGAGAATGCCTCGTTTAACTCGTAATAGTTAATATCACCCATTGTTAAACCAGCTTTTGCAACAGCTTTTGGAACTGCTAAAGAAGGAGCTGTTGTAAACCATTCTGGCGCATGCTCAGCATCTGCATAACCTTTTAAAATAGCAATTGGCTTTACACCCAATTTCTCTGCTTTTTCCTTGCTCATCAATACAACAGCAGCGGCACCATCATTCATAGTAGAAGAGTTAGCAGCAGTAGCAGTACCATCTTTAGAGAATGCACCTTTTAATTCAGGAATTTTATCAAAACGAACATTTTTATATTCTTCGTCTTCTTTCATTAAAATTGGATCACCTTTGCGTTGTGGAATTTCAACTGGAACAATTTCATCGTTGAATTTACCAGCAGCCCATGCTGCTTGAGAACGCTTATAGGATTCGATTGCAAATGCATCTTGCTCTTCACGAGAAATATTACATTCTTTAGCACATAAATCAGCTGCATTTCCCATTGGATAATTGTGATAAACATCTGTTAAGCCATCCTTTGCCAAACCATCAATCATTGTTACGTTTCCGTATTTATTTCCCCAACGCATGTTTTCAGAGTAAAATGGCACTTGGCTCATGTTTTCCATACCACCAGCAACAACAACATCTGCATCGCCACACATAATACTTTGAGCTCCAATCATAATAGCTTTCATACCAGAAGCACAAACTTTATTAACTGTAGTACATTGTACTGTATTTGGCAAACCTGCAAACATAGAAGCCTGACGAGCTGGCGCTTGGCCTAAATTTGCTTGTAATACACTTCCCATATAAACTTCTTGAACTTCTTTTCCATCAACACCAGCTTTTGCTAATGCGCCTTTGATTGCTGCTGCACCTAATTTAGTAGCAGAAACACCTGCTAATGCTCCACCAAAACTTCCCAATGGTGTACGAACTGCCGAAATAATGTAAACGTCTTTCATAATTTATCGATTGATTTAATAATAATTCTTGGTTTATTTAATTGAGCTCAAATTTAATGTTATTCGCCATATTATTACCTGATTTTTGTGCTTTTTTATGAAAAAAATGTGAATAAAACTGTGAACAACTGATACTTGTGACACTGCTTATCGAGGCTAAATATTCCTATTTTCGCTTATATTCTATAATCTCTGTGAAAAAAGTAATATCATTCATTCGTCATAGTCATCCTGAAATCTACAAAGGAGTCTTATTTGTTTTAGCAATAGGATTGATTGTATATATATTCCCAAAACAAGGTAAATTCAAATATGAATTTCAAAACTTAAAAGGAAAACCTTGGCATCACGAGGATTTAATTGCCCCCTTCGATTTTTCTATAAAAAAAACAAAGGAAGAGTTATCGACTGAAAAAATTGAAGCTATAAAGACTGCTAAACCTTATTTTCGAATAAATAAAGTAGAGATAAAAAAGAAAAAGGATCTTTTAGCAAAAGATTTTGATAATAATTGGACCTTAAAAAACAACAAACTAAAAGAGAATAGCTTAGCTATAGCCAACCATATTCTTGATAGCCTTTATTTAAAAGGTATTATTGAAAACAATCCTATTATTGAAAACAAACCAAGTGATTTTTCAATTTACATTTTAAACAATAATGTTGCAGAAGAGTATGAATTAAAAGATTTTTACACTGTAAAAACGGCTTATAATTTTATACAAACTGAACTTCAAAAATACAAGAATAGTATTTCAGTGGAATTTGTGCGTCCTTATTTAGAAAATGCTATTTCGCATAGCATCTTTTATGATAAAGCAACAACTGACAAAGTACTTCAGCAAACCCTAAACGAGATAGCTCCTTCCAGAGATATTATTCTTAAAAATCAACGCATTATCTCTAAAGGAGAAATTTTAGATCCTGTTAAATTTCAAATCATTCAATCACTAAAAGATGAGTACGAGCAACAAGCTGGAGATTCCAGCAATTACTACTTTATTCTTTTAGGACAAATTGTAATTGTAACCTTATGCTTATCAGTTCTTACTGTATTTCTTTTGTTTTTTAGAAATGATATATTCTTAGATAACACTAAGATTACCTTTATTTTAATACTTATCTGTCTACAAGTATTGATGGCTGATATTGCAATCAACTCGCAAGCATTCAGCATTTATTTATTACCATTTTGTATTCTACCAGTAATTATTCGTGCTTTTTACGATACTCGAATTGCTTTATTTGTGCATTTAGTAACGGTTTTAATTATTTCATTTATTGCTCCTAACCGGTTTGAATTTGCATTTATTCAGCTACTTGGTGGAATGGTTGCCATCTTTAGCATTGTAAATATGCGTAACCGCTCTCAAATATTTTTATCGTCAATCATTATCTTTTTTACGTATAGTATTTCATACATTGGAATAACAATTATTCAAGAAGGTGGAATTGATGTTATTTCAGGATACGATTTTGCTTGGTTTGGTATTAGTGCTTTACTTACACTATTCTCTTATCCATTGATTTTTATTTTTGAAAAGTTGTTTGGCTTCATTTCGGATGTATCCTTATTAGAGCTTTCTGATACAAATGGTAAATTATTACGCGAACTAGCATCAAGAGCACCCGGAACATTTCAACACTCATTACAAGTAGCTAATTTAGCCGAAGAAGCTATTTATACAATTGGCGGGAATGCTTTGTTAGTTCGAACAGGAGCACTTTATCACGACATCGGAAAGATGGACATGCCCATGTACTTTATCGAAAACCAAGCACATGGTATTAATCCGCACGAAGATTTAAACTTTGACGAAAGCGCATCCATCATTATTGACCATGTTATAAAAGGAGTTGAAATTGCGAAGAAAAACAAATTGCCAGAGCAAATCATCGATTTCATTAGAACACATCATGGAACAAGTATTACAGCCTATTTTTATCGTTCGTTTCAAAATGCTTTCCCTGAAGAAAAAATTGATGAATCAAAGTTTCATTACCCTGGCCCTATTCCATTCTCAAAAGAAACCGCAGTATTAATGATGGCCGATTCGGTTGAAGCGGCATCAAGAAGTTTAAAAAAGTATGATGCAGAAGCAATCGATAATTTAGTGGAAATGATTATAAATAAACAAATTGAGCAAGAACAATTTGTAAATGCTGATATCACCTTTAAAGACATCAATACATTAAAGAAAATATTCAAAAAGAAATTGATGAACATCTACCATGTTCGTGTTGAATATCCAAGATAGAGGAGCTTAAACAGCTACTCTATCTCTCTTTTTAAATCCAAAGTCTAATATGCGATCAATAAAATCATATGGTTTGTAACCATTGATTGCTGTTTGATGGAAGATACAAGTTGCAGGAGTCATACCCGGTAAAGAGTTTACTTCAATAAAGATTACTTCTACTCTGTTCACATCGTAAATACGAACAAAAGCATCTATTCTACAATATCCGTTTACCATCAACACCTTTGCTGCTGCACCCAAAGTCTGTTTTACATTATCCGAAATTTTTTGACGTTCAATTGAATCTACAGCATAACGTGCTGGTGTAATATTCTGTCCTTGCCCCGCAAGAAACTTTTCTTCTAATGACAATACTTCGCCTTCACTCAATGCTTCGGAAGCTTCAAATACTTCGTAAGAAACATTTCCTGAAGCATCATAGGTTGTAAGCATGCCTCCGGTAATTTCTAAAAAGTGCTTTGCATCACGCTTACTAATTAGCTCTTCAACCAATATGACCTGTTTTTGAGGAAACTCTTCTTTTTCTTTAATGTGTAATAAATTGGCTGATGCTTCGTCAAAGAATTCATTTTTTCTAAAAATCAATGTTGCAAACGCATCAAATTCTTCTGCCGTTTTAATCTTCTTAACTGCAGAAGAGCACCCGTCATCAACTGGTTTAGCTATGAATGGATATTTGATATTACCTTTTATCGTATTCAAAACAGCCGCTTTATCTTTCATCCAAGCATCTTCTGCAACAAGCATATGCTCTGCAACTAAAAATCCATTTTGCTTTAAAATTTCATTGGTACGGTACTTATCAATCGTAATTTGAGAACTTTCAACTCCAGAACCATTGTATGGTAAACCAACTCGTTCTAAGTTTGCTTGTACTGCACCATCTTCACCTGGTCGACCATGCAATGCAATAAATACAGCATCCACCTCTTTCGCTAAGTCTTCATAGGTTAGACGTTTTGGTTTTGCCAAATTATCGGCACTCACATACTTCGATGAAATAGATGAGGTTTCAGTTATGATTTGTTTTACTAAATCATGAATTTTATAATTGTCGATTTTATCTTTTATATCATCGGCATTATCTTTCAATAAAATATTGATTGGAATTTGATATAGAATATGTTCTTCATTACTACCTGTTAGAAATACAGGAATTGGTTCATACTTAGCAGAAGAAGCTAATTTTTCATAAATATTTCTACCACTTTCAACAGAAATATGGCGTTCGGATGAGTATCCACCCAATATTACAGCAACTTTTACTTTGTTTGTTGTTGCCGACTGATCAGCTTTAATAGCTGTATCTAATTTATTTAATAAATTATTAAATATAATCGCTTGTGCATTCGCTTTTATTCGTTGAGCAAGTGAAGTACGAATAATGTATGTTAAAAATTGTGATGGATTTAAGCCTATTTCTGCTGCTTGGTGAAAGAAGAAAGACGAAGGCATCATTCCTGATGTTGTATTGGGATCGTTTAAAAATATTTTTCCATCAGTTGATAAAAACCCATCGATACGGGCGTATACATCAAAATTTAATGCATAAAATAATTTTTCACATTCTTTTCGGATTGCTTGAATTTGCTCATTGGGCAAATCAATTGGAGTAATCTTACGTGACAATCCAGGCAAGTATTTGGAACGATAATCGAATAATTCTTTTCCTTTTCTAATTTCTGTTGGAGGCAATGCAATTGCTTGACCATTCTCGTCTTGAGCAACAATACATGAAAATTCTTTTCCTTCAATAAATCCTTCAATTAAAACAGTCGTTTCACCATCAATTGCTTCCAATACAACGCCATCTTTTTCAGTTAAAAACAACTTATCTAAGAATACAATCAAATCGTGAGGATGATATATAATTGTTTTATTGGCTATTAGAGGCATTCCTATCCCCTCTCGAATATCAGCAAGAACACGAACAAATGCATTTTTAGAATCAGAATTCATGGCATTCCATTCCGATGCACCAATCCATTTTGTAAAAAATGCTTTCTCGATTGCCTCCATAAAGGAAAAATCTTCCTCCTTATGCAAAATCGTAATACCAATGGATGAACCTTGATTTGCAGGCTTTATAACTAAGGGCAAACCTATTTCTTTTTTTGCATTTTCAAAAATGCCTTTGCAATTTCCATTAATATAATCGGCTCTATTAATGGTTATAAATTTAGGGCTGTTAAATCCTGCATTAACCATCATTCGTTTCTGAACACTTTTATCGATTCCAATAGCAGATGGTAATATTCCTGAACCAGAATAAGGAATTCCTAAATATTCGAAAAGACCTTGAATTTTTCCATCCTCACCAAATGGTCCATGCAAACATAAAAAAGCAAAATCGAAGTATGTATTAAGTTCATTGGCATCTAATTTTTTGCCAATTTTTTGAATCATTTTCAGCTGCTTATCGGCATCTACTTCACCTGTTTGTTCAGCATAAACTTGAAATGCACCTTCTTTTTCTGGAATGAATTCTACTGGGGGATAAAAATCACGAATACTACCTTTGTATATAAATTCCCAATTGAGTAATACAAAATTGCCAAAGCTATCAACAAATACTGGTACAGCTTCGAACAAGGATTTATTCAAATTATCGTAAACGGTTCTTCCTCCAGCAAAAGATATTTCGCGTTCTTTAGAAAAACCTCCGAAAATGATTCCAATTTTAATTTTCATTTAAATTTTACAGTTATAATGTACAACTACAAAATTATAACTATGAAGAGGTATTATTAGGCAAGTTGATTTAAGTATTCAACAAGGTTATTAACTACAATTCGACAAGCAAAAACGATAAAAAGGATAATAAATTATGGGCTGACCAAATCCATGGCTAATTAAAAGCTTATATTAGCAGACGGTTAGTGTTCATTTAGTTTAACCAACTATCATTTATGGTTTCTTTTATTCAAAATAATCCTCAATTAAAAAACGTACCACTTGTAAGACGGTTTGTATTCAATTACCTACGAAACTGGATTCAATTAAACCCTAAGGCTGAATTAGTCGCTACCATTATAGAAAATATAAAAATGAAGCTTTCTGTGAATGACTGGGTTCAACAAAATCTTTTTTTATATGGATTTTATGAGAAAAACGAAACAGAATATTGGCTAAAACGCACATTAAATGCAACTACAGTAATTGATATCGGAGCTAATGTTGGTTATTATAGTCTATTGGCAGCAAAAAACGTAAACCCAAACAATGGGAAAGTTTATGCATTTGAACCCGTTTCGAAAACATTTAATCGCCTAAATGAAAATATAGGTCTAAATAAATTCAAAAACATTGAGACATTCAAAAAAGCAATTTCAAATAAACATAATACACTTCAAATCAATGTTGGGAATGATAAAAATTGGGGCATGTCTAGTATTAATCAACATGAACATCTGTCGGGCGAATCAGAACACGTAGAGGCAGAAACACTTGACCATTTTTGCAAAGAACACATGATTAAAGCTATTGATTTAATCAAAATTGATGTAGAAGGGGCTGAATTTAATGTTTTGCAAGGAATGACTGCTGTTTTAGAAAAGCATAAACCCGAAGTGCTAATTGAAATTTTAGACCAACATTTAAACAAACAAAATGTAAATTCAAAGGATGTATTCAACTATTTTTGGGAAAGAGGATACAACGCATTTCAAATTATGGAGTTCGGAGAATTAAATCAAATAACAGAAGCGAAATCCTACGCAGGATTAATCTGTTTTAAATATTCTAAGAGTTTATAAGTAGCTCTTGCTCTGTGTGATATTGTATTTTTTTCGGATAAGTCCATCTCTGCAAAAGATTTATTATAACCAATTGGCATAAAAATAGGATCGTATCCAAAGCCATCGGCACCTCTTTTTTCGCTTAAAATAACGCCATCCACAATCCCCTCGAACAAATGCTCTTTGCCATCAATAACTAGGGAGATAACAGTCTTAAATCGAGCCTTTCTATTTTCTACACCTTTTAATTCTAGTAAAATTTTGTCCATATTAGCATTCGCATCTTTCATTTCGCCTGCATAGCGAGCAGACAAAACACCCGGTCGTCCATTCAATGCTTCTACTTCTAATCCTGTATCATCGGCAAAGCAATTAACTTTGTATTTTTCAAACACATAAAATGCTTTTTGAGAAGCATTACCTTCAATAGTAGTTTGTGTTTCGGGGATATCCTCCACACAATTTATATCATTCAAACTTTTAATTTTTATAAAAGAAGGAATCAATGTTTGAATTTCCTTTGCTTTATTTTGATTTGCTGTGGCGAATACTAATTCCATTTTACTTCTTTAATAATTGATTAAACAAATCCAAATATTTGTGTTTATTGGCTTCAACAGAATATTTTGTAACAACAGTATTTCTACCAGCTTTACCAACTTGCTCACGTAACTCTTTTGATTCAATTAACATTGATAATCGTTCCAACCACTGCTCTTCAGAACTAGCTAAAAAACCATTTTTACCATCTTGAATAATTTCAGTATTTACACCCACAGGCGACATAATTGTAGGTATTTCTAATGCCATGTATTGTAAACCTTTTAAACCACACTTCCCATTAGCCCACTCATCATCTGGCAATGGCATTATACCGATATCGAAAGAAGACAAATCGTACAGCTCAGTTTGTTTATTCCAACCAAGCCCCTTAATTCCTAATTCAGCATTTGCATAATTAGCATCCCCAATAACTTTTATCTCAATCGCATCTTTGTATTTAGTCTTTACTTTTTTTAGCACGGACAAAGCATATTCAAAATGTTGAATGGTTGTAATACTCCCACTCCAGCCTATCACGACCTTTTCCGATGAAGGCACACTTTGCTTTTGATATTCTAAGGTATCAATTGTTGTTGGTATAATTTCAACATTGTTGTTAAATTGAATTGCATACTCTTTTAAATACTGGTTTCCTGCAAAAACTAGGTGGGAATAAGAAATTATTTTAGATGTTTTTTTGGGATTTTTAAGCCAGGCAAACGTCCTATTAGCCTCGGAAACATTTTGCAGCCAAATGGAATCATCAAAATCAAAAATCATTTTAACTCCAGCTTTAGAAAATTGTTTTTCAAAAAAACTAGAGCCTAACATAAAGCACTCTCGTTGAATAAAGATAATATCATAATTAGTAGCATTCATAAGCTCCTTAAGCCTTTTTAGACAACTTTTTAAAACTATAAATGCCTTAGAAAACAATTGGCCTTTTTTATAAAAAATGGTATCATCCTTTTCATTTAAAAGAAATGAAAATTCATAATCAAAGCCGTTTTGATTCAATAGTTCAAGGTATTGCTCAAATCGAAATCGTTGACTAGGAGAACGATTCGGACGATGAAGGGTTAAAAATAAAACTTTGGGCATATTAATCTTCCAACCAAACTTTAGGTAAGTTTTCGAATAATTCAATTCCTTGAAATTTATCGCTCTTTTTCACGCCTGTTTGCTTGGCCCAATCGGCCATTTTTTTTAGACCAATGGAAAGGGAAGTGAAATTCTCATCTTTTAATCCGAAAATTGATTTCATTTTAGAATGATCAGAATATGCATGCAGTACTTCATTCCTTGCCTCAAGATATCTAAGCGGTTGTTTCATATTCATTGCATTCATAACCTCATTTGCCAGTTCATTTACTGAATAATCAATATCACCGCCAATATTAAAAACATCGTTGTAGGCTTTTGGAATATTTACTGAATTAGCAATGTAAGGAGCAACATCGCCAATATAGCTAAATGCGCGTGTTTGGGTACCATCACCAAATACTGATAATGGCTTTCCTTGCATTAATTGATTCATAAAAATACCAACAACATTGCGATAGCGATCACCAATATTTTGATATTCACCGTATACATTATGTGGTCTAAAAATGACATAATTTAAGCCGAACATTTCATGTGTAGCTTTCAAATCCATTTCAACAGCATATTTTGCAATTCCATATGAATCTTCTGGCATTGGCACCATGTCCTCACGCATCGGCAGTTGTCCTTTCCCATAAACGGCAATTGAAGACGTAAAAACAAAACATTTTACTTTATGAAGTACGGATTGGTTTATTAAATTAACACTTCCCAATACGTTATTCGTATAATTGAAGCGTTTAATAAAATGACTTAAGCCTTCAGCAGCGTATGCTGCCAAATGATATACATAATCAAATTTTTCCTCCGCAAACAGCTTCTCAAGTAAAGCATAATCATTAATCGAACCTTTGATGAACTTGGCCTTTGGATTTACATTCTCTTGAAACCCTCCACTTAAATCGTCCAGTACAACAACATCCTCACCATTGGCAACCAAGTAATTCACCACATGAGCTCCTATAAAACCGGCTCCACCAGTTACTAATGATTTCGACATTTTTTTAAATTTTAGAAATTACAACATTGCAAAGGTAATGAAATGATTAAAGTATTAAAAATCGATTTATAACTGACAGTAAAATCAAAAATGCAATTTCAGATACCCAAACTAAAATAGTTCAAAGTCAATATTCTTATTTCTGAACCTCAGAATGCTCTTAATCAGCAACTTGGAATAGCCAATTCTGAGTAAATATTACAAGCCAAAATATGGTATAATTTACTAACTTTACTAGCACTATTTTCAACTGTTAGCGTTAACTCCGTTTACAGCATATTTAAAAAATTTGTCAATAAACAAAAACATATATTATACCTTTCTTACACAAGGGCCAACTTTATTTTTGGGGTTATTTATTAACTTCTTTATAACAAAAATATTAATGGCTGAAGGCAAAGGAATCTATTCAATTTTTCAGTCTGATATTGATTTGCTTACCCTATTTCTTGGTTTTACAATTTCCTCTGCAATTGTATTCTATATTTCTAACAGCAAAATTGCACTTGAAAAACTGATTGGGATTGGAATTACAGTTATTTTGATTGGTGTAGTTTTACTTTCGTTCATACTAATAATCCTCAATTTAAGCTTTTCCCATAATTTCTTATTCCCCAAAGGCTACAATACATTGTACCATTACTTTTACCTTATTACTGCATTTGCCTTAGTAATTTCTATTTCTATAATTTCATCCATATTCCAAGGTAAATCACTATTTCGGGTAGTAAATTTTCTAACCATATTCAATTCATCTATTAATTTTTTAGTCTTCGGAACATTATTTTATTTATCAATTTTCAAGCATTACCCAATTTCAATCAATCAGGTACTTTTGATTTCTATTTTGATATATATCCTAAACATCCTTCTTTGGGCTTATTTTTACAAAAAGTACATTAACATTCGACCAAAATTCAATTTTGAATATTCCTCGGAAATAAAACCACTGTTTATTTTTATGACTATTGGCCATATTGCTCATATTGTAAATTTTTTGACCTATAAAATGGATTACTGGATTGTAGAACATTACAATGGTGCTAAAGAGCTTGGTTACTATTCACAAGCAGTTGGATTTGCACAAATGTTTTGGGCAATTACCAACCCAATTATTATAGTACTTACCCCCTATCTCACATCCAAGGATAGCAAAGAAAGTATAGAATCGTTCAAATTTTATTCTCGAGTAAACTTTACAATAATTATAATATTAGTAGCTATTGCTGTATTGATTGCAGGCATTATTTTCCCAATATATGGTTCCGAATTTAGCAACTCTGTGCTACCGTTTAGAATTCTTTCAATTGGAATAATTATGTCATGTATAACCAAAATATTTGCCGTATATATCTACTCCCAAAACAAAATTATTTATAATCTAATTGCCTCTATTATTGCTTTTTTTATAACACTCGCACTCGACTTTATCTTAATTCCAGTTTATGGTTCAATTGGTGCTAGCATTGCCACTGCAATTTCATATACTGCACTTACAATTGCTGTTTCCTATTTTTTATTCGTAAAGTTAAAAGTTGATTTTAAGAACATGTTTATACTAACAAAGGCAGATATAGCAACAATTAAAACGAGAATCCCAATAGCCATTTTCAAGAAATAAAAATGAAAACACCTAAGGAAATATCAGAATATTACGATCAATACACAGACAAACAACAACAAATGTGGCATAATGAACGCCATTATTTTTTATTAGATCAGTTGAAATTACTAGGTGTAAAGTCAAATTCTAATATACTTGAAATTGGTTGTGGTATTGGTACTATGACTAATTTAATTGCCCCACTCCTAACCAATGGCAGTTTAACATCTACGGATATTAGTCCTAAAAGCGTTGAGCTTGCCAAAAAAAACAACGCAAAATTCAAGAACATAAATTTTATAGCAGCGGATTCAACGAATTTACATTTTCCTAAATTAAACTACGATTTCATTGTATTATTTGATGTTTTGGAACACATTCAAAATGAATTCAGAAGTGATTTTATTAAAAACATTGCAACTGTGATGGGAGAAAACACAAAATTCCTTGTTAATGTTCCAGCTCCTCATGCACACATTCATGCCATTCAAAACTCTCCTGAATTAATGCAAATAGTAGAGGTTCCTGTTTGGGTAGAAGAATTCATTGTAATTTTAAAAAACAATGGTCTTGAAATAAAATCATTTTTCACTTATGATATGTGGCAAAGGGAGGAATATCAGTTCTACCTGATTGAAAAGGCAAAATCGTATGTTTTTGTTAAAACAATACCAGATGAAAAGTACAATCCACATTCAATAAGTAAAAGGGTAAAAAGAAAAATCGACAAACTAAAAGGTCACTAATTTCAGTTAAATGAATATTGCATTTTTTGCCGATATAAATGATAATCACAATCAAAAATGGATTGAACAAATTGCTCAATATCATTCTGTAATTGTATTTTGCGAACAGCATATTAAAATTAAAAACGAAACTTTTTTAACAAAAACGAATATTCAATTATATACTTTATTGCCGAGTACATTTTCGATAAAACATATCTTTTTTAAGGATTCGGTGGTTGAACAAATAAAAACAATACTTACCGAAAAAAATATAAATATTATTCATAGTATCTATGCTATTCCCTATAGCCTTTGGGCAGGATTAGTTGAGAACCACAATCATATTATTACCACCTATGGCTCTGATATGTTAATTGACTATAAACAAAATTGGAAAAATCCAACATCTTTAAAACAATCCATTTCATTTTACTTGTTGCGAAGAGCAATTCGTAAAACATTTAACAAGGCTCAAATAATTTCAGCAACATCAACCGAACAGTTAAATGTAATTCGTGAATTTACAAAAGACCATTCGAAACTTTATATAACCAGAACAGGTGTTGATTGCGAAAGATTTGAGAATAGTTTTAACAAATCAATACGTAACAGTAAAGAATTTGTTTTGCTCTCTAATAGAGCTATGCGTCCATTATACAATATTGATATGATTGTTGATGCTTTTGTTCTTTTAAAACAAAAAACAACTTCAAAAACCTTTAAGTTAATACTACTTAATTACAATACAGATGAGTACTATTTAGAATTAATAAAAAACAAAATAGAATCAAATAACTTAAAATCTGAAATTGAAATTATTAACGACCTTCCTTTTGATGATTTAGTTCAGTGTTATAAAAATTCTGACATCGTTATTATGATACCTAAATCGGATGGTACTCCTGTTTCTGGAGTTGAAACACTTGTATCGAAAAAACCTCTTATTATGGGAGCGTTAAAATATGATACTGACTTATTTAATTCGGATACAATATGGCAACTCGAAAATAATAGTGCCGAATCTTTGTGTCAAAAAATAATTGAAATTTTAAATTGTCCGATTGAAATAATCAACAATAAAACTGAAATTGGTTATACAGTAGCCATTAAAAATGCTTCTCTTAAATCGGAAATAACTAAAATTGAACAATTTTATCAAACTATACAAACCAAAAATGAGCACTAACTATAGAATTTGTTCAAAATGTATACTAGATACAAATGATGACTCTGAAATAGTATTCAATGAGGAAGGAGTTTGTAATTACTGTCTTTCTTATGAAGAAACTGCGAAAAAAAACAGTCTTGACGATAAGGAAGACATCGATCGAAAATTAGCCGAACTAATTTCAATGATTAAGGAGGCTGGGAAAGGCCAAAAGTACGACTGTGTATTAGGTGTAAGCGGTGGAGTTGATAGTACCTATGTTGCCTACAAGGCGAAGGAATTAGGTTTACGCCCATTAATTGTTCACTACGACAATGGATGGAACTCTGAATTAGCGGTAATGAATATTGAGAATATAGTAAAGAAACTGGATGTTGACCTTTATACATTTGTAAATGATTGGAATGAGTTTAAAGATTTACAACTTTCCTTCTTCAAAGCTTCGGTAATTGATATTGAATTAATTACGGATCAAGCAATTTTAGCAGTGACTTATAAAGTCGCTAAAAAATACAATATTAAATACATCCTCAGCGGCTCAAACATAGCAACTGAAGAAATTTTACCTAAAAGTTGGTACCATTGGAAAATTGATGTACTGAATATTTTGGCAATACATAAAATATTTGGCAAAGCTAAAATCAAAAATTATCCAACATTAGGCTTTTTCGAACATTTATATGTGACTAGAGTTTTAAAAATAAATAATTTACACATTTTAAATTATTTACATTATTCGAAAGCGGAAGCAAAAGAAACCATAATAAATAAACTGAATTGGAAAGATTATGGTGGAAAGCACTATGAATCAATATTCACTAGATTTTACCAATCCTATATTTTACCAGTTAAGTTTAAAGTCGATAAACGGAAAGCACATTTGTCAACACTTATATGTTCTGGACAAATTACAAGAGAGCAGGCCTTAAAAGAATTACAGTTACCCATTTACGATCCAGAAAAACTAGCAGATGATTACGAATATGTAGTAAAAAAATTAGGATTAACTGTTGCTGAATTTGAAGCATTGATGGCCTTACCAATAAAAAAACACACAGAATACCCATCTTATTTTAATAAACACTATAAATACCAATTATTGCTATCTAAGTTTTTAAAACCAATTACTAAATTCATAAAGAAATAATATGATCACAATTATAGACTATGGAATTGGAAATATTGGTTCCGTAAAAAATATGTTGAAAAAAGTGGGCCAAAAGTCGTTGATAACCTCTAACCTAGAGGAAATTGAAGCTGCTGAAAAATTAATATTACCTGGTGTAGGAGCTTTCGACTATGGTATGGAACAGCTTAGTAAACATAATTTAATTGACACACTAAACAAAAAAGTTCTAATCCAGAAAACGCCAATACTTGGCATTTGTTTAGGAATGCAATTGTTTTCAAAAAAAAGTGAAGAAGGTCAAAAGAATGGTTTAGGATGGATTGATGCTGTGACGAAAAAATTTGATTTCAGAAACAATGAAAATCTAGCTATTCCGCATATGGGATGGAATGACATTCATATTAAAAAACAAAGTAAACTAACACAGGATTTGCCGAATGATAGTCGATTTTATTTTGTACACTCCTATCATATGGAATGCATAAACAAGGAAGATGTACTCGCAACTTCTAATTATGGTTATGAATTTACCTGTTCAATTGAAAAAGACAACATTTTAGGGGTACAATTCCATCCCGAAAAAAGTCATAAATTTGGAATGCAGCTACTTAAGAATTTTGCAGAACACTACTAAGAATATGAATCGGGTAAGGGTTATTCCAACATTATTGATTGACAAAGGCGACTTGGTGAAGACCATCCGTTTCAAAAACAAACAATACATTGGAGATCCTATTAACGCGATAAAAATTTTCAATGAAAAAGAGGTCGATGAATTAGTATTATTGGATATTTCAGCTACTCAAAACAATACCCCACCCAACTATTCTTTAATTGAATCAATTGCTTCAGAATGCTTTATGCCTTTATCTTATGGTGGAGGCATTTCTGATATTGAACAAGTAAAGAAATTATTCAAAAGCGGGGTAGAAAAAATTGTTTTAAATAGTGCTTGTTTTAATAATACAAAATTAATTCAGCAAATTTCATCCACTTATGGTAAACAAAGTGTTTGTATTAGCATTGATGTTAAAAAAGACATATGGGGAAACGTTAAGGTTTATCGAAACAATGGAAAAACAAACACCCATTTAAACCCAATCCATTTTGCACTTAAAATGGAAGAATTGGGTGCTGGTGAATTGATTCTAAACTCCATTGATAAGGATGGTACATATGAAGGATATGAATATGAACTCATACGACTGCTTTCCAAAACAGTTAAAATTCCAGTAATTGCACTTGGTGGTGCAGGTAAAATTGAGGATTTAAATAAAGCGCTAGAATACGGTGCATCTGCAGTAGCAGCAGGTAGTCTATTTTCGTTTTATGGTAAATTAAAAGCTGTTTTAATCAACTATCCAACGCAAGAGGAACTTAAAGAAAAGGTATACAACTTTAATAGAACAAAAAATAAAGAACTAAACATTCTTCATATTACGCCTTGGTATCCAACCAAATACGATACAAAAAAGGCACTTTTCATTAAAGAAAATTTCGATGCTATCAACAATTTTTCCAAAAACTATCTTTTACATTTTGAAATTAGTATTAAGAATAGAAAAAAGGAAGAATCATATCAACTATCAAAAGAAGAAGAAACAATTTGCATTAATTCTCCCTTTAAAATTTGGTTTTTAATTGAAATAATAGCCCTTTTTAGTTTATTGAAAAAATTAAAATCTATAAATGCTAAAGAAAATTTCGATCTCATAAACTTCCACATTGCATATCCTTTAGGTGTGTATGTTAATTTGATTCAAAAAATCTATAATAAACCTATTGTTATTTCAGAACATTGGACAGCATATCATTTTAATTTCTATTCACCTACCAACCGATATGGCTTAAGTAGGATAAAAAACATTTTCAATCATAAAATACCAGTCATTTCCGTTTCTGAAGCGCTAGCCGAAGACATAAAACAGTTTTCACAGAAAAAAGAAATTCCATTTTATACACTATTTAATATTGTTGATACTTCCATTTTTAATTGCCAAAACGATCGTTTTCCAATTGAACCAACTTTCTTTATGCTCAACATGTGGTCTGCCATAAAACAACCATTCATTGGGATTGATGCGTTTATTGAAGTATTGAAACTTTTTCCAACAGCAAAATTAAAAATTGGTGGTTTTGGTCCACTTTGGGATGAAATAGAAGAATATATTAAGGACAAAAAGATAGAAAATTCAGTCAAACTTCTTGGAAAGCTCAGTAAACAAGAAATTGCATACGAACTTAATTCAACAACAGCACTTCTTCATACTTCAAAATATGAAACATTTTCAGTAATTTCGGCTGAAGCAATTTGTTGTGGGGTTCCTGTAATTGCATTAAATAGCGGTGGAATTCCTAGTTTTATCAATGACCAGAATGGTTTCTTGCATAGCGATGATTCTTTATCTGGTTGGAAAGAGGCAATGCTAGAAGCTATTGATAAGTCAAAAAAATTGAATAAAACGGAAATTGCTAAAACATCAGCAAATAAATTTGATAAAATAATAATTGGGCAGAAGTACTATTCTATATTAACTGATGAGTTTAGAAAATATCATTATTATAGATCTTAACAATATTTGAGGAGCATGTTAAAAGGAAAGAATATTTTAATTGTATCGAACGAACCTTGGGGGGAAACATGGTATTCTAAACACAACTATGCTTGGGAGTTGTCGACCAAAAACAATGTATTATTTATAAATCCAGGAACTCAATTTAACCCATGGAATATCTTTACGAAAAATGTAAGGGTTAAAAATATTAAGGAGAACCTATCTGTTCTTGATTATAAAAACATACTCCCTGTTCGTTTTGAGTTCACTCGCCTAATTAACGAATGGTATATTTTAAAAAAAACAAACAAGTATTTAAAAAAGAATAAAATAAATGATATTATTTTTTGGACCTTCGATCCTATTCGTTTAAGTAATCCCAAAATACTTTCGCCTAGCTTAACAATTTTGCATATGGTTGATAAATATCTGTTCAGAACAAAAGCTGAATATATTATTGCAAAGAATGCAGACATAGTCCTTTGTGTGGCTGATGAAATAGCGGAGGGCTACTTTAACCTAAACAAATCTGTTCACACAATACCACATGCAATTCCTGAAGATGAGTTTCTTCCAATTAAAATGGAACGAAACAGTCCATTGATTGGGATTTATGTAGGAAATATTGACTTTAGAATTGATTTTAAATATCAAAAGTACTTAATTGAACAGTTTCCGAATATAACATTTGAATTTGTTGGGAAATTATTTATTGATAATATAAATACATACGGCATATTCGAAAATAAGTATAAAAATGTTGTATACAAGGGAGAACAACCATTCAAAAAATTGAAATATTCCATTCAAAATGCTGATTTCTGCTTTGTATTTAAAGATATAAACCATCCCGGCAATAATATATCAAGCCATAAAATGTTGCAATACTTTGCACAAGGGAAACCGATTTTTACTACAAAAATGACCAGGTATGAAAGCATAGCTAATTTGCTTTGTATGGATAATTATAAAGAAAAGATGGTTGAACACTTACAAAACTTTATCCAACATGGGGACAAAACAGGTGCAGTAGAAAATCGGATTGAATATGCAAAACGATTTTCATTTGGCACCATCATCAAAAAAATTGAAACAATAATCGATGAAAAAAGATAAACATCATATTGTTTTTTTAATGGCTAACAATAGCTCTGTCCCTTACTTTTTGTGGTTTGCGGAAAAGGCTATGAACTCAACTGAATTCAAGTTTTCATTTATTTTATTACACGATAGTCCACCAATAATGATTGAGCAAATGAAAGCATACAATTGTGATTGTTATTGGATTCCCTTTTCAAACAACAACAGAAAAAGCTCAATTCTAAAAGCTATTCCAAGACTAGTTCGATTATTCAAATCTATCCAACCAGATATAGTTCATTCTCATTTATTTGACGATACATTACCCGCTGTTATAGCAGCTAAAATAGCCGGAATTAAACATCGAATCGTTACAAAGCAGGATACAACATTCCATTGGTTCTATGCTCCGAAAGCAGTAAAATTCGACAGGTTAATTAATAGATTTGCAACAAATTTAATTGCAGTTTCTGAAGAATGTAGAAGTTTTATTATTGAAAATGAAAAAGCAGATGCATCAAAAATTTCAATGATTCATCATGGAATCCCTTTGGATAAACTATCGCATGCGACAGAAGATTATAAAAATGAACTGATTACAACCTACCAACTAAAAAATAAAATTGTTGTTGGTACAGTTGCCAGGCTAATAGGTTGGAAAGGCCATAAACTTTTACTTGAAGTATTAAAAAATTGTATCCAAAAGTATCCAAACCTTGTTTTCTTATTCACAGGTGAGGGCGAACTCAAAGCTGAACTTCTAAAAATAATTAAAGACAATAAACTAGAAAACAATGTCATTCTAACAGGTTGGATTGCACGTGAAAAAATTCCATCCTTATTTGCTATCATGGATATTTACATTCATGGTGCAAAATATGAACCATTTGGTTTTGTGATTGCAGAAGCAATGTTAAATGCCGCTCCAGTTCTATCTACAAAAACAGGTGCAGCCATGGATGCAATTCAGCATAAAGAGAACGGCTATTTAGTTAATTATGATGATGTAAGTGGTTTTATAGATGGGATTGACTATTTGTTGAATACAGACAAAAAAGAAATAGGATTAAAAGGAAAACAAACAGCATCAGAAATGTTCAACTTCGACAAAATGTACAATTCCTATATTCAATTATATAAACAGTGCTTGACAAAAAACTAAAAAGAAATGCAAATTGAAAGAAAAAAGAAAAAAAGCATTTTGTTAAGTTTATTATATAGACTTTCCAAATTTTTGTTTTTTGTATCACCTAAAAAAAGACTTAAATTATATTTAGAATTAGAATGGATATTTGACCGGTTAGCTCATGAAGAATCTTTCAATGTTTTTGCATATGAAAATCATCCAATTAGACAACACTCCTTAAATTTCATTAAAAATCATGTAAATACAAACCAAACGATACTGGACTTAGGTTGCAATTCAGGAGAAATAACAAATGAAATTGCAAATTTTTGTAAAGCAACAATTGGTATAGATTATAACGAAAATGTTATAAAAATTGCAAAAGAAAAATATTCAAAAAGCAACTTGGAGTTCATCCATGGTGATGCATTTAAGTACTTAGAAACAAAAAAGGAACAGGTAGATGTTATAATTTTATCACATATTCTAGAGCATATCGACTCACCTATCGAGTTTCTTACCAAATGTAAATCGTTCACAAAGTACATTTATATAGAAGTTCCTGATTTTGACAAAACCTATCTTAATCATTACCGTACAATTTGCGAAAGCAATTTAAATTATACCGATGATGATCATGTGTGGGAATTTGATAGACAAGAACTTTTTGAAATCCTAAAGAATTGCAATTTGAAAATAATAGATTGTGAATTTAGATTTGGGGTTATTAAAATATGGTGTGAATCATAGTTATTAAATAATGAAAAAGATTGCTAAATATATTTATAATCTCCTTCCTTTAAAAAGGGAGTTTTATACTTTGCTAAAAAAGTGGGCAAAACCTTCGCAGAAGGTATATCAACACTTGCATTTTCAAGGAACGTTTAAGGTAAATATAACTCCAGAAGAATCGTTTAAAATTTATCATCATGGAAGTATTGAAGAAAACGAAATCTTCTGGAATGGATTAGAAGGTGGTTGGGAAAAAAAATCAATTTCCTTATGGATTGAATTAGCTCGTTGCTCCAATAATATTTTAGATATAGGTGCAAATACTGGACTATATGCATTAATTGCTAGAACAGTAAATCCCAATGCTATTATCCATTCATTTGAGCCAATACCTGGCGTTTTTAAATTACTTCAAAAAAATACAGAATTAAATAATTATGAAATTTTTAATCACGAACTAGCATTGTCTAATTTTAATGGCACTGCTAGCATTTTCTTACCGGAAAATACGGATTTTGCTTATTCAGTTACAGTAAACCAAAACCGTCTTCATAAAAACAATAAAGCAAAAGAACTAATAATCAAGACCAAAACGCTTGAATCATTTATTGAGGAAAACTCAATTACAACAATTGATTTAATGAAAATTGATGTTGAAACACATGAACCAGAGGTATTGGAAGGAATGGGTAAATACATAAAAGCCTACAAACCAACAATTATAATTGAAGTTCTTGAAAGTGAAATTGCAGAGCGCCTAAAACCATACCTTAATAACTTAGGATATTACATTTTTAATATTGATGACAATAAAAACACCATCAGGCAAATCAATACTATAGAAAAAAGTGATTATTGGAATCTTTTATTGTGTAATGAAGAAATAGCAAAAAAATTAAACTTAATTTAATGGAACTCGTTTCAATTGTTTTGCCTACTTATAATTCTGATAGCTATATCTCAGAGACAATTTCTTCAGTCATTAATCAATCCTACACTAACTGGGAGTTAATAGTTGTAAACGATGGCTCAACAGATACAACCGACAGTATTATAAATTCTTTGGTAGCAACTGAAAATAGAATCAAGTATATTTCGAAAACAAATTCAGGGGTATCCAATAGTAGAAATGCTGGAATTGCAATTGCAAAGGGCTCATTCATTGCTTTTCTAGATGCAGATGATGTTTGGAAAACTGACAATTTATTAGAAAAAATAAATCTTCTAAATACCAACAATTGTGATGTTGTATACTCAAAATGTGAATTAATAGATGAGAATTCAACTAAAATAGGCAAAGAATATGGAGGTAGCGATTATCCAAGTTTAAATGATATTTTATTACTAAAAGGAAACTACATTACTGCACCTTCAGGAGTTATTTTTAAGAAAGCAGTGATAGACCAAATTGGAGGATTTGACCCAAATTTATCAAACAATGCAGATCAAGACATTTGGATACGCGCTCTATTAGCAAATTTTCGAATTAGCTATCTTTCAAAAGTATTATGGCAATACAGGGTTCATACCCACAATATGTCGAGCAATATCAATTTATTAGAATCTGATTCAATCTACATGTTCGACAAAACATTTAAAAACAATATCCATTTAACTTCAACTTTTAAACGAAAGTGTTATTCTAAATTATATTTAATGCTTGCTGGTAGTTGGTGGAAGAATGGGTATAATAAAAAAAGAGGGATGTATTTTATTTCAAAAGCTTTTTTTACCTCCCCACTTTCAATTTTTAATCTATTAAAATAAGGTGGAAAGAAACAAACATAATATTCTTGTTTTAACGTATTGGTCATACGAGGATGCACTGATTCAAACTTACACTTTACCTTATGTATCAATCATAGCTGAGCAACTTAGCACTGACAGTGAAATTTTTCTACTCACATTAGACAAAAATAATTGCAATCAAGCAAACACGAAAAACAAAATTAATCACATAAGTATCCCCTACAAAAAATTTGGTTTGGGAGGAATAATCATGTGGTTAAAAATTATATTCAAACTTATCCGACTCATAAGGCAAAAAAAAATTGACACTATACACGCTTGGTGTACACCAGCAGGAATGATGGCTTATATCCTATCCATTCTTACTGGAAAACGACTAATTATTGATAGTTATGAACCTCATGCAGAGGCAATGGTTGAAAATGGCACTTGGAAAAAAAACAGTTTGGCATTTAAAATATTGTTTTATTTTGAAAAAAAGCTAACCCAAAGAGCATCTTATTTAATTGCTACAACCCAAGGAATGATTGAATATGCTAAAGTAAAATACAATCATTTTAACTCGAACTTTTTTGTTAAACCAGCATGTATTGATTTAGAAAAATTTTCAATTGAAACTATTAATAACAAACAGTTAGAAAAGGAGCTTGGATTAGAGGATAAAATTGTATGTGTATATGCAGGGAAATTTGGTGGAATCTATTTAGATAAAGAAGTGTTTGATTTTTTTAAAACAGCAGAAAAATATTGGGGAAATAAATTCAGAGCATTAATACTTTCAAGTCATTCAAAAGAGGAAATTCAACAAATGTCGGATGCAGCAAATTTAAACCCTGAAACGATAATTCATCAATTTGTTAAACATTCGGAAATACCCAACTATATTGCACTAGGAGATTTTGCCATAACTCCTGTTAAATCAGTGCCAACGAAAAGATATTGTACACCAATAAAAGATGGAGAATATTGGGCATTAGGCTTACCAGTTGTTATTACCCCAAATATTTCAGATGACTCAGCAATAATTCAATCAAATGGAATAGGAAGTGTATTGTCTGAATTAAATACTTCTGGATACATCCAATCAATTCAGGAAATTGATAAACTATTAAATGAAACACCTCCTGAAGTTTTAACCTCAAAAATTAGGGCAATTGCAATTAAGTATAGAAATTTTGATATTGCTAAAAGTATTTACAAAAAGATTTATTCAAATGAGGTAGGTTAGTTATCTTTACGTTGTAATACTAACCAAGGCGAACGATTTGAAAAATTTAGAATATACTTTCTTGCCAATAGAATGCTGTAATATGTGCAGCAGTAATAGCTCTAACCATAAAGTTTTAGGTAAGCGATTAAATAAATCTCAAGGAGTATTCCCACAAAAAAAAACAGGAATTACAACTACTATTGTTAAATGCAGAAACTGTGAATTAATATTTTCCAATCCTCAACCTATTCCTAAAAATATTCAAGATCATTACGGTGTACCACCCGAAAATTATTGGAAAGAGGAATATTTTAAACTTGACCCGAATTATTTTAAAAGTGAATTGGAAGCATTAAAAACTATTAAAAATTTTGATTCAAATTCAAAGGCACTTGATATTGGTGCTGGTTTAGGAAAATGTATGATTGCTTTGAATAATTCTGGTTTTGATGCCTATGGAATTGAACCTTCCGAACCATTTTACAAAATGGCCATCGATAAAATGAATATTTCAAACCAAAAGCTAAAACTTTCAACTTTAGAAGATGCACAGTATCCTGAAGGTGAATTTGACTTTATAACTTTTGGAGCTGTTTTAGAGCATTTATACGACCCTTCCACCTCAATTGCAAAGGCTATGCAATGGTTAAAACCAGGAGGAGTTATTCATATTGAGGTACCATCCTCCAAATGGTTAATTAATAAAATCATAAATTTTGCCTACAAAAGCAGAGGATTAGATTACGTTGGAAACTTGAGTCCAATGCACACCCCATTTCATTTATATGAATTTGATTTAAAAAGTTTTGAATTGAATGGCAAAAAAAACAATTATACAATCATACATCATCAATACCATGTGTGCGATACCTATATGCCAAAAATAGTAGATGTGTTTGCCAAGCCATATATGAAATGGACAAATAAAGGAATGCAACTAGTGGTTTACTTAAAGAAAAATGAACAAATATAGTTCACTACACCTTTTTCTTTTTCATCAAATAATCTATAATAAAAAGAGTTGTCACAAAGAATGGTAGAATAGGTATTTTAAAACGTACCAACGCTCCGAAGTTAGAGGTTGTTAAACCAATCATAAAGGCAAATAATATTGAAAATAGGGCACAAAACAACAACAATGGATTTTTAAAAATAATCCTAAATGCACCAATAATTTTTGTTTTGTATAAAATATAAAGGGTAAAACCCAATAAAAATAAATTCTCTAAGCCCGCAATAAAAAGCACCAAACTTTTACTTTCCCATAAATAAGGTCTAAATAAACCAGCATTCATGGCTGGAAAAAAGAGTTTAAGCATTCCTGGAACAGTACCATCAAAATCCCCAATATTAAAACTGGAACCACCATAATAATCTTGTTTTAAATCATAATTGGTAATTGCAGCAGTTTCCAATGCGTTATCAATTGAAAACTTTGACATATTATCACCCAACTGAGTTAATACAAAATAAGAAAGGAAGGATACACTGACTATTGCAATAGGGAAAAGGAAAAATGATAAAAATCGACTTCTAATTTTTGACATTTTATCATAAAAAATCCATAATAATCCACCAGGAAATAATACTAAAAATATATAAGGTTTAATACTGATTATAATCCAAGCACTTATAAATAAAAACAAAAAGATAGTCCATGATTGCTTCTTTTTCACAAATAATTGATGCGCACAATAAACAAAAAGTGCTGTTGCAGTGTAGGTATATGTATCTTTAGAAACTCCACCTGCCCAGAACAAAGGAGAAGGGAAATACAATACAGCAATTGCTATTTTATTTTCTATTTCAGGAACATAGGATTGAAATAAAATAAATAAACGCCAAATTCCTAAATATGCAAAATAGGCCAGTAAAACCGATGTTAGAAAATAACTTTTACCCGTTAAAACAGTCAAAATACTAGTTAGTTTAACAACCATAAATGTTTTAGGGTCGGCATACAAATAAGACCACGGATAACCCGTTTTATCAGTAAATAAGGAGTGGGCCTCTGCGGATGGTGGATTAAAAAGCACCTCGAAATATTTAAAAGGACTTTGATAAAACAATTTGGCCATGGCCATAGATGACTCAAAATAAGAAGTTGTATCTCCACCACCGTAGTAATACAAATAAATAAAACAAAAGATTAATGATCCAAGTAGCTTGGCCATTAAACCTTTCATGTAAAATTTGTATACAGGATTTTTCTGTTTCTTTTTTTGGATTACAACAAATGAAATGACAAATAACAAGGCTAATAAAACAGGAAGTGCAACAATTTCCCACTCTTGAACAATGATTCGTTGATCATATTCCCAAATTTCCCGCTCTTGTAGCCCCATCTATTTGCTGTACTATTTACAATTCTGTTCCCATTTCCAAGCACTTTCCATCATTTCATCCAATGAAAATTTAGCTTTCCAACCTAACTCTTTTTCGGTAAATGAGGTGTCAGAATAGATAGCTTCCACATCACCTAATCTACGCGGACCAATTTTATAATTTAATTTAATGCCTGATACTTTTTCAAAAGATGAAATTGCTTCAAAAACACTAACCCCATTGCCAGTACCTAAATTAAAAACATTAAAATTAGAACGCTGCTTTTTATCTATCAAATATTGTAAGGCATCAATATGAGCTATCGCAATATCTGAAACATGAATATAATCTCGTATACATGAGCCATCTCTTGTTTTGTAGTCTGCTCCCCAAACGCTCATTTCTGACAATCTACCACTTGCAGTTTGTGTAATAATTGGCACCAAACTACTAGGCTTATTAATTGGATTTTCACCATTTAAACCCGACAAATGTGCCCCTACAGGATTAAAGTAACGAAGTGCAATCGATTGTAACAGCGAATTTGCCTTTGAATAATCTTTTAAAATCTCTTCTCCTACTTGTTTTGTATAAGCATAAGGAGATTCTGCTTTATTAAACGGAGTTTGCTCATTTACAGGTAATGAATTAATATTCCCATAAACAGAGCATGAAGAAGAAAAAATGAAATTTGAAACATTATACTTCAAACATGCTTGTAATAGATTTAACTCTGAATTGATATTATTGAAATAATATTTATAAGGATTAGAAACGGACTCAGGTACAGCTTTAAAAGCAGCAAAATGAATCACCCCTATAATGTTAGTATATTTTTCAAATATTTCAAAAACGGACGCTTGGTTACATAAATCAATATCGTGAAAATCAATTTCTTTTGAAGTTATTTTTTTTATGTTTAAATAGGTTTCTTTTGATGAATTAGAATAGTTATCAAGTGAAACAACGTTGTAATCAGTTTTCTCTAATAATTCAATAATAGTATGAGAGCCAATATAGCCTGCTCCTCCTGTCACAATTACCGTTGGTTTAATATTCATACTATCTTTTTTTTTTCTTTAATTCAAACTTCTCTCCTGGCATAACATAAAATGCTTTCAACCATTTTAAAGCAGCAGTTTTGTCAGAAAACATTTTCATGGGCACCAAAGGCTTATAAAATTTCAAATACAAATTAAACATTAATTGATTTGCAATTGACTTTGTTACAAAAGCTACTGCAATCCTATTTTTCATTGCCTCTTCTGTTTGCCCATATGCTTTTGCCTCCTCTGTTATTTCATAATCTTCGGATGCATCAATTAGTACTAACGATTTTTGATTCTTCAATAAATCATTCGTTATTGCATAATATTCTTTTACTTTTTCTAACGTAACCTTTACTCCTTCAAAAAATCGAATTTGTAAAATTCCATCGTCATCAACATACATTTCTGCAACTGATGTGCTTATTTTATTCATTATAACATTGTTAATGCATGGGGATGCGTTTCAAAAATAAGCATTTTATGGAAACAAATTAATTTTTAACTTTACCATAATTATTTAATACTCCCCACTATTTATGCAACAACAACCTGTTATTGATTTAGAAGCTGAAAAAAAAGAAATTCTCAAACGATACAAAGCTTTATTGCGTGCGTGTAAACGTACTTTAGAAAAAGGAGATAAATTACTTATCCGCAAAGCATTCGATATCTCACTCGAAGCTCATAAAGATATGCGTAGAAAATCGGGCGAGCCGTATATCTACCACCCTATTGCTGTTGCTCATATTTGTGCCGAAGAAATAGGATTAGGAACAACCTCTGTTGTTTGCGCGCTTCTACATGACGTTGTAGAAGATACCGATATGACATTGGATGATATCCAAGGTCTTTTCGGAGAAAAAGTTGCTAAAATTATTGATGGCTTAACAAAAATTTCAGGTGTTTTTGATCAAGGGAACGGTACATCCTTACAAGCCGAAAACTTCAGAAAAATGTTGCTTACACTTTCTGAGGATGTTCGTGTTATTTTAATAAAACTTGCCGATCGACTGCATAACATGCGAACACTCGAAAGCATGAAACGCGACAAACAGCTTAAAATAGCTTCTGAAACATTATACTTATATGCCCCCCTAGCTCATCGTTTGGGCTTAAATGCTATGAAAACGGAGCTTGAAGACTTAGGCTTAAAGTTTACTGAACCAGAAGTATACGATGATATTCAACAAAAATTAAAACAAGGTGAGCCAGAGCGCAAAAAATTCATTGCAAAATTTATTGAGCCTATCAAGGAAATACTAGCGGAACAAGGCTTAGAAGCAAAAATTATCGGCAGACCTAAATCTATTTATTCTATTAATAATAAGATTAAAACCAAAGGTGTTGCATTTGAAGAAATATTCGACTTGTTTGCAATCCGAATTATTATTGATACTATTCCTGATAAAGAAAAATCAGATTGTTGGAGGGTATACTCCATTGTTACTGACTTCTATCACCCGAGTCCTGAACGTTTGCGCGACTGGATTTCAACTCCAAAAGCAAATGGTTATGAAAGTTTGCATACCACTGTTATGGGACCTGAAGGGAAATGGGTTGAAGTTCAAATTCGAACCGTACGAATGGACGAATTGGCTGAAAAAGGATATGCTGCACACTGGAAATACAAGGATAGTGCAAATGAAAATCAATTAGATGATTGGATTCGTAAAATCCGTGAAATACTCGAAAATCCACAAGAAAATGCCTTAGAGTTCCTTGATGATTTTAAATTAAATCTGTTTGCTGAAGAAATTTTTGCATTTACTCCTAAAGGAGAGATGAAAACATTACCTATCAATGCTACAGCACTCGACTTTGCATTCGATATCCATACAAAAGTGGGTGAAAAATGTATTGGTGCAAAAGTTAATCACAAACTGGTTCCACTTAGTTATAAACTAAAAAGTGGTGATCAAGTAGAGGTACTTACTTCAAGCAAACAAATGCCAAAAGAGGATTGGCTAGGTTACGTTGTAACTGCTCGTGCAAAAGCTAAAATTAAAAATGCACTAAAAGAGGAACGCAAACGAATTGCAGATGATGGTAGAGAAATTCTTGAACGTAAATTCAATCATTTAAAAATTGATTTTACTGTTCAAAACATTAATGAACTAGCGAACTATTTCAAATTACCAAGTAGTCAGGAGTTGTTTTATCGAATAGCAGTAGGCAATATTGATGTAAAGCATCTAAAAGATTTCCGACAAGAACACGGTAAAATTGTTCATAAATCGGGAGAAATTAGCAAAAAGCAAGAACACCATAAAACATTAGAACAAATTGTTTCCGAAACACGGGGTAAGGCTGATATGTTGGTTATCGGAGAAAATCTTCAAAAAATTGATTATAAACTATCACCATGCTGTACTCCTATTCCTGGTGATGATGTATTTGGATTTGTTACTATCAATGAAGGAATTAAAATCCATCGAGTGAATTGCCCTAATGCATTACAATTACTCGCTAACTATGCATACCGTGTTGTAAAAGCTAAATGGACGAGTCAAGAATTAATCTCCTTTTTGGCTGGAATTAAAATTACAGGTATTGATGAATTAGGTTTGGTAAACAATATTACTAAATTGATTTCCAATGAATTAAATGTAAATATGCGTTCAATCAGTTTTGATACGAATGATGGAACTTTTGAAGGAACAATCATGGTATTTGTTCAGGATACTACTCACTTGACCGAATTGATGAAAAAATTGAAAAAAGTGAATGGTGTATTAACAGTTACCCGAATTGACAGTAGTAATTAATATGACTTTGCAAGCTGGTAACGAAATTACCACTTTGCAAAGTCAACCATTTGTTTTTCAATCACTTTCAGTGTGTTTTCTTCCACTAATTCCCCATCAGCATTTATAAGGGTTAAAACACTGGAAATTGGTAACTTATTGGGATGAACATGCATCCCTAAATAGTTTAAAATACCCGTTAAATGATCCATTCCTCTTAAATTCCCTGCTCTACCGCTGGCAACTCCTGCCAAAGCCACTTTCTTGCCTCTATTTAAATCTGGATGGATGGCATCCAAAAATATTTTCAGGATACCAGGAAAACTCCCATTGTATTCAGGTGCTACTATTACAAACTTTTGAACAGGTAGAATGTATTCTTCCAACAATTGTTGAAAGCTTTCGGAACGTTTATTAAAAACTTCGTTAAAAGCGATGTCAGCAGGTACCTGTTCTAATGACAGAACCTTGCAAGTAAGTCCTTGTTTTTCTATCAGTTGAGCATATTTTTTACTCACCTTTAAGGTATTGCTATTAGGTCTATTGGTAGCAGAAATTATCGTTATCATCAATTAATATTATTAACAAAAAAGTGTTTAAAAATCCATAATAAGTTTTAATGCTTAAAAATCGTAAAAAAGACTAATTTTAGTCCTCTTTAAAAGCAAAAGTACGAATTAAGATTTATTATGAATATAACATATTACGGGCATTCTTGTTTTGGAATTGAAGTAAATGGCAAAAATATATTATTTGACCCATTTATTACACCAAATGAATTAGCAAAAAACATTGATGCAACAACAGTAAAAGCTGACTATATCTTAATTTCTCACGGCCATGAAGACCACATTGCAGATGCAATAGCAATTGCGAAGCGTACGGGCGCTAAAGTTGTTTGTAATTGGGAAATTCATTCTTGGCTGAATTCAAAAGGAATTACCAATACCCATCCAATGAATATTGGAGGTAAATGGAAATTTGATTTTGGTAATGTAAAATGTGTTGCAGCTGTACATTCAAGCAGCTTACCTGATGGAACCTATGGTGGTAATCCGATGGGCTTTATTGTTGAAGCAAATGAAGGGAATTTTTACTATGCAGGAGATACAGCACTTACTTATGACATGAAACTCATAGGTGATTATAGAAGCATCAACTTCGCATTTTTGCCAATTGGCGATAATTTTACAATGGGAGTCGACAATGCAATCATTGCTGCCGACTTTATCAAATGCAGAAAAATTATTGGCATGCATTACGACACATTTGGCTACATTAAAGTTGATAAAGAACAAGCAATTAAAAAATTTGAAAATGCGGGCAATTCACTTACCCTTTTCAATATTGGTGAAACGAAAGAATTTTAAGAACGATTATACTAAAAACAGGGATGGGAAAAATAATAGCAATAGCAAATCAGAAAGGTGGGGTTGGAAAAACAACAACAGCAATTAATCTAGCAGCAAGTTTGGCTGTATTGGAATTTAAAACATTATTAATTGATGCCGATCCTCAAGCAAATTCTACTTCAGGAGTTGGCTTCGATCCAAAGAATGTAAAAACAGGAATTTATGAATGTATCATTGATGGTGTAAACCCTAAAGATATTATTCTTCAAACTGAAACACCAAATTTATTCTTACTGCCTGCACATATTGATTTAGTTGGAGCAGAAATTGAAATGATAAATTTGCCTAATCGCGAAAAGATGATGAAAATGGCTTTAGAGCCAATCAAAAACGATTATGATTTTATCATTGTTGATTGTTCACCATCACTTGGATTAATTACAGTAAATGCACTTTCTGCTGCAGATTCAGTTATTATTCCTGTTCAATGCGAGTACTTTGCATTGGAAGGATTAGGGAAATTATTGAACACCATCAAAATTGTTCAATCGCGCTTAAATCCAGATTTGGCAATTGAAGGAATCCTATTAACCATGTACGATATGCGTTTGCGCTTAAGTAACCAAGTGGTTGAAGAAGTAAAAACACATTTCCAGCAAATGGTTTTTGATACCATCATTCAGCGTAACACAAAATTAGGCGAAGCTCCAAGTTTTGGTCAAAGCATTATTATGCACGATGCAAGCGGTAAAGGAGCAATTAACTATTTAAATTTAGCACGTGAAATTTTACAGAAAAATGGCTTAACACGCTTAAACGACTCTGAAAAATTTATAAACATCGAAGAGAATTAGTAGTTGACAACACAAGCAATTTATTCAATAAAACAAATTAGAACATGTCTACAAAACGAAACGCATTAGGAAAAGGATTAAGTGCATTGTTGGAAAATGCAAATACAGATATAACAAATACTCGTCTAGAAGGCGATACAAAATTAGTCGGTTCGGTTTCAACTATTGAAATTTCAAAAATTGAAACAAATCCTTTTCAACCAAGAACACAATTTGATGTTGATGCTTTGAATGAATTGGCTGGTTCTATCAAAGAACATGGAATTATCCAACCAATTACTGTTCGTAAACTTGGTTATGATAAATACCAATTAATTTCTGGAGAAAGACGTTTTAGAGCATCGCAAATTGCAGGATTAACTGCAGTGCCTGCATATATTCGTATTGCGAATGATCAAGCAATGTTAGAAATGGCATTGGTTGAAAATATTCAACGCGAAAATTTAGATGCAATTGAAGTAGCAATTAGTTACAAACGCTTGATTGATGAATGCAGTTTAACACAAGAACAACTTTCTCAAAAAGTTAGCAAACAACGTTCTACAATTACAAACTATTTACGTCTATTAAAATTGCCAGTTGAAATACAATTGGGCATTCGTGAAGGTGATATTACCATGGGCCATGCGCGTGCATTAATCAACATTGAAGATCCTGATAAACAATTAGCAATCTATCAACAAATTGTTTTAAATGACTTATCGGTGCGTGATGTTGAAGACATTGCTAGAGGTGCTAAAACAGAAACAGCAACGACTTCAAAATCAAAAACTGACAAAAAAGAAACTGCAAAAACTGCTTTATCATTTGAACAAAAACAAATGCTTGATGATTTAAGAGCGGTTTTCAATGCAAAAGTATTAATCAATAAAGATGAAAAAGGAAAAGGGAAGATTGTAATTCCTTTCAAATCCGATAACGATTTAAAACGCATTCTTGATTTACTGGATGCATAATTTTATTCTATACAACTGTACTATAAACAGGTTATTTCAATGCTTTATTGGAATAACCTTTTTGTTTTTGATGTCAATCAATTCATATGCACAACTAACCGACACATTAAAAACAAATACAACAACCACTGATTCCGTTTTAAGTACTAAAAAAGTAGAAAAAAAACATTCTCCTAAAAAAGCTGCACTTTTTTCAACTGCATTGCCTGGACTAGGACAAGCTTACAATAAAAAATACTGGAAAATACCAGTTATTTATGCTGGATTTGCAGGCCTTGGTTATGCTTTTTCGATTAACCAAACAAAGTATTTAAACTATAGAAATGCTTATAAATACAGAATAGACGGTGATCTTACTACTACCGATGAATATGTTGGTATTTACAGCGATGAAAACTTAAATACCTTACAAAAATATTATCATCGATTTAGAGATTTGTCGGTGATAGGTGTTGCAGTGCTGTATGTCCTAAATATTGTTGATGCAAGTGTAGATGCACACTTGTTCAAATTTGATGTTAGCGATGATTTATCGATGCAGTTTCAACCAACATTAATAAATACGGCCTACACAAATAATTACACAACTGGAATTGGCTTAAAAATCAATTTTTAATTTATTAGATCGCTCTACATATGAATATAGCATTAATCGGATATGGTAAAATGGGGAAAGAGATTGAGCAAATTGCTTTATCTCGCGGCCATACAATAGTTTTAAAAGTTGATGTATCAAATGCAACAACATATACGCTTGATGAGCTTAAAAAAGCGGATGTTGCCATTGAATTTAGCACACCCGAAGCTGCAATAAATAATATTTACAAATGTTTTGATGCAAATGTACCCGTTGTTGTAGGTACAACTGGCTGGCTCTCGAAATTAGATGAAGTAAAACAAAAGTGCGCTTCACAACAACAAACTTTATTTTATGCATCTAACTATAGCATTGGAGTTAACTTGTTTTTTAAACTGAACGAATACCTAGCAAAATTGATGAATAGCTATCCTGATTACAATGTAAGTATGGAAGAAATACATCATGTTCATAAACTTGATGCTCCAAGCGGGACAGCAATTTCATTAGCAAATCAAGTAATTGAACAGCTTGATGAAAAACAAAAATGGGTTAATGAAGTAAGTAATTCGAAACATGATTTAAGTATCATTTCAAAACGAATAGATGAAGTGCCAGGTACTCATACTGTAACTTACAATTCGGCAGTTGATGAAATTAGCATTACACACATTGCACATAACAGAAAAGGCTTTGCTTTAGGTGCTGTAGTTGCTTCTGAATGGATAAAAGGAAAAAAAGGCGTATTTGGAATGAATGATTTAATGAATCTTTAAGCTCCTTCACAAAAATTAACAACTACAAAACAATAATTATAGCGAATTTCGTTTCCTAAACTGAACAAATAAAACACCTATGGATATTTCTTATTTATTACTAATTATCTTCTCGATTACAACCATCATTGGTTTATACAAATTATTCCCATTGGCTGGCGAACAAGGTTGGAAAGCATTAGTTCCATTGTATAATTTTATTGTTTGGTTAAAAATCATTAAAAAACCATGGTGGTGGATTTTCTTAATCATAACACCTGGTGTTAATTTTCTGATGTACGCCATCATGTGTTTGCTTACAGCTAAATCTTTCAACAAAAGAACAACTCAAGACCAAGTAATTGCTTTTATAGCAGGTTATTTTTACCTACCCTATTTAGGCTTTCAGTCAACTACACAATATGTTGGCCCTGAAGACATGAGTAAAAAGAAACCATCCATTGCTCGTGAATGGACCGATGCAATTGTATTTGCAGTTATTGCAGCAACTGTTATTCGTACTTTTTTTCTGGAAGCATTTACTATCCCTACTTCATCTTTAGAAAAATCGATGATGGTAGGTGATTATTTATTTGTGAGCAAAATGAGTTATGGTGCAAAAATACCAAACACTCCACTTTCCTTTCCCTTTGCTCATCACACATTACCATTTACACAAAGCACTAAATCGTATTTAGAATGGTTTAAATTTCCTTACTTACGCTTGCCTGGATTTGGTTCTGTAAAAAACAATGATATTGTAGTGTTTAATTACCCTGATGGAGATACCGTTGCATTGGGTGCACAAGATCAAAGCTATTATCAATTAGTTCGGGATTTTGGATGGAAAGCTGTAAACACACCAAATGCTATAAACCAATATTCAGGTGTTCCTTTTGGTGAAGTAACAGCTCGTCCGGCAGATAAACGCGAAAACTATGTAAAACGTTGTGTTGGTATTTCAGGTGACACTTTAAAAATTGTAAACCAAACGTTATACATTAACAGTAAACCTGCTTACAAAGCAGAGACAATGCAATACCATTATTTGGTTAAAACCGATGGCTCTACCGTTCCAAGCAAATTGCTAGACAAAATGGATATTACCGACTATCCATCGGGATACCGAGTTTTAGGAAATGATAGTACTGGAGCTGCTTATATCCAGATGAATTTACCATTTAACAAAGTAGAAGAATTAAAAAAATTGAGTTTTGTAAAATCGGTTGAGCCGATGATAGATTCAGCAGGAAGATATGCTCCTGAAATTTTCCCTCACTCTCCAAAATATGCATGGAACAATGATAATTTCGGTCCATTATACATTCCGAAAGCAGGTGTAACCATCAATATTGACACAACTAATATTGTTTTATACAACAGAATTATCAAAAACTATGAAGGCAATGATTTGGAAGTTAAAGGAGATAAAATATTCATCAATGGCCAAGAAGCAAAAACGTATACATTCAAACTCGATTATTATTTTATGATGGGAGATAATCGCCATAACTCTGCCGATTCTAGAGCATGGGGTTTTGTACCAGCAGACCATATTGTAGGTAAGCCTGTATTTATTTGGATGAGTATTAAAGAAGATAACAAGAATACTGCTAGAAATGATGTTCAAAGTGGATTCTTAAAAAAACTGAAAACATCTTTATTTGATGATAAAGAACGAAGAGCACGTTTCTTTACGTTTGTAGGAAATGATGGTATATCAAAATCATACTTAATTCCATTCTTAATTATCATTGCTGCCATTTGGGGATTCTTTCAATTTAGAAACAAACGTAAAAGCAAAACCGTAAAAGGTAAATAAAAGCAAAAAATTGAAACATAAAAAAACAATACTTGAGTGGTTGAAAGCAATATTTTTTGCTTTAATTGTGATTGTATTGTTTAGAGTATTTTGCTTCGAAGCCTTTACTATTCCTTCTGCTTCAATGGAAAAATCGCTACTAACTGGCGACTACATCATAGTTAATAAATTAAGCTACGGGCCTCGAATTCCGAATACCCCACTCTCCTTTCCTTTTGTTCATCAACGATTCGGAGAAAACACAAAATCTTTTTTAGATTGGATAAACATACCGTATACGCGCTTATTTGGCTCACCCGACATCGAAAGAAATGATGTTGTTGTTTTCAATTATCCAATGGAAGCAGAAGAATATCCTGTAGATCAACGAACCTATTATATCAAACGATGTGTTGGTATTGCTGGCGATTCTCTTGAAATTAAAAATGGATTAGTATATATAAACGGTAAAAAAAATGATGTACCCGAAAAATTACAATTCAATTACAAAATTATTTTTAATACCGATTCTATTAATTCCGATTCACTTGAAATGTTAGGAATAACAGAAGGTGGCAAAATGAATAACAAAGGGGAATATTGGTTTACATTGGATGAACAAAACATCAAAGATATTCGACAAATAAAAAGTGTTGTTAGCATTGAACCTTTGATGGAAAAAAAAGGAACTTACAATGATTATATGTTTCCTGAAAACGAACATTTTTTGTGGAACCTCGATAATTTTGGCCCTTTATACATTCCAAAAGCTGGCGACTCTGTAAAATTAAGCATCGACTCGCTTGCACTTTATGAACGAATTATAAGTGTTTATGAAAACAACACACTCCGAACAAGCAATGATTCTATTTTCATCAACGAAAAACATGTAAGCCATTATACATTTAAGATGAATTATTATTTTATGATGGGTGACAATCGCCATAACTCTGCCGATTCACGTTTTTGGGGCTTTTTACCTGAAGATCATATTGTTGGAAAAACAGTTTTAGTATTAATGTCAATAAATAAATCATCCGAAAAAGGAAATAAAATTCGTTGGGATAGATGGTTTAAATCAGTGAATTAAACAAATATGAATTTAGCTCTATTACCATCTGCCTACCTAGGACCTGTTCAATATTTTCAGAAATTTAAAAACTATTCGAATTGCTTAATTGAGCATCACGAGCATTTAGCGAAACAAACGTATCGATCACGTTGTGACATTTATTCTCCAAATGGTCGACTCACATTAAGTATACCACTTGCTCATCGGAATAAAAGACAAAGTATGAAAGATGTGAAAATTTCCTACGAATACAATTGGCAATTACTTCATTGGCGTTCATTGGAATCGAGCTACAGACGCTCACCATTTTTTGAATATTATGAGGATGATTTTCGTCCATTTTATTATGACAAAAAAAGCGAATACCTAATCGACTTTAATGATGAGATGCTACAATTGTTGCTTAAACTCTTAAAATTAAAATCCAATTATAACATCACAAGCGAGTATCATAAAACCTATGAGAATACTGATGATTATAGAACACTAATTTCTCCTAAAGAAATCATAACGGCTGATACCACATTTGAGTTAAAGCCATATTTTCAAGTATTTGAAACACGACATGGGTTCATCGAAAATTTAAGCATAGTTGATTTATTATTTAACCAAGGCTCTAGAGCCACCGACTATTTATAATAGCTTAATATTTTACAATTTTTTTCGTTACAATCCCCTTTGAATTTTTTAAATTCAAAAAGTATACTCCTGTTTCATAAGCAGATAAATCAATCGCTTGCTCCAATCGGCTAACCTTAGACAGCGTCTTTTTTAATAATTGCTTTCCAGTTACATCTGTAATTTCGTACATCACTTCAACTTGATCATCGGAGTAAATTATCAAATTACAAACTGAAGTAGTTGGATTTGGATATAAGCTAAAACGAATACCAATTGCTGTTTCTTCATCTACTCCAACAAAATTACTAGAAACACTTGAACATCCAGAAATACTATCTGTAACAGAAACAGAATAAGTTGCTCCCAAATTTGTTATCACATACATTGAATCTGTTTCTCCTGCAATAGCATTCCCATTCATATACCATTGGTTTCCACTACTTGAACTTGAAAAAAGTGTATCATTTTGAATTGTAATCGTAGGGGTTGTTGGCAATGGAAAAATATATATATCAACCGTATCAGAAGTTGTTAAACAACCAAAAACATCACGAACACTCACTGCATATCTATTTGTTGATGAAACACTAATTGTTTGTAAGGGTTGGGTTGTTGGGTACCAAGAATAAGTTGTTCCAAAACTTGATGTAAGCTGTAATTGCTGCCCTGCACATAATGAATCATTATTACTTAAAGTAATATTTGGCTTTTGCTCAGGACTAATTGCTATATAATTTAATTTAATTACAGAATCTACTCCATTTGCATTCGTAACAATAAGCTTCACATGATTATATGTACCTGGATTATTGTATGTAACTATAGGATTTTGCAAATTGGAAGTACTTGGAGTTCCTCCTGGGAAAGACCACTGCCAAGCAATCGGTGAATTTTTAGTGCTGTCCGAAAATGCTACCGTAAGTCCAGGGCATCCACTTAAAGAATCAGCAGTAAAATTTGCAAAGGGCAATAAAGAAGCAGGATTGTATATACTCGTCTCCCATAAACCTCTTCCATATGTTGCTGCTCTAAGTTTACTAGCTCCATAATGAATTTCTAATTCATCAACTACTGTGTTTGGAAATCCATTATTAAAGGGCATCCAAGAAGTAAGTGTATTATCAAAGTAATAAACACCTAAATCGGTTCCAACATAAACGCCATCATTTGTGCCTGTTTGATTAACAATACAATTTGCAGGAATGTTAGGTAAATTATAAGAAATATTTGTCCAAGTATCCCCTCCATCTAATGATTTATAGACTTTGTTATTGGCAATATAACCAGATCGTGTAATCCAAATTTTATTGGGATCGGAAGTACTAACTGCAATATAGGTTAGCTCCCCACCATTACCAGCGGGTGTTAGATTCACCCAATTGTTTCCACCATCAGTGGTTCGGTAAAACATGGAGCCATTAGAAGCATAAATGTATTGATTATTAGATGGTGCTACAACTAATGATTTTAAGCCACCAGAGTTAAATGTAGAAATCTGCGTCCAGTTATTTCCTCTGTTTGTCGATTTCCAAACATTGTCATATCCAGCATAAATAGTTTGCGGATTAATTGGATCTTGAAGCCAAGGAGTAATCCACTGACCATCCTCATTAATATTATTTTTAATTCCATTAAATGATGCACCACCATTATTAGAACGTTGAATTTCTCCATATTGGAACTCACCATACATATAATTAGGATTACTCCAATCAATAAAGCATTCCATACCATCTCCACCAATTGCCCTATCCCAACTTGTACCTGATTGCAAGTTTGTACCATTATCTTGCCAACCCTGAAGTGTTATATTCGAATTGGTTGCAGCACAACCCAAACGATACATTTGACCTATTTGTAAACCATTACTTAAATCTGTAAAAGAGGAGCCGTTGTCAAACGTTGCAAAAATCCCCCCATCACAACCGGTATACAAATTAGCTGTATTTGGATAATAAATTAAATCGTGAATATCTGCGTGAACGTAAGGTGCACCACCTCCATACCAATGAGCTGAAATTTGCCAAGTGTATCCACCATCAACAGAATTCCAAATATTTACCCCACCAACAGAAATCTCATCCTTATTAATAGGAGAAGCAGCAATTGACAATGTATACCATCCTTGTCCACCGGAATCCATTCCATCACTATCCCAGCCCATTAAATTAGGTTCAGTCGCTTGTAATGAAAAGGTTTGTCCATAATTTACAGACCTGTATATTCCATAAAAACCATTGTTATTAACCTCTGTAGCCACCAAATAAACATACGAAGGGTCGGCTGGGGTTACAGCAATTGCTAATCGCCCAATAAACATTGACGAGGGAGTACCATTAGCGGTTTGTACAATTGAAAAATTTGCACCAGAATTTGTTGAACGGTAAAAGCTTTTTGTTGATACGGCATATACAACAGTTGGGTCGCCTGGCTTGAATTCAATATCTTTTATAGGATTCGCATTGTGCACTTTTGTCCACGTTACTCCAGCATTTATTGAACGATACAAACCTACATTTGTTCCAGCAAATACAATATTTGGGTTATTTGGATTAACTAAAACTCTACTAATTTTTCGCAACTGATTAGCAGTAAAACTTAAACCTGTTATTTGCCAAGTGGCACCTGCATCAACAGATTTCAAAATACCTACAGAATACGTATCTCCACCGTCATCATCACCTGTTGCGATGTACATTACATTGGGATTTGTTGGATCAATTGCAATATCGTTTACTCCAATAGATGGAAGTTGATCAGTAGTTGTTGACCAAGTTGCGCCAGCATCGGTACTTCTCCACAAACCACCAGCGGGTGCACCAACAAAAATTATATTCGGGTTAGTAGGGTGAAAACGAACGCAATTTAATCGTCCAGCTCCCCCACCGTTTGTAGGAACAACAGACGCACCAATTGGATGCCAATTGCCACCAGCCTGCATTGCACTTCTGTATGCAGGCGAGTTAATTAATTTCTCTATTTCACGATTTCCTTCCTGCAATAAATCACGATTCCCTGTTGGATAAACTCGAGGAGAAATAAAACTCTCCCAACGTTTAAAAACCATCAAACCTTCATTTTCTTCTTCCGTAGGCTTCGCTCTAGTTAAAAATGATTTTAGTTTTTCTTTTCGTTCTTCTTTTTTCCAGTATTTATTGAATGAAGATTGAACTTCATAAAAATTAACTCCAGGATCATTCATCTTTTTTACCCAATCCTGAGCAGAAAGATCCATGAAAAGAAAAAGAAAAATTATTGATAATGAAGTTTTATGTAGCATTTGTATATGTAATTTCTATAAAGTTAAGATTCTAATCAAAAAAAAGAAAATTTATTGCTGTGTATTATTAGGAATCGAATACAATTAAATATGTTTAATCATGATAAAATCATTCATAAAATAGCCATTACCAATATCAAAATCGGCAGTTTCTTTAATCACAAAACCATTTTTAAAATAAAAGTTAATTGCCTTATAATTTTGCCTATTTACTGTTAATTCAACTGTTTTAGTTGTAGTTAAAGTAGAAAAAACATGTCGTAATAATGCAGCTCCTATTCCGCTTCTTTGCTTTTCGTTATCAATATAAAATTTATGCAGAAAATAATGTTGCTTATCTTTTGTACTAATAGAAATATAACCGCATGGACTTCCACCATCGTAAACAATTGTAAACTCTTGCCCTTCTTGCATTTGCTTCTTCAAACTTTCGGCCGAATACATATTCTGTAGCATATATTCAATTTGCTCGATAGTAATAATATCGATGTAGTGTTTTCGCCAAATTTTACTGGCCAATTGTGCGATTAATTCTGCATCTATAATTGTAGCTTTTCGATACGATAATTCCATAATTAATTATTTATCCAATTACTAATAATTTTTAACCCATTCTCAGTGAGGATACTTTCGGGATGGAACTGAACTCCTCTAATATCATAATTTGCATGTCGAAATGCCATAATATGATTTTTATTGTCTAGTGCCAAAGGAATGCATTCAGATGCTAAGGTTTGAACTACCCAAGAATGGTACCTTCCTACACTAAATGTTGTTGGTATGTCATTGAATAAATAATCCGATTCTACAATATGAATTGGTGTAGCTATTCCATGTACAACTTTTTCTAAATTAATTAATGTACCACCAAAAACTTCTGCAATTGCTTGATGACCTAAACAGATACCTAAAATAGGTTTTGAGGAATAATACATTTTAATAACATCCAACATTATACCTGCCTCGGATGGCAAGCCGGGTCCGGGTGAAAGTACTATTTTATCGAATTTATCTACCTCTTCTAATGAAATTTTATCGTTACGAAAAACTTGTACTCTTGCATTATCACTAGCTTTTTCGAGAAAGTGAACAAGGTTGTAAGTAAAACTATCGTAATTATCAAGCACTAAAACATTCATTACACTTTTTTTAGAAATAAGTCGGACAACTGAATAGTACTTGACTCCCAATTGAAATGTTGAAGAACATAGTGATATCCATTTAAAGCCAGTTGTTTTGCTTTTTCTTCATTCGATAATAATTCAACAATCGCTGCAGCATATTGTTCTGGAGAATCTGCAACTCTAATTTGTTCAGGATGTGATGCCTTTAGTGCATTATTCGCTAATGTTGAAGTAATACAAGGCAATTGCATAGCCATTGCTTCTAACAATTTATTCTGAAGTCCAATACTGATTTGCATAGGAGCAACCAGTATTTTTGATTTCGCATAATTCTCTCTTACATCTTCAACCCATCCACTTATTATAACTTTCTCAGACTCCAATGCCAATACTTTCTCATTTGGCGATGTTCCAGATATCAATAGTCGAACCATTGGCATCTGTGCCCAAACTAAAGGCATTATTTTATTCACTAAAAATTCAGCACTCTCAATGTTGGGAGGGTAATTCATATTACCATTAAAAAGAATCTCAAATTCTTTTGACCTAGTTATTGGTTTAAAAAACGTTGTATCTATCCCATTTGAAATTATCTTTATTTCTGCGCGATTGGGATGAGGAATCAATGATCGATCTTGCTCTGAAATAATAATTTTATTTGTAAAACAATCAAATACTTCTGATTCATAACTCATTAAACGCTTGTATTCCATTTTTAAAATGGGCTTCATATAAAAGGCATCCTTTTCAATTCTTCGTTCAATCCCTTTCGAAAACACATCCATATAATCTAACGTTTTGGGGATAGTAGATATTTTAGCATATTCTGCAGTTCGAATCAACTGACAATAAATATGATCAGGCTTATGCTTTTCAATCAACGAATTAATTTTGGCTTGTGCTTTTTTAGAATAAAAATAACCAACCTGAAATGGAAGCTTAGAAAAAATTGTTCTAAACAAGTTCCATGCTATAGAAAGTTTGGATAAAGGAAATATTGTTATTGCAACACAATATTTTTTAAGTTCATCCATGGATTCAGTATCCAGTTTTGCATCATTTAATGCAAACAGTATAATTTGATGCTTTTTAGACAACTCTTTTATCTGATTATAGGCACGCAATTTATCCCCTTTGTCAAGAGGATAAGGCACACGAGATACTATAACCAATAATTTCATTTTAATAAACCTTTATAAAAATTAGACAATTGCTCACAAATAATATTGTTATCATACTTTGTTTCTATAAGCTTTCGTGCATTTGCACTTAAAGAATCTGAAAGTACTTTGTTGTTGGCACACACTACAATTGCATCCGCAAATGCATTTTCATCATTAGCAATCATAATATTTTCGCCATGCTCGCAAACAATTCCTTCGGCTCCAATAGAAGTTGATATAATCGTTTTGCCATAAGCCATCCCTTCAATTATTTTTACCCGCATTCCACCACCTGAAAACAATGGCACCAACATTATTGATTTTGAATTAATAAACAATTTAGAATTGTCAACCTCACCAACAATGATTACATTTTTCATCTTGTATTCCAACAACCATTGCGGCATATTTCTACCAGCTAAATATAGTTTTAAATCAGGTTTTTTCTCTAACACTTTTAGCCAAACTTTTTCGAGAATCCATTTAATGCCTTCCGCATTTGGAATCCAATCCATTGAACCCAAATGGAATACACCTGGAAATTCTTGGACATTTGTATCAATTTGGATATTCATCAATTCTATTCCAAATGGAACATTCATGATTGGCAATTTACAACCATCCTTTTGAAATTGCAACCTATCAACTTCGGTAATTGAAGCAATTGCATCGTATTTATTCAACATGTTTATTTCATAGGCTTTCAATCTTTTCGCCAAAAGTTGCAAATACCATTTCTTTATAGGATTAGCCGTATTTTTTGCTAAACGCTCCCAAATTACATACTCAACATTATGAGCACGTAAAATAATTTTGGCAGTTGAATACTTCCGAATTGCCTCCACGTATGGCGAAACAAACAACGACTCCAACTGGATAATATCAAATTTTTGCTTTTTTAAAATTTCAATTAATCTTTTTTCAAAGTTAGGTGAATAGAAACGAGCAATATTATACGAGTCATTTGTAAATAGATTAATAAAAGCAGCAACTGGTTTAACGGATGTATCAATAAAAACGGATTCGAAATTTGTCTTTAAACGGTACTGCTTGTCTAATTCTGCCACATTTATAGGATGCTTGAATGTACTTATAGCAAACACTTTAACCGTATGTCCTTGTGCAATCAAACCTTGTGTAATGCTATTCATAGCAATACTTCCACCATCGTATGGTGGAAATGGCATTTTGCTACAAATTTGTAAAACATTCATGGTTCAAGTACAATAAACTAGTATGTTACAAATATAACAAATGCTGGAAGCTTTTCGATAAATCTATGTCTTTACTTTTTTCGGATAAAAAACCTCTTAATAGGCTGAATATAGGCATCTGCGTTAAACAAATTACTATCCGAAGTTGCCTTGTATGTAAGGAAGATGCCTACAGGCAATAAAATAATAGTGGCTAGCCACATTCCTTGATAAGGAGGGATTGCACCTTCTTTGGCTAATTTCTCTCCTGTAATTGAAAGGATATGAAATAGTAAGAAAAAAATAATAGACACAACCATTGGCATTCCTAAGCCTCCTTTTCGAATAATGGCCCCCAATGGTGCACCAATAAAAAATAACACTACACAGGCAATTGACAATGTGAATTTCCGATGCCATTCTGTGTTAAATCGATCTACAGAAAAAACATCTGACTCATAATCACTACTAACGGATTCGGTATATGCTTTTGCACTTCTGGCAATATTTGATGCAATTTCGATTGCATTTAATTTTTGTGCTTTTGATAAATCATAAAAGCTTAAATTGTTTTTGACATCCTCCTTTTTCCCTGCTAGTAAAGTCGATTTAGAATAATAGGTTTGATTTAACTGCTTTCCAAATTCAAATTTTCGCTTTTCAATTTTTATTTTCAGGGAATCTACCATACTATTTAATTGCGATAAATTCATCATTTGTGCATTGTTCTTAAACAAAGCTTCGTCTGTTCTCGACATTTTAAACTCCGACAAATCAAAACGAATAATTCGCTGTTCAAATTTATCGCGAATCAAAGGATGGGTTTCTGCATCTTTAGCATTATCTGCCATTTCCTTATAACTAACGCCATTCTTAAGCGTAATTACCAAAAACATTTTATCAGGTGTTTGTTCCATCACACCTGTTTCAGCCGACAAAACAATATTATTACCTTGCATCGCACGATGATCATAGATCATTATATCACGCAATGTTTTACCATCTTTATCCTTCTTCCCTACTCGAATACTAAATCCTTCTAAACTATTATTAAAAACACCATCTTTAAACAATAGTGCAGGTTTCGATTCTCGAACATCGTACAACAACGAACCTGCTTTTAAATTCGTATATGGTAGAATATTATTTGAAAAATAAAATGCCAGCAAAGCAATGATAGAAGTAAACATGAAAAGAGGAAACATTATTTTTTGTAGCGATAAACCAGCACTTTTCATTGCTGTTAGTTCAAAATGTTCCCCCAAATTACCAAAAGTCATTAATGAGGATAATAAAATTGCTAATGGTAATGCTGTTGGAATTGTAGTAAGTGAGAAATAAAAAAACAACTCTGATAACACGCCTGCACCTAGCCCTTTACCCACAAAATCATCTATATACTTGAATATAAACATCATAAAAAAAACAAACATTGAAATGAAGAATGTCATAACAAAGGGTCCTAAATATGATTTTAATATAAATCGGTGAAGCGTTTTCATTTACAGGTTTAAGGCCAACAAATATAACAAATACTGTGCTATATTTGTGATGTTTAAATTTAAGTTCAATGTCTTCAATAAAAAACATTTTTTCGAGCAAAACACTTCCCTTTTGGCTGTTCACTATCTCAGCTATATTAATATTAACGATTTCACAACTTATTCAGGATGGTGTTTTTATGGATGGGATGCTTTATATCAGTGTTAGTAAAAATCTTGCGGATGGGATGGGGACTTTTTGGGAACCTCATTTTAGTAAAACGGTTATGACTGTTTTTAGAGAGCAACCACCACTCTACTTTGGCATGCTTGCTATTTTTTTTAAAGTATTTGGCTCCAGCATGTATGTGGAACGTTTATACTGTTTTATATGCTTTGTACTTACACTCATTTATATTCATAAAATATGGAAAACAATTTTCTACAAAGAAGAAATTATTGCTAAAAACAGCTGGTTACCAGTTCTCTTCTTTGCATCTATTCCTGTTTGCTTTTGGGCATATGCAAATCATGTAGAAGAAACAGTGATGACATTATTCGCCACCATGTCTGTTTATTACTTAAGCAAGGCATTATTTAAAAACGAACGACTTGTATTTAACATCCTTTTAGCAGGTATTTGTGTATTCCTTTCCAGCTTAACAAAAGGAATTCAAGGCATGTTTCCCATGGGCGGGGTGTTTTTATTCTGGCTTGTAAAAAAGGAGTTTACTTTCAAAAAAAATGTTATTTACTCAATCCTTCTCGTTGCAACGCCTTTTCTTATTTATGGATTATTCATTTTAGCCAACCCTCACATTTTTGAGGTAATAAAACTTTATTTAGAAAATAGACTTGGAATTGCATTTAAAGGAACAATGCACAATACAACAGATAATCGTTTTGAAATAATGGTTCGATTATTTACAGAACTAATCCCGATGTTATCTTTAATGCTTATCGCTTTTCTAGTTCACAAAAAATCCAATCAAAATTCAACTGTTAATCGTGTCTATAAAACGGAGGCTTTATGGTTTTTATTGATCGGATTATCAGGATCGGTTCCATTAATGAGCACATTAGAGCAAAGAGGGTTTTACCTTTTAACTTCACTTCCATTTTTTGCGTTAGCGGGAGCTACATTAGTAGCAAATCCAATTGCACAATTAGTAGAATCAATACAAACGAGTAACAAGTCCTTTAAATTTACAAAATGGGTTATGGCCATTGTTATAATCGGTTCTACAGCTTATACGCTTTCATGTATGGGTAAGGCTAAACGCGATAAGGAAATGCTACATGATGTATACGCCTTAGGCACGGTTATTCCAAGAGGAGAAAAACTAGGGATTCCTTTGCAAATGTGGGAAAAGTGGAATTTTCAAACCTATATGGTTCGTTTTAACTACATAAGTTTGGATGCTTACACAACTACAAACAAATTCTTTGCAATTGACAAAGAACTTTCAAAAGAGCTAATTCCTCCTAGCTATGAATTGTATCCTTTAAAAACAGAATATCTTGATTTGTATATTCTTAAAAACAAGCAATAAATCGCATTTTTTACTATTTTTGAGCAAATTATAAGGAAATGATTAAGAATAAAAAAGTTGTTGTTGTTCTTCCTGCATACAATGCAGCACTAACACTTGAAAAAACATACAATGAAATTCCATTTGACATTGTAGATGAGGTTGTATTGGTTGATGATGTTAGTAAGGACAATACCATTGAAGTTGCTAAACGTATTGGAATTAAGCACATTGTTCAACATCAAAAAAACAGAGGTTATGGTGGTAATCAAAAATCGTGTTACGACAAAGCCTTAGAATTAGGAGGCGACATTGTAATAATGCTTCACCCTGATTACCAATATACTCCACTTTTAATACAATCGATGGCGCATATTATTGCGAATGATTTATACCCTGCAGTATTTGGCTCACGTATTCTTGGAAAAGGAGCATTAAAAGGTGGTATGCCTCTTTACAAATACTTCTTTAATAGATGCTTAACATTAACTCAAAATATTTTAATCAATCAAAAGTTATCTGAATACCATACTGGTTATAGAGCATTTTCAAGAGAAATATTGGAAACGGTAAACTATGAAGCAAATGACGATGACTTTGTATTTGACAATGAAATGATTTCTCAAGTATTTATGGCTGGATTTGAAATTGCTGAAATTACTTGTCCAACAAAATATTTTGAAGAAGCATCTTCTATCAACTTCTCACGAAGCATGAAATATGGATTGGGCGTGTTACGTGTTTCATTTACACATTTCTTCTACAAGCTTGGTCTTAACAAATCCAAGATTTACGACAAACGAAAATAATTCAAAATCCCGAAATTAATTTTCGGGATTTTTTATGGAATCTTTTTTCATGTTGCATCTTCATCATAAAACCAATATGATGAGCCCTAACCACACCACCAAAATTACGATTCCTAAACCATGTCATGAAAATTGGAATCAAATGACACCCAATGAAAAAGGAGCATTTTGCCAAAAATGTTGCAAAACAGTTGTAGACTTTACCTCTAAATCAACAGAGGAAATAATCACCACTTTAACAACTAAAAAACAAGAAAAGGTTTGTGGTAGGTTCAACAATGATCAAATCTCGAGTCCACCCATACTATTACAAATCCCTCGCAATCTATTGCCAAAGAATATTCCGATGCACAAAGCCTTTGCAATTGCATTGTTTATTTCATTTGGAAGTGCTTTGTTTAGCTGTTCCACTCATAAAGGTCAAACGATGGGAGATGTTGCAATTATTGATTCTGCAGAAATAACAAATCAATCTACTATTAAACAGTTGGAATCACAACATTTACTTGGAGACACTATTCTTGTTATTGAAACACCCGATTCAACATCCTTAGAACCGAAGATGGGCGAAATAAGAATAATTCCACCCGTAATTCCCGAAGAAAAACAAATAAAAATGGGAAAAGTAAAAATTGAGAAATAAAAAAATCCCCTTCAAATTTTGAAGGGGATTTTCATTTATTCCGTTTTTGGTTGCTCAACTGCTGTAGAGTCTTTTGGAACAGCTACAGGCTTTGGTTGAGGTTTTGCTTTTTTCTTGTTTTTTTGAGTGCCAGCAAATTTGTAAGTAGCTACAACTTTACCTTTCTTACGTGTTGTAAGGGTTCCTGCTATCTTATCGTCATCCACTGAACCTTCCCATGAAAAACGTTCTTGTGTTTCTTCATTTTTTGATTCAAGAGAAAATTTCACAATAGTTTTACCAGATGTAGAATCTACTTCATATTCATAATCTGCTTGAGTGGGTAAACCTGCCAACCCCATAAATACAGATTTGTATTTCCCTAACATGAAGCTTACTTCATCTTTTTGAGGTTCAGCTTTTTTCTTTTGCTCTTCAGGAGTTAATGTAATGGTAAATATTTTACCATCAACAGGACTTTTCTTTTTAGCTTGAGCAAATGCACTGCTCGTAGCAATTACGAATGCTATTACAATTAACTTTCTCATGATTATAAGAATCCTCCCATTTCAGTTTTAACTCTGTGTCTGTTTCCTTGGCAATCCTTACGGCCACCACAAGAACTAATAATAATAGTAACAGCTAATACAGCCCCAACCAATGCAAGTGTTTTTTTCATTTAGATAGTAGTTTTAAAAATAAATTAAAATGCAGCAATTTTATCAGACATGTATTGTCCAGATTTTAATTTCCCAACAATTTTAGAGAAACAATCAATTGTATAGTTTACATGTTCCATTGTATGAGCCGCAGTAGGAATCAAACGTAAAATAATCATTCCTTTTGGCACAACTGGATAAACGACCATTGAACAGAAAATATTGTAGTTCTCGCGTAAATCTAAAATTAAGTTTGTTGCTTCTGGAATTGAACCATTCATGTAAACGGGTGTTACACATGAATTTGTTTCACCAATTTCGAAACCTGCATTTTTCAAACCTGATTGCAATGCATTGGTAATTTCCCATAATTTATTTTTCAATTCAGGCTTGGTACGCATTAATTCCAAACGTTTTAATGCACCTACCACTAAAGGCATTGGCAATGCTTTTGCAAAAATTTGAGAACGCATGTTGTAACGTAAGTATTCAACAATTTGCTCATCGCTAGAAATGAAACCACCGATTAAAGCAAATGATTTTGCAAATGTTCCAAAGTAAATATCAATTCCATCTTGGCAACCTTGCTCCTGACCTGTTCCACCGCCTGTTGCACCTAATGTTCCGATACCATGTGCATCATCCACAAATAAACGGAAGTTGAATTTTTTCTTTAATGCAACAATCTCTTTTAATTTACCTTGATCACCGCGCATTCCAAAAACACCTTCTGTAATCACTAAAATAGACCCATTTTGTGCTTCTGCTAGTTTTGTAGCGCGCTCCAATTGTTTTTCGCAATCAGCAATGTCATTGTGCTTAAACACATAACGTTTGCCCATGTGTAAGCGAACACCATCTAAAATACATGCATGAGATTCAGCATCGTATACAATAACATCGTGACGATCAACTAAACAATCAATAGCCGAAACCATTGCTTGGTATCCGAAATTACAAAGGATAGTATCTTGTTTTTGAACAAATGCAGATAGTTCAGACTCTAATTGTTCGTGATAATTAGAATTACCACTCATCATTCGAGCACCCATTGGCATCGCAAATCCATAATTAGCAGCCGCATCAGCATCTGCTTTACGAACTTCAGGATGATTTGCTAAACCTAAATAATTATTTAAACTCCAATTTAAACGCTCTTTCCCTCTAAATGTCATGTTTGGACCAATATCCCCTTCTAACTTTGGGAATGTAAAATAGCCATGTGATTCTTTCGCGTGCATACCAATTGGGCCACGATTTGCTTTTATTTTTTCAAATAAATCTTTCATTTTATCGTTTGGGTTTTGTGAATTATAAAATTAAAGCGCAAAAATAAAGCATTCAGCCCTATTTTCAAAGGTTTTTTAATTAACAGGCACCTAAAAAATATTTATGGTAATATCAGGTAAAAACACTATATTTGCTGTCCTTTTTATGGCAAAAAAACTAATTTACATATTAACAATTGCATTTCTGCTAAATACGGTCGTTTCTTGTAATACCGACAAGGTATACGAGTCAACGAACAGTAAAAAGAAGAAAAAGGTAGATGTTACCATTGGCAAGTTCAACAAACTTGTGAAGAGTAGTGATATGGAAGCAAAGTTTATTGCTGCTGTAAAATATTTCGAAAAGGAAGACTATACAAGAGCGTTAACGCTATTTGAAGAGTTAATGAGTGTATACCGTGGTACTACAAAATCAGAAGAAATTCATTTTTACTATGCGTATTGTAACTATAATATTGGAGATTATATAGTTGCTGGTTATCATTTCAGAAATTATGTGCGTATTTTCCCAAATGGGAAGCACACCGAAGAATGTGCATACATGAATGCCTATTGTTTTTATTTGAACTCTCCTGAATACAGCTTAGATCAAATAGATACAAAGTTGGCAATCAAGGAGTTTCAACGCTTTACTAATCAATATCCTAAAAGTGATAAAATCAAGGATTGCAATGATTTATTAGACAAATTAAGAGCAAAATTGGAGAATAAATCATACGAAAATGCGATGCTTTATTACAATATGAGTGATTATAAAGCCTCTATTACATCATTTGGTAACCATTTAAATGATTTTCCTGATACGAAGCATCGTGAAGAGTTGAATTATTTAATTATTAAATCCCATTATTTGTTGGCATTAAACAGTATTGAATCAAAAAAACAGGAACGTTTTAAGGCTGCTGTCGATTCTTATACTAAATTTGCAGAATCATTTCCAAAAAGTGAATATTTAAAACAAGCAGAAAGTATTTACAATAGCGCATTAAAAAGTTTAGAAAAGTATAATAAACAAACATCATAAATAAAATGGACTACAAAAAAACAAACGCTGATTTAACAACAACAACTCGTGATTTAAGAAACTTAGATACCACTACAGGTAATCTATACGAGAGTATTGCAATTATTTCGAAACGTGCTAACCAAATTAGTGCTGAAATGAAAGAAGAGCTTACAAACAAATTGGCTGAATTTGCGTCTCATACTGATAATTTAGAAGAGATTTTTGAAAACCGTGAACAAATCGAGATTTCAAAATATTATGAGCGTTTACCAAAACCTTCATTAATTGCAATCAATGAGTTTATGGAAAATAAAATTTATTACCGTAATCCTCTTACAGAAACTCAAAAGTAATTTATCTTACTTTTAAAGGTTGGCAGTCGGCAATTTTACAGGAAGCAATTTGCTACTGAGGAATTGAAAACTGCCAACTTTTTATTTTACACATGCTAAAAGGAAAAAACATACTAATTGGTGTTACAGGCAGTATTGCAGCCTACAAAACAGCTCATTTGGTTCGCCTATTTGTAAAAAAAGGTGCCAATGTTAAAGTTGTTATGACAAAAGCTGCAACTGAATTTATAACTCCCTTAACACTTTCTACCCTTTCCAAAAATCCCGTTTTGATTGATTTCAAAAAAAATGAAACAGGAGAATGGAACAACCATGTAGAACTTGGTCTATGGGCCGATTGTATGCTCATTACTCCTGCATCTGCAAATACTATTGCTAAAATGGCAAATGGAATTTGCGATAATCTTTTACTTGCTACTTACCTATCCGCTCGTTGCAAGGTTTACTTTGCACCTGCAATGGATTTAGATATGTACAAGCATGCTAGTACTCTTAAAAATTTAAAACAACTTGCTGCATTCGGAAATACCATCATTCATCCAGAACATGGTGAATTAGCAAGTGGATTAGTTGGTGAAGGCCGAATGGCAGAACCAGAAACCATCGTTCAATTTATTGAGCAGGCGTTTTCTGCCAACTTGCCATTAAACAACAAAAAAGTGCTTGTAACTGCAGGTCCAACCTACGAAGCTATCGATCCTGTTCGTTTTATTGGAAATCACTCCAGTGGGAAAATGGGGTTTGCAATTGCTGAAGAGCTTGCAAATAAAGGTGCTGAGGTAACACTTGTTTGTGGACCGAATGCATTGACAACAAAAAATGTAACGATTAAACGCATTGATATTACTAGTGCCGAAGAATTATATACAGAAAGCACAAAGGCGTTTAAAAAAGCTGATATAGCAATTCTTGCTGCAGCTGTAGCGGATTTCAAGCCAGCGAATGTAGCAAATCAGAAAATTAAAAAATCGACTGCCACCAAACACATTGAACTCATTCCTACAAAAGATACATTGGCTGAATTGGGGAAATTAAAAAAAGCAGGTCAGCTACTTATAGGTTTTGCATTAGAAACGAACAATGAAGTAGAACATGCAAAAATTAAAATCAAAAAGAAAAATCTGGATTTAATTGTGCTCAATTCCTTAAATGACAAAGGGGCTGGATTCAAAACGGATACGAATAAAATTACACTTATTGACAAATACAATAAATCCACTAAATTTGAGTTGAAATCTAAGCAAGAAACAGCTAAGGATATTGTTGAAGCAATCATAAAATTGAAATCAAAAAAATAAGCCCGTGCGTAAGTATTTAATTCTCTTCTTTTTTGTTTCTGTAATTACCAGTGTTGCTCAAGAACTTAACTGTAAAGTTCAAGTGCTTTCTCAACAAGTACAGGGTACCGACAAACGTGTTTTTACAACTTTGCAAACTGCGATTTTTGAGTTCATGAACAATAAAAAATGGACAACTGATGCATTTAAACTAGATGAACGCATTGATTGCAGTATACTTATTAATGTAACAGAACGTCCATCAACCGATGTGTTTATAGCAACTATTCAAGTTCAATCGCGCAGACCAGTATTCAAATCATCATATAATTCAGTACTGCTAAATTATAACGATAATGATTTCCAATTTACCTACCTAGAAAATCAACCTTTGGAATTCAATGAAAATCAATTCACCTCGAATCTAACTTCTGTTTTAGGATTTTATGCCTACATGATTATTGGAATGGACTACGACACCTTTTCCCCGAGTGGAGGAACTAATTATTTACAAAAAGCGCAAAATGTAGTTAACAATGCACAAAGCGCATCCGAACCTGGTTGGAGAGCTTTCGAAAGCAATAAAAATCGTTATTGGTTAATCACCAACATGTTGGATGCTCCTTTTGTGAATATCCGTTCGTGTATGTATAACTATCACCGCAAAGGTTTAGACGAAATGGTTACCAATAAAGAAGGTGGAAGAGCAAATATATTAGAGGCTTTGGAATCGTTAAGAAAAGTACATCAAGCTCGTCCACTCTCCTTTGCAATGCAAGTATTTTTTAATGCTAAATCCGATGAAATTATAAATATCTTCTCTGGTGCTTTTGCGGATGAAAAATCAAAAGTAATGACCTTACTAAACGATATAGATCCTACCAATAGTAATAAATATCAAAAAATCATGGCTAATCAATAATTAGTTGTTGGTTGTTTCCAATTCCGTATTCACTATTCACCGTTTACTATTTACTCTCCACAAAAACTGTTAATTTCTTTTCTTCTTTTTTAGAGAATAGCGCCTATTAAAATTTTAATTTAGCAACATTATGCTAAAACATTTATCTGTCCAAAATTACGCCTTAATTGATAAGCTAGAAGTTGAATTAACGGATGGTTTAACAATTATTACTGGTGAAACAGGTGCTGGTAAATCCATTTTACTGGGTGCACTTGGATTAATTGCTGGTTCCCGTGCCGATACTCAATCATTACAAGACAAAACAAAGAAGTGCATTATTGAAGCTGCATTTAGTATCAAAGAATATAAATTAAAAGATTTTTTCAAGGACAATGAGCTTGACTACGAAGCAGTTTCAACTATTCGAAGAGAAATCAATCCAGAAGGCAAATCAAGAGCTTTCATTAACGATACTCCAGTTACTTTAAACCAGTTAAAAGAATTGGGTGAACGCTTAATAGATATTCACTCTCAACACCAAACACTTTCGTTGAATGGTGCCGATTTTCAGTTATCAGTAGTTGATGCATTTGCAAAACATGAGGATGTTTTAACGGAATACAAATCGGAATTCAAAAATTACAAACTGCTTGAAAAACAATTAAACGAATTAATTGAACGTGAATCGCAAGCAAAAAAAGACTTGGATTATTTTCAATTTCAGTTTAATGAATTGGAAGATGCGAACCTTAAAGCAGGAGAGCAAACAGAGATGGAGCAAGAGTTGGAGACACTCAACAATGCTGAAGATATTAAACTAAATTTATCGAAAGCTGCATTTAGTTTAGCTGGTGGTGAACAAAATTTACTTTCATCGTTCAACGAAATAAAAGCAATATTAAATTCATTGAGCAAATTCAAACCCGAAATTGCTGAACTTAGTACCCGAATTAACAGCGCATACATTGAATTAAAAGATATTTCAAACGAATTGGAATCGTTGGAACAAGAAATTGTTTACGATCCAAAACGTATTGAGCTATTGAACGAGAAGCTGGATGCTATTTATCGTTTACAGCAAAAACACCAAGTAAAAACAATTGATGAGTTAATTGCAATTAAAGAGGATTTGAGCAATAAATTACTGGATTTTAGTTCACTCGAAACTGAGATACTAAAAACAAAAGCTGCGCTCGAACTATCAACAAAGACATTAACATCAAAATCGAAAACACTCTCCGATAATCGTAAAAAGGTGATTCCTAAAATTGAAAAGGAAATTGCAAGTCTCTTAGCTTCTTTATCAATGCCAAATGCACAACTAAAAATCAATCAAGCTGCATTGGAACAATTTGGAACAACAGGTATTGATAAAATTAGTTTCTTATTTTCTGCTAATAAAGGAAGCGATTTTAAGGAGCTTAACAAGGTAGCATCAGGCGGTGAGTTATCACGATTAATGTTAAGTATTAAATCGTTGATTGCACAATTAACTGCATTGCCCACCATTATTTTTGATGAAATTGATACGGGAGTGTCGGGCGATGTTGCTGATAAAGTTGGAAGCATCATGAATACAATGTCGGATAAGATGCAAGTAATTACTATTACGCATTTACCGCAAATAGCGAGCAAAGGAGCATCACACCTATTTGTGTACAAAGAAGATAAAAACAATAAAACATATAGTAATATAAAAAAACTGAATAGTGAAGAGCGAATTCAAGAAATTGCAAAAATGCTAAGTACTGGTTCACCAACTGCTGCTGCAATAAGCAATGCAAAGGAATTGCTCAAAAATTAAAGGAATTGCTATATTTGTATAAACATTTACAGATTCTATAATTCATAAAATTCTATAACTCAATAATTAACATTATGTCATACAACTTATTAAAAGGTAAACGTGGTATTATTACTGGAGCTTTGGATGAAAATTCAATTGCTTGGAAAGTAGCAGAAAAAGCACATGAACAAGGTGCGACATTTGTTTTAACAAATGCTCCAATTGCAATGCGTATGGGGGAAATCAATAAATTGGCAGAAAAAACCAATTCAAAGATTATTCCTGCTGATGCAACTAGCGTTGAGGATTTGACAAAGCTATTTACAGAATCGCAAGAAGTATTGGGTGGTAAAATCGACTTTGTATTGCATTCAATTGGAATGAGTGTAAACATTCGTAAAAACATTCCTTATACAGAATCGAATTACGATTATTACATGAAAGGTATTGATGTATCAGCAATGTCGCTTCACAAAATGTTGGCAGTAGCTAAAAAAATGGATGCTATCAACGAATGGGGAAGTGTTGTAGCATTAACTTATATGGCAGCACAACGTACGTATCCGTTTTATACAGATATGGCAGATATTAAAGCAATGCTTGAATCAATTGCACGTAGCTTTGGATATCACTATGGTTTAGATAAAAAAGTTCGTATTAACACTGTTTCTCAATCGCCAACAAAAACTACTGCAGGAACAGGCATCAAAGGATTTGGTGATTTTTACGATTATGCTAATGCTATTGCTCCATTAGGAAATGCAACTGCTGAAGATTGTGCAAACTATTGTATTACATTATTCTCAGATTTAACCCGTATGGTTACGATGCAAAATCTTTTCCATGATGGTGGTTATTCAACTACTGGTGTGAGTATGGATGTTATGACAAGATTAGGTATTGAATAATTAAAATAACTAGTATCAACAAAAAAGGAACTCAATTGAGTTCCTTTTTTGTTGGTTAAAACTCTATAATTATACCTAAGGTTTGAAGCGAAACTGTAGAATAGTTTTCTACAAACTTCGTCTTATAAGCAGCAGGATTAGCTGGATCTGTTTGTGCAGTTCCATTCGCATCTCTATCCAATAATAACAATGGGGATTGCTCCGATTTTGAACGGTATAAGTTCTGAATATCCAGATACACATTCAACGACCATTTTTTAAAGAAGAATTTTTTGTCAACACGAACATCCAATTGATGATATGATTTCAATCGTTGTGAATTTAACTGGTTATAATCTGGCAACCCTCGTCCGTTAATATCCCAAACTGTTTTAATGGATGATGCTTGGGCATCAACAGGAGTGTATGGACTACCACCTAAATAACGCCACTTCGCTCCTACTTCCCAATTACGTTTGAATTTTTTACCAAAGGTTAAAGACACAATATTTCCATTATCCCAAGATGATGCAATGTAATTGCTTTTCTTATCTTGAAACTGACTAGTTACCATTGTGTAGGCAATAATTCCGTAAAAGCCCTTAAATAGCTTTTGTTGAATCATAAATTCCAATCCATAGGCTTTTCCTTTTGTAATAGACGTAACTGGCTCGTTACCAATTACACCAAAATCGCCACCCAAGTTGGCCAATGAAATAGAATCACGCAATGCAAAAGGATAATTGGAATATACTTTGTAAAATCCTTCCACTGTAAATTTGGTATTGATTTTTGTATTGTATTCAAATCCGGCAACAATGTGATCGTTCGTAATGTAGGTCACCTTGTTTTGTTTGTTTACAAGCGTATTTGTTGAATCGCGATAGCCTAACACTGTATAAGCTGGCAATTGGTAATAACGCCCCACATTAAAGTTAAAACTAAGTGCATCCGTAATGTTTATAGCCATCGAAAAACGCGGTGAAAACTGATTCAATGGATTCATCATATCAGTTGAGTAATCAGAAAAATCGGTACGAGCACCAAGTGATAAAATTACACGTTCTTTAAAAATACCTTTACTTACTTGTCCGAAAACAGAAAACTTATTGAATATTAATTTTGAATCAAAATCAATGGTAGCAGGACCGGCTGGTGTTGTAATTTTGTTAAAAGTTGAATTCGTATAGGTTACATTTTCATAACCAGCACCAAAATTCACTTTAAATCCTTTGTTACGATAGGTATCCTCTACTCTTAATTTATTTTCAATTTCCTGTGAAGTATAATCTAAAATTTTATTGTTGGGATTCGATTCATCATTGTCTTTGTATTTATAAGAACGATTGTTTAAATGATTACGACTCACAACAACGGTCATATAGCTTTTCTCAAAAAAATGTTTGTAATTAGCACCGAGTGTATAATTCCATTGGGTATTAACTGGTAAATAACCAAGAATGTATTTTTGCTCTTCCGTTTTATTCGCATCTAAATTCAATTTAAAATCATCGATAGCACCTAATCCAATAAAGGAAATTTCATTTTTATCGTTGAAACGGATTTTGGTTTTAAATTGAGCATCATTGTATATAGGAAGAAAAGGTAATTCCAACAACTTAAACAACCAACCCAAATAGGATCTACGAGCAGAAGCAATGAAGGTTGTTTTTTTACCAATTGGACCATCCAATGTTATACCTAAATCAGATGAACCTAAAGTTGCGGTCGTTACAAGCTTTTCGGAATTACCATCTTTTTGTTTAAAGTCGAAAACCGAACTCAATGTATTTCCTCGGTTGGCAGGAAAAGCCCCAGAATAAAAATCTACTTCACGAATAAAATTAACGTTGATCATACCAACTGGTCCGCCAGAAGCACCTTGCGTAGCAAAGTGATTAATATTTGGAACTTCTATTCCATCCAAGTAAAAACGATTTTCATTGGGAGCACCACCACGAATGATGATATCATTTCGGAATGAGGCCGTTGAAGAAACACCAGGTAATGACTGAATTACCTTTGATATATCACGATTACCACCTGGGTTACGATCAATTTCAGATGAACCAATGGTACGCATGGATACAGGACTTTCTTCGGTTTTGTTAAATGGAGAAGCGGTAACTTCAATTTCTTGTAGGCTGTCTATTTGTTCGTCCAAAGGAATATTCAAAACGGTTGGTATGTAATTGTTCACCTGGATTTCAAAGATTGTTTTTTTACGAAACCCAACATACGAAACGGCAATGTTGTACAAGCCTGGATTAAGATTTTTTAGTTCATAATTACCATCCAAGTCGGTTGTTGCTGCAATCGAAAGCGAAGTTATACCAACTGACGCAAACGGAATTGGGTCGTTGTTAATGGAATTAAAGACTTTTCCTTTAATGCTGCCGGATTGAGCAAAGGAAAAGGTTTGAATTAGAATAAAGGATAAGAAAACAATTTTTTTCATACAGGTAAAACAACTATTTTTTTGAATTGTTTATTTTTTCAGTTTAAAACTTAGCAAAGTTAGAGAGAATACGAATGCTCTCAATTAAATAATTATGCTGCAAATTTGCATAAAAAAAACGCTTTATTTCTAAAGCGTTTCGGGTTGAATATTAGATAATCTTAGCCTAATAGTGTTTTTTCGGCAGCTTTTAAAATAGCAAATGCTTTTTCGGTTGTAGACGACTCTGCATAATTACGCAATACTGGCTCTGTACCTGAAGCACGAATCATTAACCATTCATCGTTATCAAAGAAATATTTCCATCCATCGATGGTCTCTAAACGAGTTACTTTGTATGGTCCGAATGAATCGTAAACATTGTTTTTGCAATTTTCTACAATTTTGTTTTTTACTTCTTCTTTTAGATGTAAATCGCTGCGCTCAAATTTAAATTCACCTACAATTTTATATACTTCTTCAATTAACTGATCCAAGGTTTTTCCTGATTTTACCATGTATTCCCAGATGGTTAAACCCATCCAAATACCATCGCGCTCAGGAATATGACCTTTAATAGCTATACCACCACTCTCTTCACCACCCAATAATACATCTTCAGAAATCATAATGCCTGCAATGTGTTTAAAACCAATTTGTACCACTTGGTATTCTAAACCATAATGCTCACACATTTTTTTAACACGTGGTGTTACCGAAAATGCATTAACAACCTTACCAGTGAATTTCTTTTGTGTAAACAAATAATTGATTAGCAACAAAATAATATGGTGTGAATCAACGAAATTCCCTTTACTGTCGTACAACCCAATTCTATCGGCATCACCATCGGTAGCTAATCCACAATCGATATCACCACTTTCTTTAATTAAATTAGAGAAAGGCATTAAGTTTTTATGGATTGGTTCTGGTGCTTGTCCTTCAAAACCAGGATTATAATCGCAATGCATAAATGTAATATCAGGCAATAATCTGCGCATTACATTTTGTCCCGCACCATACATTGCATCGTAAGCAAAATTCATTTTTGTATTGCGGATTGCATTCATGTCGAAATTTTTCTCCACATGTTCCACATACATTGTTTCTAGATCGATATATTCAATTAACCCAGCTTTTTGAAAATCAGAAATCGATAACTTTTCCAAATCAATGCTATTTTTCTCTGGAATAATATCTTCTACTTCTTGAATATGATGAGGAAGTAATGGTCCACCAAAATGGCCTTTTAATTTATAACCATTGTATGAAGGAGGATTATGAGATGCTGTTAGAATAATACCTAAAGAAGCACCTTTATTTTTAGTTCCTAATGAAACCATTGGTGTAGAAACGAAATCTTTTGCCAAAAACACTTTAATGCCAGCATTTGCCAACACTTTTGTAACAGTTTCTGCAAACAGTTCACCTGCAAAACGACAATCGTGGCCAACAACAACGCTCGGTTTATCAAAGTTCTTTTTTAACCATTCAGCAGTTGCAATTGTAACACGAGCAACATTATCAACAGTAAAATCTTTCGCAATAATTGCTCTCCAACCGTCAGTTCCAAATTTTATCTTAGTCATATCTTAAAAATTAGACTGCAAATATAAGGAATTTAGTTAATAGGAGTTGTAGCATACAATAGCCGTATTTCCTTATTAATCAGCACGTTTTGAAAACCGTTGATACAAAAGAATAAGCCAAAAACTGAAAGAAACGTAAATGATTGGTATAAAACCGAGATAATGACGAAATCCAACCCAATGAATACGTGCTACATACTTGTTTAAAAAAAAAGTAATTATAGCAAAACAAACAAATAAAAACGCAACTACAAATACCCATTTATGTTTGTGCACTATTGTTTTAAAAAGCAAAAGGCCTACAACACAATTTAGAAAAAACAAGGGTAATAAAATATAGCCTAAGTTAAATGAATCATTTATAAAAGCTAACTGAAATGCATCCTCTGAAAACAATTTAATAAAAGTAGAATAGTCAATTAGACCTGCAGGAATATAATGAGCTAAAATTGCCTGAAAATTATCATTAATGGTTTTGTCGGGAATAGTAGCCATTTTCCATTGCCAAAATAAAAAAGCAAAAAAGCAAATAATGGACAGTATTATTAAAAACTGCTTAAATGAAAAATGATTGAAGAACTTAATAATAAAGAGTAAAGCTAATAATGGAATCAAAAAAAGATTACCAATGGCTACAAAAACAGAGATACAGGAAAAAGATACAAATAGTATTAAGTAATTGGTTTGGGATTGTTTGTAATATTTTAATAAAAACAAAATAGTCAAATTAATAATGAATGGCGACATCATGTTATTTCCAAGTCCGTAACGATGGTTAGATATTATTAATAAGCCAAATAAAACACAAGAATATCCATAAAAAGTAGGAATAGAAAATCCAAGCTTTGCAATTAACTGAAAAATTGGAATGCATAGGAATATACCAATAACTGCAATGAAATATGAAAATATCCGCAAAACTTTAAGTCGCTTAAAAATAGGGAAGTTCATTTTTTTCATAACTAAATTCGGAATAACCAAAACTGAATAATAGATTGGAGGATGAATTGCTTCATAAGAATAGTTACCTATACCAAGCTCTTCTCTTGTATTTATTCTCCCGTTTAAGCTTTTAGTAGAATCAAGTTTTACATCAAAAAATAATTCATCACAAATGGTATCTGACAATCGGGGCAATGTTCCTGCCCCTAATTTTTCGATATAATCCATATGGGCATACTCATCAATTGGACTATAGCTGTTTTGTTGATGTATAAAACGAATGGAAAAAAATATTACTACAATGCAAAACAGTAATAATACCTTACTTATAATATCTTTTGGGATATAGCTCATTTTACAATATGAATTCCATTGGGATTATCTTCAAGAAGTTTATCTATTCCCGATTCAAGCATTTCATAAACTACAAAACCTGGCTGTTCTTTATCAATTACTTCTAAAGACATTTCTCTTGACCAAATATAAATACAATCACTAAAATGCTCAGAAAAATAGGGCATGATTAAATTAAAGAATGAATCTCTAAAAACGACTACTTTCGGCAATTTACTATTCTTTATTTGCGTTCTAACAATTGGTTGCAACATGGAAACGTTTTCGTATTTAGGTGCATCTACATATTTATAAGCAACATCAGATGTCTTCTCTAAATGCCATTCATCATTTAACAAAACATCTTCTAATGAAAGTTGACGACTCAAATCGGCATTATGAATGTGCTTCATTACTTTTTTATAGTTAATGATCGGAATTGGTTTTAAGTTAGGATTAAAAGCAGTCATTTTATCCATTAACTTTTTATAAGTAATATATCCTCCTTGAAAATTCATGTGTATATCATGCTGATAATAAACTTCTGCTGTAGATTTAGCAGCCAACAGTTCTGCTGAAACATCCACAATTTCGACAGCACTATTCTTATCCATAAAACTTTTAAGTTGATTTAATTTAGAAAAACTTCTTTCACGAATAATAGAATTCGGTAAATTTTCAGGATAGATATTGGATTTAATAGGCATAATCATAACAAAAAAATGAATTCCCCTTGCCTCATAAAAACGATTAGCTTCTTCTAAATTTAATTGAATTGTCCTTAATTCAGAATCGCTGAATAGCTTCCTGTTTTGATAATCGCCAACAATATTCATATCTGTTGGGTACAGCCAACTATTTTTTCCTACAACCACCAATTCTGGCTTAGATGAAGTATTAAAGAGTTTTAGCTTATAATAACTATTTAAAGTAGACAGTGATTTTTTAAAACCAAAATTATCTTCGAAATAACGACTATAAGTTTTAGGATATTCAATAATTTTATTTATCGAAAACGATGGTTTTGAATTCAAGGTTCTGTTTTCACCAGTATCAGCAGTTGAAGGAAAGAATGTCATCCAAACAAAAGGTAAAAATAAAACAAACAAAAAAGCAGCTACAAAGTAATGTGTTGTATTTAATAATCGAAAATCATAGGCAACTAATTTTTTCTGAAGGAATAAGAAAGTAAATAACATCAAACACAAACTAAACAAAAGGGGAATTGTTTGAAAACGAGGCTGTGTATTTAAAAAATCAAAAAAGGTGGCATACGAAAACTTAGAAATTACAAATGGATCATGCCCACCTGACTCAATTAACAAGCCTTCATTATTAGGCAATAGTTTAAATGTTTTAATATCATGAACAGGTTCCAGTTTTTCAAAAAGTTCCTTTGAACCGTAAGAAATATCAGCTGTAAGCCCTTTCAATGTTAATTTTTTAAGAATCCATTTTCCAGTCGACAAACCTGGATCTAAACGAATCTTTCCTGGATTATAGACGAATGGAATATCAAAAACAATTTTAGTGTCTTTAGCTGCTTGGTTAATTTTTAAAGATCGCATATTTGCGACTTTTACTTGCTTATCATCTTCTAAAAAAAACTGGAATTCGGAAGCTTGCATGCAATCAACCAATAATTCTAATTTAACTTCTTTCTTAACAAAATCCGTTTGAATCAACGATTGATATAAAAAATAGCCAACAAGAGTTGAACAGAAAAGGGCAATGCTATATTTTATAATTAACGTTCTCATTAAAATCTAAAATAGATAAATGGATTATATGTAGTGTTTGATAATTCGCTAAGTGACAATACAAAAAGAAGAATTAAAACCACAGCTTCGATAACCTTTTTGTAGCCATCATTTTTTATTTTTTTGAAAAGATATTCTGCAGAAGGAGCTGACAAGCACAACCCGATAATGAATGTAAAATACCATTCAGAAGTTAAGTACAAATGAATTCGACTAAAACTATCTGGTGTTGTAAAATTAAACAGCGAACAATAATACAAATAAGCATGATTAATGTCTTCGATCGAAAACAACACATTTCCTATTGCGAAAGCAAGAAACACATAAACACTTCTAAAAAAACGAGGGATTAGTTCCAGTACTTTTGAAAAACCTAAGCGCTCAAATGTCAATAAAAAACCATGATAGAATCCAAAAATCACAAACGACCAATTTGCACCATGCCAAATACCATTTAATAAAAATATTGTCCAAAGGTTAAAATGCATTCGAAATGTCCCCTTTTTATTCCCACCCATTGGAATATATATATAGTCACGGAACCAATTGGAAAGTGAAATGTGCCAACGAGTCCAAAACTCCTTCATCGACTGAGAAATTAATGGGTAATTAAAGTTTTCCAAAAATCGAAAGCCAAACATTCTACCCAATCCTATTGCCATGTCTGAATAGCCAGAAAAATCAAAATATAACTGAATAGTAACAGCAATAACACCGAGCCACGACCAATAGGCATTTAAATCAGCAGTAGGCATATTGAATACAAATTCCGGTATTCGTCCCACCATATTAGCAATTAGAATCTTTTTTGATAATCCAATTATAAACCTCTTAACTCCTGAAGCAAAAAGTTCAATATCAATTTTTCTATCATCAATCTGATTCTCAACATCCTTGTAACGAATAATTGGTCCAGCAATCAATTGCGGAAAGAATGAAATGTACAACGCAAGTTTAAAGGGGTTAGATTGAGCAGCAGTATGTTTTCGATAAACATCTATTATATAGCTAATTCCATGAAATGTATAGAATGAAATACCCAAAGGCAAAACGATCTTTTCCCAAGTTATAGCATTAATACCCAATTGCTGAGCAGCAAAATTATAATTATCGAAAAAGAAATTTGCATACTTATAATAGAGGAGCAGCGACAAATTAAAAACAACGCCCCCAAAAAGCATCAATCGTGAATAGGAAACTTTTTTTGCATGCTGTAGCTGAATTCCAAAAAAATAATTGATTAAAGTAGATGCCAACATTATTGTAAGCATCTCCCCTTCTCCCCATCCATAAAAAATCAAACTAAAGAAAAGCAATAACCAATTGCGGTAGTTCCTATCTACAAGATAGTAGAAGAATAAAACCATTGGTAAAAACCAAAATAAAAATATGGGTGAGCTAAATACCATTCTTCTAATTTACATCAAATTTTAATTCCAAAATTTTCAGATCCTAAAGTAAGATTGGGATTATAACAAGGATCGTGATCAACGTATTTCATCCATTTTTTTCTAAACTTATTTACCTCAATAATATGTCGTTTGTATGATTCTGTAGTTGAATGAGGATGACCACGAGAAATAGATTCGTAATGATACAATTCAATATGTGGTATATAAACGTTTCTATATCCAGCTTCCACTACTTTTAAACAAAAATCAACATCGTTGTATTCCACAACAAATTCCTCATTAAATCCTTTTACTTTGTCATATACATCCATACGAACCATAATACAAGCTGCTGTAAGAGCGGAATAATTATTTAACAAATTGATATAATTAAAATAACCAGGACCATTACGATCTTCTCTTACCAATCCATGTCCGGCAACACCACCTAATCCAACAACAACCCCAGCATGCTGTATTGTTTCATCTTCGTATAACAATTTACATCCTGCAACACCAATTTCAGGGCGTTGAACGTGTTCCATGAATGCCTCCAACCAATCAGGAGTAATTACTTCCGTATCGTTGTTTAGCAATACTAAGTATTCTCCTTTTGCATTTTTTCTACCTAGGTTCATTAAACGAGCAAAATTAAATGAATGCTCATCACGAATATATTTGAATTTAAACTTCGTTTGTTTTTTATACTGATTTACGAGGTTAAAAAACTTTTTATCGTCACTATTATTATCAATTAAAATGATTTCAAAATTCTTGTAGGTCGATTTATTGACAATCGAGTCGATGCACTTACGAACATACGTATGCTTGTTTTTTGTAGGAATAACAATACTAACTAAAGCAGTAGGATCTTTCATCTTTAATCGTACTTGATAACCCCGAAAACCATCTAAAAAATCAAATTGCCCCTCATAGCCTCTGCGTTCCATGGCTTCTGTTAAAGCAACTTGTGCTGCTCTATAAGCATATGGTTTAGCTGTTTCACCAGAAGCAGCACTTTCGCGATGTATACGCCAATGATACAATACTTCTGGAATGTGGTAAATATTAGTGTACTTTTCAGTATACCGCAGAACCAAATCATAATCCTGACTGCCTTCAAAGCCTACTCTCCAACCACCAATCGCTTTAAGTTGCGAAGTTTTAAATGCGCAAACATGTCCTAAATAGTTTCTTGACAAAAGACTATCAGGACTCCAATCGGGCTTAAAATGAGGAACAGAATGTAAACCATTCTCATCAATTTTATCTTCATCAGAATATATCAAATCAACTTCTTTCTTTTGATTGATCAACTTCGCCATTTCATAAAGTGCATCCTCACGCAATAAATCATCTTGATCCATTAACACTGTATATTCCCCAGTAGCCAATTCAAGGGCCGAATTTGATGCTTTAGAAATATGTCCATTTTCGGTACGATAAACTACTTTAATATTTTCATACTTTTTGCAATACTCTTCAATTAATTCTTTTACCTCAATGTCCTTTGAACAGTCGTCTGCTAAACAAATCTCCCAATTAGGATACAACTGATTCACAATCGAATCCAATGCAGCGGTAAAAAAATCAATTGGTGGATCATAAACAGGTATAACAATACTAAAAACTGGCTGTTTTTTGAAGTTCTTAATTGAACTTAAAATAAACTTTCGCTTACTTTTATTAATTTGCTTGCGGTATAAATACTGCGAATAATCAGCTGTATTGGCTAGCATTTCAGAAAATACTTCTACAATAACAACTTTCTTCGTTTCAACAATTAGGTAGACATGTTTTAAAATTTTTGCTGAAATAACACGTACTACTTTTAATCCCCTTTTAAAAACATAATTATATAAAATGGAGAATACATTCTTCCGGTCACCCTTGCTGAAATTATTTCTTAAACGTTTTGTATAAAAAGAAAGAAATCGTTTTAGCTTAAAATACTTACTACTTTCTAATTCAGCCACTCTTTTAATTAACAAATCCATACTTCTAAAAGCATTTGTTAATTGGGCGTGCAGGTGTTTTATTTCACCTTTCGATTCTTTTAATTCATTCTTATAACGTCCTATCTCTTTTTCTTGGTCAAGAACAAAAGTCCCATCCTGCTTCTTTTTCATTAAAAGCAGCTCCTCATTACGCTCTATTCGTTCTTTATCTCTTCTACTTAACATATACTATGCAAACAATTTATTATACTCGTCTACTGCTTCTTTGCTTGTTCCATCACAAATTATTTTACCATCTTTCAAACATATCCCTCTATCACAAATTTCTAAAACTTCATCTGGATTATGCGAAACAAACAAAATGGTAGCTCCACTATTTTTAATTTCGTGAATCTTTTTTTTGCATTTTTCTTGAAAACCTTTATCACCAACAGCTAGCACTTCATCAATCATCAATAGTTTTGGCTCAGTAGCCATAACAGTACTAAATGCTAGCCTTGACAACATACCTGTTGAGTACATTTTTATTGGCAATTTTAATTGTTCAATTGATAGTTCAGAAAAATCGGAAATCTCCTTTATTTTATCTTGAATAGTCGATTTAGAATATTTTCTACTTAAGGCTAAGTAAATTTTTATGTTTTCTATTCCTGTCAATTCAAGCTCCAATCCAACTCCCAAAGCAAGTAATGGTGATATTTCCACATTCACAGTACACTCACCTTTATCAGGCTGCATTATGCCAGCAATAGTTCTCAATAGCGTACTTTTTCCATCTCCATTTTTTCCTAAAATACCAATTGATTGACCTTCGTATACTGTTAAATTGATATCGGTCAAAACTACTTTTTTATCAAAAGGAGATATAAAACCACCTTTTGTAAAAAAATCTTTAATAGAATAAATTCCCTTTTTATTGTGCAAGTAACTTATCGAAACATGCTTTAGTTCTATCGCTATCTTCTTCATCTTACAAATTTGATATAAAACCGTTTCGTGTTTTTTTATAAATAAACAATGCTATAAGCAATGCTGTTAAAGTAATAACAATACAATACATTAAGCTATTGAAAGATGGAGCAGTGCCATCGTACAGCACATTTCTAATTACAATTAGAAAATGATAAATTGGATTTAATTTAAAATAAAATTGGTATTCAATAGGAATAATATCAATTGAATAAGCAATTGGTGATAAATAAAACAAAGCTGGATTAAGTGTATTCCAAAGAATACCGACATCTCTAAAAAACACATTAAGTGATCCAAGTATTAATCCTACCGAAAAGCAAAAAACAGTAAAAAGAAGTATTATAGGAATAATCCAAAGGAATGAAAACGAAATACTCATTCCCAAATAAACCATCAAACAAGCAAATAATATAAAGCCAGATAAAAAACTAACCAACTCAGCACCCTGTTCCGAAATTGGATAAAGTATTTTATTCACATTTAATGATTTCAACAATTGAGCGTTTCGAATAAAACTTTGACTAAGTGCATTGCAACTGCCAGAGAAATAAATCCAAAAAAGGAGGCCACTAATTACAAAAAGCGAATAATTCTGAATTTGAGAAAATGCTTTTGAAAACACAAAGTTGAAAATTAGTAAATAGAAAAAAGGATGCAGAAAGCTCCATACAAATCCAAGCATGGAATGCTTGTATTTTAGCTGAAGATTTTTGTAAATCAAAAAGTAAACTAAATAGTTATTTGGTAACATCATGTTATAGACGACTAAAATAAGCCATTTTTAGGAGTTTTAAGACAAAAAACGGATGGATTTTTTCGATGTCCTTTTTCTATAAATCATACATAAAAAAAAGGCTAAAATCCAATACAAGTGCATGAAAAGTAAATATTAGTATATTTACTAAATTCAACATTGGAGGATTAATGCAATGGAACTAATAATCAATGGTAAATTTTTGGGTCAGTCTAAATCTGGCGTACAGAATTTTGCATTGGGAATTACTGAGGCATTATTAAAATTTGAGCCTACAATTCAGGTTGTTCGGCCCTCAATAAAAGAAAATGTTCCACTAAAATCCAAGCAAATTGGTATTTTAAAAGGCTTTTTATGGGAGCAGATTTCATTACCTATCTACCTTTTTAAGAATAAGGATAGCCTATTAATAAGCCTAAGCAATTCGGCACCATTATTCTGCAAGAATCAGGTTGTAACGATCCACGATCTTGCATTTGAAAAAGAGGAAAAAAATTGGTTTACTCCTTCGTTTCGAGCATGGTATCGATTTCTTATTCCAAAACTTTGCAGAAAAGCAAAACTTGTATTAACTGTTTCTGAATTCTCTAAAAATGAGTTAATCACCAACTATAATTTACCCACACAAAAGATTAAAATCATACAAAACGGAATAAGGACGACTGTCGATGAAAATAAGACAGCCGAAAATTATAAGTATCTATTGGTTACTGGTGCAAATAATCCTAGAAAAAATGTAAAATGGATTGTACAACATATCGAAATTCTTATAAAACATGGCTATAAACTTGTTTTACTTTTGAATAACGATACCGTATTTGCAAGCGACCACATTCCAACTCATGAGCATATCGTTAGTTACACTGATATTGATGATGCACGTTATTTTCAATTGCTAAAAAATGCATCTGGACTTATTTATCCATCAATTTACGAAGGATTTGGTGTACCAATTTTAGAAAGTTTATCGATGGGCGTACCCGTAATCGCATCCGATTTAGAGGTTTTCAAGGAATCGTTTGGTAATTTGCCTAACTATTTTGAGCTTAACAATGTAACTAGCTTTGAAAATGCTATCGTTAGCATAAAAGGCAAAACAATCCCAATAAGCGAACAAGATAAGTTGAAGGAGCAATACAATTTTGAAAAATCAGCAAAGGAACTATTAACTGCTATTTATGAATTAAAGAAATGAAAGTAGCTATTGTACATGATTGGTTCAATGAAGTTGGTGGCGCTGAAAAAGTAGTCAAAGAACTCCTTTTTTGCTATCCAACGGCCGATTTATATTGCTTATTTGATTTTTTTGATGATACCAAACGAGCTAAATATTTATCCAACAAAACAACTACAAAAACATTTATTCAAAAAATACCTTTTGCAAAAAAGTTCTATCGATTTCTTTTTCCATTTTTTCCAAAAGCGATTGAGGGATTAAATCTTAGCGAATACGATTTAATTATTTCATCCTCGTATTGTGTTGCAAAAGGCATTATCAAACACAAAAAACAATTACACATTTGTTATTGTCATAGCCCAGTAAGATACGCCTGGGATTTAAAACAAGAATATGTAGATGCCGTAAAAGAACCGATTAGCAAAGCAATTTTCTCACACTTGCTTAATAAACTTCGCGATTGGGATAAGCGCACCTCCAATCGTGTTGATTACTTTATTGCAAACTCAATTAATGTTAGCAACCGAATTAAACAGAACTACAACCGCGATTCCATTGTTATTTATCCGCCTGTTGATATCAACAAATTTAAAATAGAGACCATTAAGAAAAACTACTATATAACTGTGTCGCGACTTGTTAGCTATAAAAAGACGGAGTTATTGATTAAGGCGTTCGAACAGTTTCCTGAATTGGAGTTAGTTGTGGCTGGCGATGGTCCAAACAGAAAAAAACTAGAACTATCCGCACCCAAAAATGTAAAAATTCTTGGATACATTGAAACCAATCAACTCATCGAACTTATAAAAAATGCAAAAGGTTTTATTGCTGCAGCCAACGAAGATTTTGGAATTACCATTGTGGAAGCACAAGCATGTGGAACACCTGTAATTGTTCCGTATTTGGGTGGTTACAAAGAATCGGTAACTGCGGAAACAGGTTTGTTTTTTGAAGATCAACGCCTAGTATCAATTGTTAAAGCAATACAACAATTCGAAAAGGAGAACAAGCACTACGAAAAGGATGCATTCATAAAGAACACTTCCAATTTCAATAAAGAACGCTTTCACAAACAAATCACTGAATTTATTTCAGCCAAATATTCTGAATTTAAGAATGCGTAATTATTTTGACATAAAGGGAATTCGAATCGCTACTGAAATATTGCTTTCAGCATTATTTTTGCTTCCTATTCTACCCTTGAATATTGCCAACATTGTATTCATCGCATTTTCATCGCTCTCTATTGGCTTTGGCTTATTATCCTATACGTTTATCGATTGGAAACAAGTTCGATTATCATACATCATTAGTTTAGCCTTTATTCCATACATGATAGAGTATTTAGCCGACACAAATAACCACTTGATGCAAATTGAATTCTTAAAAAAACTGCCTTTCCTCTTTGCTCCCTTTGCATTCTCCATTTTTTTCTCTTTTACAAAATTCAAAAACACCAATCGCTTATTTATCATTTTTACAATCGCAACTACGGTATTAGCTGTTATTTCATTCATTCCTATAATCATAGATAACGACTTGTTTAATTTAGAAAGTTATAATAATGGTGCATTTCTAATTCGACAAAAATTTGAAAGCATATCAAATCTACACCCTACTTATTTTGGTTTTTTTGCGAGCATCTCCATTTTTTGGCTAATAAGTAACTTGTATAAATCGACAAACAATTACAAAGTATTATCCGCATTTGCACTCCTTATGTTATTTACAGCAGTAGTTTTAATTGCAGCAAAAGCGCCATTTTTTATTACAATTTTTGGATCAATTTGGTTAATTTATAAAAATTCAAAATCAACTAAACGATTTATTGCAATTACATTATCAATCATTGTTTGTGCAGCAATCGTTTCAATTTCCAGTCCTTCTTTAAAAAACAGAATCAATGAAGTAGAAGACTTTTTTATTTCCACTAATTTGGAAGAAAACACAATCAATCAACGACAACTAATTTTGAATTGTAACATTGATTTACTGTTGAATAATTTTTGGTTAGGAACTGGAACTAGTAATGCACAAGTATTATTAGATGACTGCTACCAAAGCAAAAGTGAAGCACCTATTGAAAAAGGAAAATACAATTCACACAATCAATATTTTACAATTGCAATTAACTATGGAATTTTTGCATTCATAGCATTTTTAGTTGCGATGTATTTTATACTCAAAAAAGCAAAATATAATTATTTTTTAATTGCAACAAGTTGGGTGTTTTTGATAATCATGCTCTCCGAATCAATATTGGAGCGACAAATGGGAGTATATTCTTTTCTTATCTTTTCACTCGTAATACTCAATCAAACCAAACGGAGCAATTCTTAATGAATGTTACGTGCATTTAATGCATCACGGTATTGTTTAGCATAAACTAAATGTTGCTCATAGGTTTTAGCAAAATTATGTTTGCCCGAAAAATCTTCCTTCGCACACATGTAAATGAAATCATTTTTATCGTAATCCAATACAGCATCCATAGCTGTTGCTTGCGCAAAACCTATTGGCGCAGGAGGTAATCCTTTATTAACATACGTATTATAAGGCGAGTTGTAACGTGTTTGCTCAAATGAAACACGTTGAATAGAAAAATCTCCAATTGCAAATATTACCGTTGGATCTGATTGCAATAACATGTCCTTGTTTAAACGATTAATATACAAACCTGCTATTACCTTTTGTTCTTCTTGGTCGCAGCACTGCTCAGCCTGAACAATAGAAGCAAGCACAGCTACTTCTGTTTGAGAATAACCTATTTCTTTAGCATTTTGAATACGTGTATCTGTCCAGAAGTTTTTGTATTCTTTTGCCATTCGATCAAAAAACTCATCCACAGATGTATTCCAATAAAACTCATAACTATTGGGAATAAATAAAGCTTGTACCGTTTGTGCATTAAATCCGTATTTATTCAGAAAGCCATTATCATTAAAAGCATAATACAAATCAAGGGAATCTGCCTCTATACGATGAGCAACTCTCGATATTAATTGTGATTTTGTTTTTAATCCATTAAAATTAATTTCTACAGGTTCTTGAATTCCAGCACGCAATAAATTAACCAAAGCATTGTTACTCATTTTTGCCAGAATACGGTATTTTCCAGGCTTGATCGCATTCTTGTAATTTTTCTTTTCTGACAACCATTCAAAACTCGAACGATTTTCTAAAATATTATTCTCACCTAAAATTCGTACAACATCCTCAAATGCAGATCCCGTTGGAATGTAAATGATTTGAGATTTTTTATCCCCTAAATTCACATTGGATTGGTAGATTGTTTTATAAGCAAAGATAGCTCCTACTCCACCCACTAATAGAATTATAAGAAGCGATGAAATAATTACTTTTTTCATAAAAGATGATTTTCCTTTTGCCATTTTACAATGCTTTCAATTGATTCAACACTTGTTTTGCTTGTTCGTTTGTAGGGTTTTTCTTTAAAACTTTTTTCAAATACACTTCTGCTTCTTTATAGTTTTTTTTGTAAATATTTAAACCAGCTATGTTCAACAATAACATTTCGTAATCAGGATCTAGTTTAAAACCAATATCGTACATTCCCTGCGCTTTTTCGGCATTTCCATATACCAAATAAGCATATCCTAAGTTAGATATTGCGGGAACAAATTTAGGATTCTCATTGATTACATCATTAAAAACAGTAATCGCTTCGGGTAATTTATTTTGTGCCATCAAACTTACACCTAACTTGTTTTTAAATTCGGGGTTGTAGGAAGCTAAATAATCGGCTTTTTTATAAAACAAATATGAGGAAGGTATGTCTTTTGTTTTGTAATAAGCTTCGCCTATTCGATAGGCTGTCCATGCATTTTGATTATCCCATGTTTGTTTTGTTAAAATCGAATTCAACAAATTATCCTTGCCCACTTTTTGAGTCAATTCCAAAATTTTTGAAAAATCTTGTTTAATAAAATAGAGATGAACCAATAATTCAAAATTGCTGGTTATATCATTCTGTGTTTTTTCGGAAAGGTATTTTTTAGCAGAATCTAAATACTCTACTTTGTATTCAAACTTATCGTATTGCTGTAAATATGCCTTTGCTTTCGTTTTTGCATCTGGATTTTTTTCATTTACCGCATACAAACCGATGAACTTTTTCACTTTCGCAATCTCCTCTTTTTTCATTGGCTTGCGAATGTAATGATCGTGCACAGTAACATGAGGTATATCAATAGAGCCCGATTTAGGCATGTGACAATTCACACAGTTGTTCTCTTTTTTCTTTAAAACTTCTGGTTTTTCAGTACAATCCAATTGGTTCTTTCCACCATGACAATTTTTGCAGGCTGCATTAAACACTTCTTTACCAGTCGACTTAACACTTACATGTGGATTATGGCAAGTAACACAGGTCAATGCGTTTTTATACGGTCTGAGTGAAGCTTGATTGGTTTCTTCTTTAAAACTTTTGATGAAACATTTGCTTTGCTTTAAACGATCGGCATGCGAAGCCATAATAAATTCGTCATCCGCACCTTCATAACGCGGCAGGAAGGTTGTCATGTAATCCGACAATTTCATTCCCGGACGATAATCGTAAAATGATTTTCCATCTTTTAATACCGCATTTCCTTGTAAATGGCAACGCTGACAAACATCGAACTGTAAATCGATTGAAAGTTTACCCGGATTAACAATTGAATAATCGATGAATTTTGAGGTATCTATTTTTACACCTGTAGAACGTTGCTGAACGTGAATACTTCCTGGGCCGTGACAACGCTCACAACTAATACCATTTGGAACTTTTTCATATTTGTTTTCAGAGCCTTTTACAAATTCAGGAAATGAATTATGACAACTCATACATTCTAATCCAATTTTACGCGAAAAACGTGTATTAAAGCCGTTCTCAAAGCCGGGTGGCATGTCCCATTTCCCTTGTTGGGTATAATAGGTCATGGGCATTTGATTGAAATAACCATTTACATTTTGGATGTGTGAATTGGTATGCTGACCAGAACCAATGATGTAATCCACCTTTTCGATACGTTTATAAACGGTATCTTTTCCTTGCAAACGAAATTCTAAAATTTTCAAACTATCCTTGTCCCAAAATGGATGATAATAAAAATCAGAAGCCTTATCATAAATTGCAGTATGCTTCTCAAATTTAGCGGAGCTTTTCATCTTTGATGCATTATCAAAACTTTTGCCCATGCCCGTTTCAATAAATGTATTGTAAATATCCTGATGACAAAGTTTACATTGATCCATCCCAACATAATGAGCCGAATCGCCATGGTTTAAATAACCTTTGGCTGAAGTAAGTTCTGTTTTTGTTTGAGTAGAAGAATCATTTCCACAATACGACATCATCAGTAGCACAAGTACGACCAATGTAACAGAAATAATATTGCGGAGTTTGAAAAACATGAATGCCTACAAATTTACTATTTCTGATTCATTATTCTTCAACTTTATGGTGAAGTGATTCCTCGGCAGCATGTTTTATGGTAGTATGAGCAGCTTCATCACCTAAATATTTATCGATAAGGCCATGACCAACATAAATAACGGGTGTTAATACCACTGCAATAATCAATTTGAAAGTGTAGCCTGTTAATGCTGCATTGATAAAAGTAGCAGTAGTCATTTTTCCTGGTAACCAAAATGCGATTCCCAATACCACAAATGTATCAATCAATTGAGAGATGACAGTTGAACCCGTACTTCGCAACCAGATCATTTTTCCACCTGTTTTATCGCGTAGCATCCAAAAGATAGAAACATCTATTAATTGTGATAATAGAAAAGCGATTATACTAGCAACAATGATCCACATACTTTGTCCGAAAACTGCGATAAACTGTTCATCCGAAACTGTTGAAATTCCTTTTGCAGCAGGAACAACCATCGCAAAAAACAATACCACAAAAGCATACGCAATTAAACTAGCTGTAATTAATGATAATCGCTTAACGCCTGATTTACCATAATATTCGTTGATTAAATCGGTGGTAAGAAAAACCACTGGCCAAGGAATGATACCAATACTCATTACAAATGGTCCTATCTGGATGAGTTTACCACCAATCAGTTCGGCCACAATTGCATTGGTAATAAAAATACCAGCAAGAATAATGAATACAAATTCCCTTTTTGATTTAAACATAAGTTAAACTAAGCATTACTATTCACTATTTACTATTCACTAACTCTTCCAAAAACAGTTCAATTGACTCATAAATATAATCCAAATCCTCATCTTTTATACAATACGGTGGCAATACATAAATAATGTTGCCTAGCGGACGAAGAATAATTCCTTTTGAAATAAAGAAGGCGCTAATTCGTTCCGACAAAGAATTTAAATAATTGGTATGTTCCTCGGTTTTTACTTCAAAGGCTATGATGGTCCCCAACTGTCGCGCATCAATCAATGCTTTATGATTTTTTATTTTTTGCAAAAACACATCGTGTTTCTTTTCTATACGATGAACATTTTCAAAAGCGTCTGGTAAATCAAACAAATCTAAACTTGCTAAAGCAGCCGAACAAGCTGTGGTATTTGCAGTATAGGAATGTCCATGAAAAAAAGTTTTCATTTTATCATCGCTAATAAATGCTTCATAAATAAACTCTGCACAACTGGTAACACCCAATGGCATTACACCACCAGTTAATCCTTTGCTCAAACAAACAATATCCGATTTGTGAACCAAATAATCGGAAGCAAAGAACTTCCCTGTACGCCCAAAACCTGTCATTACTTCATCTGCAATGGTTATAACATTGTTTTCGCGACAATGTTTAATCAACTCATCCAATACTTTTTCGGAATACATTACCATTCCTCCAGCACCTTGAACCAATGGTTCAAAAATGAATGCTACAATTTCCTGCTCTGCAACGGCTTTCTTTAATGCATCCATCGTTTCTTTTTCCGAACCTTTTACAGGAACTGGAATATGAATTACATCAAACAATAATTTTGAAAATGGTAAATTAAACGCATTACGAGCCCCAACACTCATCCCTCCAAAAGTATCACCATGGTAGGCGTTTTCGAATGCAATGATTTTTGTTTTAACAACATTCTTATTACTCCAATATTGAAATGCCATTTTTAATGCTACTTCAACAGCAGTAGAACCATTATCGGAATAAAATATTTTGGATTGATTGTGTGGCAAGCGTTTTAATAATCGTTCCGCCAATTGCACCGCTGGTTCATGCGTAAATCCAGAGAAAATAGCATGTTCAAGGGTAAACAACTGTTCTGATATTTTTTTTGCTAAATACGGATGTGCATGTCCATGAACATTAACCCACCAACTCGCCATTCCATCAATGTATCTATTTCCTTTCTCATCAAACAGATAAGTACCTTCTCCTCTAACAATAGGAATTGGCAAAGGAGCCGTTTTGATTTGCGTAAACGGATGCCAAACTACTTTTTTATCTCTTTCCTGTAAATTCATTTGCTGTAAATATCCGAAAATTTTTCAAGTTTATTCGGTTTCAAATTTTCAATTACCTTTGCAGCATGCGTATCGATATCATTACCGTATTGCCACAATTATTAGAAAGTCCTTTTCAGCATAGTATCTTAAAACGTGCAATTGATAAAGGACTCGTAGAAGTTAACCTTATTAACTTGCGCGACTATTCCACACACAAACAAAAAAGTGTGGACGACTATGCATTTGGTGGTGGTGCAGGAATGGTAATGAGTATTGAACCCATCGCTAATTGCATCAATGCATTGAAAGCAGAACGCAACTACGATGAAATTATTTACACATCACCCGATGGTGAAACATTGAACCAAAAGATCAGTAATCATCTTTCTACGGTTAACAATATCATGATTCTTTGTGGGCATTACAAAGGTGTTGACCAACGTGTGCGTGATCATTTTATTACTCGTGAAATTTCAATTGGTGATTATGTGCTTTCGGGAGGTGAATTAGCAGCTGCTGTGATTTGTGATAGTGTTATCCGTATTATTCCAGGTGCAATCTCGGATGAAACATCAGCTTTAACCGATTCTTTCCAAGATAATTTATTAGCACCACCCGTTTATACACGTCCAGCAGAATACAATGGATGGAAAGTTCCAGAGATTTTATTGTCGGGACATGCCGAAAAAATAGATAATTGGCGCCATGAACAAAGCTTGGAGCGTACAAAACAACGTAGACCTGATTTGTTGAAGTGATTTTAACCGCAGAGACGCTAAGGCGCAAATTGAACCGCAAAGGCGCAGAGGCGCAAAGAGTGTTATCAAAAGCTATTAACCGCAAAAGCGGTAAGACGCAAAGTGTTTTTCACAAGAAAAAGTGTATGAGATTTATTGTTGATTGAAAATAAAGTACTGCGGGTTGTCATTTCGAGCCTGTCGAGAAACATGGGAAGGTTTAAAAGCTATGAAGCAGATAATCAATAATTATTTACATAGCGCTTGATTCCATCCTTTACCAAGGGAACATTAAAGTTAATAAGGAAGCCGAGACGTTTATCTGTAAGGCGTAAATAGGATATTAATTGTGCTTCGAATACTGGGAGGATCGCTTCTGCAGATTTTAGTTCAATAATAATTTCATTCTCAACAAGAATATCAATTTTAAAATCTTTCGATAATTCGTATCCTTTATATCTGAGTGGAATAACAACTTGATTTTTAGCTTTAATTCCACGCAATTCGAATTCTTTCATCATGCATAACTCATAAACCGACTCCAATAAGCCAGGTCCCATCTCCCGATGAACCGAAATGCAAACATCTACAATCTGTTTGGAAATTTTGTTATATTCTTCTTTCGTCATAAATACAATTTGTCCGAAGGACAATTCTATTTTGCGTCTAGTTTAACAATCATTCTAATCTTAGCAAAAGCCCCCTGCGTCTTCGCGACTTAGCGGTAGAAAATTATTTTAATCTATCAATAATCTGATCAATCGTCAATTTTTCTTGCTCACCCGATGTCATGTTTTTTAATGTCAATAAACCCGATTGCATTTCATCGCCACCAATAATCACCACAAAAGGAACCTTTTTATCATCGGCATAACCCATTTGCTTTTTCATTTTGGCTGTCGCATCAGGATATACTTCGGAGTTGATGCCTGCTTTACGAGCATTTGCAAGTAAAGGCAAACAATAGGCTTGTTCGGTTTCACCAAAAGTGACAAACAGTAGCTTAGTGCTAGCTGTAACCGATTCCGGGAAAAGATTTAATTCTAACAAAACATCATAAATACGATCGGCACCAAAAGAGATACCTACACCGCTCATGTTTGGCAAACCAAAAATACCTGTTAAATCATCGTAGCGACCACCACCGGTGATGCTGCTTGTGAACTCAGAACGTGCATCGTTCACTTTTACTTCGAAAATAGCACCTGTATAGTAATTTAAACCACGAGCAAGTGTAATATCTAATTCACACTTTGCTGAAGCTAACTTACACGAATCTATTGTTTTGAAAACGTATTCTAATTCTTCAATTCCTTTTAATCCAATTTCAGAACTAGCCAATAAAGACTTTAAGAAACTCAATTTTTCAGCAGTAGAGCCAGTAAAATCAATCAATGGTTGCAATTTTTGTATTGCTTCCGCTCCTATCCCATTTTCTTGCAATTCCTTATTTACGCCCTCTTTACCAATTTTATCCAATTTGTCGATTGCAACAGTGATGGTAACAATTTTTTCTTTTTCACCAATTACTTCTGCAATTCCACTTAGGATTTTACGGTTGTTAATTTTAATCATTACACCCAATCCAAATGCGGTGAACACATCGTCCATCATTTGTACCAACTCCACTTCATTTAATAAGGAATTACTTCCAATTACATCGGCATCGCATTGGTAAAATTCGCGGTAACGACCTTTTTGTGGACGATCGGCACGCCATACCGGTTGTATCTGATAGCGCTTAAACGGAAAAGATATTTCGTGTTGGTGTTGCACCACATAACGTGCAAAAGGAACTGTTAAATCGTAACGAAGCGCTTTTTCGGACACATCTTTAGGCTTTGTAAGCTTTATCAATTCATCATAGAATTTGTACCCAACTACCGCCTTTATTAAATCTTCTGTAATTGGACTTCCCAAAGTAAGTTCATTCGATAGAATTTCCTTCAAACGATCTGCTTGATTTTTCACAAGATCTTCAGCCCATAATTCTCCACTATTCAAAATCTTAAAAATCAATTTATCCCCTTCATCGCCATACTTTCCCATTAAGGTTGAAAGATTCTCCATTGCAGGAGTTTCAATAGGCAAATAGCCATAACGTTGAAACGTTTTTTTGATGGTATCAAATATATAATTACGTCTCACCATTTCTTGTGGTGAAAAATCGCGGGTTCCTTTTGGTATGCTTGGTTTTTGTGCCATAATTGATTGCTTGTACTAAAATGTCTTTTCTTCCTTCAGAATGCGAATATCGTGATTTTTTTCATCCATTATCCATGCTATTCATCGATGCTATATTACCACTCATACCAATTTCGGGTATTTTCCTATAAAAATCGGCAAAAAGTAGCATTCTGTTTATTAAATTCGCTCCTGAAAAATTTGAAACTAAACTTTATGAAAAAAATACTTACACTGATTGCTTCTGCATTTGTTTTCACAACTGCAATCGCTGATGAAGGAATGTGGTTACCAATGCTCTTAAAAAACAATTATGAGCAAATGGTAAAGCAAGGATTAAAACTTACTCCTGAACAATTGTATGACATTAACAACTCCAGCTTAAAAGATGCGATTGCATGGTTTAATGGTGGTTGTACTTCCGAAATTATCTCTGACCAAGGTTTATTATTAACGAATCACCATTGTGGTTACGATGCTATTGCAACACATAGTACAACTGCCGACAATATCCTTGACAATGGTTTTTGGGCAAAATCGTTTGCCGAAGAAAAATCAAATCCAGGAATGTGGGTTTCTATTTTGGTACGCATGGAAGATGTATCGGACAGAGTAAACAAAGCACTAGAAGGTGTGGATGCAAAAGCATTGGATGCTAAAAAACAAGAAGTTTTTAAAGCAATTCAAGACGAAGCAAGCAAAGAAAATGGCTACATGACCCAAGTAAGATCTATGTTCAAAGACAATGCATTTTACTTATTTGTATTCGAAAAATTTACAGATATCCGTTTGGTAGCTGCACCGCCTCAATCGGTAGGTAAATTTGGTGGTGATACCGACAATTGGATGTGGCCACGCCATACTGCTGATTTTTCGATGTTCCGCATTTATGCAAACAAAGACAATAAACCTGCAACTTATTCAAAAGATAATGTGCCTTACAAACCAAAGAAATTTTTACCTGTTTCTATCAAAGGATTAAATGAAGGTGATTTTACCATGGTATACGGTTTCCCTGGTCGTACTAACCGTTACGAAACATCTTTTGGTGTTCAGTTAGCGATTGACCAAATCAACCCTGCAATTGTAAAATTGCGCGATGCTCGTTTAACATCATGGAAAGAAGAAATGGTAAAAAGCGACAGTGTTCGTTTATTACTTTCAGCCGACTATGCAAGCATTGCTAACTACTGGAAGTTCTTTATTGGACAAACAGAGCAATTAAAACGTATGAAAGTGGTGGATGAAAAAGTAGCTACTGAAAAGTTATTTGCTCAATTTGCAAAAGGAAAACCTGAATACGAAAATGTTTTGAGCAATTTCGAAAATGCGTATAAAGCGTATAATCCATATGCATTGCACAATACATTTATGCGTGAAGGTGTTTCTGGATCTAGTTTAATTGCGTATGCATCATCGTACATGCAATTGGAAAAAGCGTTAAAAGCAGAAAAGCCAGACCAAGCACAAATCGACAAATTGGTTGCTCAAATCAAGACAAATGGCGAAGAGTTTTACAAGCAGTTTAATGTTGCTTCGGAACAAAAAATATTGGCTAAGTTGACTCAATATTTTTACGATATGATTCCTGCGAATCAACATCCTCAATACTTGACCGACCTTGTGAAAAAGAACAAAGGGAAAACACATCCTGAAACATTCGAAAAATATGCAAAGAAAGTATTTGAGAAAAGTTTTATGGTTACAAATGCTAAACAAGGCAAGTTTTTAGAGAAAGTTGATTTAAAGAAATTGCAAGCAGATCCTGCATTTGCACATTTCAAAGCATTTTACGATAACTTTATTGCGAACATTAAACCACATGTGGATGCATTCAATGCAGTGAATAATGCTGAGGGTAAAAAATACATCAAAGGAATTATGGCAATGAATCCGGGTAAAATTTATTATCCTGATGCGAATGGAACATTGCGCTTAACGTATGGTAATATCAAATCGTATTCACCAAAAGATGGTGTTGATTTCAAATATTACACAACAATTGATGGTGTAATGGAAAAAGAAAATCCGAATGATTTTGAGTTTAAAGTTCCTGCTAAATTGAAAGAACTTTACAAAGCGAAAGACTATGGTCAGTATGCAAATGCAAAAGGTGAATTACCAGTTGCAATCATTAGCAACAATGATATTACTGGTGGTAACTCTGGTAGTCCGGTAATCAATGGCAATGGCGAATTGGTAGGCTTAGCATTTGATGGTAACTGGGAAGCAATGAGTGGAGATATTTACTTCGATAGCAATTACAAACGTACTATCAGTAATGATATTCGTTACATCTTATTTATGATTGATAAATTTGGTGGAGCTACCAACTTGATTAATGAGATGAAGATTGTGAAGTAATCTGATTCTATCTACAAATAAAAAAATCCTCTTCCATTTTGGAAGGGGATTTTTTATTGTAATAAACTAACAATTTTTTTTATAATCCTCTTTTTTTTTCTTTTTAAGCAATATTTCTCATATAATTTCTCTAATTCTTTTCTATTTAAAAGCAATAATTTAGCTTCGTCTAACTCATTATCACATGCTTTTAAATATCTAATAACTCGTAAGGTATTAAACATAAACATTCCCTCTTAAAACATCAATACTTCTCTTATCTACCAAATTGCACCAGCATCAAAATAAATATTAAAACCTCCAATTGGCTTACTCTTTTCGAAACAATTAGAATCATTTTTTAATATCGTTTTTTTACTTTTCAAACTACTCGTCACTTCAAAAACTGAGTTGTAAGAGTACTTTTCTACTAAAAATAAATTCTTCTTGATTCTAACGTTCTTGAAGCGATGATATTTATACTTTTTTTTAGGCCTATTTTCTCTTATAGTTTTTCTCGTATAAATCATCTCAACAATTCAATAGTTCCTTTTAATACTTTATTTTCATTACTAGCTGAAGTCGCATTCAAAATGTAAAAATACACTCCTGTGGTACAATCTATTCCATTCTTATTTTTCCCATCCCATCCTTTTATATTATCGAACATACCAACCTCAATCCCCCATCTATCAAAAATTTTCCCAGTGTATTCGAATCCATTAAAGTATACCAAGTTGAAAAAATCATTCTGTCCATTTGCATCTGGTGTAAACACATTGGGGATTAAAAAATCCATTTCTATACATGAATTAACAATAACAACTACACTATCAGCACTAGTACAACCATTAGCAGTTACGTTTACCCAATATGTAGTTGTTATTTCTGGACTAACAATTATTGAAGAACTAATTTCCCCTGTACTCCATAAAATACTCCCTTGCCCATTCGCAGTTAATTCAACTATTGAATCGGAACAAATTATTTGATTGGTACCTGCTGAAACAAAAGGATTACTTGTAACATTTACCAAAAACTGAGTCGATGTTGTATTACCTAAAGAATCAGTAATTTGAATGGAGTATGTTTGAGATTGTTGAGGATGAACTGTTATTTGAGGAATTGTTTGTCCTCCAGACCAAGCATAACTGTAGGGATTAAGTCCACCAGTAACTGTAGCCGTTAATACAACTGAATCCCCTTCACAAATTTGATTATTCCCAGAGATACTTGCTGTCATTGGATTGATAGAACAATCCATTAAAGAAACGTCATCAACTAAATAATATGCAATGTTATTCGAATTCCAAATGTCTAACCAAGTAGTATCTTGTGTTGCTTGAGGAGCAAAGGATCCAATAGTAATATATTGCTCGCCTCCAACGGCTGTGTAAGATCCTGATATTTCCATCCAATTAATTCTATCACTTAATGTTTGAACAGAAGAATTATTAATAATTTGAGGCGTCACGGACAGGTGAGTAAATAAATTTGGATTAGGAGCATAAGGAGTATTACCTATATACATACCCAAATCATTCACAGCAACATCATAATCATTATCTCCCCAACTGTTAACCGAATCAGCTAAAACAACGTAAAATTTCACACAATACTCTGTCCCTGCAACTAAAGGACTCGACAATTGTGCATGTAAATACTCACGGGTTTCAAAATAACCTTGTGTGGCAAAGAAACCTGCATAACCATTTCCAGTGCGAGCACTTTGCGTTCCAACTTGATTAGATGGCACATCGTATAAACCATTATTACAAGTATTATACAAATCACAAGTACCTCTTGCTGAAGTCCAAGGCGAAGCAAGATTTAACTGCCCCTGATTATTTGGACAAGAGGTGTAATTTTCAAATCCACCATTTATTATTAAATTTTGTGAATAAACATTATTCAAAAAAAATAGCGAAAAAACTGTAATTATTCTCCTCATAAAAATTTATTATTTAACAACTGTTACATGCCCTCTCATAATTTGAGTTCCCTTTTTAATGTCTTTGTATTGGATTGTCCAAACATATACATCCTGCATAACTGTTTCACCATGACTTGTTCCATCCCATCCCGTGTTAATATCATTAGACTCAAATAATAATTCGCCCCATCTATTAAATATTTTCATATTAAACTCTTCTACTTGCACTCCTTTTGCTAGGAAAACATCATTTAAGTCATTTCCGCTAGGTGTAAATGCATTTGGAACCCAAATTGTTGTTTCTGGTTTTACTTCAATTAAAATGGTGGTTGTATCAGAACAGCCATAGTTATTAGAAACAATTTGAGTTATGGTATAGGTACCAACTGAAGGATAAGAATGCTCATAATTTGAAAGACACAAATTGGATAGGGTTCCATCCCCAAATGATAAACTACAATTATCAGCACCAGTTGAAGAATTTATTATTGATATTGTGGGAGCACCTTCATAAACAAAATCATTTGTTGTATAGATATCAGCAATGGGCAATGGGAATACATTGACTGCACAAATCGATGAGGCTGTGTCTTTGCAACCAAAATTATTGTTTACATATAGCGTAACATTATGACAGCCAACTGAACTGTAAACATGAGTTGGTGCTACTAGTGTTGAAGTAGAATTATCACCAAAATTCCATTGATAGGACGTTGCTCCAACAGACAAATTGGTAAAAGTGGCAGTAACGGACAAACATCCTTGATAGTTTCCTGAAAAATCAGCAATTGGTTTTGATGCCACATAAATCATAATGCCTGCAGTATCAAGACATCCATTCTGATCTGCTACTTGGACATTAATTAGTTGATTTGAATTAAGACTAGTAACATATGGGTTTGCAGTGGAAGCGTTATTCAACCATAAATAATTATACATCCCATTTCCTCCACTAGCAGTTGCAGCCAAATTAATTGTTTCACCTGCACAAACGGAATCGTCACCAGTAATGAAACCAGTTAAAGGAAGTGGTTCTGTAATATCAAAAGTATCAACAATAAAACAACCTACATTATCAATAACACTAAGCGTGTAGGTTTGTGGGCTTAAATTATTAACTGTAGCTGTTGCTAATCCAATTGGATTCCAAGTATATTGGAAGGGTGCGGCTCCTGAAATTACATTTACAGTAGCGGAACCATTGTTCAAACCATTACAAGTAACATTATTGTGTATTAAATTAATTATTGGATTATTAAAAACGCTTATCAAAACTGAATCTGTAGCAATACATCCATTATTATTTGATTGAAAATAGTAAGTCGTTGTATTTGTAGGAGAGACAATATAATTTAAGGAGTTAGGACCATTTAACCATGTTGGATTACCGATGTTAATCGTTCCAGATAATTGAATTGAAGTTCCTACACAAAGACTATCATCAAGTCCAGCATTCACGATAGGCATTGTATTTACAGTAACAATTGCAGAATCAGTATAGCTTGCACCAGCGGAGTCTGTTACAGTTAAATAATAAATAGTAGTAGTTAGCGGACAAACTGTATATGGCCCACTAGATGTGCCAATATTAGGAGACCAAGAATAAGAATATGGAGGTATTCCACCAATGGGAGCAGATGGTTGTAAATTGTAACATTCACCGATACAGATTGAAGTGTCTGATAGTTCAAATGACAAACCGCAGTTAACATCAACAGTTATAAATGCAGTATCTAGAATTGGCAAAGGGCATATCCCTGATTCAGAAGCAATAACCATGTATGTTGTTGTTGCATTAGGAGAAACTACATGCGGACCAAGACCGGAAAGATTAGAAATTGATGGAGTGTACCAATTATAAATTGTATTTGCTCCAAAACCAGTAATAGAAGCAGTTAAACTACTACTTTGTCCACAAAACAAACTACTATCAGAGGCTGTTAAATTTATATCATAACACACTTCATACAACGCTACATCATCGATATACATATAATTTGAAGGATTAGATCCAACAATTTGAGTATTCGCATCATCTCTGAAGTTTCCAAGTACCACCCAACTTTCACCACCTTGAGCACAAAAAGTACCACTTACTGTTACGCATTGTGCACCAATTAAATTTCCTGAAGGATTCTCAATTTGAGGACTTGCATTTATTATTGAACCGGGACCAATATGCTGCTGACCACCATTCATTGATTGAAGATCAATCAAGCCATTGTTATGGAACCATGCACCAATTCCATCACAAGAAGAAAGCAGATTTCCAGCAGAACCAACTCTGGATTTTACGACCATACTGAAAAAATATGTCTTACCGGCAACCAAGCCCTGAGTCAATTGTGCTTGCACATGTTCTCTACCATTTGAAAAACTTGTATGAGTAAAAACTCCGACTCTACCCGAACCAGACAAACACGCTGTATTCGCTGAATTAGTTGTCCCAGCACAAGGACTAAAATAGTCTGGCGATGACCCAACAATCGTATTATACATTTCAGTCCCATACCATGCCTGAACTGGAGTTTGATTTTCGTATAACTGAATATCAGCAACTGTCCCACATGTAGCAGTTGGTATTTCAAATCCTGGATTTTGAATAAGATTCGTACTACAATAATTTGTATTTTGCGCTAAACAATTGTAATTATTTACAACACAAAAAACTATTGAAATTAGAAGGTGAAGTCTTTTCATAGCTTATTTTATTTATACAAATGTGATCATGACTGCACTTTTTAACAAACAAATAAACACATGTTAGGTGGTGATACTAAACACAAAAACAAAATCATAAAACACTGTATTTAAACAACTTAACTATCGTAAAAAGCGCTAAAAAAATAAATAATCAAGAATACAAATCAACTCTTTTCGTTTCTTTCCTTTAATTTTGAAAAAAAAAATATGTTTCAAAAAGAATTACATTTATTAGAGCTAATTAAATCTTTATCTGCGGCAGATAAAAAATATTATAAATTATTCAAAACTAATGATGGAAATAGAACACAGCTATTACAGCTATTCGAATTGTACTCAAAAAATAGTGAGAAAACGGAATCTGAAATAAAAAAGAAAGCCTTAGAGTTTTTCACCGAAAAGCAATACTCAAGCATTAAAAAGGAATTATTTCATTCAATATGTGACATTATGTGTTTCTACCATAGAAACTCATTAAATCATCTAAAAACTTATCATGAAATCATGAAAATTAATTTTTTGATTTCTAGAAATATAAAAAATGAAGCTGCGAGGTATGCAAACAAATTGAGGGAGCAACTTTATTCGAATCCAATTCAAACAATAATTCCATCCTTGTATGGGGTAGAAAGTTTTGTATACTTTGAAAACAAAGAAAAAAACAATTTTTTCAAAATTCTAAACGAACATCAGCAAGTTAACAATACTATAGATTGCATTAAGGAACTGCATGACTCTAGAGCCTATTTGTATGTAATACAAATGGAGGAAAACAATAAAAAAAATATAACAAAAAAAGAAATTTCAACAATTAATCATTTTAAAAATTACTACACAAAATTTTATACTGAGAATTATATTTTCAAATCCAAACAAGCTGAATTAAACCATTTGGTGAGCAAATACCTTAATCCTAATCTATCTTTAAATGAAAAATATCAAATAGCTATTCTGCAAAATAAATTAGTGAAAAACAATCCATCATTTTTTACAATAGATGCTTTGCTCTATAGTTATTACAATTTGATTAATGCATCATTTGAAATAAATAATTCCTCTGAAACTACAAAGCAAATTAACGAACTAAAAAAATGTAAAACACTAACAAAAGCTCAAGAGAAAATAAAGCTAGAACAAGTGATAGAAGTTGAGCTAAAGTTCGCAGCAATGAATGAAAACTATAGAAAAGTGGACATACTATGCAGTGAATTTGAGGCCTATTTTAAAACTGGACAATATAGGTTTTTAGAATTCTATATTGCCAACATTTTTCATTATTCAATTTTTTCAAATGTAATACAAGGAAATCCGAGCAAAAACAAGAAAATGATTCTTAAGTATTCGAATTTATTCTCTAAAAAAGATTTTCCCGAATTATTTGAAACATATAGAATTTTAGAAATTTTAACGCTGATTGAATTGAACGATTATGAAACAGTAGCTTATCAAATACGAAATGCTAAATTATCTTTTAAAGAAAACCCAAGTCTATTAAAGCTAATAACAATTTTAGATCAACTAAGAATTAATCTTGAAAACATCGAGAATATAAATAAGTCACAATTAATGAAGCAAATTGAAATACTTTATGAGGCAAATTTTAGGAAAGAAAAATCGCATTTAGTATTTCAAAATTTTAATTTAAAAGAGTGGTTTAAACAAAAACTAAAATAACCTAACAAACTAATATACAGAACACTAGAAAATATTTTCAATCCTCAGAAACCAATTAATCTTAAATAAATTTATTTTTAGGCTAGTACTGTTAATTATATATTTGAACGTTTTTTCAAATAATTGTTAGGTGAGGTTATTGTTTAGACGGAGATCCCCTTCCAATTTGGAAGGGGATTTTTTATTTAATCTTCTTTAATATCTTCTTGATATTGCTTTTGATTTCTTTTCCAATGATGGCTTTAGCGATGGATGGTTCTGAAATGGATGTTTTTACTATTTCCATTTCATCATTGTAATTAAACTTTAAATCCTTATTGGAATCAGGGCGAATTTTCATAAGAATGGTATTTGTTTTTGCATCAATAAACCAATCCACCAATTGTGTTCCATCAGGTGTAATAGGAATCATTGTTTTACCCGACAAATCAGTTAAATACACTTTCTCTGCATCATCTTCATTGATATAACCATCTAAATTCGAATCGTATTCATGTATACCCATCAATATAAACCAATACTTATCGCCTTTGTATTCTTCATCGTAATAAGGGAAATAAAACTGAGAAATGATAGCAGGTTGCTGAAGCAATAAATGTGTTTCCTCGGTTACTTTATTATAAAAAATAACATTGTTGCAATTACCAAACGACAATGCATAAAAGTTATATTTAAAGCTTCTGAACTCACTCGTAGTTGCACTGTATTCATCAGCATTTTTGCTTCTTAATCCTCCATTTTCAACATTCTCCAATGTTTTCATTCCTAAAGGAATCAATAAATAATCGGTACTATCCAAATCCATATAATCGCCATACACCAACACCTGTTGATTTTTAGCCTCTTCTGCTTTTGTGGAATCGGTAGTTACCAATTGAATACCATTTCTATTCTTATTTGTTTTTCCGTCAACAAAGACTAAGAATATCAACACCAACAGGGCTCCTACTACACCACCTACTATTATTCCTAAAATTAATTTATTACGCATATGTTTATTTTAAATAAAAATGAGGAATTCAAAATTGAATTCCTCATTAAAATTAGTTTAAATAACGAAGAGAAAACTGATTAAACCGTTAATTTTTTATAACGTACACGTTTTGGCTCCACATTTCCAAGGCGTTTCTTTTTATTTTCTTCGTATTCAGAATATCCACCTTCGAAATAATACACTTGGGAATCGCCTTCAAATGCAAGGATATGAGTACACACACGATCCAAGAACCAACGATCATGGGAAATAATTACTGCACAACCAGCAAAATTTTCTAAACCTTCCTCCAATGCACGTAATGTATTTACGTCCAAATCATTCGTAGGCTCATCCAGTAACAATACGTTACCTTCTTCTTTTAATGCCATTGCCAAGTGCAAACGATTACGTTCACCACCCGATAAAATACCGCATTTTTTTCCTTGATCAGAACCTGCAAAATTGAAACGTGAAATGTATGCACGTGAATTCATTTGGCGGCCACCCATAATAATGTTATCAGCACCTCCACTTAATATATCATAAATGGTTTTATTCGGATCAATGTCTTTATGCGATTGGTCTACATAGGCAATTTTAACAGTTGGCCCAACTTTAAATTCCCCTTTATCAGGTGTTTCTTGTCCCATAATCATTCGGAACAAGGTTGTTTTACCCGCACCATTCGGTCCGATGATACCAACAATTCCTGCAGGAGGCAATTTGAAACTTAAATTTTCGTACAATAATTTATCGCCAAATGCTTTAGAAATATCAATGGCTTCAATTACTTCATTTCCTAAACGAGGACCGTTAGGAATAAAGATTTCTAATTTTTCTTCAATCTCTTTTGCATCTTCACCTAACATTTTTTCATAGTTCTGTAAACGTGCTTTCGATTTTGCCTGACGGCCTTTAGCACCTTGACGAACCCAATCCAACTCTCGCATCAAGGTTTTCTGACGCTTGCTTTCTGTTTTTTCTTCTTGTGCTAAACGTTTTTGTTTTTGATCCAACCATTCCGAATAATTTCCTTTCCAAGGAATACCTTCTCCTCTATCCAACTCTAATATCCAACCAGCAACATTGTCTAAGAAATAACGATCATGGGTTACAGCAATAACAGTTCCTTTGTAATGTTGTAAATGTTGTTCTAACCAATCAACCGATTCTGCATCCAAGTGATTGGTAGGCTCATCTAACAATAAGATTTCTGGTTCTTGGATTAACAAACGGCATAATGCAACACGTCTGCGTTCACCACCCGATAAATGTTTAACAGGAGAATTACTTTCCGGACAACGCAATGCCTCCATTGCTTGCTCCAAACGATTATCCAAATTCCATAAATCCAATTGATCAATTTGTTCTTGTAAATAAGCTTGACGATTAATCAATTTATCCATTTTATCAGGATCATTCAAATACTCTTCTTCAGCAAACTTATTGTTCACCTCATCGTATTCTTTTAAAATGTTTACATGCTCTTGAGCACCTTCACGAACAATCTCCAAAACAGTTTTTGTATCATCTAAATGAGGTTCTTGTTCCAAATATCCTACACGGTAACCTGGTGAAAAGTGAATCTCCCCTTGGTAGTTTTTTTCGAGTCCAGCAATAATTTTCATTAAAGTAGATTTACCCGAACCGTTTAAACCTAAAATACCAATTTTTGCTCCGTAGTAAAATGATAAATAAATATCTTTTAGAATGGTTTTGCCTGTAGGTAACGTACGACTAACGTTTACCATCGAGAAAATAATTTGTCTGCCTTCTGACATGCTTTAGAAATTATAAATGAAAAATTATGAATTATAAATTTTGAGGTGCAAATATCGTAAAATTTGCCAATAGTTGAACACTATTTTTTTGCTAAGTACAAGGGGTGTTTTTCGTTGTATTTGCGGAGATAAATAAAAAGCGAGTCTGCCTTTTTACGCTTTTTTAATTTCATAAATTCCTTGTATAATCCATCATCCTTTTTGAGCAAAAATTCCATTGTTTTTGTATTAAAATCATACACTTTATTGGTTGAACTATCGTATACAAACTGACGGAGTTCTTGGTAAGTAGTGTTTATTCCGTAATTGTAACCCATAGGATCGCGGTAAGATGATGTAGGTGTGGTAACAGTTGCTGCAAAATGACACAAGGAGCCAATTGTATTTAGGCGATTAAATTCTTTATTAAAATTTAGATAAAGAGCTCTGTTTTGACAATAGCCCCATACGGTACTTACCTCCAATGTTTTTTCAACTCCAGCAGCATCTTTGTATTTAATCGTTTTTTGCTGCATTACTTCTTTCAAAAAATCAACTTGACTCAAAGGAACAGAAGTAATAATATCTGATTTTAAAACAGGTTCATTATTCAGAAAATGCTGCAAGGTTAAAAACACACCTTCCTTGAACTCATAGTCGCGCGAATAAGCTACCGAATCCTGAGCGGAAACATTTATTGACAAAACAATAAAAAAGAGTAACTTTATGTATCGATTAATCATGAAACAAAGTTCGAAATTTAATTCTATATCAATGAAACATTTTAGCCTAAGTTTTGTTCTTGTCCTTCTTTTTTCATTCACAGGACTTGCACAAAAAAGCAAAATCAATTTTGAATTGGCTCAACAGGCTAAATCGTCTAGCAATTCAATGCTTGATGTTTTTATCAAAGGTGACATTGCTACCATTAAGCAACTGGTTGAAAGCAATGGAGGACAATTTAAATATGCTTCGGGGAATATTGCTGTTACTAAAATCACTTCCAATTCAATAAATACTATTGCTTCCAACGCAAAAGTAATGCGCATGGAAGCGTATACACCTCATCTTAAAATAATGGCTGATACCGCCTTAATTCAAAACAATGTGGTTCCTGTTCATGCAGCTACTGCTCCTTTAGTTCAAAGCTACAAAGGAACAGGTGTTTTAATAGGAATTATTGATACAGGAATAGACTTTACTCACCCAGATTTAAAAAATAGTTTGGGAGCTACTCGCATTAAATACTTATGGGATCAGCGTTATACCGCACAAGCAAACTCTCCTCAACCTTATAATTATGGTCAAGAATGGGATAGCACACAAATAGATAATGGAGGCGCTACTGCAAATGATGCTACATATTACTACGGACATGGTACACATATTACAGGAATAGCGGCAGGTAACGGACTAGCAATGAATAAATACGAAGGGGTTGCGCCAGAAGCTGATATTATTTTTGTTGCATTGGACTTTAATAGCACTAACCCTACCTTGGTAACTGATGCGGTGAATTACATTTATGCAAAAGCACAAGCAATGGGCAAACCCTGTGTAATCAATAGTAGTTTTGGAGATTATTATGGCTCTCACGATGGGAATGATTTACAAGCTCAAACCATAAAAAATTTAATTAACCAACAACCAGGAAGAGCATTGGTAGCTGCTGCTGGCAACGGAGGGAATGTTCCTTTTCATTTGGGCTATACAGTAACAAGCGATACTAATTTTACATTTTTTAAGTATTCAAATACAAGTGTTTACATTCAGCTATGGGCAGATACTACAAATTTCAAGAATGTAGATTTTTCGATTGGTGCCGACCAAATGACTCCTAGCCATTCCTTTAGAGGACGTATTCCTTTTTCAGACATTACTAGTCATTTAGGAATTTTAAAAGAAGACACATTATATAATGGAGGAAACCGAATAGGAATAATCCAAAGTTATGGCGATGTTATAGGAGCTACCTACTCTATGGAGTTTAACATCATTCCCGATTCAACATCCTACTATTGGCGATTAATAACAACTGGAGCTGGCAAGTTTGATACTTGGAATTTTGATGTAATCAGAAACAACCTACCATTACAAGCCAGCATGCCTGATAGCAGTTATTATAAATTACCAGACTTTAATCAAACCATTGTAAGTAGTTTTCAATGTTTGGATGAAGTAATTACGGTAGGGAATTATGTAAACCGAAATGGCTATACCAATTATAATGGAACCTATACGTATGACCCAAGCAGAATTGTAAGTGAAATTTCTCCATCCTCTAGTCGTGGACCAACACGTGATGGGCGCACAAAACCAGATATAGCAGCTACGGGCGATTGGGTAATTTCGTGTTTAGCACAACCACTGCGTAATGACTATATTACACTTGCCCCTACACAAATTGTTGCTGGTGCGTTTCACAAAAGAGGCGATGGCACCTCAGCAGCTAGTCCGGTTGTTGCTGGAACAGCAGCACTTTATCTTCAAAAAAATCCAACAGCAACAGGCATTCAAGTAAAACAAGCCATTTTAGCTTGTCCGAAAACAGATAGCTTAACGGGAACGAACTTACCTGATAACACTTGGGGCTATGGCAAAGTAGATGCCTTTACTACATTAACAGGTTGTTTGGTTACTGAAGTAACCGATATGCCTCCAGCAAAACCTGAGTTATTAATCTACCCGAATCCTTCTGCAAATGAAGTAAACTTTGATCTCAACTTCCTTCAAATTACACCAATGGATTTAGTTGAAATTCGAATTTACAATGCAGTAGGGAAATTGGTGAAAAGAATAAACGCTACAAAAAGCATTGTGAGCATAAACAATGAGTTGGCTCCAGGTGTTTATTTGTGTGAATTAATCATCAATGAAAAAAAACAAGCAAGCGAAAAATTGGTAATTTTGCAGCATAATTAATAGCGCAAATCCATAGTATTGATGAAAAAGACAGTTCAGATTTTAGGAATAGTATCACTTATACTCGGAGTATCGGCAACGGCTGTGAGTTTTTTACCTTATGGACTTGTTATTGGTTTAATGATTGGCTTTGTAGGAATGATACTCTCTACAATTTATATCTTTTTGGATATGAAACATGAGGTAAATACAAAAAAGATAACACCTGGTTTAATTGGCATGTTTCTAAGTTCCGTTCCAGTATTAATTATATTGGGAATTACCATTTACAATAAAATGAAAATGTAAAATGGAAAGTACCTCAATCAAAAAAGTAAACAATTACTTATCCTTAATTAAGTTTAGTCATACCGTATTTGCATTGCCCTTTGCTATTATTGGATATTTTTTAGCCATCACCTATACCGATGCAATATTTGATATAAAATTATTTGCACTTGTAATCCTTTGTATGGTTTTCGCGAGAAGCGCTGCCATGGCATTTAACAGATACATCGATAGAAAGATTGATGAGCAAAATGCACGAACTGCCGCGCGCGAAATTCCTGCTGGTGTTGTAAAACCAAGTGCGGCATTAGCATTTGTAATCATCAATTGTGTTTTGTTTGTAGCTACAACTTATTTTATAAATACATTGTGTTTTTACTTATCGCCAATAGCACTATTGGTTGTTTTGGGTTATAGTTTAACCAAACGTTTTACTGCATTGTGTCACCTAGTGCTTGGTATTGGATTAGCATTGGCGCCAATTGGTGCTTATTTAGCTGTTACTGGAGCTTTTAGTTGGTTGCCTTTATTCTTTTCGTTTGCGGTTCTATTTTGGGTGAGTGGTTTTGATATCATTTATGCTCTTCAAGATGAAGAATTTGATAAATCTAAAAACCTAAAATCCATCCCTGTTTGGTTGGGAACTAAAGGTGCGCTTACACTCTCTACTGTATTACATATTTTTAGTGCATTGTTTGTAATCTATGCTGGTATCTATGCTCATTTCAATATATGGTATTGGATAGGCGTTGCTGTATTTACAGGTTTATTAACCTATCAACACACGTTGGTTAAGCCAAACGATTTAAGCAAAGTAAACATTGCCTTTTTTACTACCAATGGAATTGCAAGTATCCTATTTGCAGTTTTTGTATTAATCGACTTGTTTTTAAAGTAGGATTAAATGCTAAAGAAACTATCCTTCAAAAAAGTCCTTGTATGGATTTCAATCTTGTTTTTCATTTTCATCTCTTTACTTGTTATTAGTAACTACTGGATTATCAATAGTACAAAAAGTCAACTGTATTCCGATGTAAATCTAATTCCAGCAAATGATGTTGCATTATTACTGGGTGCAAGTAAAAAAACAAGTCGTGGAAATGACAATCTTTATTTCAAATACAGAATCGAAGCAGCCTCTAAACTTTACAAAGCAGGGAAAATAAAACACATCATTGTAAGTGGTGATAATCATATCAAAGAATATGACGAAGCTACGGATATGTGCGATGCCTTAATCATTGAAGGAGTTCCCGATAGTTGTATTACACTCGACTATGCAGGATTTAGAACATTTGATTCGATGGTTCGTTGCTTAAAAGTATTTCAACAGAAAAATGTAACAGTTATTTCACAAGAATTTCACAATCAACGAGCTGTATTTATAGGCAACTACTATGAAATGAATGTGGTAGCTTTTAATGCAAAAGATGTTCCATCGCAATACTCTTTAAAAACAAAAGTGAGGGAATACTTTGCAAAGTTTAAAGCGGTAATCGATTTGTACCTATTGCACAAAGAGCCAAAGTTTCTTGGCGAAGTAATCACTATAAAATTATAAGATTAAAATCCAATATTGAAACCTATCCTAAAAATAGGATTGGTATAAGGCGTATATCTATCTTCTGTAAAATTATAAAGCAACATTGCTGTCACACCAGAGTTACCACTAAAACGTTGAAAATAACCTGCTCCTACTAATACACTATTCACATCTACCCTTCTTCTCAAAAAATCGAATGCTTCTAAATTCAAGTATTCATACTCGGCATGACCGAATAAATAGTCCGTAAAAAAATACCTTCCAAAAACGCGTCCACCATACACGTTTGTACTGAAGTCGTAATAGCGGTCTTTGTATCTATAATATTGATACGTTGCACCAATACCAGCCGAAAATTTATCGGTAACACGATAGCCTAACAAGGGAGAAACGTCAATAAACGTAACAGTACCAAACTGTAAGCCCAAATTGCCACCTGTAAACAAGCGATCTGTAAACTTTTGCTTGGGCGGATGCTTACGAATCATCGTACTATCCTGAGCATTTATGGAAAGTACAAAAGATAGAATAAAAAGAATAGTATATGTTATTTTACGAATCATTGAATTGTAAAATTAACGAAAATTTATGTTTCTTTGACTAATTAAATAAATAGTAAACTATGAATATTGTTATAACGGGAGCCAGCAGAGGTATTGGATTCGAACTTGCAAAAAAATTTTGCTTGGATACAAACAACACCATTGTTATTACAGCAAGAAGCATCGAAAAGCTAAATGAATTAAAGCTTGAATGTGTAAAGTTAAATCCAGACTGTAAAATTCTACCCATTGCGTGTGATTTATCCAACTCAAATGCTGTATCTGCTTTTACATTGGAGTTAAACAAACACCTTTCAACAATTGATATCCTTATCAATAATGCAGGTGCTATTGTAAACAAGCCCTTTTTAGAATTAAGCCAAACAGATATTGAGCATGTATATAAGGTAAATGTGTTTTCGGTAATAACACTTATTCAGAATCTATTGCCCTACATGGAACAAACCACAAAATCACACATTGTAAATATTAGCAGTATTGGTGGATTCCAAGGTAGTGCAAAATTTGCGGGACTATCTGCTTATAGCTCAAGTAAGGCGGCTCTTACCTGTTTGACAGAATGTTTAGCGGAAGAATTTAAGGATTTAAACACGGCTTTTAATTGTTTAGCGCTGGGAGCAACGCAAACTGAAATGCTTGAAGAGGCTTTCCCAGGATACAAAGCACCCATTTCCGCGGCTAAAATGGCTGAATTCATTGCAGATTTTTCAAAAAATGCTCAGAAATACATGAATGGCAAGATAATTCCGGTATCTTTAAGTACACCTTAGCCGATTATTTTTAATCATTCGTAACAAAAAACACATATATTCGTAGAACGTTTCGGATTCTAAACTAAATAAACTACTATAAAATACATCAAATCAATCCTTTATGAAAAAACTTCTTACGCTTTTTTCGATTATCCTCATTAGTAAATTTACCTTTTCCCAAGACATTAGTGTTACAGCAATTACCCAACCGGTATCTGGCTGTGCGCTTACGTCAACCGAAAATGTAACTATCAGGATGTTTAATTTTGGTCCTACTTTAGTTGCTGGTAGCACATTTAATGTGAGTTATACCATTAACGCAGGTGCTCCTGTAACAGAGTTAGTAACATTGGGCTCAAATGTATTGACCAATTCAACATTTAACTACACATTTGTGACGCAAGCCAATTTAAGTGTACCAGGCACCTATACCATTGATGCAACCTGTGCATTGGCTGGTGATATTAATCCTACAAATGATGCATTTACTGGGTATAGTGTTACGAATACAGCAGCATCCGTTGGAGGAACCGTAAGTGGTGGAACCAATGTTTGTATCGGCATCAATAGTGGAAACTTAACATTGTCTGGCCATACAGGAAATGTTGTTAATTGGGAATACTCAACAGATGGTGGTGGAACATGGATTAGTATCTCCAACACAACCACAACTCAAAGTTATACCAATTTAACTGTTGCAACTAGATATAGAGCGAAAGTACAAAATGGATCTTGTTCTACTGCAAATTCATCGGAAGCAATTATGACAATTGACCCTTTATCGGTTGGTGGAAGTGTAACAGGAACAGCAACAGTTTGTAGTGGAACAAACGGTGCTACCTTAACATCAACAGGAAAAACGGGAACCATTCAAAAATGGCAATATTCAATTGATGGTGGTGCTACATGGATTGACACTGCACATTCAGCAAACTCTATCACTTATTCTAATTTAACAGCAACACGTAGATACAGAGTGCAAGTTCAAAGTGGTGCTTGTTCTGCTGCCTTCTCATCTGCAGCAATTATAACGGTAAACCCTGTATCAGTAGGCGGAACGGTTACTGGCGGTGCAACCGTTTGTAGCGGAACCAATAGCGGAACCCTTACATTAGCTGGTCACACAGGTGCAATTACACGTTGGGAATTTTCAATTAATGCTGGTGCGACATGGACGAACATTGTAAATGCAACTACAACACAAACCTATACCAATTTAACCCAAACGCGTTATTTCAGAGCATTAGTAACAAGTAGTGGTTGTTCTGGGACTTATTCAACAATCGACTCAATTGTAGTAACATCAGCAACCGTTGCTGGTAGCGTTTCAGCAAATGCTACTGTTTGCGCGAGTGGAAACGCTGGAACATTAACGTTATCTGGTCATACAGGTACAATTAACAACTGGGCATTTTCAACCAATGGTGGTGCAACTTATAATAATATTGCAAATACTACCACCACGTTAAACTATTTAAATTTAACTACTACTACCCTGTACCGTGCAAACGTTCAAAATGGTGGTTGTGCTGCTGCTAACTCTGCAATAGCAACAATCACGGTAAACCCAATTTCTATTGGTGGAATAACAGCATCTAATGATACAGTTTGTAGTGGTGCCAATAGCGGAACCATTACATTATCTGGAAATACAGGTAACGTTACGAACTGGTTATCTTCAACCAACGGTGTTACTTGGAATAACATTGCCAATACTAGCACCTCACAAAACTACACTAATATTGCTGCAACCACTTATTACCAAGCAGTAGTAAAAAGTGGTGTATGTGCTTCAGATTCTTCATCAATTGATACCATCACTGTGGATGTACCATCTGTTGGTGGAACAGTTACTGCGAGTGCCAATATTTGTTTTGGAACAAATGCTGGAACATTAACTCTTGCTGGACACACCGGTAACGTGGTAAGATGGGAAAGTTCAATTGATGGTGGAATTAACTTCAGCCCAATTGCAAATACAACAACTACTTACAGCTACGCTAACTTAACATTAACAACTATTTTTAGAGCAGTTGTTCAAAATGGAACATGTTCTACTGCCAACTCTTCTACTGCAACCTTAACAGTTGATCCTGTTTCTGTTGGTGGAACCTTAAATGGTAGTACTACTGCCTGCGGTGGTTCAAACAGCGGAACACTTACCTTAATTAACTATGTTGGAACTATACAAGGTTGGATTTCATCAACCGATGCTGGTGTTACTTGGACACCAATTGCCAATACAACAGCAACATTTAACTACACAAATGTAGCAAGTACCACTCAATTTGCAGTAATTGTTGCAAGTGGTGTTTGTTCGAACGATACCTCTTCAATTGCCATTATTGCTGTTGATCCTCCTTCTGTTGGTGGAACATTATCGGTTGATGCAACCGTTTGTGCTTCTTCAAACTTTGGAACACTTACATTGGCTGGTCAAACAGGAACTGTAGTAAACTGGGAATCATCTACAGATGGTGGTGTAACTTGGTTAACAATCGCTAATTCATCAAGCAGCCAAGTATACTCTAACTTAACTACAACTACTTCTTATAAAGTAGATGTAAAAAGTGGTGTTTGTAATGTGGCAACTTCAAATGCTGTTACCATTACTGTTGATCCAATAGCTGTTGGTGGAACCATCAACGGTGGTACAACCATTTGTGGTACAACCAACAATGGAACATTAACATTAGCGGGGTCGGTTGGAACAGTTGTAAACTGGGAGTCATCAACTGATGCTGGTGCTACTTGGACAACCATTGCCAACACAACTACCACTGAAAACTATACAAACTTAACAGATACAACTTGGTACAGAGCTATCGTAACTAGCGGTCTTTGCGGAAACGATACTTCATCAACTGCGGTTGTGTATATCGACCCAACAACTGTTGCTGGAACATTATCAGTGAGTGATACTGTTTGTTCTGGAGTAAATGGTGGAACCATTCACTTAACAGGTTATACTGGTGCTATTCAAGGATGGGAAATGTCGTTAGATGGTGGATTCAACTGGATTCCATTAACGAACACAGCCGACTCATTAGTATACAACAACCTAACAATGAGCACAAGCTACCGTGTAAATGTAAAAAGCGGAATCTGTTCTGCTTTAACCTCTAACACCGTTACAATTACCGTTGATCCAGTTCCAGTAGGTGGAACATTAAATTCAACTACTCTTGTTTGTGATACCATCAACAACGGAACATTAACCTTAACTGGTAGTGCAGGAAGCATTGTAAACTGGGAAACATCAACAGATGCTGGTGCAACTTGGAATACATTAGCTAACACAACTACTTCTTATACCTACAACAACTTAACCGACACTACTTGGTTTAGAGTAATTGTTGGTGGTGGTTCTTGTGGAAACGATACTTCTAGCATTGCAATCATCTACATCAACCCAGCAACAAATGCAGGTGTATTATCATCAAACGATACCGTTTGTGCTAGCGCAAATGCAGGAACACTTCACTTAACGGGTTATGTTGGAACTGTACAAGGATGGGAAATGTCAATTGATGGTGGATTTAACTTCTTACCATTAACCAATACTTCCGATTCATTGGTATATAACAACTTAACAATTACAACCATTTACAGAGCAATTGTAAAAAGCGGAATTTGTAATGCTGCTTATTCGAATGCCGATACTATTACTGTTGACGCAGTTTCAAATGCTGGTACCATTAGTGGTGCAATGCCAGGTTGTGAAGGCACAAATGCTGGAACATTAACAATAGCAGGTTATGCAGGTACAATTCAAAATTGGGAAAATTCAACCGATGGAATTACTTGGACTGGATTAACCAACACTACTTCTACTCAAACTTATACCAACTTAGTGGATACAACTGGTTACAGAGTAATTGTTCAAAACGGTGTTTGTCCTGCTGATACTTCAGCAACTTCATCAGTAATTGTTTATCCTAAACCAGTAGCAAATTTCACAGCTGATACGGTTTGTTTAAACAACACAACTACATTTACAAATACATCAACAATTACTGGTGGATTCATTCAGTTTAACCAATGGGCGTTTGGCGACAATAACACATCAATGTCGACAAACCCAACAAACCTTTACACAACAGCAGGAACATTCACTGCTACTTTAATTACAACAAGTAATTTTAGTTGTATGGATACTGCAACAGTAAGTGTTATCGTAAATGCTTTACCACCAAACACCGTTTCGGCAAGTGGACCACTTGAATTCTGTGCTGGTGATACATTGGTTCTTGCAGCAGCTGTTGGTGGTTATACCTATTTATGGAACACTGCTGATACAACAAATAGTATTTTTGTTTTAACATCTGGAAATTACGATGTAACCATTACTGATACATTAACAGGTTGTTCAAATGCAAGCGATATTATTGCAGTAACGGTATTCCCTACTCCAGTTGTATTTGCTGGAAACGACACAACACTTAGCTTGGGTGCTTCTATCAGCATCAATGCATTAGGTGCTGGTGTAGTAAGCTGGAGCTGGTTCCCGAACACGGGTTTAAATAGTGCTTCTATTCCAAATCCACTTGCGAGTCCATTAGAAACTACAACTTACCAATTAATTGGTACAGATGTAAACGGTTGTACAGATACTGACTCTTTAACATTAACGGTTATAGCTGATTATAATGTTACTGTAGCCAACTTAATGACACCAAATGGTGATGGTTACAACGACAGATGGATTGTTCAAAATTTAGAAAACTACCCAAATACACAAGTAATGGTAGTAAACAGAGAAGGTCAAGTGATTTTTGAGTCGAGCAATTATGACAATAATTGGGACGGAACAAACAAATTTGGCAAAGCATTAAATGATGGAACATACTATTATGTAATCAAATTTGATGGTAGCGATAAAATTTACAAAGGTTCAATTACAATTATTAGAGACACCGATAGAGGAAACAAATAATAATTAGCCGACACAAAAAGAACCTTAAAAAACTTTAAAACTAAATTCTATGAAGAATTCAATTATAACTACAGTACTCGTGTTAACAGGACTTACAGCAATGGCACAACAAGTTCCATTCAGCAGTCAGTATTACACCAACTTCTTTGTTACCAATCCAGCATTTACTGGAACAAAAGAAAATACCAATGCATTCATCACTCACCGTTCGCAATGGACCGGTGTAACGGGTGGACCACAAACTACCTATTTAACAATTGATGGTCCAATCCAAGCAAAAAATATTGGATTGGGTTTAAAAGTCTATTCGGATGTTACGGATATAACCAGCAGAATGGGTGCATTTGCAAACTATTCGTACAAACTAAAAATCAATGACGATAATAATTTGTTCTTCGGTTTAGGATTAGGTGTTTTAAACAACCGTATCGATTTTTCGAAAGCTGTTGTAAGAGATGGTGATGATCCGTTGATGTATTCAACAGCGCAAGCAAAAACAGTATTCAGTGCTGATTTTGGTTTAGGCTATACCTGGAAAAAATTAGAAGTAGGTTTTGCAATGCCTCAATTTATAGGTAACAAAGTAAAATATACCGATAACCAAGGAACAACTAGCTACAACCTAGCTCGTCATTACCAAGGATCTGTTAAATATGTATTTGATGTAGTGAAAGACAAAGGAATGACAGCTTATCCATTAATCATGGTTCGTGGTTCAGAAGGTTCTACAGTACAATACGACATCAATGCCGTATTTGATTGGCAAAAATTAGGTTGGATTGGTGTTACCTACCATAGCAACTATGCTGTTGCAGCAAGTATCGGATTACGTTACAAAAGCATCAGCGCAGGCTTTGCTTACGACTTTAACATCGGAAAAGTAAAAAACTACATGGGTACTTCTTCTGAATTATTATTGAGTTATACATTTGGTTCTAAAAAAGCAGAAGAACCAGAAGTAAAAGCGGATGATGGAAAAGATGCAGTAGTAGATGCTGCAATTGCAAAATTAAAAGCGGATTCAGATAGCAGCAAAGCAGAGATGGAACGCTTAAAAGCAGAATTGCTAAAACTAAAATCAGGTGCATCTTCATCCGGTTCATCTGAAAAAACAGAAAGCTTAACAGAGCAATTGATGCGTGTTGCATCCAGCAATGATTTCGTTGATGACAATGGAATGAGCTTAGGTGCTGGTTTCTATGTAGTAATTGGAACATTTAGTAACAAAGGAAACGCAACTAAATTTAAAGATGCGAACTTAATTAAAGGTTACAATGGAACGCAGGTGATTCAAAACCATAAATCGAAAGTATATTATGTATTTGTGAAACAATTCCAAAAACAAGAAGAAGCGGAAGCTGAACAACAAAAATACAAAGCAGAATATCCAGACGTTTGGATCCAAAAATTAGAATAATAAAAAAGCCCCTTCTTAAAACGAAGGGGCTTTTTTTATTTACTTTAGCAACATGATTCAAGCCTCAACCTTATTAATGGTGAAACCCGCTTCTTTTGTTTACAACGAACAAACTGCAGGCAGCAACTCCTTTCAGAATAAAGTAGTAGATGAAACCAATAGCTCCATACAAGAAAAAGCAGCAGCAGAGTTCGATAACTTTGTACTAAAATTAAAAGAGGCAGGAATTGATATTCGTGTATTCAACGACTCCCCTAGCCCAATTACACCCGATGCTATTTTCCCTAACAACTGGATTTCTTTTCATGATAACAATTCCATTGTCCTATACCCCATGTTGGCTCCTAACAGACGACTGGAACGAAGAATGGATATTGTTGATGCCTTTAAAAATGCGGCTACAACACTTATTGATTTAAGCACATACGAAAACGATAACATCTTTTTAGAAGGTACCGGAAGCATTGTGTTCGACTATACCTACAAAATAGCTTACGCCAACACTTCTCCACGCACCGATAAAAACTTGTTGGAAGAACTTTGCAAGCAACTCAATTACAAAGCAATTAGTTTTAAAGCAGTAGATGATGCAGGAGCCGATATTTACCATACCAATGTATTGATGTGTATTGGAAATACCTTTGCCGTTATTTGTAAAGAATGTATTCCCGACCAGGAACAATCAAAAAATATTTGCAAACAACTGGAAACAACAGGCCATGAACTCGTTTATATTTCTAGAGCACAAATGAATTCCTTTGCTGGAAATATGTACCAAGCATTTAATAAAGAAGGGAAATCGTTTATTATAATGAGCGAACAAGCATTTAAGTCCTTAAATGCAGAACAAATTAAAGCACTTCAACAACATGGCACCTTGCTCCATGCGCCCCTTTATACCATCGAAAAATATGGTGGAGGAAGTGCCCGCTGCATGATGGCAGATGTGCGAAATAATTATTAATTTTAGAAAACAAAAACATACCACTATGGCTTCATTCGATATCGTAAATAAAGTAGATGCACAATTACTCGACAATGCAATTAATGTTGCTCGAAAAGAGATTTTGAACCGCTTTGATTTTAATGGTTCCAAAAGTGAAATCAATTATGATAAAAAAACGCTTGTCATTCAAATAACTACCGAAAACGACATGCGCATGGAAGCAATTACTGATGCCATTCGTTCCCGAATGATTAAACAAAATTTAAACCCGCTTTGCCTTGATTTTGGTAAGGAAAGCGCAGCATCGGGCATGATGATTCGAAAGGACATCAAAGTAAAAGAAGGAATTGATAAAGAGGTGGCTAAAAAAATTGTGAAGGACATTAAAGATTCCAAACTAAAAGTAAGTGCACAAATTATGGACGACCAAGTGCGTGTTACTGGAAAAAAGATTGATGATTTACAAGATGTTATTGGATTGATGCGAAGAGGCAGCTACGATATTCCTTTGCAGTTTGTGAATATGAAGTCATGACCATTACCAAATAATTATAATAAATAGAACACTTAAGATTAATAAGTAAAATTTAGATAATTATAGACAAGATATAATGAATACTAAATTTATAATAGTTTTATTTCTTATAATCCTTTTTGGTGGAGAATCAAAAGGACAAGTAAATCTTGTGAAAAATTCTAGTTTTGAACAATATAGCATATGTCCAATTGCATCAATGGAACTTGATAAAGCTGTACCTTGGTTCCAACCAAATATAGCTTTTGGTGGAGTCCTAATAGGCAGTACAGATTATTTTAATAGTTGTTCAACTCTAGTTGGTGTCCCTTCAAATTCATTTGGCTTTCAATACGCAAAAACGGGGAATTCCTATGCTGGATTTGCTGCTTTCGTTAATATAGCAGGGATTAATAAAAGGGAATATTTGGAAGTCGAATTAATTGATAGCCTAATTTCTGGTAAAAATTATGAGGTATCTTTTTGGCTTTCACTTTCTGAAATCTCTGACTGTGCAACAAGTACAATTGGCGCCTATTTTTCAACAGATACATTATTATATAATGACATTAATCAGTATAATATTGCAGTTTTACCACAAATTGAAAGTGATAGTCTGAATATTTTGGAAGATACATTAAATTGGATAGAAATTAAAAAAACGTATTTAGCTCACGGGGCAGAACGATTTATAACTATTGGAAATTTTAGAGATAATTTAAATACCCCCTTCATTCAAATAAAAGATACAACAACCCTAACAGCATATTATTATATAGATGACATTTCAGTTGTTTGCACCGACTGCGTAGAATTAACAACTGAAATAGCTGTACCAAATGCATTTAGTCCAAATGGCGATGGGCATAATGATTTATTACGAGTTTTAGGTAGCACGGCTAAAATTGAATTTAAAATTTTTAATCGTTGGGGAGAATTGGTTTATTCATTTAATGGAACTGAGATGAATGCTGGACAAGGTTGGGATGGAACCTATAACGGTTCTTCTTTAAACAATGGAGTGTTTGCTTACTATGCAACAGCTATTATGCCTGATGGCAAAGAGGTATCCATTAATGGAAATGTAAGTTTAATAAAATAATTTATTATTACACTTAAAACACCTTCGGCACAAACACAATTGCACCTACAACAACAGCAACCATGGCTGCAATTAATACTGCTGCAGCTGAAATGTCTTTCACCAGTTTTATTTTAGGGTCTAGCTCTGGAGAAACTTTATCACATAAAAATTCAATGGCTGTATTGAATAGTTCGCTTATAAATACCAAAGCAATTGCAAAACTAAGTGCTATCCATTCCATTGAAGAAACTTTAAATATGAAACCATCAACAATTACTACAAATGTTGCTAATACATGAATCCAAGCATTGTGCTGGGTTTTAAAAAAGCTTTTTAATCCTTCAAAAGCATATCCAAAACTTTTCAAACGGTCTTTTATGCTAAAAGGCTTGGAATTAGTTGTCTTCATTTTTATGATGCTGAATTAAACTGGTAAGCGTGCTGTAAAAACAATCAAAAATACAGAAAAGAAAACAGTAACTCCAACATGGGTGTATTATAGTTCCAAAGATTTAATCATTTGCGGTATCGGTTATAGATTAAAAAGATGGCAAGCAAAATAGTTCCTTGTCCAATTCCAAACAACCACCAATTAAATTCGATGGGCACATACTGCTTCACTTCTTCAAATAAATCGGTTTTGCTGGTTAAGGTCCAAACTACATCTGTACTGGCGTCTTTTTGTAAATACATGATGTAATCCCACATAAAGGAGATAATGGCGGTAATACTTCCAAAAATGAGTAAAATCCATTCAATAAAATTGATGTAAACCAACATTCCCTTTTTTTGAAAATTCAACACCACCATCATTAACAAAATCATAGAAACCGAAATTAAACATGGAGCCAAAACGGGTCCAACCCAAGGAACAGGAATGAGAAATAAAATATCCCAGGTAAAAAGTGATGCTGGCCAGTCCAACAACACTTTTAAAAACACATAATAGAAAATATCCCATATGGCAAAGCTATAAAGGAAAAACACAAAACGTTGAATCTTGTTTTTGCCAGCCAGCACTCCTACTCCAATTAGCATGATGATGGTTGCAAATTCGCGCCAAAATTCGGTTACAGCAATGTCGTAACTAATGGGAACCAATGGGAAATCAAATCCATCGGGATAATACAACTTGCGCAAATATACCACCACTGCGGTTTCCATAAAACCCATGGCAATGCTAAACAGCGTAAGCCAAAAAAGTGTTTTTGTTAATGTTTTCATTCAACAATTATTTTACAATCAATTCGGTATTCGGGAAATATTTTTTCAAGAGCTCCACTTGCTGATAAGAAATATTTTGAACCGTTAGTTTTTTCAATTTGCGCAATTTGAATATCGGAGCAATGGATTTGATGGCAGCATTGTAACCCGAGATATCTAGTTCTTCCAAGGTAACAAAGTCGCCAATTTTTACTATTTGTGTTAAATGGTTGTCCGAAAGATTCAATACTTTCAGCTTAGGCAACAAGGGCAAAGTATTTACTGATTTATAAGGATACGAGCTCCAATTCAAGTTTTCCAATTCTTGAAACTGTTTTAGGTCGGCCAAATTGCTAACACTGTTGGCTGCTAAATCCAAGGACTTCAAATTTGTTAGTAGATTTAAGTCTTTTAATGATACAGGTGCTCTGAAATTTGCCAAACCAAAGCGCTGAATATTTTTTGAGACTTCAATTAAATCCGTGTATGTACGATCTTTTTCCAAGCACTTCGATTGCCATTCCATACGATTGTAATCGTATATAAAATCATAATATTTACGGTCCAAATCGCTTCTAAAATTTTCGTAATTCGAATTCCTTAAAAAATTATAATAATCTCTTGCCTTGTAATCTTCTTTGTTTTTGATGGAATCGGGAAGACTCATCAACTGAGGTAAATTTTTATAGCTCAAATCCAACAGCAAGTACTTTTCCAAATCCTTTTTCCCTTCTGTATGCTTTTTGATATTAAAATCGGTAATCAATACATCCCAATTAGGAAGGGTAGCAATAACAAGGATGGCATAATAAAACACACCGTTTATCTTAAACAAATACCAATTGGTTTTTACCTTGTATACTTTGATTAAAGTGGTAAGCAAGCCAATGAAAGTGAGTAACAAATACACATAAACACCAATCTTTTTGTAGGAAAGTCCCGATTCATCGATGTACAAATTGTTTCGATAACCGGTTGAAAAAAGCATAAACAGATTTTGGAAAATCCAGAGGTAAGCCATCCACTTAATCCATTTATTTTTTTCATAAAAATTAATGCCACCTCTGAAGTAGAATAGAATGATGAAGATGGCAATAACAATGGAAGTAATTAAAACACCAATGCCGTTGTGAACAAATTGTTTGTGGCTCATGCCCTTTGGCAAAGTGCCATCCATCCACAAATAATTAAAATCCAATACGTTTACGATTAAAAGCAAAAAATTCAGCATTGCAAACAAAATCATACCAGATAAAAACTCATTGTCGATGCGCATCAAGGAATTCCAAAATGAATCTTTTACAATCATGCTTTCCGTTAAGTCAGCAGGTGCATTGGCATCCATATCCATAATCGATTTCAACTTTTGATTGTAGAAAAAACCGTACATCAATACCAAGCCGTTTAGTGTAAAGAATATCCAAGCAAATGAGATAAAATCGAGGTTGATGTTTTTGGTAAACTCTTTAAATAAAGGATTGGATGTTTGGTAGAAAAAGAAAAACAAAAGACCTACCAAAAATGGAAGTAAAATCAAAAAGAACTTTACATAAAAAGGGCGTTTGTAAACACCTTCAACGGTTACACTTTTACGATTAAACCAATCGATAAACATAAATACAACAGATGATGCAAGGGAACAAAAAGAAACCAAAATGGAGGTAAAAAAGGATGTTCGCGCATCAAAACTAATGGCAGAAAGAATAAATAAGGAAAATAAATTCGCCCAAATGGCAAGGGCACTTCCATATTTAAAAATCATGAAGGATGAAAGAATTGTACCTAAGGCAACAGCTATCCAGGTTGTACTTTTAAGCACTGATTGGTCACGAATAACCAACAATGCAATTAATGCGCAATTGAACAACAAGAAGTTGATTCCTGCCGATTGTTGATAAAACAAAATGCTATACAATAGCATTGAAACGATAAGAATCCAGTCATTTTTTTTCATAGGATAAATTTTTTGAATTAAGAACAGTTGTAAACGAATAAATACCTGCATTATTATTGAATAAAAGAGTCATTTTTGAACACTAGTAAATGGGCCTAAATGCTTGTTGTAAATCAGTTGTTTTCAACAGAACAAGATCGTTGTAATTCAAGTCATCAAAGGATTTTCCGCTCTTTCCTTTTTTATATTCTTCAAAAAAGGAGCTCCAATGTTCGGGCATCAACACAAAGCAGATAATAACCGTTGAGATAACGGGTACCGAATAATGCCTATTACCCAGAAAATAAAATTGCATGCGTGCCTCCCCTACTTCATCCATTTCGTAACCTAGGATAATATGTTTGCAATCGTGGCGTTCGTAATTTCTCAGTAATTTAAAATTCATTTTTTTAAGGTATTCCACCAAATCCTTTCCCAAGGTTCCTTCTGGAAATGCCTCCAAGTCGGACATAGAATAACGAAAAGGCTCATTTTCTCTGAATTTTACAATTAAAGGCAAAGCAATTTTATGGGTTAAAAACTCCAATAGTTTTGAGCGGATTTTTTTGATTGTTTTCATGACGATTGAATTAGTAGTTAGAATGAGAGAAGATAAATCCAACAGAATGTGTAAATGCTTTCAGTATGCTATCGATATCTTGTCCTACTCCAACAGCAAGCAAGGCTTCTACAATTAAAAGGAGGATCAGTAATAGTCCATAAACCAGTAATCGCTTCGACAAGGGTTGTTTTAGAATTTGGTAAGGCAATGGTATAAAACCAAGTTCGGCTCTGTATGGCAACAATTCAGGTAAATCCAATTTAACTTTATTCAAGAAATAAAATTCACGAAGTAGGATAAAAAATGCAACAAGAGGTGATAGTAATTCGAATCCAAGAAATGGAAAAATAATTCCCATTGGAATGAAGGTAAGAAAATGAATGGTGGTTATAAAACAAAGGACAATGCCTTGTAGCAAGCCAACCGAAAGTGCAATTCGAAAAGTTGCATTGTTTGTTTTTTGAACAAAGCGTGCTATCCAAAATGAACTAGCAGAAACCAATACAAGTAAAATAATACTCAATACATGCTGCTTAGCAAAAGGTATTTCGGGTTGAAATTCATCGAAGCGATAAAATCCAATGGCTGGACCAATAATGGTAAACAACACTTCTGAAAAAACAAGGAGGCCAGCTGAAAAGCGCGAATGAACATCCTTTTCCCCTCTTGATAGGGTCATAATAATAGTAATGATGGCAAATAGCACAAAGGCGATGTAGGGAAAACCTAAGAGGAAGAAGATAGACATGTGTTTAGTTTTTAGTTATTAAATAAAAGTACTTTGCATTTCAAAGTTAAAATTCAAAAAAAAGGGCAATCAATTACACGTGTTGGAAGCAATCCAATGACGAACCGCAAAAATGGAAATAACATAAGGGAAAATTGAAATAACTGTATCCACAATTGATGTTGATTTATGGCCTATTGCAACAACCATAATTATAGTGATCGTAATTGCAAAAAGGGTGATTATCCATCCCATGAAGGTTAAAGGAAGGTGAAACCAACCTATTTTTAAAAACCATCTGTCGTTTATTACTTGTTTCATATTAGTCGCGTTGTTTTAAAAGTTTTTCGAGTGCATCCAAATGTTCGTTAAATGCTTTTTTTCCAATTCGTGTTACTTTATAAGTAGTATTAGGCTTTTTACCTATAAACTGTTTTTGAATTTCAATGTATTCCAACTTTTCGAGTGCTGAAATGTGCGATGCTAAATTTCCATCCGTTATGTCCAACATTTCTTTAAGGGTACTAAACTCCACCCAATCGTTTACCATCAACACACTCATGATGCCTAAACGAATACGATTCTCAAATGCTTTATTTAAAAACTGAATGTAATTTTTCACCAATTATGAATTTCGTTCGTATTTAAAATACATCACTGCACCGTACACAATGTGCAACACACCAAAACCGATGGCCCAACAAAGTAAACCATAACCAATAAAAAAAGAAGAAATGACACCTAATATAATTTCACAAATACCTAAATAACGGATATCGTTGAAGGTATATTTACTTGCATTGATTAATGCCAAACCATAAAAAATTAGCGTAGCAGGTGCTACCAAACCAATTACACCATGATACAACAAGGCGATGCAAAACAAACCACCACTTACCAATGGAATCATTAAATTGATCAACATTCGCTTGGCCGTATTGTCCCAAATTTTGATTCCACGTTTTTTCGAATTACGAATGGTTAAAAGAATACCAACGGCTACCGATGCAAACAAAACCAACAATGCATCAAAAATGTAAAATGCAATAACGCCATTTCGGTTATATTCCCACTCTATCTCATCTACATGCTCTATGTATTTTGCACCAATGTATGCACCACCCAATGCAAATAATCCAGCGAATACGCCCGATAATCCGCTTAAGGATATAAAACGAGATGAACGCTCCATCATGGAACGTATATCATTGAGTGCTTGTAAATGTTCTTTTTCTTCTGTCATTTTATGATAAGTATAAAAGTACTTTGTAATGCAAAGTAAATACTAAAAAACGAATGCACCAAAATTATTTTTCAAAAAAAATGTTAATTGCTAAAAATTATCGTTTCCAGAACACAAAACCATTCTTACGATAGATCTCAATAAGGTTGGGATGATTTTGTTTTATCTCCTCTACGCCAGTAATCTTGCTTACAAAATAAGTGGGTTTATCCACTTCCCCACTCAGCAACCAACCAATATCATTGCTCATGGGATTGGATTGTGGACGTTTGGCTGAATAAAACAAGTGTGCATAACTCTTGAATCCAAGTGTTTCCACATAACAATCTTGGTTTTGTAATGATTCATAAAATTCAATGGCAGCACCTTGCGAATAAGGTTCGATACGTGGAGCAATAACTAATGACGCTAAATTAACAGCAAGTAAACTCACTACAAACAGACCGATGATTGCTGAATTAAAATTCTTCTTTTTTACAATTAGTAACATGACCAATATTCCTATGATTAATCCAACACCAATTAGCCATTCAAAGCCTGTCCAACTAACCGTTGCTTTTAAGTTTTCAACCGCAAATTTATCCTTTATCAAATCGGCTTCAATAATAGATTGTTTAAACTGATTAATAATGGGCAATGCAAAAATCGCTATGCCTAATAAAGATGAAACAATAATTAAAAATGTACTTGTAATCGATTTCCACTTCAACTCCCCACTCATTAATTTATGCACTGCATACACTCCTAAAAAGCTCAATGGAAAATAACACAGTGAAGAATAATGAACAATTTTTGTTTTAACGATGCTAAACAATAACAACACTACCCAAAACAAAATCAACATCCACAATTTAAAATGTTTTTGATAAGGTGTATCAAAACTGTTCTTTTTAAAAGCACGCAATGCAAAAATGGAAAGTGGAAAACAACCGATAAATAACACTACAAAATGGTAAATGAATGGTCCGCCATGCCCTGCATCCTGTGTATTAAACAAACGAACCTGGTAAACAAAAAATTCTTTAATTATTGCAGCATTCCCTGTCAACGCCAACATCAAAAACCAGATACCACCAACAGTAAGAATGGTTAATCCGTAAACTATAATTTGCTTAATACTGATTATGGGCTGAAGTTTCTTTATTAAAAAATAAACACCAAAACACAAGGAGAAAATTAAAAAAGCTACTGGTCCTTTGGTCATAATTCCTAATCCAATAAACAAAGCAGAAAGAATGATATTTTTATAACCCGTACTGTTGTTATTGGTAAATTCAATAAAATAATAGATTCCAGAAAAAATAAACAAATTGAACCAAGGATCGATGATACCCGACTTAAAATAAAAATGAGGTAAAAAAGAACCCGCATAAATTAAGGTCCATAACAAACCAAAACGGACATCAAATAATTTTCTACCGATATTAAATAAAACTAACAAGGTTACAATTCCTGCGATGGCATTCGGGAAGCGAGCTGAAAATTCATTCACACCAAACATTTTCATGGACAAGGCTTGCATCCAAATAAATACAGGAGGCTTTTCCCAAAATGGCAAGTAATTAATCTTCACCGAAAAGTAATCGCCAGTAACAAGCATTTCACGAGCGCATTCAGCAAAATTAATTTCATCCCAATCAAACAAATGAACATTTCCCAAAAAAGGAATGAATAACAAAGATGCTATGATGGCAATGTAAATGTTGTATCGTAAAATTGATTGATTCATTAATTTGCGTTGAATGAGTTGATTAATGATTTGTCTAACCACTGTGCTTTTAGGTTTCTAAACAAGAAATAAACAAGCAGTGTTGTAGTAACGCCAATGATGGAACCTGCATAAATATCAACAAAGAAGTGTTGTGAAAGATAAACACGAGAGTATCCAACAATCAAAGCTATTGAAAACAATAATAATTCAATCCATTTATTTTTGGTAAACAATGACAATGAAAGATACAAGGCAAATGCACACGTGGTATGACCGGATGGAAAGCTATTATACATGTAATTTTCTACTCCAGGAACAAAGTACAAGTCTTGAATTCCCTCAAAGAATTTTTTTGGACGTACTACATCATCAAAAATAGTATGCTTTAATGTTTGAGTAATTAATGCAGATACAAGATTTGAAACAGCAACAATTAAGGCTATTCGATATTTTACTGCCAAAAACATGATAACAACAAGTACAGCGGCAATTCCATCACCTAAGAATGTTGCGTAATAAAAAAAGGAATCTAAAAAGGAATTGTGAAACTGATTGAATAATAAATGTAATTGATGCTTTGTTGTTGAAATCAACAATACAGCACCAATTATAATAAATATAAGGTATAGGAAAAGAAAGGTTCGGTTTTGTTTGACGATTGTTTTCACAAGCAGAATGTTGTTGCAAAAATAATTGAATATTTACAACATCAAGCTATTTCTTTTTAGAATGAACCGATTACATGAAGCAATTTGTTCACTTGAGAATCCCAAAGTCGTTTTGATGTTTGTTCATCCGAAGCCTCATCAGCAAAATCAACAATAATCAAAGAGATATCACCCGTTAATTCGTCTTTCTCAATTTTGAATTCGAAATAATAACCATCCGGTTTATCAACCCAAGAAAGGCGAATAAATTTTTCTTCTTTTAATGCTAACAATTTTGCTTTTTGCTCACTTCCATCCCAGAAGAATGTAAAGATACCATCACGAATGTTTACATCATCTGCAAACCATTCTGATAAGCCGCTTGGTGAAGACAAAAATTCATATAAAATACCTGCAGATGTTCTTACAACGTACTCTAATTCAAATTTTCCTTTTGGTTCTTTTTTAGGAATTGAACCTTTTTTACCTGAATCAACAGGAGTTAAAGCAGTCATCGGGTTGATGAATGTTTTAATTATTTTTGGTTGTTTCGGGCCATTTTTAGTTGGCTTAACACTCTTTATAATTTCTTCAATAAAAGCATCATCCCCAATTTCTGGCTCATCATCATCCCCATCCTTTTTCTTTGGTTTACGTCCGCCTTTTCCTTTTTTTACTTTTTCAGGTTTCGACTTCGGCAATTCAATGGCAGCAATTGGCTTTTTAACCTCTTTTACAGGCTTTGCGGGCGCTTTTAATTCTTTTTTCTTTTCAACTTTAACTGGCTTAGCAGGTTTTACTTTTTCTGCTTTTTTTACAACTTTAATTGCTTTTACCGGTTTGGCTGATTTTTTCAAAGGTTTAGCAACAGGTTTTACAACTTTCGCTTTTACCTTCGATTTAACAACTGGTTTAGCGCTTTTTGCAGCTTTTGCTTTAGGCTTAGCTGCTTTAGATTGTACTTTTACTTTTGAAACCTTTGATTTATTAGGAGTTACTTTTTTCGATTTTACCACGTTTTTCTTTGCAACAGCTTTTGCACCTGCCGTACGGGCAGATTTCACAGGTTTAGCAGCTTTTACTACTTTCCCTTTAACAGCTTTTGACTTTATTTTAGAAGCAGGTTTGGACGGTTTTGCTTTCGCTGCCGTCTTTTTAACCGGAGAAGGCTTTGCAGCTTTCTTTCCTGCTTTTTTAGCAGGTTTTGCTTGTTTTTTATTTTTCAGATTCTTACCCATTTTTCTTGTCTTTTTAGAACAAAACTCTTGCAATATATAAAAAAATATCATTCTGTCAATAGGCAAATCTTGTAAAAATATTGCGCAGATTTTTTTATGTGAAAAGATTAATACTATATTTGCGCCCTCAAAACCATTTACGAGGTGCTTACAAGCATCTTTTGATTGGTTAGAGCGCAAGATTCATATCCGCCTCGGGCGGACTCGGGTTCAACGAATAAAGAGTTAAAATACAATATGGCGAGGTATCCGCCAATGGCGGAGAAGGATTCATATCCGCCCAGACGGACACGGGTTCAACGAATAAAGAGTTAAAATACAATATGGCGAGGTAGCTCAGATGGTTAGAGCGCAGGATTCATAACCCTGAGGTCTCGGGTTCAACTCCCGATCTCGCTACTAAAAACCCCATTTTTGGGGTTTTATTTTTTTATGGAATATGTAACTTACATTTTATATTCCTACTCCAACAACAGATTTTATATTGGCTATTCGGCCAATAGTATTCAACGTATTTATTGGCATAACAATAGTAAAAAAGGATTTACAACTAGATTCAGGCCTTGGAAAATGATCCATATTGAATTTTTTGAAACAAAAAAAGAAGCACTTGATAGAGAAAAAATCTTGAAATCGGGAAAAGGAAGAGACTGGATTAAGAACTATTTTGATGAAAATGCAGGATTCATATCCGCCTCGGGCGGACTCGGGTTCAACTCCCGATCTCGCTACTAAATAAAACCCTGATTTTTAGGGCTTTATTGTTTTTACCCCATAAATAACTCTAATTATACTATTTTCTAAAATTCACGTTTTAATACAAAAATTATCCCCATGAGTTTCAGAAAAAAAGCAGGTATTGCCTTTCTTATTTTGTTAATAATTGGATTATTAATTCCTAACAAAATGATCATTCCTGTGCAAAAAGCAACAAAAAACAGCTGGAATTCAGAATCTTTCTGGTTTTACCCATGGGGCAAATCAGGAACACACAAAGGATTGGATATTTTTGCAAAAGAAGGAACTCCTGTAATTGCATCTACGAGTGGAATTGTGCTTTATAAAGGAGAATTATCACGTGGAGGAAATGTATTAGTAGTTTTAGGACCAAAATGGCGTATACACTATTATGCGCATCTTAAGTCGTTTACTACCAACAACTTATCATTTGTATCCTATGGAGAAAAAATTGCAGAAGTTGGAACTACTGGAAATGCCAAAGGTAAACCAGCTCATTTGCACTATTCCTATGTTACACTTATTCCTTATATCTGGAGAATTGATGGCGATCATCAAGGATGGAAAAAAATGTTTTACCTGAATCCTGCAGATTATTTTGAGAACAAGTAATTACTTTTTCTCAAAAATCACAAATAACTCTCTGCCTGCTCTAGGCTTAATGGAATTATAACACGTATCAAATACTTTAAAAGTAAAATAGGGCTCAAAATAAGAAACGTATTCTTCTTTATTTCCACCAAATGGAGGCTTGTCGGCATTTAATACATCATTAAATAACAATCCAACCAATTTTCCATTTGCATTCAACGATTCATGCATTTTTTTTGCATACGCTTTTCTTAAAGAAGGATTTAATGCACAAAAGAATGTCTGCTCCACTACCAAATCATAAGTAGCAGCCTGTTCAAAAAAATCACCCAAAACTAAATGTTGTTTGGGGAAAGCAGGAATTCGTTTTTGAATATTCAACAATGGTTCTTCTGAAATATCTAGCACCACCATATTTGTAAAGCCATTATTAAAAAGATATTCTGCTTCATGTGCATTGCCTGCACCCGGTATTAAAATCGAAATATCCTTGTTTTTTAGTTGATCAAAATAATCTTTTAGTGGTTGTGTAATTTCGCCAACATCCCAGCCTGTTTCATTTTCACGATAGCGTTTTGTCCAAAAATCTTTATCTAGTTCAATCATAGAGTTTAATTTAGAATGAGAATTGGAAACCTGCTTTTATTCCCCAGTTCGTTATTTTGTGGCCAGGATTTGCAAGCTCATAATCTCTTTTGTAGAAATCATCGTTGTATGTTAAACGATACATAAAATCAATTCGAATCAAATTCAAAATATTCTCGATGCCTAAATCAGCCTCAAAATAAGGCACATCATCCATCACAGTAAAATTATTATTTGAGTTGAAATTTTTATTCATCTTACTCAATGTTCCATACACCATGTTTAATCCAACCACCTCGCGCCAATTCCATTTTTTAAGTAATGGAATTCTATTAAACACCAATCCATTAAAATGGTGTTGCCAAAATGCCTGAACGTATTGATCACTTACAAATTCAAAAAAGTTCATTTGATTGAATGTGTTATTTCCATAGAAATACGTTTCATTACCACGTGGAATTTCCAACAATGTAAATGGCACTTCCGAAAACACTTTTCCAGCTTTTAAAAACACTTGTGAATAGCCTAACGTAGCCATTCTAAAGCGGTTGGTATACGATAAACTTAATTTGTAATATTCAAAATCACTTTCAAAAACATTCTTTAATCCAACAGTGAAATTAAGTCCCACCACTGCTGTTTTTTTATTTCCAAAACTAATTCGCTCATTACCGTTCTGCACATAACGTTCCTTTGCAGAGAATCTCAAATCGAGCAATGCTTCGGTAATGGAATATTTTCGTTGCTGAAAAATATTAAACTGATCAGGTGCGACAGTAAGATTAAACAATGGGGAAGTACGAACATTTTGCAATGTTAATTTTGAACTCAAACCAATATTAAAATCTTTTTCGTACCAAACCCTTGCTTCTTGCACTTTAACCAAACGAGAAAAGTTACCAATACTCGAAGAAAAGTTGTACAAATTATTAGGCGATTGTCCTAAATTCAAATTTTGTGAAAAATTAAAACTCGTTCCAATCTGATCAATATCTTCGCGGTACTGCACACCTACTTTGCTCCAAGGGAAACGGGTTAAAATACGCTCTACCTGCAAATTGTATTTAAATCGTTGGTCTTTAAATCCGTAAGCACCATAACCGCGTAAAATCCAATTTTTACTAAATTTTGCATTGGTTCTAAATCCCAATTTTACTTTATTACCTTCAATTTGATTGTAGCTGTATAATTGCATGTAGTGTCCAATATCAACTGGACCAAAATCTTTGTATCCTGAAAATAAAAAGTACAAAACATTCACCGCATTTTTGATAAATGGAATACTTCGAACGGTATCAATCATGTCGTATGATTTTGATTCCAGCGGAGTCAAACGTTCGTGGCGATTACCTCCCCACCAAGCTGTATCTTTTAAAAGTGCGTCCTCGGCATAATTAATTCGTGTTTCATAAAAATCATTTTGCTTGGGTTTATTCACCACAAAATTTTGATTTGAGTTGTAGGTACGAACAATTAAACTCACAAATTTTTCGGTAAGTGTACTGTAATCAACTACAGTTCTTGTTTGTGATGGAACCCAAATCCCTGCATCGGTAGGAATTAAAACTTGTTGAATGCGTGCTCTATCCAACCAATTAAAATTTACATCAGGAGTAATTTCTAAATCCAATTGCTTGATTGCAAATGTTGAATCGGTAATCCAGAGTGAACCCGTAAATGCTAAGTCTTTTTTATTCTTTGGTCGGCAGTCAACACGATAGCATTTAAAACTATCAATTATTACACTATCAATCAAATAATAATTATAAAACAACATGGCATTGTCGGCAATCGGATTTAAGATATCCTTTGATTGAAGATTAATGTTGTTATTGGAGAAATTGTAATTCTGAAAATCGGTTCCGGTTAACTGTGAAACAGCACTTCCATCCTTCATTCCAACAAATTTTATTTTAACAGCACTTACTTCCTCATGTTTTTTATCTGCTACTTTATAGGAGTAAATATCAGAAATAACCTCACTCATCATTACTGGTAAGTTTGCTTTACTTTCTTCACCAGCCAATACATCCAAACTATCCCACATATTGGTAAAACCTCTAAATAAACGCCATTTACGCATTTTAGGAGTCACATTATCAACATCGGCTTCTTGTTTTGTATAACTGGTATACTGAACAGATTCTAAATTATCGCGGTTGTATTTTGCTTTGTTATCTTGAGCATTCTTTATAATTCGCAAAGCGGGATTCACACCCGGACGAACTTCAATGGTATTTAAATTTAAGGCTTCTGGACTTAACTGAAAATCGATGGTTTGAACAGCACCTTTTTTTACAGGCTTTGCTTTCGACTTATAACCAATCAGTGATACAAAGATTGAATCCTTTGGAGCAGTTGTTTTTAAGGTATACTGACCATCAAAATCGGTTACCGTTCCTTGAAAAGTTCCTTTAAAATAAATGTTGGCAAATGGAACACCATTATTGGTTCCTATTTCAGTAACACGACCGCTAATAACTGTTTCCTTCTGAGCAAAGAGAGAAATGCTCAAAAGAAAAAGAAGAAGCGTATATTTTACTTTAGTAGAAACCATTCAATTAAAACAGATTATTACTTCATTTGTTTATGCTCGTTTCTCGAGCAAAACCACATTCTCCACATGATGTGTTTGTGGGAACATATCGACTGGTTGCACTTTAACAACTTTATATTTCGAATCCAACAATTGCAAATCACGTGCTTGTGTTGCTGGGTTGCAGCTCACATAAACTATACGATTCGGTTCAATTTCCAATATTTTTTTTGTTACATCATCGTGCATTCCTGCACGAGGAGGATCAGTAATAATAACATCGGGCTTACCGTTTAGCTTTACAAACTCATCATTCAGAACATCTTTCATATCACCAGCATAGAACGAAGTATTGGTAATTGTATTTAATGCGGAATTTACTTTTGCATCCTCAATGGCAGCAGGAACATACTCTACTCCTACAACTTTTTTAGCTTGATGTGCTACAAAGTTGGCAATAGTTCCTGTTCCGGTGTATAAATCGTACACTATTTCTGTTCCCGCTAAAGCGGCAAAATCACGTGTAACTTTATAAAGTTCGTATGCTTGATCCGAATTTGTTTGGTAAAAACTCTTCGGTCCTATCTTAAATTTCAAGCCCTCCATGTTTTCATAAATACTATCATTCCCTTTGAAAACGATAATATCCAAATCGCCAATTGTATCGTTTTTCTTTGAATTGATAACGTATTGCAAAGATGTTATTTGTGGAAATTGCTCCGACAAATGATTCATCAGCTTTGCAATATTTTCTTTGTCATCATAATAAAACGAAAGAATCACCATCCATTCACCAGTAGATGTACTTCTGATGATAATGTTACGCAATAAACCAATCTGCTCTCGAATATCAAAAAAGGTTAAGTCATTTTCCAAAGCAAATTTCTTAACAGCTAAACGGATGCTATTGGAAGGATCTTCTTGCAAATAACAAGTATCAATGTCCAATATTTTATCAAATAAACCAGGAATATGAAAACCTAATGCATTACGGTTTCCAATTTCTTGGTTGGTTGATATTTCTTCTTCAGTCAGCCATTTTTTATTAGAAAATGTGTATTCCAACTTATTTCTGTAATGGTATGTTTTAGCAGATGGTAGAATCTTTTGAATCTCTGGCAATTCAATTTTTGCCAAACGAGTTAAGGCATCCGTAACTTGTTTTTGTTTATAGAACAATTGCCAATCATAGCTCATACTTTGCCATTTACAACCACCACATACACCAAAATGAGCACAAACAGCATCAATTCGTTTATCCGATTTTTGCTTTATTGCAATAACTTTTGCCTCTCTGTATTTGCTTTTTTTGCGAGTAATTTGAACGTCAACAATATCACCAGGCACAGCACCTTTAATGAACATAACGTACTCCTCTGTTTTAGCAACCGCCTGACCATCAGAGCTTGCATCTATTACAGCTATATTTTCAACTATTTGAACAGGCTTTTTATCCATTTTTCTCATAACGTGCGAAGTTACAAAAACTGGTTGAATAATAGGATGGCAAATTTAAATTGACAAAGCGATTCAAAATCGCATAAAAAAAATGAATTCTACTGTTCGTCTGACTCAGGAATAGGATTATTTCTTCGTTCTGTCAGCTTCACATTTTCGGCATGGGTAGGATACAATTCATCCATCGGAGCAAGGTAATAATAGGGGTTAAATTTCTTATAAAATTTCTTTACTGGTTTGTCGCAATATCCACTCGACCAAGTAGCATCAACATAATACCAAACGCCATTTAGTTGTACTTTATTCCAAGCATGATTGGTGCTAAAATTTTTTCGATTCCTAACTCGTTTAATTTTTTCTTTGTTTTCATTTGCTCTTCCCATTACCACTTGGCAAGCAATGTTATTGGCTTTACACAGTTCCATAAAAAGAACAGCATAACCATCGCAAACAGCCTTTTTATTTCGAAGTGCTAATGTGGCCATTTCCATGTAATATTTATCCAACTTTCGGATTAACTCCTCAGGTGTTTTATAGCTCAAGTTGGCTTGTGGTTTTGCCTTTGAATGGTATGCAATACAATCGTAAGCAATATTATTCGTAATCCAGATAAAGATAGCACGCACCTTTTCTTCATCTGTAACAAATGGGGCCGTTATTTCTTTTGCTAGAACAGGTAGTTTTTTGTTGCGCTTTTTCATCGCTAAAACAACCTTGTCCACATTCTTATATTTTTCAATTATTGCTGAATCAAAAATACTTACAGCTGTGGTGTTGATTGCTGCAGGCTCTGGTTTTTCAGCTATTGTATCATTTTCCTGGCTATATACAAAAGCAGGTAATAGTGTTAAAAATAAAAAAAACAAAATGAATTTTGTTCTACTTCTAATTATAAAAAAGCAAGCATTATCAATCATATGCGGACGATAAATTGTTTAACTTAACTAAAATACAACTTTTTTTAGTTATTTTTGTAGTACAAACAGCCTATTTTATGGAAACGAGTATGACAACAAAAATTACTGCTGAAAAAGCAATTCAATTAGAAGATAAACATGGAGCACACAATTACCATCCATTACCTGTGGTTTTAGAGCGTGGTGAGGGTGTACATGTGTGGGATGTAAACGGAAAGCAGTATTACGATTTTTTGGCCGCTTACAGTGCGGTAAATCAAGGACATTGTCATCCAAAAATCGTTTCGGCATTAGTTGAACAAGCGCAAAAACTTACGCTTACCTCACGTGCTTTTTATAATGATTCTTTGGGAGAATACGAACAATTTATTACCCATTATTTTGGTTTCGATAAAGTGCTACCTATGAATACAGGGGCAGAAGGTGTTGAAACAGCTTTAAAACTGGCTCGTAAATGGGCGTATGAGAAAAAGGGAATTGCCGAAAACCAAGCCATCATTGTGGTTTGTAAAGACAATTTTCATGGTCGTACCATTTCTATTGTTTCTGCAAGCAATGATCCAGATGCTCGTAAAAACTTCGGACCTTTTACACCTGGAATTGTAGCTGTTGAATACAACAACGCTAATGCATTGGAACAACTTTTAAAAGAACAAGGAAAAAACATTGCAGCATTTTTAATTGAACCAATTCAAGGTGAAGCGGGTGTAATTGTTCCTGATGATGGCTATTTGAAAAAATGTTATGATTTGTGTAAAGCAAACAATGTTCTTTTTATTGCCGATGAAATTCAATCGGGTTTAGGTCGTACGGGCAAACTATTAGCATGTAACCATGAAGGCATTCAACCCGATATCTTAATTTTAGGGAAAGCATTATCAGGTGGAACGTATCCTGTTTCTGCGGTTTTAGCAAACGATGAAATTATGCTGTGCATTAAACCAGGGCAGCATGGTTCAACCTATGGCGGAAATCCAATGGCTTGTAAAGTTGCTATTACTGCTCTAACTGTTTTAAAAGAAGAAAAATTATCTGAAAATTCAGAACGATTAGGAAAACTATTGTTAACTGAATTAAAAGCAATCCAAGCTTCTTATCCAGAAGTTGTTAAAGCAGCAAGAGGAAAAGGACTTTGGGCAGCAATGGTAATCAACGAAAAAAATGGAAAAACAGCTTGGGATGTATGTATTGAGTTAATGAACAATGGTTTATTAGCAAAACCAACACATGGCGATACCATTCGCTTTGCACCTCCGTTAGTAATTACGGAAGAACAAATTATGGAATGTGCTTCCATCATTCGAAAAGTGATAAAGAACTTTTAAAAAAAAGCCTCAACAATTGTTGAGGCTTTTTTTATCATTTAGAAACAATTATCTTTTTCTGAATTACCTTTGTATCGGTTTTAACATTCAGCAGGTAACATCCATTCTCTATTGAATACAACTCTATTTTCTTAGTATTTTCATTGTTTATTGATTCTGACAAAACAATTCTTCCTGTCAAATCATACAACTCTATTGCAGCATTTTTAATTTGTTTATTGCCAAATGAAACTATCAACTCTTCCTTAGCAGGATTTGGGCTAATAACAACTTGAGAGATGTCAATATCATCTATACTAGTAAATAATACAGGACTTAAATTTGACATACTATAATCGTTAAAAGAACGTGATGGTTGACAAGGAACAGGTGGTATAACGGATACTGCATAATAGTTCATTCCCACAGCAGGATTCACATCGGTATAAGATGTATTAGAGGCCGAAATTGAATCGTACAATGTAATCGAGGAGGCTGCTGAGCCTCTATATATATAATATGTTCCATACGAAAACCCTTGGTATGCATTCCAAGAAAGCTGAGGGTAACCAGTAGCTAAATTACTACTTGTTAAAAGATGAATTGTTCTATGAGCTGGAGCAACCATTGAATGTCCGCAAGTATCAGATGTTTCAATTCTGTATTTAAAGGATTGAACCATTGGATTAGCTAAAACATCTTCGTACACCGAAGTATCTGTACTTTGAATAGATGCAATAGTAGCATAAACCCCCATGGTTGTTGTTTCACGCTGAATATTATAAAAACCAAAAAACTGTGGATCCTTATCCCAAAAAACCAAGTTATGATTTGATGGATGATCAGTAGTTACTTTGCAAATTTGTTGCTGAAAAACAGGAACTACAGAACACGCTACAGTAGCAGTATCACAAGATGAACCAGAACCACTTGTTTGAGAAATAGTAATTGAACCAGGTAGATTTGAATAATTAGTAATTAATATCTTGTAAAATTGTCCTGAAATTGCAGTAGGAATATTTACAGACTCATTAGTAGCAACAGTAAAACTACAATCCACAACTTGAGTAGAATCCAATCCACAAGTTAATGCAGATGTAAATGGTCCCCATACCACAAAATCGACATCCATACCCGAGCCAGAAGAGGCAACACTAGTCAAGTTCAATGAAATTGAACCCGAATTACAGATGTTCAAGTACAACCATAAAGGATTAGGAGTCGATTGCAAACAACCATAATTATTCGTTGTATCAATATTTACAACACCTGTATCCATAACGTATGAATAAGTACTTCCGGTTTGAAAAGGGAAAGGTGTTGAACACGTATTTTGGGCATTAAGCTGGATAATGCTAAACAAAATAAAAAAGAAAGAAATGGAGTAGTGTTTTTTCATTTGAAGAGTAGTTTATCCTATCAAATATAGAAAAAAAACTCAAAAAAGCAAACACTTCAAATTCTAAAACCAAGTGTAACCGTAAGATTCATTTCCTTGATATTCAAATCGTTTGAATTCTGATAACCAGAATAATGAATTCGAGAAAAACCGTAACGATAAGTAAATTCTAAAAACAAAGCTCTACCAGAATCACGGTAATTTTTTTGGATTCCTAAACCAGCAAAATAAAATCCATTCATTCCTTTTGTAATTCGCTCATGTTCATACCCAATGCTACTTTTACTATCGTAAGGAGAAGTATTGGTAGAATCATTTGTAATAACTACATAAGAACCAAAAATATACTTTGCACCCACACCACCAAAAAGATAAGGTGTTGCACCATGCTCCTTCTCATTGTTAAATGTCAATTTTAAACCCAATGGCAATTGCACCTCATTGTACCTCAACTCATGTGTATAAGCAAATGTTTTATCAAACAGATAGGTATAGTTAGGCGCTTTGTAATATCCTTTAAATGTTAAGCCCTGACTCATGTATTCAAGTCCGAGCATTAAATTTGTTTTTCGACCTAGTAAAAGTTCCGCTTTATAAGCAACATTTGCACCCATCTTCCTTTTTGTATCCATTGTCATGTATGGATGATTGATATAAAAGGAAATTACTGGGCCAAAACTAATACGATGTTTAACTTTCCCTTTTTTATAAGGAAAACCATCTTGTGCAGAAACACTGCTTACGATGAATAACCATGCAATTAGGAATATTATGTGCTTAACTTTATTCATTATTTTATTTCAAAAACTTTTTCACCATTCACAAAAGTTGAAATGACTTTTGTTTGAGGTACTTTATCAATTTCGCAAGTCATAATATCATTTTCCAAAAAAATAAAATCTGCGAATTTCCCAACTTCAATACTTCCTTTTTCTTTTTCTTCAAAGTTTGCGTAAGCCCCCCAGATGGTCATTCCTCGCAAGGTGTTTTCTCTCGACAATGCATTTTCCATTTGAAAACCACCTTTCGGAAATCCTTTTAAATCTTTACGAGCTACTGCTGCATAAAACGAATACAAAGGATTAATATTTTCAACTGGAAAATCAGTTCCTATAGCAATCATTCCTGCAGCTTTTAGTAAATCATTATAAGCGTAGGCGCATTTCACTCGCTCCTTACCCAATCGTTCTTCTGCCCAATACATATCGCTTGTAGCATGTGTTGGTTGAATGGATGGAATCATACCTGAGAAAAATTTTTGATCAATTGTATCCACCACCTGAGCATGTTCTATTCTCCATCGATAACTTATAGGAGCTGGACTTGCAGTGCTATTTGAAACAAGTGTATTAAAATAAGTAAATCTTAATTGCTTAACTGCCGAATCACCAATACAATGCGTATTCATTTGAAATCCTTTATCTCTCATTACAATTGCCATGCTGTCAAAATAAGCAGGAGTATTCAACAAAAAGCCTTGTTCATCGTGCATATCCGAATAAGGTTGCATTAAACAAGCACCACGTGAACCCAAAGCACCATCTGCATAAAATTTAAATGAACGTACATTTAGCCTGTCTGTTTTATAAGTACCATTTTTAAGGTAATAGGATAAATTTTCTTTATTATCTGTTAGCATGGCGTATACACGCATTTTCAATTCACCTGATTTATGCAAACGATCCATTTCATCCACAATGCTTTTTTCAAGTCCAGCATCATCAACAGTGGTTAAGCCAACTGCAAAACAATTTTCTTGGGCTTCTAATAATGCTTTTTTAATTTGAGCTGATTGGGCTTGAGGAATCACTTTTTTAACCAAGTCAACAGCATTGTCGACTAAAATTCCGCTAGGCATAGCAATAGGATACTGCATATGAGCAATCTCTTCAGCTAATTCTTTATCTAACCATACATCTTCTCCACCTTGTTCTTTGGTTATTAAATCAATTTCAATAACGCCACCATTTATTCGTGTATTCGATTTAATAGATGCTCTTCTTAAAGCTTCAGCATTAACAAGTGCCGCATGCCCATCAATACGTTCTAAAAAAACAGGAATATTTGGGAATAATTTATCCAACTGGTAACGATCTGGATATTCTATCTTCTCCCAATCATTCTGATCCCAACCTCTACCAATAATCCATTCTGTTTTGTTATTAATTGCAAACTTTTTTACTCTATCAATTACTTCATCAAACGACTTGGTTCCAACTAAATTCAATTCCTGCAAACCTTTTCCGTAACCGTAAAAATGGCAATGTGAATCAATAAAACCAGGATAAACAGCCTTCCCATTTGCATCTATTATTTCTTTTGATTCGAAATTTGCTAGAATATCATCGTTGCTTCCAACAGCAACAAATCGACCGTCTTTTACAGCAAAAGATTGCGCTGTTGCAAAAGAAGAGTCTACCATGTAAACAACGGCATTGTGAACAATCAAATCCACATCTTGCTTACTAGAGCACGAAAAAAGTAAAAGAGAAATAACAAAAAGAAATAATTTATTCATTGATTATTTTCGAATTGTATTCGTAGCATTTGCTTGAACAGTAGGTGTGATAATTACATCACTAATATTAACATGTGCGGGACGAGATGCTGCCCAGTAAATAGTTTCAGCAATATCTTCTGCTGTTAATGGCTGTAATCCTTTATATACATTCTTTGCACGTTCTTCATCGCCTTTGTAACGCACTATGCTAAATTCTGTTTCTACCATCCCAGGATGAATACCTGTTACTTTAATTCCATGAGGTAACATATCAATACGCATGGCTTTGTTTAATGCATCCACAGCGTGTTTTGTTGCACAATACACATTACCATTTGCATAAACTTCTTTCCCTGCAATAGAACCAATATTCACAATGTGTCCATAGCCATTCTCAATCATAATTGGAGCAATGGTGCGTGTGATGTACAATAAACCTTTAATATTGGTATCAATCATTCGTTCCCAATCATCTACAATGCCTTCTTGTATTGGTCCTAAACCCACGGCCAAACCTGCATTGTTTACCAATACATTTATTTTTTTCCAATCGCTAGGAATAGATGCAATTGCAGTTTCAACTTCCGTCAATTTACGAACATCAAAACTCAGGCTTAGCACATCTACTTTATAAGTTGTTTTTAAATGTGTCGAAAACTCATCCAAGCGCTCTTTTCTGCGACCAGTTATGATTATGTTATATCCATTTTTAGCAAACAATTCTGCTGTTGCTTTTCCTATTCCTGCTGTTGCTCCTGTTATTAATGCAATCATAATTTCTATACTATTTTATTCAATTTACTATTCTTTTTACTATATCCAAAGTAGATAAGTAATCCTACAATTAACCAAATACCAAAACCTACCCAATTAGAGATTCCTAATTCTGCCATCATGTATAAACAACTTACTAACCCTAACATTGGAATCAAAGAAAGGTTTTGACGGAATGCCCAAACGGTTAAGGCAAAAACAATAATTATAAAAATCCACATTGGAATTTTATGTTTAAATAAATTCCATCCCGATTGAAATTTAATGGATTCGTCCACAGGTAATGAATTAACAAATGAGGAATAATTTGCGTCAGTTAAACTGCTCATGTAGGTTTCTATGTCATTATTGCTTGCAACAAAACTAGCGCTGTCCGAAGCTATAATGTATTGTTTAATATCTGCAATTTGAGTCTCGTTTAATGAAACAACGATTGTTGCTCCATCGTTCATTTGTTTTTCATTAGTTATAAAATCCATTGTAGCTTGTTTGTTGTAAGTAAACGACAAAGCGATTGCAACTACTACCAATACAGGCATAATAAATTTAGAATTAACATAAGGTGTTTTAAATTTCCCTCTTGGAATATCTTTTTTATTTTGCAAAACGAGAACGCCACCGCAAACCAATACAAATGCGAACAATGTTCCGATACTACATAAATCGGTTACCATCGTTAAGTTCAAAAACAAAGCAGGAATTGCTACCACAAAACCTGTTACAATAGTAGCAAAAGATGGTGTTTGGTATTTTGGATGGACTCTTGAAAATGCTTTTGGCAACAAACCATCGCGACTCATACTCATCCAAATACGCGGTTGCCCCATTTGAAAAACAAGCAATACACTTGCCATTGCAACAACGGCACTCACAGCTATAATTCCCGACATCCATTTTAAATCCAATTTTTCAAAAACAAATGCCAATGGATCCCCCACATTTAATTCGGTATAACTTACCATTCCTGTTAATACTAAGGCAATGATGATGTAAAGAATTGTACACACGATAATTGCCCACATCATACCACGAGGTAAATCGCGTTGTGGATTTTTACACTCTTCAGCTGTTGTAGAAATAGCATCAAAACCTATGTAAGCAAAGAACACCGCAGAAACACCTTTTAAAATACCTCCTACTCCATTTGGAGCAAATGGATTCCAATTATCAGTATCCACATAAAAAACACCTACTGCAATCACTAATAAAATGATGCACAATTTAATGACCACCATTAAATTACTCGCATTTTTTGATTCTTTCATTCCTTTATAAACCAACCAGGTGATGAATACAATAATCATTAATGCAGGTAAATCAGCTATAATATGCAATGAACCAATGGTAGGAGAATTTACCCAAGCAGTGTGTGCAGCTTGAACACTTGCATCTAAATTTTCGAAAGTTTTACCGCTTTGCATTAAAGCTGTTGCTTGATGAAACCCTTTTGAAGCAGTTAAATAATCCATTTGTATCCATTGTGGCAAATGAATACCACCACTATCCAACAATCCAGTAAAATAATCACTCCACGAAATGGCCACTGTAATATTACCAATCGCATATTCCATGATTAGAGCCCAACCAATAATCCATGCAATCAATTCGCCAAAAGCAACATAAGAATACGTATACGCACTGCCCGAAACAGGCACCATGGAAGCGAATTCGGCATACGCAAATGCAGCAAAACCACAAGCAATAGCAGTAAATAAGAATAAAAAAATCACAGCTGGACCACCATCAGCACTTGCTTTTCCGATGGTACTAAAAATTCCCGCACCAATAATTGCAGCAATTCCGAATGCAGTTAAATCTCTTACACCTAAATGTTTACCAAGTGAACCATGCCCACCTTCAGCTTCATTCTTTTCAACTTGCTTTAAAATATCTTGTACCGATTTTTTTCTAAATAAACTATTAAAGCTCATATTTTGATATTAGGGTTAAGTAACAAATTTAGGATAAATAATTAATTCAAAGTTTTTTTTAAGAAAGGTAACTTTTTACTTATTTTTTGTGTATCCAAAACCAATAGAAATGCAATTAATAAGAATGGTAAAGCAGGTGTTTTATAACGAGCAATGGCTCCAATGATAGGTGTTGTTTCACCAATTACAATAAACTGAATAATCACGAATGATAAACAAAACAATACGGGAGTCCATGCAATTGATTTTATTGGTTTTATAAAAAAGAGACAGAGTAAAATTACACATAGAATCAACACATTTTCTAGGCCAGCCATTAACATCATTACAGATTTCATCTCCCAAACAAACGGTCGAAAAAACACATTTGCCAATGCAATTGGAGCATTGCTAATAAATGAAATAAAAGTAGGGTCCAGTTTTTTTATTTTGATTGCACTATTTGCAATTGGAATCACTTTTCCCGTTGCATCTGTCATTTCCCCGCTAGATAATCGATTGAACTCAATTTGCTTTTGAGAGAGCGTAACCAATGGACTTTGAATTGGAATAATTTTTTCAATATTAAAGCCAATGATTCCTAGTATGGTCATTACGATAACAAATTTTAATGCTACATTTTTTTGTCCCGACTTAGTTACCCAAAACAAGAAAACCAAGCCTGGAAGGATTGATAACCATACATAAAACTTTGAAAAGCCTAATAAAAAGGCCATCGTTCCTACAAATAGTATCGCCTTTAAATCAAATAACTTGTTAAAATAATAGATGAGTAAGCCTAATGAAAAGAAGATAATTCCTTCTTTTAAAACACCTGAACCCCAAAATAGCACAGATGGCAATAAAAAAACGGCAAAAAACAATGCCCTCTTTTTGTCAGATAAATAAGTCACAAAGGTTTTATAAATTGCTGTTAAACCGATTAAGGATAAAAAGCACATAAAAACAGTATGTACATTAAAATAACCTAAAGAAAATAGGCGAACAAAAGCATTAAAACGAATAATGGTATGGCTATCATTCAATACATTGGTATCGTGCTGACGCGCCCAAAAATTCATTTGGGTATAATAGGAATTAAACTCCGCTCCATTGTTTCCAATGCCAGTTAGCATTTTAAAGTAGTGAACGGGATTGGTTTTTAAAGCATCAAAAATAACCTTACTATCATCAAAGTATTTATAAATATCAGCCGTTGCTCTATCGGTGTAATAAAATGTGTAAATAGCCCAAACAGCCAAACCAGCAATAATTTTGAAAAGAAAAATAGCCGAAAACATTTTTTTGGAAATACCGTCCACATCAAAAAACTTCATCTTTTGAATCAAAAAGATAAAAAGCATTGAATAGCTGATGGTTAGTAGAATTTCCATAGAATGAATTCCCAAATATAACAATTCAAAACTGTTGAAAACTCAAAATAAATAATTCCTTCAAAAAGATAGCTTTTGCGTAAATTTGACCTCTCAAAATGAACCTATTATTCTGTATATAAATTATAATCAAACATATGTCAACTGCAACCGAACAATTAACAACCGTTGAAACAGCAAAAGAATTAGGATTATTACCCGAAGAATTTGATAAAATCAAAGAAGTATTGGGTCGTACACCAAATTTTGTTGAATTAAGTATATACTCTGTAATGTGGAGTGAGCATTGCTCATACAAAAATTCCATTACATGGTTAAAAACACTTCCAAAAGAGGGTCCACACATGTTAGCAAAAGCAGGTGAGGAAAATGCTGGATTGGTTGATATTGGAGATGGATTGGGTTGTGCATTTAAAATTGAATCGCATAACCATCCAAGTGCATTAGAACCTTATCAAGGCGCTGCAACGGGAGTTGGTGGAATCAACCGCGATATCTTTACCATGGGTGCTCGTCCGATTGCTCAATTAAATTCATTGCGTTTCGGAGATATAAAATTGGACAAAACAAAATGGTTGGTAAAAGGAGTTGTAAAAGGTATTGGCGATTATGGTAATGCTTTCGGTATCCCTACAGTTGGTGGTGAAGTATTTTTTGACGAATGTTACAATGTTAATCCATTGGTAAATGCATTCAGTGCTGGTATTGTTAAAGCTGGCGAAACTGTTTCTGCTACATCATATGGTGTTGGAAATCCAGTTTACATTGTTGGATCTGCAACAGGAAAAGATGGTATTCACGGTGCAGCATTTGCATCTAAAGATATAACAGAAGATTCTGCAAAAGATTTACCAGCAGTGCAAGTGGGCGATCCTTTTCAAGAGAAATTATTATTGGAAGCTTCCTTAGAAGTGATTAAAACAGGAGCAGTAATTGGGATGCAAGATATGGGTGCTGCAGGTATCACTTGCTCTACATCCGAAATGAGTGCTAAAGGCGAGCATGGAATGGATATTTGGTTGGATAGAGTTCCAACTCGACAAGACAACATGCAAGCATGGGAAATTCTGTTATCTGAATCACAAGAACGCATGCTGATTGTTGTTCAAAAAGGTCGTGAAAAAGATGTAGAAAAAGTATTTGCAAAATGGGATTTGAATTGTCAAATAATTGGTGTTGTAACCGATACCAAACGATTAAAATATTATGTAGAAGATAAATTGGTTGCAGATGTACCAGCAGAATCATTAGTATTAGGAGGTGGTGCTCCAATTTACAAACGTGAATTTAAAGAACCTGCATACTTTGCTGAAAATAAAAAATTCAAAATTGAGTCCATTGAAGAACCAAAAGATTTAAAAGCGGTTGTAAAACACTTGATTTCACATCCGAATATTGCTTCTAAACAATGGGTTTACAATCAGTACGATTCAATGGTAGGAACAGCAAACATGAGTACAAATGCTCCTTCCGATGCTGCTATTGTAAACATAAAAGGTACGAACAAAGCAATTGCGTTGAAAGTAGATTGTAATTCACGTTATGTGAATGCCGATCCAGAAGTTGGTTGTGCAATTGCTGTTTCAGAAGCTGCTCGTAATATTGTTTGCAGTGGTGGAGAACCAAGTGCAGTAACCAATTGCTTAAACTTTGGTAATCCTTATAATCCAGAAGTATACTGGCAATTTGTTGGTTCTATCAAAGGAATGGGCAAAGCTTGTATTAAATTCTCAACTCCAGTTACAGGTGGTAACGTAAGTTTTTATAATCAGTCATCGTACGAAGGACCGGTATTCCCAACTCCAACAATTGGTATGTTAGGAATTTTAAAAGACAAGCGTACGCGTATGACCTTGAACTTTAAAAATGAAGGCGACTCCATTTATTTAATAGGTTCATCTAAAAATGATATTTCATCTTCAGAATATTTATACTCTTTCCATAAAGTAAAAAATTCTCCTGCTCCAGCATTTGATATTGATGAAGAATATGATGTGCAACAAGCTGTTAAAGAATTAATCAAAGCAAGAGCGATTCAATCTGCTCATGACTGTGCTGATGGTGGATTATTTATTACTTTATTAGAGAGTGCAATGCCAAATGGTTTAGGCTTTGATATCTCTTGCGATGAAGAAGTTCGTAAAGATGCCTTCTTATTTGGTGAAGCTCAAAGTCGTGTTGTAGTATCCGTTAAAAAAGACGATGAAGATAAATTCATTGAGATAATGATGCAAGCTGGTGTCGACTTCTCTTACATTGGAGATGTAAAAGGCAAAGAAATGATTATTGATGAGGAATCAATGGGAACTGTTGCTGAAGCGAAGCACATCTTCGATACCACTTTAGGAGAATTATTAAAATAATTGTTTTATAACTAAAAAAAATCCCCATCCAACATTGGATGGGGATTTTTTTTGATTGTAATATAATATTACATTTTCACAAATTTTGAAATTGCTTGTTTGTTAGCCGAACGAACAACAACAGAATAAACGCCATCCGCTAAAGTTGAAGTGTTGACTGTTAATTGACCTGTATTTATTTGCGTTGAATTCAATACAACTTGTCCTAATTCATTAACCAAGGTAACAGTCAATGATTCATTTGCAGTCTCAAATCCTTCTAAATTTAAGGTGCAAATTTCATTTACTGGATTCGGATAAATTGAAATGGATGCATTGTTCGCAACGTTAGTAATTCCAGTTGCAGGAGCGCCCGTTACTTTAATATCATCGATACCAAATGATGGATCCGAAGCAGCCGTAGCAGTGCCATTAACGAATTTAAACCCAAACATAACAGATGATTGGTTATCGAAAGCGGCATTCGTAACTGTTTCTTGAATCCAAGTAGATTGTCCAGTATACTGAGCAGTAGATGTTGATTGCGTCCATGTTCCACCTCCATCAACACTGTAATACAATTCACCATAAGAAGCTGTACCACCTGCACATAACCACCAGAAAGAAAAAGAAACGCCTGTATAGCCTAATGTAGAAATAGTAGCAGTTTTTGAAAAATAATTTTCGTCAGCTGCACAAAAACCATCAGCTGGTCGAAAGTTGGCATTATTAACTCCACCTGCCTGAGCATCGGTAGATAATATGTGCATGTATCCGCCATTAGGAGAAGTAATCCCCGCAGGCTGAGCATCTGTATTCGCAACTGTAGCAGTAAAAGGGAATCCTAAACAATTAATTGTAACAGAGCCACCTGTATATATATTATTTACAATCCAAAGATTATAACCAGTTGCAGTACAACTTTGATCTGTAGAATTTAATACAAGTGTTCCTGAACCTGCATTAAAATCTTCACTATAAATTGTAGTTTGTGCAAATGAATTGTAATTCAATGCAGAAAATACCAATCCCAAAAGTAATTTGTAATTTTTTCTCATGTGTAAAGTTTTAAGGTTTAACCAAATGTAATACATTAAACCATTAAAGTCAACAAACATGAATATGGCAAAAAATAGAATTACTGATAAATCAAAAAGATGGTTGGCTTTTTATTGATATCAGGAATTTGTTTTTTCCATTCGTAGATGGGTTTTGTTTTCACAAATTCAGAAGGAAGTGTAATATCACAAGCGATACACAACTTTGTTTTTCCTTCACAAGCACTAAGGATATCTTCTAACAAATGCATATTACGATAAGGTGTTTCAATAAATAGCTGTGTTTGCTTGCGTTTATAAACAAGTGTTTCCAACTCTTTCAGCTTTTTAATACGTTCTCCACGCTCTTTTGGCAAGTAGCCATTAAATGCGAAATTTTGTCCGTTGAAACCCGATGCCATTAATGACAATAAAATAGAAGATGGTCCTACCAAAGGTACTACATCAATGTTTTTTTCGTGCGCAATCTTTACAACATCAGCTCCGGGATCGGCAACACCAGGACAACCTGCTTCGGAAATAACACCAATGTGTTTTCCTAGCTGAATCGAATTTAAATAAGAAGAAATATCTTTGGCCTCGGTATGTTGATTTAAAGGATGAAGTACAATTTCTTGTAAAGGCTTTTTGATGCCCATTTTTTTCAAGTAATGGCGTGCCGATTTTTCATTCTCGACTATGTATTCATCAATTGAATTAATGATTTCATTTACTTTAACAGGAAGTACATCTGCTGTTTCAGCGGTATCTCCAAGTGTGGTTGGAATAAGATAAATTTTGCCCTTTTCCATTATACCAGTTTACGTTTCATTTCACGATCCGTATCGCGTTTCTTAATATCCTCTCGTTTATCGAACAGCTTCTTTCCCTTTGCCAATGCAATTTCAAGTTTTGCATATCCTTTATCAGAAATAAATAAACGGATTGGTACAATTGTTAAACCTTGATCTTTTAGTTTATTTTGAAGCTTATTTAATTCTTGTCGATTAAGTAATAATTTACGATCACGTTTTTCTTCAACATTGTTATAGGTTCCATCAAAATAATGGGCTATGTGCATGTTACGAACAATCAATTCATCTTTTTGAAAAACACAAAAAGCATCATTGATATTTGCCTTTCCTTCACGAATAGATTTAATTTCTGTACCAGTAAGTTGCAAACCAGCAATGTATTTATCAATAAATGCATACTCAAAGGATGCACGCTTGTTTTTAATATTTATTGTGTTTTCTGTACTCATAATCGTATACAAAGATACTATTTAACTATTAATACAGGAACTTTTACATTGTGTCGAACAGCATCCAAAGTTGTACCCAACAAAATATCTTTAAAAGCTCTATGTCCGTGTGCCCCCATTACAAGTAAATCACAATTACAAGTGTTAACAATTTCGGGTATCGACTTCTTTGGATTTCCAAAACCTATTTTTGATTCAATCTTAAATCCTTTATCGGTAAGCTCCTTGCTATATTTATCTAAGTTAATTTTATCAGAAATCGTTTCTAAATCATCAATTTCATGACCCATCATTCGTGCACCAGCAGTTTCTACAATATGAATCAAAATATAATGGGCTTCTTTACCTCCTTGAGCAATTGCATTACTTATTGCTTTGCTATCGCTTGTGCTAAAATCAACTGTAATGGCAATGCGGTTGTATTTATGAGCAGAAGTAATAACTAAGTCATCCGGTAAGCCATCTGGTACATTGTGCAAACGTACTTTTTGCAGTTTACGCAATGGTGCGAATGTAATGTATAGCAATAGAATTCCTGCACCAATAACAATTGGAATAATTGTAAAGTATATCCAAGATGCATTTTCCGATTCTTCTATCCATTTAATAATAGTCTCCACAACAAGCTTCGCATTTAAAACAACAATAATAGATGCAGTAATCCAAGCGCATATTTTCACCCATGTTTTATTTGCAAAAACACCCATAGTCTTTTTATCGCTTGTTAAATGAATCAATGGAATTACAGCAAAACCTAATTGAAGACTTAAAATAACTTGACTCAATATCAATAGTTCACCCGTTGCGCCTTCTCCAAACAAAACAATTGAAATAACAGCAGGAATAATTGCGACCAATCGTGTTATTAATCGTCTTAGCCATGGTTGAATTCGTAAATTCAAATAACCTTCCATTACTATCTGACCAGACAATGTTCCTGTAAGTGTAGAGCTCTGTCCTGCTGCAATTAAAGCAATTGCAAACAAAATTGGCGCCATGCTATTTCCTAAAATATTATCCAATAATTTATGAGCATCTTGTATTTCAGAAACATCATGAATTCCATTTTTATAGAACGCTGCAGCTGCTAGTATAAGAATAGAAGCATTCACAAAAAGTGCAATATTTAAGGAAATACCTGTGTCGATAAAATTGAATTTAATTGCTTCTTTTATTCCTTCAGGTGATCGATTTATTTTGCGAGTTTGCACTAATGAAGAATGCAAATACAAATTATGAGGCATCACAGTTGCTCCAATTATTCCAATTGCAATATACAAAGCCGAATTGTTCGGAATAGAAGGAATAAAACCTTTTACTAATTCAGCAGCATCTGGTTTAGCAAAAAAAAGTTCGGCAATAAATGCCAATCCAATAACAGAAATTAATGCAAGTATAAATGCCTCCATCTTTCGCATACCAAAACGTTGCAAGATTAGAAGTAAAAAAGTATCCGCTACAGTAATAAAAACACCAGCCAATAAGGGGATATGAAATAATAATTGTAAACCAATAGCCATTCCAATTACTTCTGCTAGATCACAAGCTGCTATAGCCACTTCTGCTAAAAACCAATTTAAATAATTAACTATAGGTGGGTAAGTGCTTCGTGATGCTTGTGCTAAATCCAAACCTCTTACCAATCCCAAACGAGCACTTAAGCTTTGCAAAAGGAGGGCCATCAGATTACTCATAACCAACACCCATAATAAAGTATAACCAAACTCACTTCCACCAGCAATATCTGTAGCCCAATTACCAGGATCCATGTACCCAACACTAATCAGGTAGGCAGGCCCTATAAATGCAAATAACTTTTTCCAAAATCCATTTTTGTTGGTTGTATCAACCGTAGCATGGACTTCCGATAATGATTTTTCAGAATTCTTCTGCATGTTTATTTTATAATAACTAATATATTTTTTGCTACTTCATTACTGATGAATAATGTATTCTTTTTATTTACAGTAATCTGCAATGACTTATCAAATGCAATAACTTCTTTTATTTTAATATCGTTTCCCAATACAATTCCCGACTTATCTAAATATTGTAGAAAAGCAGAGCTATGATCCACTACACCAGTCATGATACAATGCTCGTTTAATTTTAAACTCGACAATGGAACTGATTTCTGTAATTGAAATTTACCATTCGCATCTGGAATAGGATCTCCATGCGGATCAAATTTTGGATAATTCAAAAATTTATCAATCTGTGCTATTAATTTATCTGAATCAATATGCTCCAATTGCTCAGCTACATCATGAACTTCATCCCACTTAAAGCTCAATTTTTCAACAAGAAACATTTCCCATAAACGATGCTTACGAATAATCATCAAGGCTACCTTCTCGCCTTTTGCCGTAAGACTTACACCTTGATACTTCTGATAGTTGATTAATTTCTTATCAGAAAGCTTCTTCAACATATCCGTAACGGAAGCTGCTTTGGTACTCATTTTTTCAGCAATGGCATTGGTGGTAACAACTGTTTCGTTTTCCAATAGCTTATAAATTGCTTTCAAATAATTTTCTTCCGTAAATGAATTCATCTGTAGAGTAATTTGAGGCAAATATAACAACTATTTTAAAGTCACAATAAATTATTTTTTAGACTAATCTAAATTTAATTTATACATTTGCCTTAAATGAGAACGCTATTACTATCTTTATTTATTCTTTGTTTCATTTACACTACGGCCCAAACGGGAAGTATAAAGGGTGTCATTACAGATGAGAAAGACAAATTAGAATTTGTAAGCATTGGACTAACTGGTACTATTTTTAGCACCACCTCTGATAAAAATGGATATTTCAACATACAAAACATTCCATATGGAACCTATGAATTACAAATAGCGCTAGTTGGATACCAAAAAATCAAACAAAAAATACAAATAAACACTCCAGAAACAGTTATCATTAATCATGTACTTATTCCAACAGATAATCGACTAAATGAAGTGGTTGTAACGGGAACGCTCCAGGAAATGAGTAAATCGGAATCTGCTATTCCTATTGATATACTAACGCCTAAATTATTTCAAAAAAATCCAACACCAAGTCTGTTCGAAGCAATTGGAATGGTAAATGGAATTCAACCTCAACTAAATTGCAATGTATGCAACACTGGAGATATTCATATCAATGGAATGGAAGGACCATACACTATGATTACCATTGATGGAATGCCCATTGTAAGTTCCTTAGCAACCGTTTATGGCCTAAGTGGAATACCAAATAGTCTGGTTAATCGAATCGAAGTTGTAAAAGGTCCAGCAAGTACACTATTCGGATCCGAAGCTGTTGGAGGACTCATTAATGTTATTACAAAAAATCCAACTGCAGCACCTAAATTAAGTGTTGATTTAATGGCAACAACAGATCAAGAATATAGCATCGACTTAGGCATTAAAACCAAACTTAAAAAAGCACATTCGCTATTAGGGATTAGCTATTTTAATTTTCAAAATAGAATGGATAAAAATAACGATGGCTTCACAGACATTACACTACAAAATAGAATTTCGATTTTCAATAAATGGAGTTTTGAACGAAAAGAAAATAGAATTGCCACAATTGCAGCGCGATTTGTTTATGAAGATAGATGGGGCGGTGAAACTAAATGGACAAAAGATTTTCGAGGGACTGACAGCTTATATGGGGAATCAATTTACACTACTCGCTACGAGCTTATAGGAAACTATCAATTACCAGTAAAAAACGAACGTTTGTTTTTGCAATATTCTTTTAATACCCATTATCAAAATTCATTTTATGGAACTACATCGTATAATGCAACACAAACAATTGCTTTCGCACAATTGTATTGGAGTAAAAAAATAAATGAGAAAATAAATATCCTTTCGGGTATCCCAATGAGATACACCTTTTATGATGACAATACACCTGTAACACAATCTTCTGATACTACGGACCTCAAAAATCAAGCTTCAAATGTGCTTTTACCTGGATTCTTTGTTCAAAGCGAATTGAAATTCACTAAAAAACTAATGATACTTGCAGGTATTCGATATGATTACAATTCAATTCATGGAAATATCTTATCTCCTCGTTTAGCATTCAAATATGCTTTTAATGAAAACAATATTCTCCGACTGAGTATTGGCAATGGTTATCGAGTTGTAAATTTATTTACTGAAGACCATGCAGCATTAACTGGTGCACGCCAAGTGATTATTGAATCGGATTTAAAACCAGAAAAATCATGGAATGCAAACCTTAATTTTCTAAAATACTTTATTTTGAAAAGGGGAATTGTAACTACCGATGCAAGTATATTTTACACCTATTTCACCAACAGAATAATTGCAGACTTTGCCAGTGATGCAAATAAAATCAGCTATAATAATCTGAATGGTTATGCTATTTCTCGAGGGGCATCACTCAGCATTGATTTTGCTTTTGAAAATGGATTGAAATTAATCATTGCTGGCACTTATATGGATGTTTATAGCATGCAAAAAGATTCTTTAAATCAATTACAAAGGATAGAACAACTTCATGCACCTAAATTTTCAGGTAACTTTACAATGAGTTATACCTTTAGTAAAATCGGTCTAAGTATTGATTATACTGGAATTGTAAAAAGTCCAATGCACCTACCCATTGTACCAAATGATTTTAGACCCGAACAATCACCTTGGTTTACACTCCAAAACACTCAATTAAGTAAAAAATTCAAAAAAGGAGTTGAAATTTATGGAGGAGTTAAAAACATATTGGACTTTGTTCCTAAAGATCCCATATTAAGACCTTTTGATCCGTTTGATAAATACATCACCGAAAACAATCCAAATGGGTACACCTTCGACCCTAGTTACAACTATGCACCAATACAAGGAAGAAGATACTTTTTAGGAATACGATATACGTTTAATTAAAGCCCTAGAGGAAAATAAGTATACGTTCTAGTAGCTGTTTTTTTAGTCGCCTCATCTGTCAACTTCACATCTAAAGCCTCTCCACGAATTGTTCCTTCGTACTTTTGAGTTCCAGTGACACCAGTTACTTCAAACTTAATAGAACATTTTTTAATTTTATACTTACCCGTAAGTACCATATCCTTATTCTCTTTATGAAACCAAGTAAATACATCTAAATAATCGTTTACCGAAGTGGATGCCAAAACAGTTCCATCTTCATAAAAGCGTAAAATAGCTGAATGCTCATTATCCAACTTAAAAGCATAAATCCCTTTATAGCTTACGCTGCAATTATCAACATTTGTAAATGCAACTAGTGCAAAAACAAGTACAAGTAAGGGTAAAACTATTTTTTTCATAAACTGCTGAATATAATTTGATTAACTATTGCTTTTTTTACAAATTTACTATATCTTCATCACTCTAAACTAAAAATAAATGAAGAATATTTTATTTAAATCAGCTGTTGGCATTCTATTTTCAACGGCAGCAATCGCACAAAATAGCCTTCCTGTTGGCTTTTCAGCAGACGAGTTACAGGATATGCAACGCCTAGATTTCGTTCCGCCATTTTATGCACCACAAGGAATTACAACCCCACCAACACTTCCAGTACGTAACATGGCACAATGGGAAGAAATACAAGCACTTACTATCACTTGGAGAGATTACGATGCTGTTCATCGCGAAATCGTTCGTGCTGCTCGCAAAGAAACAACGGTTATTATTAATTGTAATACTGTTAGCGGAAGTACAACCTATGAAGACTCAACTGCTATTAAAAATTATTTAACTGCTGGTGGAGTTCCTTTAACAAATATTCGTTTTAACGCAAAACCATCCAACTCTGTTTGGATAAGAGATTATGGCGCAAATCCATGTTATTTAAATGATGTTGACTCATTGATTTTGGTGGATTGGAAATATAACCGACCAACAAGAACAAGTGATGATACCATTCCTCGCTCTATTGCTCGCATGCTAAACATTCCATTATTCGAAACAACAGTAAATCCAACTCAATTAATTCATACTGGTGGAAATTACATGAGTGATGGTATGAATACCGCCTTTTCATCAAAATTAATTTTGACAGAAAACAGCACAAAAACAGAACCTCAAATCAATCAAATCATGACTGATTTTATGGGAATAAATAGATACATCAAAATGGAAACACTTCCATTTGACGGTATTCACCACATCGACATGCACATGAAATTACTAAATGAAGAAACGCTTTTGGTTGGTGAATACCCTGCTGGTGTAGCAGATGGACCACAAATAGAAGCAAATCTTCAATATATATTAGCGAATTTTAATTCTCCTTTTGGAACACCTTATAAAGTTATTCGTATTCCTCAACCTCCTGACCAAAACAATGGTTTTGATTATCCGGATGGAAATGGAAACTACTTAACCTATGCAAATTCTACAATTATTAACAAGACAGTAATAGTACCTCAGTTCTATACTCAGTATGATACTACTGCTATTCGTATTTGGAAAGAATCTATGCCTGGATATACTATTGTAGGAATCAATTCAAACCAAACAATTTCAGCGAGCGGTTCGTTGCATTGCATTACTCACTCAGTAGGTGTTCAAAATCCATTACGTATTGTTCATCAAAATTTACCGAACACCACAAATACCACAACTCCTTATCAAGTGGATGCATTGGTACAGCATAAATCGGGTATTCAGTTTGCTACATTGTATTATACTACCGATACTGCAAACATTCCATTCACAGCAGTTAGCATGAGTTTAACGAATGTTACAAATGATACTTGGACTGGTTTTATTCCAGCACAACCTGCAGGAACACATGTATTTTATTACATTTTAGGACATGCTAATTCTGGCAAAGAACAAGTTCGACCAATGCCCGCTCCTGCAGGAAATTTCGAATTTGATGTATTGGGTGGAACAACAGGTATTTCTGAAACAGCTTCATTCGAAATGAAACCAGCTTATCCTAATCCATCGCACGGAATTACATGTATTCCTGTATCAATCAACAAAGCAACAAAAGGAAGCATTAAATTGTATGATGTGTTAGGAAACTATGTATCAACAATATTTGAAGGCGACTTAGTTAGCGGAGAGAAAAACTACTTCTTAAACAGTATTGGTATGAGCGCAGGTGCTTACTTCATCGTACTTGAAACAACAGAAAATAGATTAACGCAAAAATTAATGATTCGTTAATACAATAATATTGTTAAAACAAAAATCCCCAACAAAATTTTGTTGGGGATTTTTTATTTTAATGTGCATCAAAAAAAGAACGCCTACTGTTACAATATTGAATTTTATCTTCCAAAATTCGAATTGCTTTTTGAGCTGTTCTACTACTAAAAGAGGCTTCCATATTCTCCTGCACTACCTCTATTAACATCGACAATTCTCGCATATCCTGCATGTATGCATCTGACTTTAATAGAAAGAAATTTCGCTTAATCGAATCGTAGATTATTAAGAAATAAGCATCTTCGTTTTCATAATCAAAAACAACATCTGCTAAATAAGAAGAAGGTAAACGACCTTCCTTTTCAAGAAAATCGTAAATGAATTCATTATTAGAAATAAAGCTAATCATTATTTCAATCGTTTTAATTTTGCCATGTAAAAGCCATCAAAGCCATCACTTGCGAATATTTTTTTGTCTTCAAGTAATACAAAATCAGGATGAGATTGTATAAACAACTCTACTTGCTTTTGATTTTCTGTTGGCAAAATGCTACAAGTAGCATACACCATTATTCCTTCAGCCTTTAACATCTCTGAATAAGCTGCAATAATCTGCTGCTGTGTGTTTTTTATTTCATTGATAAACCCTTCTGTGAGTTTCCATTTTGCATCAGGGTTTCTTCGAATGACTCCCAAACCTGAACAAGGTACATCCAGTAACAATCTATCTGCAGAAGATTTTAATTGCTGAATAGCAGCTTCATTCACCACACGTGTTTTAATAATGCTTACTCCAGCACGTTCTGCTCTTCGTTGCAATTCTTTTAATTTTCGCTCCTCCACATCCATCGAAATAAGTAGACCTTTATCTTGCATCATGGCAGCGATATGCAATGACTTTCCTCCTGCACCTGCACACGCATCAATTACAGTCATCCCTTCTTGAACTTCTAAAAATGGACTAATTAATTGAGAGGAAGCATCCTGTATTTCAATTAAACCTTGTTTGTATTCTTTTAATGATTGAATATTCTGACGTTTTACCAATCGCAATGCATCAGCATAATCAGAAATCAATTCAGTTTCAATTCCCTGCTCTTGCAATAAACGCTGAACTTTATTTTTGTTCGTTTTTAATGTATTTACGCGTAACACAACAGCTGCTTCAATATTCAATGCACACGCTTCTTTTTCCCACACCACTTCCCCTAATTCTTTTACCATCAACTCATCCAACCAATCAGGGTAGGCTTCTCGGTATTTTCTTACTTGCTTTACAGAGCTTGCTTTTTCTAAAACTGTGCCCTTCTCCAAGCCATTAAACTCTTCCCAATCAGGCAAATCATTCCCATTTAATAACTGATAAATTCCAATTAATTTATAAAAATGATTTGTTCCATTTTTACCTAAAATCTCATTCAGTAAGCGCCACCAACGAACAATTCCATAGGTAGTTTCAGCGATAAATCGCCTATCACGGGAGCCCCATTTGGGATTTTGTTTTAGCACTTGCTCAACTGCTTTATCTGCATAAACACCTTCCACAAATATTTGTTGGAGGGTATCGACAACAGCCTGAACGAGTGATTTATGAAGTTTCATTTGATTTAATTAACTAACAACTGTGTAAAAATACGTATTTGTTATTGCATATTCTCGATATTTTATAGCCAAAAAAAGTGTAATTTTAAGGCTATGAATTTTTCCTCCAAATTAATTGAAGAAGCCGTAAATGAGTTCAGTAAGTTGCCTGGTGTTGGCAAGCGTACTGCGCTACGTTTTGTTTTGCATCTAATGAAACAGAACACTGCTGATGTAAATCAATTTGGAAATGCATTTATAAAATTACGCAACGATTTACGCTATTGCGAAAAATGCCACAATGTATCCGACAAACCATTGTGTGATGTTTGTGCCAATCCTCATCGCGACCAAAGTACAGTATGTATTGTAGAAGACATCCGTGATGTAATGGCTATAGAAAACACACAACAATATAGAGGCGTGTATCACGTTTTAGGTGGGATTATTTCACCAATGGATGGAATTGGACCGAGTGATTTAACAATTGAATCATTGGTTACCAAAGCATCAACTGGCGAAATCAAAGAAGTTATAATGGCATTAAGCACCACCATGGAAGGCGACACAACCAATTTTTACATCTATAAGCGCTTAAAAGATTATGGCATTTCAATGAGTACAATCGCTCGTGGAATTGCCATTGGTGATGAACTCGAATATGCCGATGAAATAACCTTAGGTCGCTCAATTATTAACCGTACTCCTTACGAGAACACTTTACAGATGAAATGAAGTTAAGTGTTATCATAGTTAATTATAATGTTCAACATTTTTTAGAGCAATGCTTACATTCTGTTCGTAAAGCATCTAAAAATGTTTCCCTCGAAATTTTTGTTGTCGATAACAACTCTGTGGATGGATCAGTAGAAATGGTTAAAGAAAAATTTCCAGAAGTTTTATTAATTGAAAATAAAAAAAACACAGGCTTTTCATATGCCAATAACCAAGCGATAAAAGTAGCCAAAGGCGAATATGTATTATTGCTAAATCCTGATACTGTAGTTGAAGAAGATACTTTTGAAAAGGTAATTGCATTTATGGATGCACATCCAAATGCTGGCGGATTAGGAGTAAAAATGTTGGATGGTAAAGGAAACTTTTTACCTGAATCGAAAAGAGGGTTACCAACTCCTTCTGTTGCATTTTATAAGATATTTGGACTTTCGAAATTATTTCCAAAATCAAAAACATTTGGCAAGTACCATCTAGGCTACCTAGACAAAGACCAAACAAATGAAGTAGATGTTTTATCGGGTGCATTTATGCTCATGCGTAAATCGGTTCTCGATAAAGTAGGTTTATTGGACGAAACCTTTTTTATGTATGGTGAGGACATTGACTTATCCTACCGAATTATTTTGGGTGGATATAAAAATTATTATTTCCCCGAAACACGAATTATTCATTACAAAGGCGAAAGCACAAAAAAAAGTAGCGTTAACTATGTGTTTGTTTTTTATAGAGCAATGGTCATTTTTGCTGAAAAACATTTTTCTCAAAACAATGCGAAACTATTTTCTTTCCTAATCAATTTGGCAATCTATTTAAGAGCTGGCGCAGCAATTACTGCTCGCTTTTTTAAATCCATTGCATTGCCCACTTTTGATTTTGGAATCATATTGGCCGGCTTATTTTTAATCAAAGAGTATTACGAAAAAAATTACAAGTTTATTGAAGGAGGCTCTTACTCTTCCTCACTCGTTGCCATTGCTTTTCCTTCCTATATTTTCATTTGGATGTTTACGGTCTACCTCAGTGGAGGCTACGACAAACCCGTTCGTTTGTTCCGTATACTAAGAGGTGTTTTGGTTGGAACAGGAATTATTCTAATTGGTTATGCATTACTACCTGAAGAATACCGTTTTTCCAGAGCATTAATTTTACTTGGAATGGGATGGATTGCAATCGCCTATTTGCTATCTCGTTTAACATTGCATATTGTTGGCATTAAAGCATACAATCTTAATCCTGATAAAAGTAAACGAATTGCCATTATTGGAACTTCAGGTGAGTATGAACGAGTAAACAACCTGTTAAAACAAACGAGCATCAATAGTAGTTTCATTGGCTTCATTAGTGCCGATAAAAATGGGGCAAACCACGCTAATTATGTAGGAACAATTGAACAAATTGAAGAGGTTATTGAAATTTATAAAATCAATGAAGTTATTTTTTGTTCTCGCGACATTTCTTCTCAAGGGATTATTGATTATATGCATACCTTAGTCTCAGCTGATGTAGACTTTAAGATTGCACCTCCTGAAAGCTTATCCATTATTGGAAGTAATTCCATTGATACAGCTGGTGATTTATATATTATAGATGTAAATTCGATAAGTAAGCCTAAAAACAAGCGCAATAAACGACTGTTCGATTTTTTATCAAGTACGTTGTTTTTTATTTTATTTCCGGTACTCGTTTTATTTCAAGAAAACAAACTAGGATTTCTAAAAAATATGCTTTCAGTATTAATTGGAATTAAATCATGGGTTGGTTATGGTAGCGACAAACATGAACACTTGCCTAAATTAAAACCATCTGTACTTTCTCCAGTTGATGCTTTAAAAAACAGTAGCATTACTACAGATACTCGCAACAGACTTCATTTAGCTTATTCTAAAGACTACAAAATAGAAAATGATTTAAATATTATTTGGAAAGCATTTAAAAAACTTGGCAATTAAGCTACCTTTTTGCTGATTTTGCTTGCAATAATAAATCAAACAATTGTGCTGTCGCCACAGCATCTCCTTCGGCTCGATGTCTCGCATGGTTCGGAATTCCTAATGCATTGCACAATTTGCCCAAGCTATATGAATCGTGCCCTGGCAAGAGTTTTCTACTCATTTGAACAGTGCATAATTTTTCGCGTTCATAATTAAATCCCAATGAGGCGAATTCGGCTTTCACAAAGTTGTAATCAAAACTCACATTGTGTGCTACAAATATTTTTTCATCTGTAATACGATGGATGTGTTTCGCTATTTGATGAAATTTAGGAGCATCTTTCACCATTTCATTCGTAATTCCTGTAATATTTGTATAGATAGGAGTAATATAACATTCGGGGTTTACCAAAGAAGTGAACTTATCCACTACACTTAATCCATCATGCACTAAAACACAAATTTCGGTAATTCGTCCGTTGGGATAATTAAACTTTCCTCCGCATGTTTCAATATCGATAATGGCAAACATTTATGCTTTTCTTTTTTTGTAAAGATAAGAGAGAATTTTAATTTTTAGAAAAGAATGAAAAAAGGCAGCTATGGGTAGCTGCCTCTTAAAATCTGAACTTAACTTTTTTTACTCATCTCTACTCTGTAGGATTGTAAAAACTTAATCATACTGTCTACATTTAAATCCTGAGGACGAAACTCACCAATATTTAAACTGCATACAAACCCCCAAACTTCGATGATGTCTTCATTAGGGATGACATAGGGCTCATAGGCAGGATTGTCGGAATGAAACTCGAATACTTCATTCGAGTTTTTCTTTTGACGTAATAAACGTTTATAAACCAAGCCATCATTTTTAGTAAGTACAATGTATGTTTGTCCGTCTTTGATTTCACTTAGTGATTCTAAATACTTTCCCACTACAGTTGATCCATCTTTTAATGGAGGCATTGAATCGCCTTTGATTCCAAATGCACGGTGTTTGCCCACAATTTTAAATGGAAGATTCATGATGGGCAATTCCTTTATAAATTCAGGATCGGCATAACCATTTAAATAACCAGCAGATGCTTTTAAGGGAACTACTTCAATTAAATCGTTTCCAAAACTATCCACCGTAATTGGGAACAGAATTCTGTTTTTACCAATTTTAATTAACGATTGTAAATCCGTTTTAGCTAAATCGGCTCTTACCAATGCATCAATTGCCACATGAAAATAATCGGCAATGGTTATTAGTAAATCGTAAGGTGGTTCGGCTCTACCTTCTTCATACGAACCCAATCTTGAACGAGGAATATCTAATTCTGTAGATAATTGTTCTTGAGACAGCTTTTTTAGTGTCCTCAAAACCCTAATGTTTTTGGCTATTTTTGACATTGCTAAATATTTTAGCACAAATATACTAATTATGTTAGTAATTTCAAAACCTGAAAAGTGATTCTTTTTTATAAAGGCATTTTTTTATTTGTGATCTGTATCGGGGGCATTTTAAAAATACGATAAATCACGCCATGGTTTACACTATATATAAAATGCCCCGATATCAGAATTAAGAAACATGAACAACAACTCCATCCATACCCGCCTCGATTCACGTGTACTTTTTGTAGACATGAACAGCTTTTTTGCTAGCTGTGAACAACAAACCAATTACTGGTTGCGCAATCGTCCAGTAGGTGTATGTGTGTATACAGGCAAGTTTGGTTGTATTATAGCGCCTTCTATTGAAGCTAAAAAACGAGGAATAAAAACAGGAATGCGTTTAAATGAGGCAATTTCAATCTGCCCAGAACTTGTTCCATTAGAAACCAACCCTGCACGTTACCGCGATTTTCATGTAAAAATAATTAATGTACTAAAGAAATACTCAAACGATGTTATTCCAAAAAGCATTGATGAAGCCATTGTAAGCTTAAATAATTATGAATTGGTACACAAAGATCCTGTTGCTGTGGCCAAACAAATAAAATTGGACATTACCAATGAAGTTGGGGATTGGTTAAAATGTTCCATTGGAATTGCACCCAATGCTTTTTTAGCAAAGTTGGCAAGTGATATTCAAAAACCGAATGGCTTAACCATTATTACTCCCGAAAATATTGATAGCGTGTTAAGTAAAATGCGATTAAAGGATTTACCCGGCATTGCTAGCGGAATGGCCGAACGCTTACAAAAAGGAGGAATCAACACTCCTTTAGAGTTAAGACATGCTTCTCCACAACGACTAAAAATTATCTGTAAAGGCGTAGTTGGTGAATATTGGCACCAGCGCTTAAACTTTGCGGAAGTGGATATGAAAGACAGTTCAGATTACAAAAGTATGCAAGCAATGCGTCATTTATCAATGGTTCAACGAGCAAGCCTGGAGGGTATTGAGGAAATTTTATTACAACTGTGCTTAACACTTGAAAAAAGAATGGTTGGTGGCAAGGTATTCTGCCAATCCATCGGTTTTTACATCCGCTACGAAAGTGGATACAGTTATAATGATAGCATTACAACAACTATTCCTCTGCAAGATGGAACTGAAATATTGAATGCATTAAAAAAACGCATGAAACAATTCCTAGAAAACAATAAGTGCGAAGCGGTGTTAAATACCAATGCCATTTCACTGAATGTATTTGTAGGAAATTTTGTAAATGAAGAAATGGTTCAGTATGGATTGTTTGAAGACAATAGTAAAAAAGACAAACTACGAAAAACCGTTTATAATTTAAAAGACAAATTTGGCCTCAATAAACTCATGCGAGCTGCTGAACTCACTGAAAATACAGAAATAAAAGATGTAATAGGATTTGGTTCAATAAAGGATTTACACGAAACAACTGATTAAAAATGGACTTCGGAAAACTAAACAATGTAGACACAATCGATTTTACATTACCTACAGATAATGTAAACAATAGTCTTGTATTAACAGGTAAAAGCACCAACAAACCATCCGTTCATTTGGGTTTTCCAATATGGTCGGATAAAGCATGGATAGGAAAAATATATCCCGATGATGCGCAAGAGAAATATTTTTTACGGTATTATGCGCAGCAGTTTAATTGCATCGAATTAAATGTAACACATTACAAAATACCTGTTCCGACTACCATCCAACGTTGGAAAAACATGACAACAAACAATTTTAAGTTTTGTCCAAAAGTACCGCAAGTCATTAGTCATGCAAAGGACATTACGGAAATGTCGGCACTTATGACAGAGTTTATTGATGCCGTTATCTATTTCGATAATGCCTTAGGAACAACATTTATGCAGTTGCCTCGGCATTTTGGTGCTAACCGACTCAACGAATTAATTACATTTTTAGGACTCATCGAAAAACCTATAAAATTAGCAGTAGAATTACGTCACGAAAGTTGGTTTACCGATAAACAAGCATTCGATGAACTATCCGAATTTTTGATGGAATGCAACCATTCATTGGTGATCACAGATGTTGCTGGAAGACGAGATGTACTTCACCAACGTTTAACAAACAAAACAGCCTTTATACGTTTTGGAGCGAATAATTTACATAAAAGCGATTATACACGCTTAACAGAATGGGCCGAAAGATGTTCTCAATGGATTGAACAAGGATTAGAAGAATTGTTCTTTTTTATCCATACATCCGACCAATCGGTTGCACCCGAAATTGCAAATCATTTTATACATGAATTCAACAAGCTAAATAGGGTAAAATTAAAGCCTGTAAGCATCAAGCAAGAGAGCAAACAAATCGACTTGTTTGCTTGATGTGAAAACATGATTTTATTACATAAAATTCTGCTATATTTACCTTAGAATTTTTGCACGAATTTTAAGAAGAAGATTATGAAATATAAATTAATTCCCCTTTTCCTGACAGCAATCGTATGCAACGTATTTGCTCAGTTTCCTGAAAGCACGTTTCAAAGTACATCCAATCAATATTATTGGAAAAACCGAAAACCATACGAAGGTTATTGGCAACAAGATGTGCATTATAAAATTAATGCACGTATTGATGACAAAACGGATATCATTGATGGAGATATTGAACTGACGTATTACAACAATTCGCCCGATGAATTACCATTTGTATACTTCCATTTGTACAGTAATGCTCAAACAGAGGATTCGTATTTAGCAGACTTATACCGTAACAATAAATTGTATCCTAAATTTGGTAAATACCAACAAAAAGGATTAGGGACAAACGTATCAAAAATTACAGCGAATGGTAGTGATTTGAAAATGGAGCAGGACAATACCGTTTTAAAAGTATACCTCCCTACTCCATTAAAAGCTGGCGAAAAAATAACATTGCAAATTGCATTCAAAACTTATTTCGATAATGGTTCCATCCGTAACCGTATGAAAATGTTTAATGCATTTGGCTACAAACATTACGATGTGGTGCATTGGTACCCACGCATATCTGTATATGATAAAAAGCAAGGTTGGGATACTGACCAACACATGGATCATGAATTCTATGGGGATTATGGAACATTTGATGTAGCCTTTACTTTTCCGAATAATTATATTTTGGATGCAACAGGCACATTGTTAAATAAAGATGAAGTATTACCTGCAGATTTGCGAGAAAAATTAGATATCAAGAATTTTAAATCCAAACCTTGGAATGAAAAACCATCTGTAATTATTGAGCCGAATGGCACTACAAAAACATGGTTATTTCATGCAGAGAATGTACATGATTTTGCTTTGACAGCTGACCCAACCTACAGAATAGGTGAAACAGAATGGAATGGGATTAAATGCATTGCATTGGTACAAGAACCACATGCTGCACATTGGCAAAATGCATCGGAGTACACCTCTAAAATCATAAAAACAAATTCAGAAAGTTTTGGAATGTATGGTTACAATAAAATGGTTGTTGCCGATGCGCAAGATGGCATGGAGTATCCAATGGTAACATTGTGCGGTGGGTATGATCCTGATTACCGCGACTTATTTGTACACGAAATTTCGCACAACTGGTTTTTTGGAATGGTAGGTTCAAACGAAACCTATCGTGCGGCCTTGGATGAAGGATTTACTCAATTTGTAACAGCTTGGACCTATCAGTTAATTGATGGGAAACAACGAGTGCGCTACAAGGATAAATCGAAGTATGTAGAACGTTTTACTGAACCGGACTTTGTAAGAAATAGCGAAGTATACAATGGCTACATGCGTGAGGCGGCAAAAAATGTTGAAACAAACATCAATGTGCATTCAGACATGTACAACGGTGCAATTCGCCACGGTGGCGGATACAGCCAAGTATACATGAAAACATCTACGATGTTGTATAACCTGCAATATGTATTAGGCGATTCATTGTTCTTAGCAGCAATGCAAAACTATTTTAACCAATGGAAATTTGCTCATCCCTACATTGAAGATTTTAGAACATCCTTTATTCAATTTACACACGTTGATTTAAACTGGTTTTTTGATGAGTGGATTGAAAGCACAAAAACGATTGACTATGCTGTAAAATCTGTGAAGAAAGGTGATGAAAAGGGCGAATATAAAATTACCTTTAAACGCAAGGGCATGCAAATGCCAATTGACTTTACTGTAATTGGTAAAAATGATAGTTTATATCACTTCCACATTCCGAATACTTGGTTTGTAAAACAAACAAAAGCAACTGTATTACCACGTTGGATTGGCTGGGATAAAGTAAAACCAGAATATACTGCTGTAGTAAAAATACCAAGTGGCGTTGCTGATGTTGTAATTGATTCGAGTACACGTTTAGCAGATGTAAACATGCTTGATAATAATAAAAAGTTTCCACTGAGATACCGTTTTGATTCTAAAATTTACAATCCTAGCGACTGGACTCGTTATGAATTATACGCTCGTCCAGATATTTGGTACAATGGCTATGATGGACTAAAAGCTGGATTAAATATGAATGGTAATTATATGAATTACAAACATATTTTTGATGCAACAGTTTGGTTTAATACTGGGATTGGTCAGAATTATTTGGATTCAACTGTTGCAAAAGATTTATACGATAATATTAGCTTTAGAGTAAGTTACCGCACTGCAACCGACAAATTCATGAAAGGCTCGTCCTTTAATTTTTCAGCGAAAGCATTGGATGGCTTAAATGCATACTCGGTTGGGTTTGATAGAAAAGACATTAAAGGAAAAAATCGAGTGTATATGTTTTTCAAATCGATGTATCGCAAAGGCTTGAATGATATTACTTATTTATTGATGCCAACCGAATGGGCTCCTAACAAGCTTAACAATACCATTAATGTTGGACTTGAGCATACTTATAGCTATCGTAGAGGAACAGGGAATATTAATATTGGTTTGAAATCAACAGCCTTGATGAGCGATTATGATTATCAAAGTATCAATTTAAATATCATTAACCGTACACGCTTAGGACGATTGGTATTGAACACTCGTATAGTTGGACAATATGGAACAGGAAAAAATTGGGCTAATGAATCTTCTCTATTTTTAGCAGGAGCAAATCCTGAAGAAATGATGGACAATAAATACACCCGTTCACAAGGCTTTTTTGATCCATCTTGGGCAACAATGGGTAATCAAAGCAACTATTTTCAACATGGTGGAGGTTTAAATTTAAGAGGTTACGCGGGATATCTTGCGCCACAAAAACAAAGTGATGGTACTTTAGCTTTTGCATACAAGGGACAAAGTGGTGCAGCTATAAATGCGGAATTAGAATTTGATGGTATTATAAAAATTAAAAAACAAAACTGGCTAACACGTACGTTCAAATTAAATACGTACTTATTTGCTGATGCAGGAGTTATCAATTACAATGCGCAAACCGACAATACCATTAAAATGGCTGATTTAAGAGCTGATGCAGGTGTTGGAGCAGCACTGACAATTAAGAAATTTGGTGTTTTACAAACAGTTAACCCATTAACCATTCGTTTTGATGTTCCATTTTTCTTAAATAGAATCCCAGCAGCAGATAAAGATTATATTCAATACCGATTTGTAATTGGAGTAAGTAGAGCATTTTAAAATTCATTGATATGCAATCAAAAGCTATAACTGTAAAAGATTATTTAAAGGAATTACCAGCTGAAAAGAAAGCTGCTTTTGAAGAATTACGAGATACTATAAACAAAAATATTCCTAAAGGTTTTGAAGAACAAATGAGCTATGGAATGATTGGCTATGTTGTTCCGCATACACTGTACTCTAAAGGCTATCATTGTGATCCTAAATTACCATTACCTTTTGTAGCAATTGCATCTCAAAAGAATTTTATTGCATTGTACCACATGGGGATTTATGCCAATCCAACTTTATTAAAATGGTTTGTAGATGAGTACCCAAAGCATAGCAAAGGAAAATTGGATATGGGTAAAAGCTGCATCCGATTTAAAAAGACCGATGATATCCCTTTTAAATTAATAAAAGAGTTAATAAAAAAAATGACAACAAAAGAATGGATTGAGCTTTATGAAAGCGCGTTTGTAAAAACAAAGAAATAATTATACCCTCACTCCTATTATTAAAATATCATCCACTTGTTCTAAATTTCCTCTCCAAGAATCAATTGCCTCATCAAGCAACTGTTTTTGCACATTCATTGGCTTCTGATGATTTGCTACCAAAAGTTCTTGCAATGGCTTGTATTTGAATTTTTTTCCACTCGGTCCACCAAATTGATCGGCATAACCATCTGTTAAAATATATACAATGTCCCCTTTTTTCAAATCAATTTCATTGTTTGAAAAATTTTGCAGTTCGCCATGATACTTACCCACAGGAAATTTATCGGCTTTGTATTCAATGATTTTATTTTCTCTTAAAAGCCACAAGGGATTGTTAGCACAGGAGAACTGTAATTTCATGGAATTAAACTTATAGTTACAAAGCGCAATGTCCATCCCATCGTTTACAGCATATTCATCTTCGCTCAATTCAGTATTTAATGAATGAATAATTTCGGTTCTCAATTTATTTAACACTTCCGCAGGAGAATTAACGGCTTTATCACGTACAATTTCATTTAAATATGAAACACCCAACAAACTCATAAAGGCACCAGGAACACCATGCCCCGTACAATCAGCTGCACAAATTAAAAAATTATCGTTTACAGATTTTGCCCAATAAAAATCGCCACTAACAATGTCTTTTGGTTTATATAAAACAAAATGCTCCGGTAAATAATTAGAGAGTAATTTATCGGAAGCTAACAAGGCTGTTTGAATACGTTTAGCATAAAAAATACTGTCTAAAATTTCTTTGTTTTTTTCTTCAACCAAATGGTTCTTTTCTTCAATTTCAGAATAAGCAATTTGCAATTGCTGGTTTGATTTTTCTTTTTCTTTATAATTCCTATAAATAAAGAATGCTAAAGCTATTGCCAAAATTAAAATCAGAACAGATACAACAATTACAATTCGCTGGCGAGTAATATCCTGCTCCTTTTTCTCCAACTCCAATTGACTGATTAACTTATTTTGTTCTAAATCCTTAATTTGAAGTTCTTTCTTCTCTGTATCATATTTCTTTTCTACATCAGCTATTTGAGCAGTAATATCCTCATTTAAAAGTGAATCGTTCAGTTCTTCATACTTCGTTCTAAAATCTAAAGCCTTCGGATAATCATTTTTTGCTTTGTAGTAATCGGAAAAGCCCAAATAAACTTGAGCTAAATCATTTCTGTAATTCGATTTCAAAGCTAAATCATATGCTTTTGTCATATTTGAATACGCCAAATCGTATTTATTCATCAATAAATAAGTATCACCCAAATTAATATGCGAGCTAATAATTGCTTTTACATCATTTGTTTGAACTGACAAATCATATACTTTTTGAAAACATTTAATTGCTTCTGAATAGTTTTTTTCAAACTTAAATATAAGCCCAAGATTATCATTAATAGCAACAATTCCTCGTTTTACATTTTCTCGTTCAAAAATAATTAAGCCTTTTTTATAACTAGATTTTGCTTGGTCGTGATCTTTTAACCTTCCGTATACCAAACCTAAATTATTATAAATAAAAGCACAATTAATTTCATCCCCCATCTCTTTCCATATTTCCAATGCTCTGTTTGCATATACAATCGATTGTTTGTAGTTTTTTTGCTCTTTAAAAACAACCGACAGGTTATTACAAGCATTGGCGATGCCTTTCTTATCACCCATTTCCTCTTTTAATTTCAGGGCTTTCAAAAGCGATTCTACTGCTAATTGATACTCTCCCGAATTTGCATATACACTGCCAATATTGATATATGCGGCTGCTAGTCCTTTTTTATCATTTGCTTTGCTCGACATTTCAATGGACTTTGTATGGCATTCTATTGCTTTTGATATTTTTCCAATATCCGAATAAGAATTCCCCATATTGGAATACATTTTTGATACGCGTGCTAGATTATTTGATTTTTGAAAAACAACTATTGCTTTTTCATAATAAGGAATACCTTCTGATGACAAAGACCATTCATATTTTAGATTCCCCATCGAATTATAATACTCACCAATGCCATCGTTATAATTTATCTTTTTTGCCAAATCAAAAGCTTGTTGTGCGTATTTTTTTGCTTTAGTGCTGTCATTACTTGCATACTCCCAAACGATATCAATTAATGTTTTCACTTTAGAGGTATCCTCCTTCATTGTAGGGACAACCTTCACCAAAGAATCTACATATGACTCTTGAGCAACTATTTCAGTGAAAATCGATATTGCAATAAAAAAAGTAAAATAATATTTTAGTGTAATTTGCATGATAATCTCTATTTTGATTCGTTTAATTTCACTAATTTAGTGGTTAATTAATGGAACCAAAAATTATATTTTGTAAAAACTTACTAAAATGAAAAAACGCCTGTTCACCCTATTGTTGATTGCCGTTTCAATAACTAAAATTATTGCTCAAGACAATGATGATACCTATGCAAAAGCGCTGAAGTACAAAACAGAATACAAATACAAGGAAGCCTTCCCTTTGTTTCAAGTATTGGTAAAGTCGGATTCGAACAATGTAAATTATTTACAAAATGCGAGCTATTGCTATTCTAAATATGGTTATTACCATGTTACTGGTGAAACTCAAAAAATAAAATTCTACCAATCAGCTGAATATTTAGCTAAAAAAGCGATTAAAGTAAATGAAAAGAGTGCTGATGCTCATTATGTATATGCAATGGCTTTGGGAAGAATAAATGAAAACGCAAGTTCAAAACAAAAAATTGCAAATGCTAAGTTGATAAAATCACAAGTAGATAGAGCAATTGAGTTAAATCCAAAATTAGCTGGTGCATATCATATTTTAGGCAGATGGCACAGAACTATTGCAAATTTTAGTGCAATAGAAAAAGCAATGATTAATTCGTTTTTTGGCGGAGTTCCTCCAGGTGGATCATTTGATGATGCAGTAAAATCATTTATGGTTGCCGTTTCATTAGAACCTAAATTTTTGATGCACCAATACGAGCTTGCTCAAACTTATTATGACATGGGAAAGAAAGCCGAAGCGAAAGTTTGGGCAAAAAAAGTAACAGAAGGGGCTGCTAATAATGAAGATGACTTAAAAGCAAAGAAAGAGTCTGAACTATTATTGGGTAAATTATAATCAAGAAGCGATTATATGAGCAAAAAAATAACGATTGTTAATCGTCATTATCCACCCAATTTAAATATTACCGGAGAAAACGCATGGGACTTAGCTAATTATTTAATTTCTAAGCATTCTATTGATGTATCCATCGTTCATATTGATAGAACGTATGATGGTGGAGGAAATCAGCGAAAACCTGTAGGTACATGCTATCCAATAAAAACATTTTACCAAGGAAAAAATAAAATCATTAGCTATATCAATGGCTTCATTGATGGATATCTATTAATTCGAAAGGCATCCAAACTAAATAGTGGACCAATTATCGTAATGACTAGCCCACCACTTTTACCGATGTGGGCTTCAATTCTATTAGGAAGTAAAAAAAGAAAGTGGATTTTATGGAGTATGGATTTGTTTCCAGAGGGTTTTGCTGCTTCAAATGAAATTAGCACGACTAACTGGTTATACAAATTCGTTATTCGAAAAACCTATAAAAATGCACCCAATAAAATAATCGCATTGGGACCACAACAAAAAAAGGTTTTAGATAAAAAATATCAAAAAGAAATAGAAAGTGTAATTCTTCCTTGTGGTGTTTTTATCGATCAACACAAAACAACAGATACACCCGATTGGAAAAAATATCCCGAAAAAATGTATCTTGGGTATGCAGGAAATTGTGGCTCACCGCACTCTTCGGAATTTGTGAAAGCTGTCATTGACGGAATTAATCCCGACAATCAACATTTAATACTTGCAATCTATGGCACAAAGTCGAGCGATGTTATACGTTATGCAGAAAACAAAAAAGGCATCACCATTTTAAAATCTGTACCTCGCAACGAATTACATTTTATCGATATTCATCTTGTAACATTATTAGATACGTGGACTCATGTTGCGGTTCCATCAAAAGCTGTAAGTAGCGTTTGTTCGGGCTCAACCATCCTTTTCTGTGGAAATAAAGAAAGTGATAATTGGTATTTGCTTCAAAATGCAGGGTGGTTAATAGAAGACAATCAACAGCTAAAAGAACAGGTAAAATCAACACTAGCTTCTATTACAACTGTCCAAATTCAAGAAAAGAAGCAAAAAGCAGATGAAATTGCCCAAAACTTGAGTAAGTTAATCACAACAAGCTATGATACCATTGCACAATGGGCCGAATAGATATTTCTTGTTTTCAAACTTTAGTCCTATCTTTGCAGCCTAAATTTTAAGCATAACAACAAATGAACATTGCAATTGTAACGGGTTCAGGTGGACTAATAGGAAGTGAAGCTGTCACTTTTTTCTCATCAAAATTTGATAAAATAATTGGTATTGATAATGATATGCGTGCCTATTTTTTCGGCAAGGACGCTTCAACCAATTGGAATGTAAGTCGATTACAAGAGCGGGTAGCTAACTACGAACACCATTCTATCGACATTCGTAATTATGCTGCATTAGAAGCGATTTTCAATAAGTACGGAAAAGATATTAAGCTTGTGGTTCATACTGCTGCTCAGCCGAGCCACGATTGGGCTGCGAAGGAGCCATTAACTGACTTTGGTGTAAATGCAACAGGTACCTTGCATATGCTTGAACTAACACGATTACATTGCGAAAAAGCAGTATTCATTTTCACATCAACAAATAAGGTATATGGTGATAATCCAAATTATTTACCACTTGTAGAAAAAGAAACACGTTGGGAAATCAGCGAATCACATCCATACTTCAAAAATGGTATTGATGAGCACATGAGTTTAGATCATACCAAACATTCTGTTTTTGGTGCTTCAAAAGTTGCCGCTGATATTATGGCTCAGGAATATGGAAAGTATTTCGATATGAATGTAGGTGTTTTCAGAGGAGGATGTTTAACTGGTCCCAACCATAGTGGAGCCCAGTTACATGGATTTTTATCATACCTAATGAAATGTACTTTAACAGGTAATCCATATACGATTTTTGGATACAAAGGAAAACAAGTTCGTGACAACATTCATAGCTCCGATTTAGTAAGCATGTTCTGGCATTTTTATCAAAATCCGAAACAAGGGGTTGCATACAATGCTGGTGGTGGAAAATTTGCAAACTGCTCTATGCTGGAAGCAATTGCACTTTGCGAAAAAATAAGTGATAAAAAATTAAATTATAGTTATAGCGAACAAGCTAGAAGTGGAGATCATATCTGGTACATCAGCGATGTATCAAAATTTCAACAAGACTACCCAGAATGGAGTTACAAATGGAATTTAGATGATACCTTGGTAGATATTTATAATACCATGAGCAAAAGTGCTAGCGTAAAAAATTGTGATTAAAAAAAAATCCTTATCGAATTGATAAGGATTTTTTTTTTGCGATTTTATTGCCTAAAAAAGATTCCATTGCACTGAAGCATCACTCCCGTTGTATTATCAGTAAATGCTGGCGCAATACTTTTTAATTCAAAACCGTTTTGTTTCATAAATGCTAATACTTCTGGCAATAACCATGTTTGACCTTCATAAAGTGGAACAATTGATATTTCCATCTCAATTCCTTTTGCTTGACTAATAATAGACATGGCGCCTTTTAATACTTCTTGCTCAAAACCCTGAACATCAATTTTTATAAATATACGTTTAGCCGCATCAGCATGCTTCTTCCCTATTACGTCTAATGGATAAACGGTTACCTTTTCTTTTCCAATAATTTTGGATTCAGGTGCTCCTTGGTAGTGAGAATCCAACATATTCAGGAGCGTACTACTAACTGAATTAGCAGAAATATTGATTTCAATTTCTTCTTCTTTACTACCAATTGCACAACGATTTTCTACCGTCCAATTAGAATATGCTTTACTCGAATCAGCTATTTGTTTATGTACACTTGATAATGGCTCGAACGAAACGATCTTCCCCGAATAACCAGCATCTATTATTCCTTTTGCATACTGTCCGGTATTAGCACCAATATCAAAGACTAAATCAATATTATAATGCTGAAGTAATTTAATACGTCTTAAATCTTCACTTGTTCCCGCGTTGTATTTGCGTACCAATACACCAAACTTGAGAAAAAAATTTCTTGTTATACGTTCTAAGTTTGTCATCAGATTAGGCTTTTTCAAAAACTACACGAATAATGTCATCCTCTACCGTAACAGAGTAATTCGCATCAATTTTTTTCACATAATTGGTTAGCTCTGGAATAGTTGGATAATCGTTTTTTCCAATAAATAAACGAGCATCGTCTATTAACATAATGTGATGTTTGTTATTTTTAAATACAGCATCTATTTCGGCATAGATAGGACACTCAATTTCACTCAAAGCAGTAGCACCACCGCAATAATGACCATCTAGCCAAAACAACGTAGTTTTATCTAATGTAGGAGCCAACTCAGGTAATACCTTACCGCTATCACCTTGTAATAAATTGATATGTGGTTCATTTTTAAAACGAATTTTTGCTGCTTCCCAAAACTCAACACTCAATTCAATCGAATATAGCTTTTCGAAGTTCTTTTTTTGAGCCTCCATCATGTCCCCTCTAAAAGTTCCGGTTTCAACCAAATAACTGCAATTGTATTTTTTACCAAATTCAGCAATGATCATTTGCTTTATTTTATGAGGTCGAGGAATAGGCTGTTTGTGTATGTGCCAATTAAGTACAATAAAATCAATCTCTTTATCCGTTATCCACCCTTTTTTTACCCAATCAGCAACCATTGGATTTTTTTTCCATTTGTTTCTTAAATAAGGTATTACAAACTTTTTTGCTAGATTAACGATAGGACGTGGTAATTGACTTTTCATTTAATTTTCTGTTTATTAGGTGTCCAAAATTAACAAAAAAAAGGATATTTAAGCCTGGTTCAAAAGATAAATGCACAACAAAAACCAATAAATAAGGCAGATTAATTACATTTGTAAAAAGAGCAGGCCTTATGTCATCTGAAAAAACGTATAAAAAACTTACGACCTTTTTACTTCAAGGAGTAAATACGTTTTTGTCCGTACTTAAAATATTGATACAATCGAAGTTAGGAAACAAACTACCGAAAGCAAAAGACAAGGCGTGTTATGTACTAGCGAATGGTCCCTCTTTAAAGAAGTCACTAGAAACACATATTGAGAAAATAAACAAAAGTGAACTCATTTGTGTAAATACATTTTCAATAACGGATGAATTTACCAAACTAAAACCAAGCTATTATGTGATGATTGATCCATTTTTCTGGAATGGGAAAACAGAGGTAATTCTCAATACGCTTAAAGCAATCGAAGAAAAAACGACATGGGAACTGCATTTATTGGTTCCTCAAAAAGCGGCTAAATCTGCCGCAATGCAACATATTGTAAAAAACAATAAACATGTTAAACTGAGCCCTTTTAACTATACTGTTTTTAAAGGCTATGAAAATGTTGCATTCTGGTTTTATAAAAAAAATCTAGCAATGCCACAGAGTTTAAATGTAGCAATTACAGCGGTTTTCATGGCCATAAACCTTGGCTTCAAAGAAATTTATTTATTAGGAGCAGATCATACATGGCATGAAAATTTGCACATGAGCGAAGATAATATCATGCATACAAAAGTTACTCATTTTTATGAAAATGATGCTGAGGTAAAATATGTTCCATTTTTAAAAGCGGGTAATCCAAATGTTACACAAAAGGCGCATGAATTTTTTGATATCTGGAGTAGAACATTTAGCGCATATATGATTTTAGAGCGTTACTCAAAAACGCAAAATTGTAAAATATACAATGCAAGTGAAATTTCTTTTATAGATGCTTTTACCCGTAAAAAGCTTTAGCTGTTGGCAATTAAAATCTCTGCTAACTTAAAATCAATCAAGTTATCAATATCCACCGAACGATTAGCAGGCATGATGTACGCATAAGTTCCCTCATGGATGAAGCCTTTGTATTTACTAAACTCATTCATTCTTGAAACATAAATCGCTCCATTTAAACGATAATTCTTAGGTAGTTGCTGTCTGTTTTTACCTTTTATTTCTTCCCGAATAAAATCTTTCATAGAACCATTTTCTGGTAATGAATTAGACCATAGTGCATGATGTTCATTTTCACAAACAGAAACAATTGCAGTTGCATTCTTTTCATTTAATAAGGCTATTGCGGTATCTATATCATCGGAAATGCGAAGCGGAGAAGTGGGTTGAAGCACCACTATTAAATCAAAATAAACGCTTTTATTTTTATAATAATCAATTGCATGAATGATAACATCAGTAGTTGAAGCAGTATCATCCGACAATTCTTTTGGTCTTAAAAATGGAACTTCTGCCCCAACAGATTTTGCAACAGCAGCAATCGTTTCATCATCAGTACTTACAAGTACAATCCCTTTATGCTTACAATTTAAAGCAGCAAGAATACTGTAAGCAATCATTGGTTTGCCTGCTAACAATTTTATATTTTTTCCTGGCAACCCTTTGCTACCGCCACGAGCTGGTATGATATAAAGTATTTCCATTTAAAAATTAATATGTTTTACATCCTCTTGGGCTTTGTAATAATCTTCAATTCTACCTATATCCAACCAGTAACTTAAAATTGGATAGGAAATTAATTTCTTCTGACTTTTAATAACAGCTTCCATAAAATGAGTAGCATCAAATGGGGTGTTGTCTGGTATTAATGAAATTAGTTCTTTCTTAAATAGATAAATTCCTGCATTCGAATAATAAGTATAACGTGGTTTTTCACTAAAAGCAGTAACTTCATCCTTGTTGTTAATTTCCATAACAGCATAAGGAATATCAACATTATAAGGAATGGTGGCTACTTGCATATCGGCTTTTGAATCAACGAATTTTTTATAAAAATCTTGAAAATCAATATTCGTTAGTAAATCAGAGTTCATCAATAAAATAACATCATTACTTAATCCACTCATTAATTTAACTGCACCAATAGTGCCCAATGGAGATTCCTCTTTTACAAAATCAATGGTTACATCATCCACTTTTGTTGCATTAACACCTTCAATAATTTGCTCTGCTAAATGACGAACAGAAACCGTAAATTCATTTACCCCAAAACTAGCCAAACGTTCAATGTTCCGAACAATAATAGGTTTATCACCAATCTTAAGCATAGGCTTAGGAATAGTATCTGTTAAAGGCTTCAATCGTTCACCTTTACCACCTGCCATTAGAATTGCATTAACAGGAATAATCGATTTTAGTTTATCTAAATCAATAATTTTAATAATAACTTTTTCGCTATTAACAATGGGAATAAAACGAATACCAGCAGCTTTGTAATTAGCTACTTTCTCAAAATTATTTTCTCCCTCTACAAAGCATTTACTCTTTGCATTCATAAATAAAGTAATCGACTCATCAATAGTACGTCCGCTCAACAAACCTCTACGAATGTCACCATCGGTTAATGAGCCAACCAATTGCTTTTTATCATTCACAATAAATACAGCCATATTAGGGATGGCTAATTCGTTTATCAATTGTAGAATTGTACGTGCTGTTTCTTTTTCAGAAACAATGTATTTATTAAAATCAATCATATGAATCGTTGAGGGTTACCTACTACTTTTTTATTATCTTCTATATCTTTAATAATAACTGATCCTGCACCAATTATTACATTTTTTCCAATAGTTACACCTTGCTTGATTACTGAATTCGCACCCACAAATGTTCCTTCACCAATTTTTACATTTCCACACAAAACAGCCCCAGGAGCAATGTGTGCATAATCACCGATAATACATTCATGCTCAATAATACAGCCTGTATTACAAATTACACCATTCCCAATTTTTACCAATGGATTGATCACTACCCGTGGAGCAAACAAATTGCCTGATCCAGCATCCATACTTCTCGAAATAATAGCGGTTTTGTGCAATGCATTTTCCGGCAATCCAAGCTCTTTAATTAAATGCAAAGACACTTTTTGTCGAATAGCATTGTCGCCAATACTCACAAAATAAGAATAGCTTTTTAGCAGTTCAACAACTCGTTCATCATTCTCATCTCCTAACCATTTTAAGGAATATGGATTTAGTGCTTTTTCTTCTTTCTCAGTATATGCACTTACAGTCATTCCTTGCGAAAAAAATATTTCGAAAGCAACGAAAGCATGTCCAGAATATCCTATGAGTGCAATTGTTTTCATGTTTATTTATCAATATACTTAATTAATTGAAAAGCTTCAGCGTATACAACACCAACGGAAGCACCTCTATAGACTGCTAATGCTTCAATGTTTTTCAAACTTCTTGGAAAAGGATGTTCTGATAATTCAGACTCATAGACTTTCATTATAGATACTTTTTGATCAAAAAATGAAGTAATGTCAACAAAATAATTTGGTATAAAGGCTTTTTCAGGTAATGCAGGAGCGAACTCTGTCTCCGACAAACATTCATACATAAGTACTTTTTTCACAAAAGGGTATCTAAATGATTTCGTACAAGCAGCAACTGCTTCAAATGTAATTCGATGGTCGGAATGTGCATCAGAACGATTCATCACGTAAATCACCTCTGGTTTTACTTCATTGAAAACTTCAGAAATTTTTGGAATCAACGTATTTAAACTAGTTGAATCTAAACTCATCGTAGGATAATTCAAATTATGAACAGAACTAAATCCAAACATATCAGCCACTTTTTTTATTTCTTGTTGACGACTCGCAACCCTCTCTTTTGAGAATCCATGACTCTCTAAAACATTTGTAACAATTATCCAGGAAATATCATCTCCATTTGATTTATGCTTCAACAAAGTTCCTCCGCAACCCAATGCTTCATCATCTGGATGAGCCGATATAACAACTACTTTCATGTTTTAGAGTTTAAAATTTAAATTAACTAATAGGTAATGTTCTTATATTTAAGTAAATCGTTTAATTCAATTGAACGTAAAACTTCTACAATTTTTGACGAACTATTACCATCTCCATATGGATTTTTAATTTTTTTAACTGATTGAATATAATCTTCATCTGAAACAGAATGAATAAGCGCATTTAATATTTCGTCTTTTTTATTATCAACAAAAATAACATTATTAGCATGCGCTCTGCCGCGTTGACGAGCTCCTATGTTAACTACAGGCAAGCCTAATGATGGTGCTTCAATAATACCTGAACTCGAATTCCCAAGCAAACAAGATGCATTACGAAGCACATTAATATAATTAATCCTGTCCAAATTTTTAAATACAAAAAGTTGCTCATACTTTTGAGCGTATTCCTCATAAGCTTGAATTATTGCGAAATTTCCTGCATCTGAATTAGGGTAATTTATCAAACATTTAAATCCTGACTCAACAATTGCATTCAATGTTTCTCGAATATTTTTACTTTCATTTTCAACATCGGTAATAATTGGATGCTGAATAAGAACAAGGTATTTATCACTAACAATATCAAATTTTAAATTATCAGACAGCTGTTGCCTAGTAATAACAGGCGTTGCCAGAAAGCGATCCAAAGCTGGATTTCCAACTGTAAAAATCCGCCAATCATCTTCCCCTAATTTCAGAAGTGTTTCACGATGCTGCTCTAATATTGTAAAATGAATATGAGAGAACTTACTGGTTGCATAACGAACTGAATTATCAATATTACCATCCTTAGCTATATCACCACCGGCAATATGAGCAACAGGAATATCCAAATAAGCAGCTGTCATCGAAACAGAAATTGCTTCTTCACGATCCCCTACAACCAAAATTATATCTGGTTTTATCCTATTAAATGCTTTTGCAAAAGGCACAATTTGATTTCCGAGAGAAATAATACGTCCAATTCGCTCATCATCTTCAACTAAATTTTCAACACGCTCAGCTATTACAAATCCATCCGCTTCAATATTACGAACAGTCATCCCATATCTTTCCGAAAGATGTGCACCAGTTACCAATAGCTGCAAATCAAAATCTTCATCAGAATTTAATTTTTCCAATACAGGATATAAAATATCATATTCGGAACGTGCGCCTGTTACTGCTAATATTTTTCTTTTTTTCTTCCCCATTTTAATATACGTCTGAATCACCCATTGAATAATTCCAATTGTGATTTTTTTCAAGCTGACTGAAAGTACTATCTAAAATTCGAATACCTGAATAGGTTATTGGTAAAGAATTGTTAAACCCAATCTTTTCTAATTGAATATGTTTAGAATCATTAAGTGGCATCCAAACATTCATCCTTACAACATCTTTTGATTTGTAAAATGCCTTTATCGCATTCAACAATTGCAATAAAAGTTCGTAATTCGCAGGAAATGCCAATTCTAATAAATCAACCTCAAATTTATTTTTATCGACAAATGAAGGAAAGACCTTCGTTACCGCATAAAACAAATCCCCATCTACAGATGCTTCAAAAACATCATATTCATTAATTGGATTTTGAATATATCTCCAATTTAAATATTCAACAGATTTTTTGACTTGAACAGAAAAAGGTGTCGCATTCTTTTTTTGAGTATTAACATGCTGTTCAGTGAACTGATTCGCAATTCGAATTTCAGAAAATGAAAGCGATTTTAGCTTTGAACATTCCAAAGTAAAAGTAGGAATCTGTTCCAAATTTTTCCATTTCAAGTTTTTCATAAAGCCATAATGAGAATTTGCATTCGGAAATCCCCATACCGCTTTTAATCCATTTTTTTCCTGTTCCTGAAAGTAAAGAGCTCCTGCTAAATCAGTAAAAATTCCCTTCCCAGCATAGTCAGGATGCGTCATTGTAGTCATTGATAATGCAGTAAGAATCGCTTTCTCTTCCACTAATAACTGAACAGGAGAAACAGCATAGTGTCCAACAAGCTTCTCATTATCCCACATTAATTTTATCATTAATTTATTTTCAGGATTATTCACAAAACGCCAATTCCAATAATCAAGTGACAACTTCTTCTTAAACGAAAGTTCAAAAAGTTCTAGTACCTTAACTTCATCACCAGGTATGTAATCCTTTATATCCATTAATTAAAATCGCCTTCCATAATTTTATAATCTACAGGAAAATCTTTTACAAGTTTTTTCCCTACAACAGTCGCCATCTGCATCGGTGAAATTCCATCCCCTGGCCGTTTCATAATTAAATCACCTTCTGATAAAATGTGACCTTTTTGTAAATCCTTTGACAAGTGAATACTTTTTCTTCCAACCAACATGTTTTTTTTCTCTGTTTTAGTGGGTTGCTTTTCTCTTACTCCAAAAGCCGTTTCTATATTGCGGATAGCAATAACCATTGCTTTTAATTCTTCTGGTTCAAGTGATGCTTTGTGATCAGGTCCTGGCAATGTTTTATCCAATGTAAAATGTTTTTCAATAATCGTTGCTCCCATCGCAACAGCTGCAATTGGCACTTCAATTCCTAATGTATGGTCGGAATATCCAATTGGCAGATTCAGGTGCTCCTTCATACTCAACATTGCATTCAGATTTACATCAACCATTGCAGTTGGATAGTCGGTTGTACAATGCAATACTGAAATATTCGATCGTTCTGTGCCAGCATTTATCAGAGCATTAACAGCATCATTAATCTCTTGCATCACACACATTCCGGTTGATAGAATTACTTTTTTATTAAAAGAACCTATCTTCTTCAAGTAAGGTAAATTGGTTACTTCACCAGATGGAATTTTAAATAAATCAATTCCCAAATTGTGAAGTAAGTCGATACTATCCAAATCGAAAGCAGTAGATAAAAATTTAATAGAATGCAATTTACAATGCGCTATAAGTTGATGGTGATCATCAATGCTTAGCTCAAGCTTCTTTAGCATTTCAAATTGAGAGTCTCCTTTTTTACCAATGTTTTTTTGCTGGTACTCCGCTTGTTTTGCATCAACACTAACCAGCTTTTCGGTTTTAAAGGTTTGAAACTTAACGTAATCAACGCCTGCATCAGCCGCTGCTTCAATCAGCTGCTTTGCCATTTCGATGCTCCCATTATGGTTAACACCTGCCTCTGCTATGATTAATGTTTTTCTCATTTATTTCAATCTAACACTACTTGGTATGTTCACTAAACGACTTTCAATCATTTCGGCATTCTCAATATTTCCATGCATCGCATCCTTAAACATTACTAATTTTGTCATTAAAGCCCATGATGGTCTTGTCATTACGCCATTATCGTTTGTATATGCCAAAAAGCTATCACGCGTTTCTTTATCTTTAAGTAGAATTGCACACAACCAATAATTTGAGCTTGAATTATTGGGCTCAACAACAAATTGAATATCCGTTTTATTGAAAAAATGCTGATACGTATTTGCTAATGCTCTTTTGTTTTCAAGGAAACCATTCAGTTGCTCTAACTGTGCGCACATCAATGCAGCATTTATATTTGGCATACGATAATTATAACCAATTTCATCGTGAACAAAGTCCCAACGATGTGGAACTTTCGCTTGAGTTGTTAAATATTTGGCCCTTTTTGCTAATTGTTCATCATCGGTAATAATTGCACCACCACCACCACAAGTAATCGTTTTGTTGCCATTAAAACTAAATGTTCCTAATGTTCCAAAAGTTCCGGTATGCTTTCCTTTGTAATAACTACCCATTGATTCAGCAGCATCCTCAATCAATGCTATTCCATATTCATTGCAAATGACTGCAATCTCATCTATTCTACATGGATGACCAAATGTATGCATAGGAACACAAGCTGCAATTTTTTGATTCGTTAGTTTATGATACGAGAAGCCATCCGACTTTTTTACAGCATTAGCAACAAGATACTCTTTCAGTTTTACAGCACTTAAACCTAATGTATCCACATCCACATCTACAAAAAGAGGTTTGGCACCTATGTATGAAATTGCATTACAGGTAGCTATAAAACTTAATGGTTGTGTGATAACAATATCATTACTTTTTACACCTGCTACAATCATAGCCATGTGCAAAGCGGCAGTACCATTTACTGCAGCAACAGCATACTTGGCACCCGTATAATTTGCTAATTGTTTTTCAAAATCATCCACATATTTTCCAACCGAAGAAACAAAAGTTGAATCGATACAATCTAACAGGTATTTTTTTTCATTCCCATTAAAACGCGGTTCATGAAGTGGAATAAAATCCTGATCAGGAAACTGCTCTTTAATAAAATCTACTGTTTGCTTAAACATTATAAATATCCGATTTATAGTTTTTTAAATTTTCTGATTTTGAGAACCATTCAATCGTTTGTTTTAATCCTTCCTCGAATGTATATTTTGGTTGCCAATCGGTTAATGATTTTATTTTCTCGGCTGACCCTAACAATCGTTCCACTTCACTTTTCTCTGGACGTAATCGAATATCATCCGAAACGATTTTTGCATTTGGATTAATTGCATTAATTAATGTTTGTGCTAAATCCTGAATAGAGATTTCTTGCTGTGTAGCTATATTTACTTCTTGTCCAATTGTTTTGTCTGATTTAGCAATTGCAGTAAATCCAGCAGCAGTATCTTTCACAAATAACAAATCACGAGTAGGGTGCAATGCACCCAGTTTAATTTCCGTTTTTCCTGCCAACAACTGAGTAATAATAGTTGGGATTACTGCTCTTGCACTTTGGCGAGGGCCATAGGTATTGAAAGGACGAACGATTGTAACAGGGAGATTAAAACTTCTGTAAAAAGAATCAGCCATTGCATCAGCACCAATTTTACTTGCCGAATAGGGTGACTGTCCTTGCTTTGGATGTTTTTCATCAATAGGAACATACATGGCAGTGCCATAAACTTCAGAAGTGGAAGTTACCAAAACGCGTTCGATATTATAATCACGAGCCGCTTGTAAAATATTTAATGTCCCTTTAACATTGGTATCTACATAACTATCAGGCGAATGATAACTGTATGGAATAGCAATCAAAGCAGCCAAATGGTAAACAATGTCTACCCCTTTTAAAGCTGTTCGAACACCATTGGGATCACGAACATCGCCAGCAAAAATTTCGATTTGATTTAACTTCTCTTTTGGAAATGTATCTAACCATCCCCAAGAGTTAAAAGAATTATAATAAACAAATGCTTTTACCTTGTGGCCGTCATCCAATAGTTTTTCAACTAAATGACTTCCAATAAAACCATCTGCTCCGGTTACTAAAACTGTTTTCATATATGATTGAGATAATCATACAAATCTACTAAATTTTGATAGATTTTCAAGCCTTAAACCTAGAATATTCGGCTAGTTTCCTGCAGCTATTTGATCGTAAATTAGACTAATTTTAGCTTGTTCTTGAATTGTTTTAAAATTATCGTATTCCCCTTGTAAAAAATGCCTTGTTTGCAAATACAAGCCTGGCTTGTAGGCAATGTCGTATTCGTTATTTAATTCAACCTTATTTATTGCCACAGAACCCTTTAACTGAATCTGTAACTCCTCCATTGGTTTAAATAGTAATCTTGATTTGGGGGTCAAGACTTCAATTACCCATCTACCAGGTGCTTCCCAGTTTGCCTGATAAGAAAAAAGAGCTCCTTTATCAGAAATTCCTGCTCCAGAAAAGATAGAACGATTGTGCCAATTTAGCTTCCCAGCTGCATATGAACTAATCTTTACAGGGTTTCCACCTAAGAAAAATGCAAGATCGATAACGTGTGTAGAATTAGCTAATAACCATTTCTCTTTTACACCTGGAGCTTTGGTTAATGGCTCAATTACATGCGCCCATTCTGTAAATTCAAAATTAAAAGAAGTAATACCACCATCCGCTTCTATTATTTCCTGTGCTTTTATAACGGAAGCATAAAATCGTCTATTATAAGCTACCAATACATCTGCATTTTTCTGTTTAGCAAGTATTGCAAGCTTTTGAATCTCGTCACTATTCATACCCGCAGGTTTTTCAACCATTATTTTCAAAAAACCTTTTTCGAGCAGTAAAGCTGTTGTTGCAGCCAATTGCTCAACTCCCACTGCAATAATTGCAGCGGAATATTCGGAGGCAAGATGCTGTTCTAAAAACAAATCTAAACCACCAGCAATAGCAATATGACCAGTTTTGGCTTCAAATTCAATCGCTGATTTTTCGCTTCGTCCAACAACTGTTACATGAGCATTTAAAGCAGAAAGCACCTTCATGTAGTCCATAGCCATTGGCCCTGCACCTACAAGTAATATTTTAGTTGAATTTATGTTATCAGACATTCTTTAATTGATTGATCGTTTTTTTGTAATTGTAAAAACTGAAGTAGATTATTCAAAAATAATTTATGTAGCAATGATGATTCTGAATAAGTTGTTAAATCACATGTTCCATTATCTATAATTGAATCTACAGCAATATTTGTTAGCTGACTTTGAAATAACATTTTATAACTCTGCTCTTCCCAAGCCCAATTATTTTCCAATTTACTAATCCACACTTTTGTTTCAGCCCCTTCTTGAATACTATAACGTGCAGTAGGCGTTTGTATTGAAATAGAAACGGGTGAACTTGCATTTGAGAAAGAAGTAATGGACATTGAATTTTTTCCTGCCACACCCTTTATTGTTCCAGTAAATTCAATGTAACCGGCTCTTTTGCTTTCAATTATTTCAGAATCAATCAATTCATTGTCAATTTCGATTGCAGTAGAATCAATTAAATACGAAAACAAATCAAGCAGATGTATACCATTACATCCCAATCCCCAAGCATTGCCTGTAACCGAAAAGTGGATTGGCCCCTTTACTTCCTGCTTTAGCATTTTATATAGAGGCATCATTCTCCTCGGACAATTTACCCATGTGGAAATCTTAGCCTCATGAATTAGCTTCTCAATCACATCAAAGTCTGCTTCATTAGGAAATAAAAACTTTTCAAGAATAAAGTTTTTAATTTTAGAATGTGATGTAAGCTGCTCAATTACCATTCTTCGCACTTTTGAATTGGTTGCTACAATAGCAATGTCAATTTCTTTTTCAAGTAATTCTATTGATTTAACAAATGAAATTTTGCCTTTAAAATCTTTTGCTACTTCATTAAATCGTGATTCAGCTATTTTAAGCGACTCTTCCGAAGTATCCATCACTTGAATACTCAACAAATGTTTACTTCCAGCTAATGCTTGCAAATGCCTGCTTCCTAACTGCCCAGCTCCAATCAATGCTATTTTTTTCATGACTTTAAAATCGTGTTTAATTTTTTTGAAATAAGCTCAGCATAAAATTTATTCCCATCGGTGTTTAAATGCGAATCCTTGGGATGTAAAAATGACTCATAATTTTCGCTTTGCAATAATTCGGAATGAACATCAACTAAAAAATGATTTTCGATACCCGTAATAGTTTCATTTAAAATTGAATTGTATCTTCTAATTGATTCATTGGCACCAGGTGTTTCTTTCTCTTGAAATTGATTCACTGGCGCTATATTTACCCACAAATACTTTTTTCCGGAAATCTTCACAATCTGTTCTATCGATTTACGATACTCTAATTCACTTACCCACGTTTTTGAATGAACATATTTTATAAAAAAGGCTCTGTTTAATCGAATAATTTTTCTTAATAGCTTATTAATAAATGAAGCTGAAATTGTTCTTTCCTGACTTAACACCCTTGGATATGCATCTACAATACCTGCTTGTAAAACAAATACATCTGCACTTATATACCTACTTAACAATGAAGGAAGGTCTGTTACTTTTCGAAATGACTTGTAATCAACTTCGACATCATGAGCATTTAAAAAAGCAGACTTAATCAATAATGGATACGTTTGATTTTCATTAACCTCAACAAAATTATTGTGAATCCTTGGACCACCATAACTATCTGCTAAGATTACTATTTTCATATACCTAAGTTCTTTATTGTTCTCAAATTTACTTGATTTTTTTGAAATAATTAAAGTAAAGAAATTGAGTTAAGTTTTGTTAATTTTAAAACATCGAACAAAAGAACTAAGTTTTAATTTATCTTTGTTTGCAAAACAGATGAACGATTAATGGGAATAATAGAAAAGCAAGCCACCAAAAATGTTATTTACTCCTACTTAGGAGCATTTTTGGGCTTCCTCACAATCATTTTTTCTTCCCATGCGCTAAGTCCTGATGAAAATGGCCTAACCAGAATATTATTATCATTATCCATTTTATTAGCTCAATTTGCTGGATTGGGCTTTAATACTGTAACAATACGTCTTTTCCCATACTTCAGAAATCATGAAAAAGGGCATCATGGCTATTTGTTTTATGGTATTATCATTACTTTAATTGGCTTCCTGCTTTGCATCGTGTTTTACTTTGTTGGTCACGACTATCTGGTGACAAGTAACATTGAAAAATCGAAATTATTTGTAGATTACACTTATCTTCTGCTCCCATTAACACTATTTACACTTTTCTTCAATTTATTTGACTATTATTTAAGAGCCTGCTATAATTCTGTAATTGGTTCCTCATCGAAGGAGTTTGTTCAACGTATCCTTATCTTATTAATACTTGCAGCCTATTTCTTCAAAATCATTGAATTTGGCACCTTTGTAATACTCTATGTTGTGGCTGTTTGTTTACCAACACTAATTCTTATTTACTACATCATTAAACTGAAGGAGTGGCATGTAAAACCAGTAAGAGGTTTTGTAAGCAAAGAATTAAGAAATGAAATAATAAAACTAAGCTTGTACTCAATTCTTGCGGGTGGTGCAGGCGTACTTATTTCCAATATTGATATAATTATGGTGAACCAAAAATTAGGCTTAGCACAAGCTGGTGTTTATGGTATAGCATTTTATTTTGGAACAATTATTATCATCCCATCTCGCTCACTATTACGCATTGCAATGAGCATTGTTTCCGAAGCCTTCAAAAAAAACGACTTGAAAGAGATTCATAGCATTTATAAAAAATCCTGCAATACTCAGCTAACAATTGGATTACTCCTTTTTATAGGAATTTGGGGAAACATTGATAATATTATGCTTTTACTTCCTCCAGAATACAGAGGAGGAGAAAATGTAATTTTATTTATAAGTTTAGGATATTTAATTGACATGGCTACAGGAATAAATTATGTTATTGTACTAACCTCTAAATATTACCGATACGACACCTATTTTATGCTCATTGTACTTACCGTTACAATTGTGTCTAATTACATATTAATTCCTTTATATGGGATAACAGGATCTGCAATTGCCACTGCAATAACCATTTCATTCTATAATGTGTTAAGATGGCTATTTCTTTATTTTAAATTCAAAATGCAACCTTATGATTTTAATACCATCAAACTCATTTTAATAGGTGCAATTGCATTTTTACCTGCTTATTTTATTCCTACACTAAACAATATGATTTTTGATTTAATGGTGAGAAGCTCTGCTATAGGCGGATTATTCATTCTATTAATATTAAAACTAGAAGCAGCACCCGAGTTGAATGCTAAAATCAGAAAGAATTTAATTCGATTCTCTATAAAACTATAAAGTCCTCAAAAGAGGACCTTATAAAACATACGCTGATGATTAATTTTATTTTTTACGAAGCCCCAACACAACAGCGCCACCCAACATTCCAAACAATAGTATACAACTTACAAGCGATACCTTTTCTCCTATATAATATTTAGCTGGCTCGAACTTAAATTCAATTTTATGAGTTCCAGCAGGAACACGCATTGCTCTCAATACCCAATCTCCAGAAAAATAAGTTTTTTGCTCCCCATCTACATATACATTCCAACCATCTTTATAATAAATTTCTGAAAAAACAGCTAACTGCTCTGCATTTGTAGTGCTTTCATAAGTTAAATGATTTGGCAAATAAGATATTAAACGAATTTTATCATCTGCAGATGGATTTAATTTTAATCCTTCTACCTCTGACTGATAGCGTTTATCAACAACAATGGTTGTTGCCGGATTAATTTCACCAACCGTTTTTAATTCTTCATCTGCATTCTCTGCCATTTTTATTTCTTTAACAAACCAAGCATTTCCAAGCGCGTATCTATTCTGAAGAGGCTGAGCATCTGGATTGTATATTAAATACTTCATGTTCAGCATATTTAAAACACCTTGCTGTGAGAATGCAACTCTTAATGCCGAGTCGGAAGGATTCGTTTGAAGGGTTTGAATGATATTCTGCATGTTTGCAGTAATATGTGTTTCGATAAGCTCTTGATACCTTCTGAGTTTTGCAGGATGGTAACCTCCAATAGATTTGTGAAAATAAGAAGTAGCAGCATCATTAAATGGACCTTCTTTGGGACCGGCCAAATTAAGCACTCTATAGTTTGGATCCTTATCTTCTAATATTGCCAAGTCAGCCTTACTAGCAGTAAAAGGAACTTCCGCTTTCTTTTTATCAGTAAAACTTTTATCATCTAAATGTCTTTTGTCAACACCCCATAAATCGACCAAAATAATCAAACCTAAAAGTGGAATTAAAATAGAACCATTGATTTTCTTTTTCAAAAACAACCATAAACTTAAAGCTCCTAACAAAGTGAAGAAAAAGCTTCTCAAGGCATCTGCTTTAAATAAAGCAATACGTGCAATTTCAACATTGTCCATGACCTGCTGAGCAACTTGAGCACCGTTACTTTTTTGAATTCCTTCATACATCTGAGCATCTGAAATAGATGTAAAATCAGTAAGTCCAGGCATTAAATAAAATAGCAGCGACAAGCCTCCTGTTAAACCAAAAGCTGTAAAGAAAGCTGTTTGCACTTTCATCTCTGATTTCGAAAAAGGAATCTTAATTTTATCCTTCAATAAATCAGGATTTTTGATGAGTTTATCTACCACTAAAATTGCAAGTAATGGTATACAAAACTCTGCAATGACTAGCATTTGGGACACCGCTCTAAACTTATTGTACATTGGGAAATAATCCAAAAACAACTCCGTTAGCCACATCATGTTTTTTCCCCATGAAAGCATAATGGATAAGATAGTCCCTGCTAATAACACCCACTTTAAGCGTCCCTTAACTACAAACAAACCAAACACAAAAAGAAAAACAACCACCGCACCAGCATATGGCGACATGGTAAAAAGTTGATCACCCCAATATTGTGGCATACTACCAATGTATTCTTTCATTTGGCCATCCACATCTTTCAAGGCATTTTTATTCTCGGATATTTGAATGCTTGAGGATGCACCTTTAAAACTAGGGATCATCAATGTCATAACTTCAGATGTTCCCATACTCCATTGTGTAGCATAATCTTTATCAACGCCTGATGTTTGATTTTGACCATCACCAGTTAACTCAGATGGCCCACGAATTGTAGATTTTGAATACTCATAGGTATTCCAAAGATTCGTAAAATTACACCCTACAGCAATTACACCAGCGATAATAAAAACGGCTATACTCTTAAAAATATCAGCAAAATTTTTCTCTCTTATTTTTAATACCCACTCAACCAATATGTAAATCATTAAGAAAATAAAGAAATAATAGGTCATTTGAATGTGATTACATAGCAATTCCAAAGCAAAGAACAATGCTGTAAGTGCACCACCAAGTAGGTATTTACCTCTATTAACAAGTATAATCCCACCAAAAAGAGGAGGGAGATAGCCTAAAGCAGCAGCTTTGGTAATATGTCCAGCATCTAGGATAATAAACGTATAGGCAGTAAATGCATAGGCAATAGCCCCTACAATAGCTAACCAAGGATTTACCCGCAATATAATAAGTAGAATAAAAAAGCCTAACATTAAATTAAACAACATCATAGCAGGAGAAGACATCCCTAAGGTTAAAAATGTTCTAACCTCATACATATAGTTATTCGGGTACCTAACCGAAATTTGATAAGCAGGCATTCCACCAAACATCGAATTTGTCCAAAGTGCTTCTTCATCATACTTTTCTCTAAAATCAGACACCTCTTTTGACATAGCTTTATTCAAAACCATATCGCTCTGAACAATAACTTTATCTTTCAACATAGGGCTAAAATAACCATAGGTTAATCCAACAAATAAAAGTACTGCAACAAGATAAGGGGCTAGTACTTTAAAATTTAAATTTTTCATAATTCGATTTTATTTTCAGAATTTTATTCAATCACAAATATAATTATTTAATTAAGGAAAAGAGATTCCTAATTACCTAATTTAGGGTATCAAAAATCATATTAAATACGTATTTTTGTTGCAAAATAAACCATTGAAAATGAAAAATCTATTAAACCCTTCTTTATTGGATGAATCAAAAATGAAGGAAATTCGTGCAGCATTCGAAAGTGCTCAACCATGCAAACATGTTGCTGTACCAAATTTTTTAAATGAAGAACTAGCAAATACTTTATACAATAACTTTCCTAAGTTAGAAGCATTAAATGTTAAACGTAAGAGTATCAATGAAAACAAATCGGAAGAATATCATTTAGAACGCTACCATCCTGCTTTTAATGAGTTACGCGATTTTATGAACTCTCCCGAAATGTATGCTTGGATTAGTAAAGTAACTGGAATTGAAGATTTACGATCAACCTATGATTCATTAGGTTCAGGTGTGCATCAAGGTGGTCCAGGAAGTTTTGTGGATGTTCATGTGGATATCAACATGAACCCTGTTGCCAACTTACACCGTAGAATAAATGTCCTTATCTATTTAAATAAAAATTGGAAAGATGAATACGGTGGAGCATTAGAATTTTGGGATAAAGACGTAAAAAATTGCATTTCCAAAGTAATGCCCTACTTTAATCAAGCAGCCATCATGGTTACCGATGAAACATCCTATCATGGCTATGCAAAAATAAATATTCCAGAAGGCGAAAGTCGCAAGTCATTCTATTGCTATTATTATACACCTGCTGGTAAAGATTTTGTATTCCGTGATTCACGTTTCAAAACTCGTCCTGATGAAAGCGTAACAAAAACGGCCATTACCGAAGTTAAAGAAACCTTAAAAATCAATATCAAACGTTTCTTAAAAGCAATCGGGATTAAATCATTGGATTTTCAAGACAAAAACAAATAATGACCTTACAGAATAAAATTGTTTGGATTACTGGTGCCTCTTCAGGAATTGGAGAGGCATTGGCTTATGTGTGTGCAAAAGAAGGCGCTAAACTTGTTCTCTCAGCTCGAAGAGAAAATGAATTAAAGCGCGTTGCCGAAAATTGCAAATTGAACTCCAACCATATTTTTATTTTACCGCTTGATCTTGAACACACCAAAACTGTTGAAGAAAAGGTTCATCAAGTAATTGAAAAATTCGGACAAATAGATGTACTCATCAATAACAGTGGAATGGGACACCGAACCAAAGCGGTGAACACCTCAACAGAAATTGACCGTAAAGTAATGGAAGTAAATTTTTTCGGAACCATTAATCTTACAAAAGCCGTTGCAAAACAAATGCAAAAGCAACAATTTGGAAAACTAGTGGTTGTAAGTAGCATTATGGGAAAATATGGGATGCCGCTCTACTCTACCTATGCGGCTTCAAAACATGCCTTGTATGGCTATTTTGAATCTCTTCGACAGGAATTATTTAAGGATAACATTAAAGTCCTTATTGTTAGTCCAGGTTTTATCAATACGGATGTTAGTACAAAATTACTGCGCGAAGATGGAACTGAATACGGAATCAAAAGCGATGCACAAGAGAAAGGAATGACAGCCATGGATTGTGCAACGGGAATTGTGAAGGCAGTAAAATCGAATAAAGACCATAAATTTGTGGGTAAATACGAAATTTTTTCCGTGTATGTAAAACAATATTTCCCAAAAATGTTTTACAAACTAATGCGCAAACTGACCAAAGAATAAACTTTTTTGGACTTGTATTCTAAAATCATGTTCCCACCTGATTTTAATCATCTTTTATAAGCAAACTACTGACTATTCTTGTACTGACTATTTATTCAGTATGCTCGGATTACAGATTAACTCATTTGAAGTAAAAAATTTTTTTGTTCAAAAAATTGGCAAAAGCACCTTCATTTGGCGCATTGTAGAATTTTTACAGGGTGTTTCATTTAGCCTTAATTATTGGCTTTTTTATAGCAAACAACTTATAAAAAGCAAAACTTCTATCACCGAAATCAATATAGAATTTGTTAGTTATTGTAATCTGCGCTGCAAACTATGTTCACTCGACCACGAAAAAACAAAAGTTCGAATGAACCCTAGTACACTCAAACACTTTTTTGAAGATCTACTAAATGATGTTCGATTTGACAGCGTTAAAACCATTCACCTCTACAATGCAGGAGAAGTGCTTTTGCATCCAAAATTAGACGAAATGCTTGCTATCATTCAGCATTACAAAGCTGAAGCAAAACAGAAAGAACGACACTTCCCTAAAATCGCATTGCTCACCAATGCTACTATTCTAGATGAAGAAAACTCCACAACATTAATTAATTCTGGAGTATTAGACAATATTCGCTTTAGCATGGATGGAGGAAATAAAGAAAAATTTGAAGAAATGCGCGAACGAGCTAAATGGGATGTGTTTGTCAAAAACATAACTACATTTTGTGAATTGAACAATAAAAGTGCAAAACCAATTCCGACAGGAATAATCACATTAGTAGAGTATGACAATAAACTACATACCAAATGGATGAGTGACGAATTCAAAAATTTACTAAACATGGTTGATGGGTATGAGTTACGCTATGCACACAACTGGGGAGGCGATGTTGAAATTGAAGAACTAAAAAACAAAAATAAAAAAGCGTATAAAGTTGGTTGTAGTTTATTAATGCATCAACTGGTTTTATTACCCAATGGCGATGTAACAGTATGCTGTGCCGATTTAAACTCTAAAGGTGTTATCGGAAATATCCTTACAGAAAATTTGTTCTCTATTTATCGAAAACCATTGCGACTAGAAATGCTTCACAAATTTATAAAGGGTAAAAAGAAAGAAATTGATTTGTGTAAAGATTGCGAAACGTTTTAAAATCATTTCACTTCCTCGTATTCCACGTATTCACCTTCATTATCAGCCATTTTTCGTTTTGCGGCTTCGGCCGAATGTACATTTCGGCTCTCAGTATTTGTATTAGAGGGGGATGGATTGGCTGATGCCTTTTTTGCACGGTAAACATTTACACTGTGCAAAATACGCCACAATATCCAAATAACAAGTATGGTATAAAAAACATCTCTCATGTACAAGTCAAAGGTAATAGTTTTAATACATTTGTGATTCTAAATATCAATTAAATTATGCTAAAAAAAATAGCACTTTTCATCTGTTGCATCAGCATCTTCTCTTGTGCTCCAAGTCATTTCATAAAACCTTTGGAAAAGAAACAACATGTAGCAAATGTTTCGTTGGGTGGTCCACTCATTAAATTTGGAACCGCAACCATTCCTATTCCTTTTATTACAGCAACCTACGGTTATGGCATTGATAGTACTTTCACGGGATTCGCTTCAGTGAATATCACCTCTGCATTATATGGTAATTTACAAATGGAACTGGGTGCTACAAAACAGCTTTTGAAACAAAAAGGTTACTTCCCTGCTCTTTCGTTTAATCCTGTTATAAATTTCATTTACCACGATTCGAAATCCTACAAACTTTACCCTCAACTCGATATTAATGCCTTTTGGGAATATGGTAAACGTAAAAACTTTGTTTATGTGGGAGTCGACAACTGGTTTGAATTATCACAAAAAAAAGCATACGATTTAAAACAGCAAAACCATTGGTTTGTGTCACCCATGATTGGACATTCCTTCGTAGGAAAAAAATGGAATTTTAATATCGAAGCGAAAGTAATTGCCCCTAATTTATCGAATGAAAAGCTGGTTGTGGACTACCAAACACCTTTTCGTAACAAAGGGGCATTCGGCATTTATTTAGGTTATACTCGTAAATTTTAAAATAATGAAAAAATACATCTTATCCTTAATCGTAGTAGTTGCATTAAGTAGTTGTTTACGCTTAGATGACAATCTTTACAATGCGAGTAAACTAACTGAATACAAACTCGATAATTATACTGGTGAAGTTGATTTTACACTGGATTATAGTTATCATATTCCTGATAGTTTGGTGCATGTATTTACCTTATCATCACAAGGTGCAGATGAGTCAAGTGCTACTACCATTTATGCCATTTACATTGGCGATATAGCACAAATAGCTACCGATACGGTTATTATGTATTGTCATGGTAACAAAGACCATATGGATTTTTATTGGCAACGCGCAAAATTATTGGCTAATACAAAAAGTAAAAACCGTTTTGGTGTACTAATGATTGATTATCGCGGGTATGGAATGAGTGAAGGAAAGCCAACCGAAAATGGCCTATATGCTGATACGGATGCAGCTTTAAAATGGCTTCAATCGAAAGGATTAACAAACAATCGTCTAGTGATTTATGGCTTTAGTATGGGTTCGGCACCAGCCACAAAGCTATCGGCAAATAATTATACACTTAAACCATCCAAATTAATGCTTGAAGCACCGTTTGCTTCTGCAGAGGTGATGGTGCAGGATGGCTCAGGATTAGCGCTACCAGGAACAACAGTAACCGATTTACAAATAAACAATGGTGAAGAGATTAAAGGTGTTCAACAACCCTTCTCTTGGATACATGGCGAAGCCGATGATTTTTTAAATATTGATACGCATGGTGCCGTTGTATATAACAACTACCAAGGAACTTATAAGGAGTCGCATCGCATTCCGAATGCTGGGCATAGCACAATTCCAACAACAATGGGCTTTCAAGCTTATTTGAATGCCGTAGGAAACTTTATCACAAATCATTAAATAAAAAAATCCCCTAAAGAATTAATCTTTAGGGGATTTTAAATTCGAATAACCTGATTAAGCTTCTGCTAAAACAATAATATTATTGTTTAACACTTCCACTACTCCCCCTTTAATTTCAAAGTTCTCCACTTTGTTAGATGTCTCCGTAACTTTTACAATTCCCTTTTTCAAGGTTGCAATAATTGGAGCGTGGTTATTCATGATTCCAAAAGAACCTTCAGCACCTGGTAATTTTACCGAAGTAACATCACCGCTGTACACTTTTTTATCAGGAGTTATTATTTCTAATTTCATTTTTTTCTTGTGTTTTTAGTACTTAGTCGTAATGACTAATTACTATTTAGATTCAGCTAAAATCTTCTTACCTTTTTCGATTGCATCTTCAATTGTACCAACAAGGTTGAATGCTGCTTCAGGATATTCATCCACTTCACCATTCATAATCATGTTGAAACCTTTGATTGTATCTTCGATAGAAACAAATACACCTTTTAAACCTGTAAATTGTTCCGCAACGTGGAAAGGTTGAGATAAGAAACGTTGAACACGTCTAGCACGTGATACTACCAATTTATCTTCTTCACTTAACTCGTCCATACCAAGGATTGCAATGATATCTTGTAATTCTTTGTAACGTTGTAAAATTGTTTTCACACGTTGTGCAGTTCCATAATGAGCATCACCCAAAACAGCAGGAGATAAGATACGAGAAGTAGAATCCAAAGGATCCACTGCAGGGTAAATACCTAACTCAGCAATTTTACGATTCAATACTGTAGTAGCATCCAAATGGGCAAATGTAGTTGCCGGAGCTGGATCCGTTAAGTCATCGGCAGGAACGTAAACCGCTTGTACCGAAGTAATTGAACCACGCTTAGTTGATGTAATACGCTCTTGCATTAATCCCATCTCAGTTGCTAATGTAGGTTGGTAACCTACCGCTGATGGCATACGACCTAATAATGCCGATACCTCAGAACCTGCTTGTGTAAAGCGGAAGATGTTATCAATAAAGAATAAGATATCACGTCCACCTGATTTTTCATCACCATCACGGAAGTATTCCGCCATTGTTAAACCAGACAAAGCAACACGAGCACGTGCTCCTGGAGGCTCGTTCATCTGACCGAACACCAATGTTGCTTGTGATTTCTCTAATTCTTTCATATCAACCTTAGTAAGGTCCCATCCGCCTTTTTCCATCGAATGTTTGAAATCCTCACCATATTTAATAACGTTTGATTCAATCATCTCACGTAACAAGTCATTTCCTTCACGAGTACGCTCACCAACACCAGCAAATACAGATAAACCTTCGTATCCTTTTGCAATGTTGTTGATTAACTCCATAATCAATACGGTTTTACCAACACCAGCACCACCAAACAAACCAATTTTACCACCTTTTGCATAAGGCTCTAAAAGGTCAATTACTTTGATACCTGTGAAAAGAACTTCTGTTGAAGTTGATAAATCTTCGTATTTAGGAGGCATACGGTGGATAGAAGCACCACCTTTATTTGATACATCACCAATACCATCAATTGCTTCTCCAACAACGTTAAATAAACGGCCTTTTACTTGCTCGCCTACTGGCATTGTGATAGGTGCACCAGTGTTTGTAACTGGCATACCACGGTATAAACCATCTGATGAATCCATTGCGATTGTACGCACTGTATCTTCACCAATGTGTTTTTGTGTTTCAAGAATTACTTTTTGACCATTAGGTTTTACTACTACTAAGGCATCAAGGATGTTAGGTAATTGAGCACCGCCTTCAAAGCTTACGTCAATTACGGGACCAATTACTTGTGCAATTTTACCGCTTGTTTGTGACATTTTTATAGTATATAAATTAGTGTATATTTAAAAATCGAGTGCAAAAGTAACAATTTATACTATAATGTGAAAAAAATTGATTAACAATTTATAGTTAATTTTAACAATCCTATTTTAGCCGACAAACAGGCAAAAACAAGCGCTAAAACTGATAGATATCATAAAAATACACCTAAACATTCCCTCCTGAAAATGGATTTATGATTACTAAACCTTTTATTAAAATTTAAAAGCCGAAATCAAGTCCGAATAAACCCATTTCCTTAGATTTTCGACCAAATACACCTAAAATCCCATAGTTTAAACTACCTTTGCGCTTTAATCAAACTTATTAGCGTGACTTTCGAAGAATTAAACATTAACAAACCACTCCGCTCATCTCTCGATGATTTAGGATACATACACCCTACTCCTATTCAAGAACTAGCTTTCCCAATTATTATGTCGGGCCGCGATGTTGTTGGGATTGCTCAAACAGGAACGGGTAAAACATTTGCTTATTTATTGCCGATTCTTCGCCAATTAAAGTATTCAGAACAACGTCACCCTCGCGTGTTGATTGTTGTTCCGACACGTGAACTTGTATTACAAATTGTAAAAGAAATTGAAAAACTAAGTGGATATACCAGTATTCGCTTCTTAGCGGTTTATGGTGGTACCAATATCAAAACACAAAAACAATTAGTGTATAACGGTGTAGATATCATTGTTGCTACACCTGGCCGTTTAGTCGATTTGGCCTTAACAGGCTTATTGCGCTTGAAAGACATTAAACAATTGGTGATTGATGAAGTGGATCAATTATTAAGCTTAGGCTTTCGCCAACAATTACTCAGTTTTTTAGAAACGTTACCTGGCAGACGACAAAACTTAATGTTCTCGGCAACCATGAGCGAAGAAATTGAAGCCGTGATTGCAAAATATTTTCACGAGCCTTTAAAAATTGAGGTGGCACGTCATGGAACTCCACTCGAAAAAATCATTCAAAGCTGCTACCACGTTCCTAACTTTTATACAAAAGTTAACCTGTTGGATTTCTTGCTCAGAAACAATGCTGATATGAGCAAGGTGCTTGTATTTGTGAGTACAAAAAAATTAGCAGACGACTTGTTCGATTTATTAAAAGGCCGTTTCCCTAATAATGTAGCTGTTATTCATTCAAATTTAGCACAAACTGCACGTATTAAAGCCTTAAAAGATTTTCATGAAGGAACCAAAGGAATTTTAGTGGCTACGGATGTTGTTGCTCGTGGATTAGATATTAAAGATGTAACGCATGTTGTAAATTTTGATACACCAGAGCGTCCAGAAGATTACATTCACCGCATTGGAAGAACAGGTAGAGCAAACAAAGATGGAGCGGCAATCACGTTCATTAACGAAGCGGAACAAGAATACCAGGTAGCTATTGAAACGGTAATGGAACAAGCGATTCCTTACGAATCAATTCCAGAAGGAGTTGAAATTTCAAAAATGCTAACAGATGATGAACAACCCAAAATTGTGGATCGTATTAGCCAGAAAAAAGGAAAAAGTAATTATGTTCCTGGTCCTGCTTTCCATGAGAAAAAGGAGAAAAATAAAAAAGTGAATTTGGGTGGTCCAAGTAAAATAGAAAAACTAAAAGGCAAAGACGCTAAAAAACGCACACGCAGAAAAAACAATAGTTAGTTGAATGTCGAGCACACAATCCAACAATCCATTGCATGGTAAAACATTGGAAATGATTTTAAATCATTTGGTTGAATTTTATGGCTGGGAAAACTTGGCCTATCATATCAACATCAATTGTTTTACAACCAACCCGAGCATTCAATCGAGTCTCAAATTTTTACGAAAAACGCCTTGGGCACGTAAAAAAGTAGAAAACCTGTATCTTAGCATTATCGAAGAATAAGTTTTTTTAATACAAGTCTTTTCATTACCTGATATGATTTTTATCAGGTCTAATAATGACATACACCATAACTTAAATTCGTCCAAAATTGGACATTCGTATTAAATTTAGAAAATGATAAAAAATATATTTATAGAAGTTGGATTGATTGCACGCTTTACGGGACGCTTTTTCCGTGAAGTATTCAAGCCTCGCTTCGAATTTTCTGAGTTTTTAAGACAGTGTTATTACATTGGAAATAAATCATTACCACTTGTTGCTATTACCGCTTTCATCATGGGTTTGGTTATTACTATCCAATCGCGACCAACCTTAGTTGAATTTGGTGCGCAAGCATGGTTACCCAAAATGGTTTCAGTGTCATTGGTTCGAGAAATCGCTCCAGTAATAACAGCACTAATCTGTGCTGGAAAAATTGGTTCGGGTATTGGTGCCGAATTAGGCTCTATGAAAGTAACCGAACAAATTGATGCCATGGATGTATCTGGAACCAATCCATATAAATTTTTAGTCGTTACACGCGTAATGAGTACCACACTCATGATTCCAATTTTAGCAATATTAGCCGATGCCGTTTCTTTATACGGTGGCTATTTAGGTGCTAACATTCGTGGCGTTGTTAGCTGGGATTTATATTGGAATCAAGTATTCGACACATTGGTTTTTGGCGATGTGGTTCCATCAATTATAAAAACATTTTTCTTTGGCTTCGCCATCGGAATCATTGGTTGCTACAAAGGATTTAATTCTAACAAAGGAACCGAAGGTGTTGGACAATCAGCAAACTCTGCCGTGGTTGTTTCTTCCTTATTAGTTTTTATTATCGATCTATTAGCTGTTCAAATTACGGATATCTTAAATTTAAATTAAATGAATCCAGAAACAGCTAAATATACTACTACAATTGAAACAACAGATAATTCTGCTGTTATTCAAGTTCGTGATTTATACAAAGCTTTTGGCGAAAATAAAGTATTGAGTGGATTTAACTTTGATTTAAAACGTGGAGAGAATGTAGTAGTTTTAGGAAAATCTGGTTCCGGAAAGTCTGTATTAATAAAATGTATCATTGGATTGATGCAGGTCGACAAAGGAATGATTAATGTGTTAGGCAATGATGTTCCAAAGCTGAATACAACGGATTTGGATAAAATGCGTGCTAAAGTTGGGTTTCTATTTCAAAGCAATGCCTTGTACGACTCAATGACCGTTCGCGAAAATTTAGAATTTCCTTTGCGTAGGCATTGGATAAAAACGAGCAAAGAAGAGGTGAACGACTTGGTAATGGAAGTATTAACCAATGTTGGTTTACCACACACCGTTGACATGATGCCCTCTGAATTATCTGGTGGTATGCGTAAACGGATTGCATTGGCACGAACACTCATTTTAAAACCTGATATTATTTTATACGATGAGCCTACAACAGGCTTAGACCCCATAACAGGGAAAGAAATAAGTAATTTGATGGTGGACATACAAAAGAAATACAATACATCCTCTGTGATTATATCACATGATTTAAATTGTGTTAAGATTGTAGCTAATAGGGTTGTGATGCTAATTGATGGTATCTGCTATGCTACTGGAACGTATGAAGAGTTAGAACTATCGACCGATAAAAAAGTAAAACAATTTTTTGAATAACTACAATGGCACAAGAAACATCTAAAAATATTCGTGTTGGATTATTTGTTTTAGCAGGAACAATCTTATTGATTGTTTCATTCTATTTAATAGGCTCAAAACAAAATTTATTCGGCTCCAACTTTCGCTTAAGCGCACAATTTCACAATGTGAATGGATTGATGCCAGGAAACAACGTTCGCTTTACTGGAATTGATGTTGGAACCGTTGAAAGTGTTGAAATTATAAATGATACTACTGTAAATGTAGTAATGATTATTGAGGATAAAGTTCAAGAGTTTATCAAAAAAAATGCAACAGCCATTGTTGGAACAGATGGATTGATGGGAAATAAACTTATCAATATCAATTCGTCAAATATAGATGCACCAAGTGTTGAAGATGGAGATATTTTAGTTGCACGAAAACCGGTTGGAACAGATGAAATGATGAGAACTTTGAACATTACAAATGAAAATGTTCGAGAAATAACAGTTGAAATAAAAAACATTGTAAAAAAACTAAACAGCCCGAACACACTATGGAGCATATTAATGGATACCATAGTTGCTGAAAATGTTAAACAAGCAATTGTAAACATAAAAGTTACTGGCGAAAGAACAGCAATAATAACAGGCGACTTAAGCCGAATTGTACAACATGTAAAAGAAGGAAAAGGAACAATTGGTGCATTGCTCACCGATACAGCATTCTCAACTCAACTGCATCAAAGCATTGTTAATATCAAACTTATTTCCGATTCATTGGCATTGGTTAGTGGCGATTTGCATTACATTACTTCTCACGTAAAGAATGGGAAAGGTGCAATTGGAACCGTATTAATGGATACTAACTTTGTAAATAATCTAAACAAAAGCATGATCAACATTCAAAGTGGAACTAAAAATTTTGATGAAGATATGGAAGCATTAAAGCACAATATATTATTACGTAATTATTTCAAAAAGCAAGAAAAGAAAAAAGCGAAAGAGCAAAAATAATTAACGAATAAAGCTATTTCAAGCGATAATCCTCAAACACTGATTGCTGAAATGCTTTTGTAATTTTTGTCAGACTATCTACCAAGATTTTATTCTTAGGCAAATGATTAATTACAGGCTCCGCCAATCCATGTTGATAACCAATAGAGCCACTATCTGAAACAACGCCCCCGCCAGCAAAACTACAGTAATATGCAAAATGATTAACTGTTGGGTTAAACATGTTTTTACTCCACGTATATTGAGTTGCTTCTTTATTTAAACCCATTTGTTTTAAAATCGTAACAGGAATATCCAATTGAGAGAAAACTGTTTCAATATTCTTACCCCTGAATTCAGGTTTAATTACATCACCAAAAAACAACAATGGAATTCGGTGGTATTCCGCATCATACACGCTATAATCATGGTGGTCGGCATGACTATGATCCGCAACAATCACAAACAAGGTATTGCTATACCAAGGTTGTTTTTTAGCTTGCTCAAAAAATTGTCGAAACGAATTATCCGCATAGCCAATCGAATTGATGTAATCATTCTCTTTATGATTTACCAATTGTTTTTTATCACCAGGGTAATCGTATGGCATGTGTGAACTAAGTGTAAACCAGGAATAAACAAAAGGCTGTTTCGCCTCATTCAAGTAACGTAAATATTCTTTTTGCATATCGCCATCTTGTATTCCTAACTTTCCTCTATCCAAACTACTATCAAAATCTTTTTCTTCCTTTACTACTCCAAACTCTTTGTTAAATACATAACTTTTGATATTTCCATAATTCAAATCGCCACCAAACACAAAACCACTTTGATAACCATACGCTTTTAAATCTTGATTAATACAAGGCAGTTTAGCCGACTTGGAACTTTGATTAATCACACTAATTCGTGATACAGATGGATAACCACTCAATACTGCTGGTATCCCCTGATCGGAAACATAACCTGCTGGATATAATTTTGTAAAACGAATTCCTTGTCGGCTTAAACTATCCACAAATGGAGCAAAATCATCGCCACCAAACGATTTGATAACCGAAGCACTCCAACTTTCCATAATAATGAATACAATATTGGGGCGAGTGTTCGATAAAAATTGAATGGTTGTATCTTTTTCTACTTTATATAAATCAGCTACTAGTTTATCGGCATCTGCTTGAGCAAAATCTTTAAAAGGATTTTCCTTGAAATGATTTTCGTAATCAACAATATTATAAACTATGTTCCAAAGGGGATTTACAGCAACATCATTTGCGATAGGCTGTGTGCAGAAAAAAGCATCGCTACTTTGAATCGGTATTTGTTGTAAGCCTCCTCGAATACTCAATCCAGAAAAAACAATTACAACAACAAAATACAATAGCCCTTTCCAACTTCGTTTAAGAAACGACTCTACATTCAATGGAACAACAAGTTGCATGGAAATTTTTCGATTGTACAACTTGATAAATAAAAAAATAAAAATAGCAGATAAACCAAAAAATAAAAATGTTAAACCTAAAGATGTTGTTTTAAAAACTTCAGATGGATGTAAAAAATGCTGTAAGGCTTGCATGCTCAACTTCGATTTCCACTCGCGGTATAAACATGCCTCACCAACTGCCGTTAAAGAATAAATAACAATAAATAGGTAATTAAAAACATGAATTAATTGACTAATGATTTTATTTTGAAAATAATAATAAATAGTTGTCAATAAAAAAGGAATAGCAACCAAATACCCAATCATTGATAAATCCAAGCGCAATCCTTTATACAACGATTGAAAAAGAATAGAAAAAGTGACATTCTCTAATAGTGGAGTAACGCATAAATAAAAGATAATTCGTCCTAGACAGAAGAATATGAACCAAAAAAGAATCAATAAAAAAGACTGGCGAATAATGGCTTTCAAAACAAGTTGAATAAATAATTAATTGCGAAGTTATAAAACATTGATAAAATGATAGTAAATTAGCACAATTATTTGCTGCAGCTGTGAAAGTATATACCAACATTGATGATTTTATAGGGATAAAAAATCCTATCGTAACCACTGGAACATTTGACGGGGTGCATGTTGGGCATCAAAAAATCATTGCTCGCTTAAAAGCTTTAGCTAAAGAAGTAGATGGTGAAACAGTTCTACTTACGTTCTACCCACATCCTCGAATGGTTTTGTTTCCAGAAGACAATGAGCTACAGCTAATTAATACCCAAGCAGAAAAAATAGAACGACTAGAACAATATGGTATCGACCATCTAATTATCTATCCATTTACAAAAGAGTTTTCACGATTGAGTTCGGTAGAATTTGTTCGAAACATATTGGTAAATACAATCAAAACAAAACGATTGGTAATTGGTTATAATCATCATTTTGGACGAAATCGTGAAGGTTCGTTTGAACATTTAAAAGAATACGGCCCCCTTTATGGCTTTGATGTAGAAGAGATTCCTGCAAAAGATATTGACTCTATCGAAATTAGCTCCACAAAAATAAGAACGGCTTTACTTGCTGGTGATGTAACAACGGCAAACACCTATTTAGGACATGAATTTAGCATTTGCGGCAAAGTAGTTGGAGGAAAACAGCTCGGCAGAACGATTGGATATCCAACTGCTAATATTCAATTACAAGACAAATATAAAATTATACCAGCGGATGGAGTTTACGCAGTGAAAGTAAGACACAACGGACAATTGTATGGTGGAATGCTGAACATAGGCAACAATCCAACAATTGAAGGAAAAGGACGAAGTATTGAAGTAAACATTTTTAACTTTAATTTGGATATTTACAATCAAGACGCAACTATTTATTTTATTGAGCGTCTAAGAGATGAAGTGAAGTTTAATGGATTAGATGAATTAACCAAACAATTGGCTTTAGATAAAATAAATTCAGAAAGAATACTAAGCACACGATAATGAAAACTGGGTTAAAAATAGTGATACTGTGCATTATGGCAATTGCTTTTCAAACAAAAGCAATTGCTCAAAATGTATTACTTGACTCACTTACACTTGATACGCTCTATGCTTACACAAGTATTGAAGAAGCCCTTAAAAATCCAGAAAAAGTAATCAAACTTGAGCTTCGCAAAAAGAAATTGAAAACATTTCCGAAAGAAATTTTTCAGTTTAAAAACTTACAATACCTAGATCTTAGCAAGAATGATATTAAAGAAATACCAGCAGAAATCTCCACACTAAAAAACCTGCAATATTTTGCTATTTCAAAAAACAGTTTAGAAGCCTTACCACCAGAAATGGGTGAACTAACAAATTTATATTCTCTTAATGCAAATCAGAATGAATTAACGGCTATTCCCTACCAAATTGGAAAGCTAAACAAACTAAAATACATGGATTTGTGGAGTAACAACATAGAAAGTTTTCCGAATGAACTAAAGAATTTAACAAGTCTTAAAATGCTTGACTTACGAGTTATTCTTATTCCTGATGCCGAACAAGATCGTATTCAAGCAATGCTTCCTAAAACAAAAGTATACTTCTCCCCATTTTGTAAATGTCAACAGTAAATGCTTAAAAAAATCGGACTTGTAGTAGTCGTTCTATTAGGCCTATTCGTTGCCATTTATTTTCTCTTTCTTCAACAACGCTACCCGTTACACGCAATTACACATTCGTTTAAAATTGGCGACTCAATTGATTCACACAATGGAATTGTAGTGTATAACAATGGCGGTATATACAGTAAAAGTCATGGAAAGCATTACAAAAAAGATAGCTCCTACTACTATGGCAAAAAATGGCAATGTGTAGAATATGTAAAACGCTATTATTACGATTATTTAAATCATAAAATGCCAAATGGATATGGGCATGCAAAAGATTTTTTCAATAAAAAACTAGAACAAGGCGAAATCAACAAAGAACGCAATCTACTTCAATTTTACAATGGAAATTCAGAAGCACCAACAGAAAACGATCTACTCATTTTTGATGGAGAATTTGGACATGTTGCAATTATTACAAAAGTGGAGGAGAATGAAATTGAGATTATCCAACAGAACATTTACATGACACCACGTGAGCACTACAAGCTTAAGTTTGAAAATGGAAATTACACGATAGGTGAAAGAAGAAAACCTTTAGGTTGGCTACGGTTACGTTAATTGAATATCCCAAATCAGAATAGAGCGGTCGTCACCACAAGAAATCAACTGATTCTTGTAATTACTCCACAACAGTTTATTCACGGAATTAACATGCCCATCGTAATTTTCTTTATTTATTCTAACTAGTAATTCAAACGTTTGAGCATCCCAAATTTTTATCGTTTTATCTCTACTCGCTGTCGCAAACATTCTTTTATCGGGAGAATATACAATGTCATAGATGGCAAAATTATGAGCGGGAATCGATTTTTCGGATGAATAGTTCATAGGTACATTCCAAACATTCAAATGTGCATCTCTACCTCCACTCAATAAATACAAACCATCAGGAGAATAACGGAGGCAATTAGCAGCTAATTGATGCGCAATAAACTCCTTTTTTAAATCCAATGTTTTTATATCAAAAATTCGGATATAACAATCGCTACTGGCTATTGCTAATTCATTACTTACTAAACTAAAGTCAATGGCACGAACCTTAGCATTGCAAAGTTTTTTAATTTTGATAAGTGATAGTAATGCTAGAGAACATACTGCAAAATTACCATCTGCACCTACCGAATAAAACACTTGCTCTTGAATATTGTACTTAATATTAAAAACTGCATCGGTATGGTGTTGCAATATTTTTATCTCTTCCTTTTTTGATAAGTCAATTACATGAATACTACCAGCCGATGTTCCAACCAATAAAATATTTTGTTCTGCCACTAAACAAATAGCATATACAATTGCTGGAAATTGTGCAGCAAATTTTTCAGGAATAAGTTGCTTTAAGTTCCATTGAGCTAAATATTTATCACTGCTACCAGAATAAAAAAGAGCCTCATCGTTGCTTTTCTCCAAAGAATACACAGCGCCACTGTGTCCTGTAAATGCATGCACCTTCTTTACCTCAATCATACTAACTGTATTTAATAGCTTTCACTGGGGAAATTTTTGAAACTATAAAGCTTGGCAATACCAACATTAACAAACAACAAACAAGTGTGCCTACATTTAGAATAACAATATGCAGGATTGAAAAATTAATTGGTATTTGAGATATATAATACGTTTTTGCATCCAATGTAAAAATGCCAAAATACAATTGAATCAATGCAATAGCAATACCTAAAAGATTCCCCCATAACAATCCTTTTCCAATTAAATAAGCTGCATTGTATAAAAAAATCTTTTGAATACCACCATTACTTGCACCCATTGCCTTCAAAATTCCAATCATATTTGTTCGTTCTAATATCAAAATCAATAAAGCCGACATCATATTGATACTTGCTACAATTACCATTAACACCAATATTATCAACGCATTCATATCCATTAAATCCAACCATGAAAAGATAGTGGGATTAATTTGTTTGATTGTTTGAGCTGTTAATCCTTGACCAACCAGTACATCTAATTCTTCACCCAATGCATCTAATTTCTCATAATCCGAAATAGTTACTTCAAAGCCTGCAATCTGGTCGGGCGACCAGTAATTTAATTTCTGAATCTGACCAATATCAACCAACACCAATTTTTCATCAACCTCCTCAAAGCCTGTTTCGTAAATACCCGAAACATAAAACACTTTTACACGCTGCTCAAATTGTGTAGATGTGCTGTCTACTTTTTTTGTCAAAAAGTAAACAACCATTTTATCATTTAATTTAAGTGTTAATTTATCGGCAAGGTGTTTCGAAACAACAATATTTCTCGACACTCCTGTATCACTCACAACAAACGATTTTCCTTCTTTTAAATTCGAATTAATAAAACTCCAATCGTAATCTTTCCCAACTCCCTTCAATAGAACAGCTTCATTATCAATTTTGGTTTTAATAATGCCACTCTTGGTAGCAAATTGTTGAATGTGTTTTATATCTGAATTCGCTTTTAAATGCTTTAAAAAATCCTGATTACTGCTAATTGGAAGTGGCTCATCGCTTACATTGTTATCGTAATTAGTAATTCGAATATGTGAATCAAAACCAATTAATTTATTACGCACTTCTTTCTGAAATCCTGTAACCACAGCCACCGACAAAATCATTACAGCAATACCCAATGCTATTCCCAACACAGAAATACGCACAATTGGGCGCGATAATTGATTACCCGTTTCGGCACCAGAAATGATTCGTTTTGCAATAAAGCGTTCTATATTCAAAATTTAGTAGCTTTGGTGTTGAATTTAATTATTCACAAAAATACTATTTTACAGATAAGATGACCATTAATAAAACACTATATCTTTTTATCCTCCTCTTAATTGGCGTTACAGCTAATTCACAGAACATCATTCAAATTGATAATGTCGTAAAAACAATCAATGATATAAAAATGGGAGCCGACAAAACAACGGAATACCTTCCATTGTTGGCAGGAAAAAGAGTTGCCATTGTTGCCAACCAATCATCTACTATTAAAAACACCCACCTTGTAGATAGCTTATTAGCATTAGGCGTAAAAATTAAAAAGGTGTTTTGCCCAGAGCATGGCTTTAGAGGATTAGTAGATGCTGGCGAAAAAGTAAATTCCGAAAAAGATAAAAAAACGGGTTTGAATATTATCTCTCTTTATGGTAAAAACAAAAAGCCAACAGCCGAACAATTAAAAGACATTGACATCGTCATTTTTGACATCCAAGATGTTGGTGTTCGTTTTTATACTTACATATCGACCTTACATTATGTAATGGAAGCTTGTGCCGAAAACAACAAACAAGTAATAGTACTCGATCGTCCTAATCCAAATGGTTATTACATCGATGGACCCGTTTTGGAAGATGCTTTTAAATCGTTTTTAGGAATGCATACTGTTCCATTGGTTTACGGAATGACCATTGGTGAATATGCTCAAATGATAAATGGTGAAGGTTGGCTAAAAGGAAGTATCAAATGTGATTTAAAAGTTATAACCCTAAGTAATTATTCGCATACAGATTTATACGAATTACCAATCAAACCATCACCCAATTTGCCAAACATGGCCTCGGTATATTTGTATCCTAGTCTTGGTTTGTTTGAAGGAACAGTAGTTTCGGTTGGCCGAGGTACCGACAAACCATTTCAAATTATAGGTCACCCAACCTTAGCAAAAAGCAATTTCACCTTTACGCCACAGCCTAAACCAGGTGCACTAGAGCCAAAATACAAAGGACAACTTTGCAAAGGATTTAACCTCTCTGACTTTGGCGCTGAATACATTAAAAACTCAAAAAAAATATATTTATATTGGCTAATAGGTACCTATCAAAACACACCGGATAAAGCAACTTTCTTCGATCAAAACTTTAATTACCATGCTGGAAATGCAAGTCTTCAACAGCAGATCAAAGAAGGTAAAACGGAAGAACAAATAAGAGCTACATGGATAGAAGGCATCAAAAAGTTTAAGCTGGTGCGTAAAAAATATCTTCTGTACAAAGATTTTGAATAATTTATCAGTAAATTAGATGTATAAATACATTTGAAATGTGTAATAGGAATATTTTAAGCATCTTATTTTTTTTTCAATTCTACCCTTTTGCAATAGCACAAAATTCATGCTTAACTGTAAATACAACAGTTTCATCCTTGTATTTTGACATTATCCCTGATACAACGATTTCCTCATGCTGTTATAATCCTCCTGCGAAATTTTATTTAGATCTTAATAATGATGGACAAAACGACTTTATTTTAGCATGCTACTACAGATATTACACCATGGGATCGTATGGTTATTCTTACATAGAGGGTGAAAATCAAAATATGATTTCTGTAAATCCATCAAACAATTTAATAGCCGACACATTGAATTCCATTGATTCTATTTGTACAAATAGTATTTGGAAACAAAAAGGATTTTTCACTAATTACAGTTCCTTTTTTGGCGATTCGATTAATTCTTTTTCAAATATGGAATGGAACAACCTGCATGATAAATATGTAGGTCTAAAATTAAGAAAATACAATCAAGAATTTTTAGGTTGGGTTAAAATTACTGCTAATGATACATGCGCTAATACCCTTAAAATCGAAAGCTATGGGATTAGTCATTTTTTCACTCAAATTCCTCCTGAAAACCCACAAGTAATTGTATTTCCTAATCCAACCGAAAATTTTATAAGTATTAATCTTCCAAATGAAACAATTCTAGAGCTTGAACTTTTCAACTCTTTAGGTGAAAAAACAATTAAAAAAATTGAAAATTTAAGTTATCTCGATTTAAGAAATTATCCAGATGGCTTTTATACACTTGTTATTAAAACAAATGAAAGAACATTAACAGAGAAAATCATAAAAATACAATAGGCTAGCTAATGTTTCTAATAAACAAATTATTACTGTTTCTATTTCTATTACAATTTCCTTTTTTTTCTCAATCACAGGAACTTAAACGCGTAAAACGTTTTGGTAAAAACAAAGGACATTTAAAAATGTACTATTATGAACCTGCATCAATAGACAAGTCGAAACCACAAGCAATGGTAGTTGTATTGCACGGTTGCTTACAATGTGCCTCCTCTGTAGCAGCACAAACAGGTTGGAATAAACTAGCCGATGAGCAAGGATTTTATGTATTGTATCCACAACAACGATTCACCAACAATCCCGAAAAATGTTTTAAATGGTACAAACGCAGACATACCAACAAAAACAGAGGTGAAAATTATTCCATCAAAAAAATGGTTGAATACATGCAAACCCATCATAAAATTGATTCGGCTAATGTATTCATCACTGGCTTATCTGCAGGTGCTGCAATGAGTGTTGTAATGATGGCCGACTATCCAGAAACATTTAATGCGGGAGCCATTTTTGCTGGTGGTGCTTACAAATCTGGAAATGGTTACATAAGTTCAATGATGGCATTGCTTGGCTGGAGAGTAAAATCGGCAGAGAAATGGGGAAAAATAGTACGCAAACAAAATCCTGGTTTTACTGGCGAATATCCACGAATGATTATTTACCAAGGCAATAGCGACTGGGTGGTAAACAAACGAAACGGAGTTGAGCTAATGAAACAATGGACCAATTTGCATCACCTAACAACACAACCTACAGAAGTTATTAATCAGTATGCAAACATCAAGGATATTCAACGCAATGCCTATTTAACACCTTCAAAAAAAGAAGCAGTTGTTTTTTACAAAGTAAACAAGCTATCCCATGCATTGCTCATTAATCCAGGAAAATGTAAATACGAAGGCGGAAAAAGAGGCTTTTTCTCAAAAGATAAAAACTACAACTCCACCTTATTTACTGCTTATGATTTTGGCTTAATTAAGAAACCTGTAATAGAAGGCAAAAAGATGGTTTCAAAAGAAGAAAAAAATATCACCTTTACAGTTCCTGCCTCTCCTAATTCCACTTATTCATGGAGCTACCCTAGCGACTGCAAAGTTGTGAAAAACGAGAACAACAATACCTTAACGCTCGACTGGGGAACGACCTCAGGCAATATCAATGTGAGCGAAATCGATGCTCAAAATTGTGTGAAGCAGTATACCACACTTTTTGTCGCGGTAGAATAACCCCCTCGCTATTAACAATTGTACGTTCGTAAAATCTATTTTACCTATCCTTTTTTTTGAGTTTTAAAAGCTTACTTCGTAATAAGTTAAACTTAAAACCAAAATCAATGAGCGTATTCGAAATCATAGGTGGCCAAAAACTCAAAGGCGAAATCATTCCACAAGGTGCAAAAAATGAAGCATTGCAAATATTGTGTGCCGTTTTGCTTACTCCCGAAAAAGTTGTGATTCAAAACATTCCGGACATTGTGGATGTAAATAAACTCATTGATTTATTACGCGATTTAGGTGTAAAAATCGAAAAAACAGGTCACGAAGAATATACCTTCCAAGCGGATGATGTTAATGTGGATTATTTAAATTCACCTGAATTCAAGAAAAAAGGAGGAAGTTTACGTGGTTCAATTATGATTGTGGGTCCACTCCTATCTCGTTTCGGAAAAGGATACATTCCTCGTCCAGGTGGAGATAAAATCGGTCGCAGACGTTTAGACACCCACTTTATTGGATTCCAAAACTTAGGTGCTAAATTTATTTACGATGATGAAAATGATTTTTATAAAGTAGAAGCTCAAAATTTAAAAGGCTGCTACATGTTGTTGGATGAAGCATCGGTAACTGGAACAGCTAATATTATTATGGCTGCAGTATTAGCAGAAGGCAAAACCACCATTTTTAATGCAGCCTGCGAACCGTACATTCAACAACTTTGCAAAATGCTAAATAGCATGGGTGCAAAAATCACTGGAATTGGTTCTAATTTATTGACCATTGAAGGAGTTGAAAAAATGCATGGATGTACACACCGTATGCTTCCTGACATGATTGAGATTGGAAGTTTTATTGGATTAGCGGCAATGACACAATCCGAAATCACCATTAAAAATGTAGCTTACGATGAATTAGGAATTATTCCCAATACGTTCCAACGTTTAGGTATTAAAATGGAGCGCAGAGGCGATGATATTTTTATTCCAGAACAAGAAAAATATGAAATCGATACGTTTATTGATGGTTCTATTTTAACCATTGCCGATGCTATTTGGCCTGGATTTACTCCAGATTTATTAAGTATTGTATTGGTTGTTGCTACACAAGCTAAAGGAACGGTATTAATTCATCAAAAAATGTTCGAAAGCCGTTTGTTCTTTGTGGATAAGCTAATTGACATGGGAGCTCAGATTATTCTTTGCGATCCACACAGAGCAACAGTTATTGGATTAAATCGTGAACATAACTTAAAAGGTATTTCAATGACATCTCCTGATATCCGTGCGGGGGTTTCTCTTTTAATTGCTGCATTATCTGCTTCAGGAAAGAGTACTATCCATAATATTGAACAAATCGACAGAGGATATCAGCATATTGACTTGCGTTTACAAAAACTTGGCGCGAACATTGTTAGAAAGTAGAAAAAATTGTAAATTAGCACTATGAAAAAAGTAAATATCCTCTTAACAATTGCTGCAGTATCTGTATTGGCAGTTGGTTTTATTAAATCTGATAAGAAAATTGGCGAATCTGGTGCTGTTGAGGGCACTCAAATTGGAAATAAAGCGCCTGAATTAAATTATAATACGCCAGAAGGAAAACCTTTGGCATTATCTTCTTTAAAAGGAAAAATTGTTTTAATCGACTTTTGGGCATCATGGTGTGGTCCTTGCCGTAGAGAAAATCCAAATGTTGTAGCAACTTACAATAAATACAAAGATTCGAAATTCAAAAATGCAAAAGGATTTACAGTTTACAGTGTTTCTCTAGATAATAATAAAGAAGCTTGGATCAATGCCATTGCAAAAGATGGTTTGGTTTGGACAAATCATGTGAGCGATTTAGGTGGATGGCAATCTGCTGGCGCTGCACAATACAAAGTAAATTCTATCCCTGCTGGTTTTTTAATTGATGGTGATGGTATCATCATCGCAAAGAGCGAATCATTGAGAGGCGAAGGTTTAGAAAATGAATTGAAAAAACTATTGAAATAACACCTCAATAACATAAGATTTACAAAAACAGAATCCAAACGGGTTCTGTTTTTGTTTTTTACAGCTAAGCATTTTTTTGTAGCTTTGATTTAAATAACACTATCATTATAAAAATGAAAAAATACGTATTCCTATCCTTCTTTCTAATTATTAGTGCATTAGGATTCTCTCAAGTAGAAAATTACAAATCATTTTTTGGCTGCTATGGCGATAATGACACCTTAACCATCAAAACCATACAAAAAACAAAAGCGCTTCACATTCTTGGCAATGGCGAGTCGAATGTGAATGTAAAAAAATGGGAAGTAGTTATTCAGGTAAAAAAAGGCAAAGCCTATACCTTTAAATCGAACTCATCATTGGTAACTGACCAAATACGTGATGAATTATTAAAAAACTTTAAACGTACAGAGAAAATTACCATACAAAATGTTAGCATTTCTGCTTTCAACAAAAAAACAAAACAATACGAAGAATCAATAGTTCCTCCTGTTACACTATATCTTAACGAAAAAGGGAAGAAAAAATGTGATGAAAAAACATCGCAAGCTCAAGATGATTTAGTACTAAAGTTTTCCTGTTTCAAATCAGGCGACATGGCCTCAATTAAAGAAATCCTTCGCTACCCAACCTTTACTATCATTAACTCAAATCCTCAAGTAGATATAAAAGTACTTTCTTACAATTATGTTGTGCCAAAAATGGATGGAAGAAGAAACCCAACAAATATTGAAAGCATTACAAATACAGCATTACAGTTGAATGATTCCAGCTTTAATATTGCTAAAAAATTATTGCCTGGTGAAAGTTTTATTTTGAGTGATATTAAGGTGGAATTTTCGAACAGAAAAACAAAGACCAAAGAAGTAATTACCGTTAACCCACTCATTCTAACCCTCGATAAAAAAAGCACTGGTAAATGTGGAGATGTGAGCATTGACTCTTTATTTGTACTGGAGTATACTGGTAAATTATTAACAGGAAAGGACAAAAATTTACCGTTGAGAAATCAAAAAGTGGTTTTGAAAGATGCGAATGACAGTATTATCCAAACAACATTTACCAATAGTTATGGTGATTTTACATTCAAAAATTTGAATGCAGATGAACATTATTTAGTGAGTGTACCTGTGGAAGATAACTCTCAAATTAAAGACATGCAAATTCATTTAGCAAAAGTAGATGGAACCATTATTAAAACAATGGAAAAATCAGGAAATGCATTTATTTATAAAGTACTTCCTGCTGAGTTAAATATCTTAGCACGCGAAGTGGAAGAAGACACGGAACTGCGCATTAAGAATTTCGGAACATCTAATCAAACACAATTAGTTGTTGTTGGTGATATTTATTACGCTCCGAATTCAGCTGAAATAGATGAAGAATCGATGAAAATTTTAGATAAAATAACGAGTTCAATGACCTTAAATCCTGCACTAAAGCTTGCTATTGAGAGCCATACAGATGCAAAAGGCGAAGATAGCTACAACTTAACATTATCAACCAAGCGCTCACAAACAGTTGTTAATTATCTTATTTCAAAAGGTATTGCAACTAGTAGATTATCGGCAAAAGGTTTTGGCGAAACACAAATCAAAAACAGATGCAAGAATGGCATTGATTGTTCGGAATTAGAACATGAATTAAACAGAAGAACTGAATTTAAATTTACCAAATAAGTTTATTACATAAAAAAAACAGCGGGCTCGGAATAATTATTCCGAGCCCGCTGTTTTTTTCTATTGATATATTACTTCAATTTTATAATCTTAACAGGACTAGATAATTCAGCACCATTTACTATTCTCACAAAATAAACACCTTCTGACAAATCAGGATTCAAAACAATTGAACCTGCATTTTGACCAATGTTCTGAGATGCAACAATTCTTCCTGTAACGTCAGTTACTATCAAACTAGCATTTGATAGAATTGATGACGTTAAGTTGTAAGCGATTGTAACTTGGTTCGTAAAAGGATTAGGATAAGCTTTTAATCCTGCATTAAACAAGGTTGATTCATTAATTCCTGTTGGACCTTCACTAATTAAAAATTTATCAAATCCAGCTTCAACTAAATGTCCTGGTGCATTGTCTGCGGTTCTAATAATCAAACGCATTGAATCCGTTGGTGTTATGTAAGTTGAAACATCGAACGTACGATACACCCAGTTCGAATTGCTTATGGTTGCAGAATTTGCAAACTCTAAACGTACAGTTGTTGAGTTGTTACTTATGTAAATGTTTAATGAATCATTTAAAGTACCTGATCCACCACCTGTATAAAACCAACGAGAATAATCCAAATAAGCATCTGTATAAGATGTTAAATCAAAATAAGGTGATTTCAAGAGTGTATAACCACCATCTACATCATTGTCACCAGCTGCTCCACCACCATTACCAGTGATAAATGCTTGATCAAAACAATCTGTTGCATCATCTACTTCCGGATTTGATTGAAAAGTGTTGTTCATTGTTCCAACAGGCTCCCCTCTTTCCCATGCACCAACTGTTGCAGTTCCATTTACAGTCCAACCGAAATCAAATGTAAAATCATCGTAATAACCTTTTGTTAATTCGATTGTAATTCCAGTAGTAGAAGCATTTATTGATTGTGATTGAGCACAATTGGTTACATATCCCCACTTACCACCTGTTAATTGATAGTTATCTGCATATACAGCTGGCAAAGTAAAGTTCCCTGATGCATCTGCTGTTGTTTGAAAATCGAATGTTGCACTTGTAATACGAACATTTGCATTTGCTATTCCATTACTCGTTCCTTGCTCCACAACCTGACCTGTAATAGCAAATGTGGCTATTGGTGATAATTCAACATCTTGCATAGTAACCAAACCTGCAGAAAGTGTTAATCCTGTAATAACTTTTGTTATATACCCTGGCTTAGAATAACGAACACTGTATGTTCCTCCTGGTGATGGAATTCCTGTAGCATAGTCGCCCGAAATTTTTGTATTGTCAGTTGCTGAAGTTGTTAAAATTTCAACAAGTGCAGCATTAATTGGATTACCAGTAATAGAATCGGTTACGATACCTTCTAAGTAACATGCACGAACATAGTTCGGAGAGAAAACAAACAATCCTTCATCAATATTCGAAACAACAATCGTCCCCGATGGTAAATAAGGATAAACACCCCAATCACCTTCAAAACCAGCGCCTGATCCTGCTGGATACGAATCATAATCACCCACTTGAATTAAGTTGTGTGGACGTCCTGCATCAACAATAGTAAAACCATCTTTGTACCAAGAAGTAACTGCATAATCATTTCCTGCCACTTTAATAATGTGTGTATTGTGAACGATTGATTGTGAACCAGGATTTGATTGAATACGATCCAACTCATTGATATTACCTAAATCACTTACATCATAAGACGTTAAAAACGAACCATCATTTTCATCTGTTGTAAACAAAGTTTTACTATCGGTAGACAACCAGGTATTATGAGTAAACTGAGTTGGAGTAAATTGCTGACTAACTAATTCAACAGGAGCTGCTTTATTCGTAAAATCAACTACCGAGTAAAAACCATCATAAATATGCCCCGCATACAAAGTGTCATTACGAACATAGCCATCATGAACATACGATGAAGTTGTATTTTCATATTTTCCAACATAAGTAGGATTCCAAGGATCGGTAATATCCGCTACAACAGCGCCACCATTAAATAAATTGCTGCCATATAAATACACAAAATTATTGTCAATGTGCAAGGCATGGATCGTATTTAACTGACCTGCAATTGCTCCATCGCCCGTCCAGTAATGAGAAACAACGGCTGCAGTATTAGGCAAACTACTTAAATTCACAATCTGCAAACCATTTCCTCCTTCACTAGTAACATAAGCATATTTTCCTCTTACTTTTATCTCTTTCCAAAGGTTATCTGGACCAGGTATTTGTAATACTTCAACAGGTGTGTTTGGATTTGTAACATCTACAATCGACATTCCCAAAGAAGCGCCCACTAAGGCGTACTCATTACCCAATGAATCAACATAGCCACAAATATTTGCACAAGTTTGACCAGGGTATTGCAATTGTGATCTAAACGTAACATTCAGATTCTGAGCAATTGCAGACGAAATTGTAATAGCAATAACTGCTACTGTAAAAAATAATCTTTTAAAATTCATGATGAAAAATAATTTATTGGGGGATGATTTAGTATACTCTAAAGTAAAGAATTTTATTTGTAAAAAGCAAGCATAAAAAAAGCCTCGAATTGCTTCGAGGCCTATTTATAAGAAATTCACTAGTTAGAATATTAAAAAAAATTAAAAATCAAAGTTTATCGTTAACTCACCACCTTCATCTTTCCCTTTTTTCTTTTTCTTTTTTTCTTCTGAAGGCAATTTCAACTCCGCATTTAACTGCTGATCAATCGAGATAATCGGCTTTTCTTTTTTAGGCTCTTGAGCGCGCTTGATTGCTTCCAATGGCGACATGCCACTTTCTTCAAATTCATCCAACACATCTTCATCAATTGGAACCTCAACTGGTGGTAATAAATTAATCTCTTTCACTTTCGCATACGACAACTTATTCCCTTTTGCTTTCAAGCCTTTCACTTCAATAAATTGAGTTAAATCAATTCGTTCATCAGCTACTTCTTTATCCTTCACCTTGCTGAATTTCACTTCAACAACTGGAATTGCATCGGTTGTTGCAATCTCAACTCGTGATCCAGGAGCTTCCGAAATAAACAATACTTTCTTATCCGTAGGTTCAACCATAAAACGTTTTACAAAATACGTTTTGCTTTCTCCATCCAAATAAATTGCTGATACAGCTTTATTCTGATTAAATTTTTCAATCAAAATCATGTCTTCATCAAAGTGAGTGGATAAGTCGAAACTGCTTAATTTATAATGTCCATTTTGCATAATGGTCAAAATCTTATCGGTTGGTCCAAAACTACCAAGGAAAGTACCACGTTTATCTGAATTTAAGCGTTGTACGGTATCATCAAACCAAATATCAATTGCACCTAACGTAGATACACCTTTTTCTTTTAATACAATTTTTCGGATTGCATACTTCGTAACCACATTACCCATTGAATTACGTCCTTTTACTGCTAATTCAGCAAAATTCAAATCCCATTGTACTTTACGCAATCCTGGCATTGGTTTTAATTGTACCTCAACAATTTCGGCCTCTCCATTTGGATTTGCAGTAAAGTAAAGAACTTCCGAACCTTTTGTTCCTTTTGTCAAGTCGTATACTTTATCACGTGTTACACCTGTTACAGGGAAACGTTTCATGAATATGGCACCCGACTTCCCATCGCGGTAAATCATATTGTAAACAGTGCGCTCATCATTTTTCTTGAACACCGCAATGTGAATCATGTCTTTCCCAACAAATGCTTTATCTGCGACTTTTGAAACTTTCATCGTTCCATCTTTCAAGAAAACAATGATGTCATCAATGTCAGAACATTCTGCCACAAACTCATCTTTCTTTAAACCGTAACCAGCAAAACCTTCTTCACGATTTACATACAATTTTTCGTTTGCAACAACTACGCTAGTAGCAACAATATTTTCGAATGATTTAATTTCAGTTTTACGCTCACGACCTGCACCGTATTTCTTTTTCAAATTTTTGAAAAACTCAACAGCATAATCAACCAAGTTGGCAAGATGATGATCAATTTCAGTAATACGAGCATCCAATGCTTTCATTTTCTCATCCGCTTTTTTAGAGTCGAAACGAGTAATACGAATCATTGGTATTTGAGTTAACTTTTCATAATCATCATTCGTTATTACGCGAATAAATTGTTTCTTGTATTTTGCAAATCGCCCGTCCAAATAACCAAATAAGGTTTCTTTATCTGAATAATTTTTGAAATCGATGTACATCTCATCCTTAATGAATAACTTCTCTAAGGATGCAAACAAATACGATTCTTGTAATTCTGCTTTTTCAATTTCCAGCTCACGCTTCAACAATGCAAGCGTTTGGTTCGTTGATATTCTTAAAATCTCATTAACACCAATAAACTTAGGTTTATCATCTTCAATGATACATGCATTCGGAGAAATAGAAACTTCGCAATCTGTAAATGCATACAATGCATCAATTGTTTTATCTGGCGAAATACCGGGAACCAAGTGTATAACAATCTCTACATTTTCAGAAGTATTGTCTTCAACTTTTTTGATTTTAATTTTTCCTTTATCGTTTGCAGAAATAATTGTGTCAATCAAAGAACCAGTTGTAGTACCAAAAGGAATTTCATTAATTACCAATGTCTTTTTATCTAACTGAGAAATTTTTGCACGAACTCTAACCTTTCCACCACGCAATCCGTTGTTATAGTTACTAAAGTCAGCCATACCGCCTGTAGGAAAATCAGGCATAATATCAGTACGTTTACCTCTCAACACTGCAATAGAAGCATCAATCAATTCATTGAAATTATGAGGTAACATTTTACAAGCCAAACCAACCGCAATACCTTCCACTCCTTGAGCTAACAATAATGGAAATTTTACTGGCAACGTTTCCGGTTCTTTATTTCTTCCATCATAGCTAGCTAACCAAGTAGTTGTTTTAGGATTAAACACTACCTCTAAAGCAAATTTAGATAAACGTGCTTCGATGTAACGAGGAGCTGCTGCTCTATCTCCTGTTAAAATATTCCCCCAGTTACCTTGTGTATCAATTAATAAATCTTTTTGTCCTAACTGAACCAACGCATCACCAATACTAGCATCTCCATGAGGATGGTATTTCATGGTATGACCAATAATGTTCGCTACTTTATTATAACGCCCATCGTCCAAATCATCCATTGAATGTAAAATTCTACGTTGAACAGGTTTTAATCCATCTTCAACATAAGGCACTGCACGTTCCAAGATAACGTAAGATGCATAATCCAAAAACCAATTTTGGTACATCCCCGAAACATGCGTAATGTTGTGAAGCTCTTCTCCTCCACTCGTTAAATCATCATTAATATTTTCTTCGTTGCTCATATCTGCTCAAAATTCTAAAATGCAATTTCTAATTTTCTTAATTAAAATTTATTCCTCCACTAAATCTTTCTCTACCACTAAATTCTCAATAATAAAATCTTGACGTTCTTGTGTGTTTTTACCCATGTAGTAACTCAACATATCCAAAATGGTTCTGTCTTTCCCAATAATAACAGGGTCTTTACGGATATCTTTTCCAATAAACAATTTGAATTCATCAGGCGAAATTTCACCCAAACCCTTAAATCGAGTTATTTCTGGCTTTACTCCTAATTTCGCAATGGCATCTTTACGTTCCTGATCGCTGTAGCAATAGATGGTTTCCTTTTTATTACGAACACGGAACAACGGTGTTTGCAAAATGTAAACGTGACCATTTTTAACTAAATCAGGAAAAAATTGTAAAAAGAATGTCATCAACAACAAACGAATGTGCATACCATCCACATCGGCATCGGTTGCAATTACAATATTGTTGTAACGTAAGTTTTCTATTCCATCTTCAATATTCAATGCTGCTTGCAACAAATTGAACTCTTCGTTTTCATACACAATTTTCTTCGTTAAGCCGAATGCATTCAATGGCTTTCCTTTTAAACTGAATACAGCTTGCACATTCACATCACGTGTTTTTGTGATAGAACCACTCGCAGAATCACCCTCACAAATAAACAATGTTGTATCCAACTTTCGTTCATCGTTCGAAGTAAAGTGAACTCTACAATCTCTTAATTTTTTATTGTGTAAGCTTGCTTTTTTCGCACGATCACGAGCTAACTTTTGAATCCCTTGTAAATCTTTACGCTCACGTTCACTTTGCTGAATCTTTTGCAAAATAGCTTGTGCCGTTTCTGGATTTTTATGTAAGAAATTATCCAATTCGGTTTTCAAGAAATCACCAATAAAGGCTTTCACCGATGGACCTTTAGGACCAACTTCTTGAGAACCTAATTTTGTTTTTGTTTGCGATTCAAAAACGGGCTCTTGAACTTTTATACTTACAGCAGCAATAATAGATGTACGAACATCTACTGCTTCAAAATCTTTTTTATAAAAATCACGAATTGTTTTTACAACCGCTTCACGAAACGCTCCTTGATGTGTTCCACCTTGTGTGGTATGCTGACCATTCACAAATGAATAATACTCTTCACCGTACTGTTGATTGCTATGTGTCATCGCCACTTCAATATCATATCCTCTTAAATGAATAGTAGGATACAAAATTGGTCCGCTAATATTTTGTGTCAACAAATCCAACAATCCATTTTCGGAATGGAATTTTTGTCCGTTGTAGACAATCGTTAATCCTGTATTTAAATAAGCATAGTTCCAAAGCATTTTCTCAACATACTCGTTGATAAAATGATAGTTGCCAAATATTTTTTCATCAGGAATAAAGGATACTAATGTTCCTTGGCGTGCATCCGAATCAACAATCTTGGTTTCTTTCACTAAATTTCCAGTAGTGAACTCAGCTGATTTTGTTTTTCCTTCACGAAACGCTTGTACCGTAAAAAAACTTGATAATGCATTTACTGCTTTTGTACCAACACCATTTAAACCAACCGATTTTTTAAATGCTTCTGAATCGTATTTTGCACCGGTATTAATTTTAGAAACAACATCTACTACTTTTCCTAAAGGAATACCACGACCATAATCGCGAACACGAACCGTTTTATCTTTAATACTTACTTCAACGGTTTTTCCATTTCCCATTACAAACTCATCGATACAATTATCGAGTGTTTCTTTTAATAGGATATAAATACCGTCATCGGGCGAAGAACCATCACCCAACTTACCAATGTACATTCCTGGACGAAGACGAATATGTTCATTCCACTCCAACGTCCGGATACTATCCTCTGTATATTTTACTTCTTTTGCCATATTTTGTTTTAGTATTAAGTATCAGGAATCAAGTTTCAGGAAAATCGTATTACTTGATACTGTTACATGGTACTTCTTAAACATTAAATCTAAAATGCATTAAATCACCATCATTCACTACATATTCTTTCCCTTCAACACCCATCTTCCCAGCTTCTTTACAAGCAGCCTCTGAACCTAATGCAATAAAGTCGTTGTATTTAATAACTTCGGCACGAATAAATCCTTTTTCGAAATCGGTATGAATTACTCCTGCCGCTTGAGGTGCTGTCATTCCTTTTACAATCGTCCAAGCTCTTACTTCTTTAACACCAGCTGTAAAATAAGTTTGTAGGTTCAAAATGCGGTAAGCTGCTTTAATCAAATAATTTACTCCTGGTTCTGTCAAACCAATTTCGCCTAAAAACATTTGACGCTCTTCATAAGTATCCAAGCTTGCAATCTCTGCTTCCATAGCAGCAGTAATAATCAATACTTCTGCATTTTCATTTTTCACTGCTTCTTTTACAAGATCAACATATTTGTTACCTGACTTTACAGATGCTTCATCAACATTGCAAACATACAACACAGGCTTAATTGTTAACAAATGAATATCTGCAACATAAGGAAGTTCTTCTGGAGCTAAATTAGCCGCTCTAGCGGATTGGCCTTGTTCCAAAATATCTTTTACACGTAATAAAATATCGTATGCTTTCTTAGCATCCTTGTCGTTACCCGTTTTTGCTTGTTTTTCAACACGCTTCAACTTCGTATCAACAGATTCTAAATCTTTTAACTGCAATTCTGTATCAATAATTTCTTTATCACGTACAGGGTTTACAGAACCATCGACATGTACCACATTTGGATCATCGAAACAACGCAAAACATGAATAATAGCATTCGTTTCGCGGATATTTGCCAAAAATTTATTCCCTAGTCCTTCACCTTTACTTGCACCTTTTACCAATCCAGCAATATCAACTATTTCAACAGTTGTTGGAACTACTCGTTCAGGATTCACCAACTTTTCTAAAGCTGTTAAACGCTCATCGGGAACGGTAATAACGCCCACATTCGGTTCAATCGTACAAAAAGGAAAGTTTGCTGCTTGCGCTTTTGCATTTGATAAACAATTAAATAAGGTTGATTTTCCAACATTTGGTAATCCCACAATTCCACACTGTAATGCCATAATTTTTAGTTCAAGATTATAAATTAAAAGTTCAAAGTTTAAGATTAAAAGTAACCGCGATTCAATGAGCCGATGCGTTATTTTAGCTTGCAAATATAACCATCTAAAAAGTTATAAAAAACCCATAGCTGGCTTAATTTCTTTGAGTTTTCAACAATAAAAGCATATTTTCAACAATACGTGAAAGGCTTGTAAAAATTGGTACTTTTGAACACTTAATAAAATAAAACCAAAAATTAATCAACATAATTATGGCTTCAACAGCAGAATTAGAAAAAATTGTAACACAAGTTCGTAGGGATATTGTACGTATGGTTCATGCAGTAAATTCAGGTCACCCGGGTGGCTCTTTAGGTTGTACTGAATACCTTGTATCCTTATACTTTGAAGTTATGAAACACAATCCCTCTAAATTCTCGATGGATGGTGTCGGTGAAGATTTATTTTTCTTGTCGAATGGACATATTTCCCCTGTATTTTATAGCGTTTTAGCACATTCAGGCTATTTCCCAGTAAAAGAATTGGCTACTTTCCGTAAATTAAATTCACGTTTACAAGGCCATCCAACCACACATGAGCACTTAGAAGGTGTTCGTATGGCTTCGGGCTCTTTGGGACAAGGCTTATCCAATGCAATTGGTGCTGCTTTGGCTAAAAAATTAAACAAAGACAATAGCATCGTATACACATTGCATGGAGATGGTGAATTACAAGAAGGACAAATTTGGGAAGCAGCAATGTATGCATCAGCAAAAAATGTAGATAATTTAATTGCTACTGTTGATATGAACGGTCAACAAATTGATGGCTCTACCGATAAAGTATTAAACATGGGAAGCTTAAGAGCTAAATTTGAAGCTTTTGGCTGGGATGTATTAGACCTAGAAAAAGGGAATGACATTGCATCGGTTGTTTCTGCTCTAAACACTGCAAAAGCACATACAGGTAAAGGAAAACCGGTAATGATATTAATGAAAACAGAAATGGGTAATGGTGTTGATTTTATGATGGGAAGTCATAAATGGCATGGCGTTGCTCCTAATGATGAACAATTGGCACAGGCTTTGAATCAGAATGCGGAAACACTTGGTGATTACTAAAATCAAGACACTAGATCCAAGACTCAAGACCTGTTAACATGAAAAACAATACTACTTTTCAACGACTAAAATCTCAATTTACAAGACTTATGTTGTCTTGTATCTTGATACTTGCGTCTAGTTTCTCCTTAAATGCTCAACAAGCAAAACCATTAACACGAATTGAATTTGTATTCGATGCATCATTCAGCATGTTCGGACAATGGCAAAGCGGAATGAAAATGGACATCGCTAAAAAAATGCTTTCCGAATTTTTAGATAGCATTCAAAAAGTAGATAACTCCAATTTAGAAATTGCTTTTCGTTGTTATGGACACCAAGTACCATTACGTCCTGAACGCAGCTGTACCGATACCAAATTAGAAGTTCCATTTGGAAAGAATAATGCAACAGCAATTAAGAATAAATTAAAACAAATTGTTCCAAAAGGAACTACCCCAATTGCTTACACCTTAGAACAATGCGGTAACGACTTTCCTACTGCTGCTTCACCTAACGTTAGAAACATTATCATTTTAATCACCGATGGAATCGAAGAGTGCGATGGCGATCCTTGTGCTGTATCACTTGCATTGCAAAAAAAGGGAATCATTTTAAAACCATTTGTAATTGGAATTGGATTAGACCAAAGCTTTATGAATTCATTTGGTTGTGTTGGTAAATTTTATGATGCATCGAGCGAAGCAGGTTTTAAAAACATTCTAAACATTGTGGTATCACAAGCATTAAACAATACAACTGTTCAAGTAAACTTAAATGATCAAATTGGGAAACCATCTGAAACAGATGTAAACATGACGTTTTACGATGAACAAACAGGAATCATTCGCTACAATTACATTCATACCATTAATAACAAAGGAGTACCTGATACAATTGTAATTGATCCGATCGGAACATACAAAATGGTTGTAAATACAATTCCACCAGTTGAAAAAACAAAAATCGAATTGATTGCTGGAAAACACAACATCATTGCTGTTGACGCACCACAAGGCTACTTAAGTGTAAAAACAAGCGGCTCTTCAAATGTTGATTGTATCATTCGTAAAAATAATGACATGCAAACATTGCATGTACAAGCAATGAATAGTACCGAAAAATACATTGTAGGAAAATATGACATCGAAATATTAACCTTGCCGCGTATAAAAATGAATAAAATTGATATCGCGCAAAGCAAAACAACCTCTGTTGAAATCCCTCAATCAGGAAGCGTTTCGATTCAAAAACCAGGCGAAGGTTATGGTAGTTTATATGTAGAAGAAAACAATAAAATGGTTTGGGTTTGTAATTTAAATTCTAGTTTAACACAGGAAACCATTGTTCTTCAACCTGGTAAATACCGAATTGAATACCGACCTAAAAATGCGAGAGAGTCTATTTATACGATAGAAAAACGATTTAAAATTGAATCAGGAATTTCAACGCCTGTTAAACTATACTAAACAAAACGCTGAAAAACATTTACATAAATGACTTTCAGCTTACAAAAAATAAAAACAAACAAATGAAAAAATTTACTTACACAGAGAAAAAAGACACACGTTCAGGTTTTGGAGCAGGATTATCAGAATTAGGAAAATCAAATCCCAATGTAGTTGCATTGTGTGCTGACTTAACAGGCTCTTTAAAAATGGATGCTTTTGCAAAAGATCATCCAGAACGTTTCTTTCAAGTAGGTATTGCAGAAGCAAACATGATTGGTATTGCAGCTGGTTTAACCATTGGTGGTAAAATTCCTTTCACTGGAACATTTGCAAATTTTTCGACTGGTCGTGTATATGATCAAATTCGCCAATCGGTTGCCTACTCTGGTAAGAATGTAAAAATATGTGCATCACACGCTGGACTGACACTTGGAGAAGATGGTGCAACACATCAAATATTAGAAGATTTAGGTTTAATGAAAATGTTGCCAGGAATGGTTGTAATTAACCCTTGCGATTACAACCAAACTAAAGCAGCAACGATTGCTATTGCTGATTACGAAGGACCAGTATATTTAAGATTTGGAAGACCAACTGTACCAAATTTTACTCCAGCTGATCAAAAATTTGAGATTGGAAAAGCAGTAATGCTGAATGAAGGAACAGATGTTTCCATTTTTGCTACAGGCCATTTGGTATGGAAAGCAATTGAAGCAGGAGAACTTTTAGCAGCACAAGGAATTAGTGCTGAAATAATAAATATCCATACAATTAAACCATTGGATAATTCAGCAGTCATAGCATCAGCTAAAAAAACACGTTGTGTGGTTACAGCTGAAGAACATCAAATGAATGGTGGTTTAGGCGATAGCATCGCACAATTGTTAGCACGAGAATTACCTACACCACTTGAAATGGTTGCTGTAAACGACAGTTTTGGCGAAAGCGGCACTCCTGATCAATTGATGACAAAATATGGTTTAGATGCAGTTAATATTGTTGAAGCTGTAAAAAAAGCTATCGCTCGCAAATAGGATGTAATCATATTAAACATCATTGCGAGTCGGAAAGCTAAATAGCTTAATCCATTTGTAATGATGAATTAAAGAATGAGTACAGACGACCAAGAACTCTTAGAACAGTTTAAAAATCCAGAAACGCGTAATTATGCGTTCAACCTCTTGGTACGTGAATACCAAAAGAGACTCTATTGGCATATCCGTAAAATATTAATTGACCACGATGATACGGATGATGTTTTACAAAACGTATTCATTAAAGTATGGAAAAACCTGGATAGTTTCAAAGGTGATTCATTGCTTTATACTTGGCTTTACCGCATTGCAACCAACGAATCCATTACCTTTTTAAATCAAAAGAAAAAAAGAGCAAGTGTTCCACTTGACGAAGCATCCGTATTTTTAGCAGCCAATTTAGAAAGTGATCACTATTTTAAAGGCGATGAAATACAAGCCAAACTTCAAAAAGCGATTTTAACGCTTCCCGACAAACAACGACTTGTATTTAATATGAAGTACTTTGATGAACTAAAATACGAAGCCATGAGTGAGATTTTGGGTACATCTGTTGGAGCATTAAAATCATCTTACCACATTGCAGTAAAAAAAATTGAAGAATATTTAAAATCCAATTAAACCTTTTTAAATTATTACACTCAAAGCAGCAAATGAACAATTCAACAAACATACACGATGATGAATTAAATGGACAAAACAAAAAAAATCCATTTGAAACTGGCAATGCGTATTTTAAAAACTTTAGTTCGAAAATACAAAATCGAATTGATGAATACGAAGAATTATCAAGCATCGCTCCTTTGCTTAGCGCTATTCCAAAATACAATCCATTTGAAACACCAAAGGCCTATTTTGATGAATTGCCAACAAGCATTCAAGAGCAAGTTATTAAAGTAAAAAACACCGTAACAATTAAAGAGTGGTTAATTCAAATTTTTCAACCTCGTTTTCTTGCTCCCGTTCTTACTGTTTTAATTGTTGCTTTTACAGGAATTAATTATTTAAATAAAACAACTACAATAATTAATGATGAGTATTCCATTTATGAGGAACTAGAACATATTGACGAATCAACACTCATTGAAGAAGTAGTTGCACTTAAAACAACTGAAACAACTGACGAAAACGAACAAGTTGTAGATTATTTACTTGAAAACGAATTAGAAGACATAAATTAAAAAAAACAGAACCATGAAAACCACAAAAATCAAAAGTATATTACTTATAGCATTTATAAGTTTATCGACTATCGGCTTTGCTCAAAGTCCAATGGGACCACCACCAGAAAATAAAAAAGAAAAACATGGTGAAAAAAGAGAAAACATTGAAGCAATGAAAATTGCATTTATTACTCAAAAATTAAATTTAACGCCTGAAGAAGCACAACAATTTTGGCCGGTATATAATCAATACCAAGATAAACTTCAAGAATTACGTAAGAAAAGAAGACAAGATAATAAAGATGCGAAAGAAAATATTGATGAAATGACAGACAAAGAAGTGGAGCAACTTGTAGATGCTGAAATTGCTTTTAGACAAAAAGAAACCGATTTGCAAAAAGAATATCATGCTAAATTTAAATCGGTACTGCCAATTAAAAAAGTTGCAAAACTCTATCATGCCGAAGAACAGTTTAAACGTGTTCTACTGGATAAGCTAAAAGATAAACCGGAGAAAAAATAAAACAACATCCCTAAGCCCTTCAAATGAAGGGCTTTTTTTATGAACGAGGGTGAAATTGAATAATTGCTTGTCGCAAATAATCCCGATCCAAATGGGTATAAATTTCGGTGGTAGTTATTGACTCATGCCCAAGCATTTCCTGCACAGCTCTTAAGTCGGCACCTCCTTCAATCAAATGAGTTGCAAAGGAATGACGGAAGGTATGCGGACTAATGTGTTTTTTTAATCCAATTTTAAATGCTAGTTGCTTTATAATCGTAAACACCATTACCCTTGAAAGTTTAGCTCCTCTTCTATTTAAAAACAATACATCTTCATGCTCTTTTTTAACAGAAATGTGTGAACGTATTTCATTCTTATAAATGTTTATCTGCTTAATGGCAACACTTCCAATGGGCACTAATCGCTCTTTATCTCCTTTTCCAACCACTTTTATAAACTCATCATTGAAATACAAATTAGAAATTTTCAAATTCACCAATTCGCTTACACGTAAGCCACAACTATAAAGTGTTTCTAACATCGCTTTATTGCGCTGTCCTTCAGGAGTGCTCAAATCAATGGCATCAATAATTTTATTAATCTCATCCAAACTCAACGTATCGGGTAATTTACGTCCAAGTTTAGGAGCCTCAATCAATTCTGTTGGATTATGATTTAATACATTTTCGAGCAATAAATACTTATAGAAACTTTTGATACCACTTATAATGCGAGCCTGTGAATGAGCACTCATCCCTATTTCGTTGATCCATTTCAAAAAATCTTGCAAATGATTTAATTCAAGGTCTTTTGGAGTTAAACTATACTTTTTCAATTCGAGAAAGCGCATTAACAAGTCTACATCATGTAAATAGGCTTCTACACTGTTTTTAGAAAGTGATTTTTCCAACTGCAGAAACGATTTAAAGCCTTGTATGTAAACTTTCCAGTTCAAATGATTGAATTTGTTTTCATAAAGTTAGTAATATTCGTAAATTCGTAACGTATTCAATTCATAATCAATGAAACTTATCATCATAAACGGCCCCAACTTAAACTTATTAGGTACTCGCGAAACAAATGTTTATGGGAATCAAACGTTCGATGAATATTTTAATACTTTGAAAAACAGGTATGCTAAAATGGAGCTTAGCTATTATCAAAGTAATGTGGAAGGAGAATTAATTAACAAGCTGCATGAAGTAGGATTTACATACGATGGTATTATTCTAAATGCAGGTGGCTACACACATACTTCGGTTGCATTGCGCGATGCCATTGCAGCTATTAAAACACCAACCATTGAAGTTCATATTTCGAATGTATTTGCACGAGAAGAATTCAGACATCAATCCTTAATAGCTCCTAAATGCAAAGGGTCTATTTCTGGATTTGGTATGGATTCATACAGATTAGCAATTGAAAGTTTTATAGTATAACGAAATAACCAAATAAAGCCATGGAACTATTCACCAACGAATCAGTATTAGCGTTTACACTACGTGTTATTTTAGGAATCTTATTCTTTATGCAAGGGTACGACAAAGTGGTAAAAGTAAAATTACCTGGAGTAGTTAAATCATTTCGTTATGAATTTGGAAATGTAAAGATGCCTGATTTCATCTTAGTAAGCGCTGCATATTTCTCTTCAATCATAGAATTGCTTGGCGGACTCACATTGATTTTTGGCCTATTTACTAAATACAGCCTTTATTTATTAGGAATCGATTTAATTCTTGTTGTGGCGGCTTTCAGCCTCATTAATCCTGTTTGGGATATGAAAATTGTATTTCCTAGAATTATTATTTGGTCGGTATTGATGGTTATTCCAGATGCTTACAATAAACTTTCGCTTGATTTTTTCTTATTGAAATAATCAAAGAAAACGAGTAGGGACATCTATTTCGGTAAATGTTTTTTTTCCTCTCAAATAAAAATCAGCAATTATTGAATGAAGGTATACGGCAGTTGTTGTATATGTTTTAATCGTTTTCTTTAACTCTTTTCTTTTAGCTAAAGTTGTACCCAACGTTCCATAAAAGCTAAAATGAGCTTTTATGATGGCAACAAAATGACTGAATTGTCCAGAAAAAAGAAATTTAACACCAGCTATACCATCTAAAATCATTCGAAAAAACAGCTTCAAGAAAAAATAGTTTGGAGGATGATTTTTACAAAGTAAAATCAAGTTGTTTCTAAAATTCAAATATGTTTTTTTAGGACTTGTTTTATTCAGCGTACCACCACCTACATGAAACACTGTTGAATTGGGGCTATACATTATTTTATAACCATGATTTTTTAATCGCCAGCACAAATCAATTTCTTCCATGTGTGCAAAAAAATCTTCGTCAAAACCATTTACTTCCTTAAAACAGTTGGCACGAACAAACAAACAAGCACCAGTTGCCCAAAACACTTCACGTTCATCATTGTATTGTCCTTTATCTTCTTCAAGCACTTCTAATATTCGTCCACGACAAAATGGATAACCATATTTATCAATAAATCCACCAGCTGCTCCTGCGTATTCAAACAAGTGTTTGTTATCAAACATTTTAATTTTAGGCTGACAAGCAGCAATTGATGGATCTTTGTCCATCAAAGCAATAATGCCATCAATCCAAGCGGGAGTAACTTCTACATCCGAATTTAATAAAACATAATACTCTGCGTCTACATGTTTTAATACATCGTTGTATCCTTTTGCAAAGCCTCCGTTTTCTGCATTTTGAATAATACGTAGTTGAGGATAATGTTGTTTTAAGAAAGCAATGGAATCATCTGTGGAATGATTATCGGCAACAATAATTTCAGAATAGGAATTATTACAAGCAATTACACTTGGTAAAAACTTTTCAAGAAAACCTTTTCCATTCCAATTAAGAATTACTACTGCAACTTTCATAGACTGTAAAAACGTTTATCGTGGATTTTTGAAATTATCATCCACATTACCTCCAAAATGCTCTGATGGTTTTTCTACATCCATGTTTCCAGATTGAGAATCGCGCTTGTGCAAATCAATTTCCCAACGAGAATTAAGGATTTCGCCACGAGCATTCGAATGGAGCAATTTGTATTTATTGCTTGCTAGATCGGGATTATAAAACACAAAACTTTTATTGGATTGTCTGTTGTACGGATTTGTTAATGCTTGTGTTTTATCATTCAAGCTATTGTATTGCCAAATTTCGTATGGGTATGAACTTGGCTCATTTTCGAACTTTTGTCTGCTATCAGGAGGTCCATACTGTAAATAAACCCTACCTCTATCCGTTTCATATCCTTTTAAACCATAAGTAGCATACTCTTTATTTACTTTTTGCACTTCTTTGTAATACTCTAACCAAGCATATTCTGGACCAATTGGATAACGTGATTGCCAAAAATTATACAAGTATTGTTGCATGGTAATAATATCTTTTCCTTTCAATTGATTTTCTGAATACTGAATTTCAGCCGAAGATGATATAGGGCGAAGACAACGTAAATACTGAGAAAGCGTATCTAGATTTTTATAATTACTTACAAAAGTACCTTCTACTTTTATGGCGTTTAAATCATCGAAGCTAAACGCTGCTTGTTTGTTTTGGCGATCAAGATTGACTGTTTGTTCAGCTTGGATTTTATTTTGTGCATCACGCACTTCAATAATAAATTCATACTTCCCTGTTGGCAATGTTTCAATATTCAACTCCGCCAACAAAATATTCGCATCATTTGCCATTTGTTTTGAAAATGCAGAAAATTCATTCAATTTAACTTTGGTCTCTTCATTTTTCAAATAATAACTAATAAGCATCTTTTGATTTTCGCCCAATATCTTTTTCGCATTATATATTTCGGCATAAAATTTAAATTTTGTGATGTTCTCAGGATAAAAGGTTGCAACATAAGGCATTAAATCGTATCCGCTTTTTGTTAATATACTCGGAGTAATTGATTTGGTGAAGGATTCTAGCAATTGAACATCCGAAATAGTGATTCGATCAAGCGGAAAATCAATTTTGATAGGCATTTTAGCCGTAAAAGGCTTAGCGTTAATGCTATTTTTATCAGCAATCGAGATTTCCATCTCATATAGTCCGTTTGCCAATACAAAACGTTGCTGGTCAATAAAATTAGGCAATCCTTTGCTAGTATCAGCAATTTCGGGGCTGCTTAAGGTATATTTTTGTGCATTTTTGATTTCTCCATTTAAGCGAAAAGCAACGGAAACATCAATTGCTCCTTGAAACTTGCCATTTTCATTTTTCACAAACTTAACCGTATTGCCAATTACAGAAAGATAGGTTTCCAAATAAGGTTCTTTATCGGGAATATTGAATGTAGCGGATGTTAAATAGGCGGTGATATTTGCGGAAAACAAATTGCCTGCCAAAGCTAAACATAAGATAATCAAATAGTTTTTCATAATCAATAGCGTTTACATGAATGGTTTTAGGCAAACGGGGAGTAAACAAAGTTAAGGAAATAAAATATTTTTTACACTTTTTATTTTGTGATTAAAAAAAAATAGTACTTTCGCAGCGGAGAAATGGCAGAGTGGTCGATTGCGGCAGTCTTGAAAACTGTTGAGGGTCACACCTCCGGGGGTTCGAATCCCTCTTTCTCCGCCAGTTCAATTTCAAAATGAACCAAAAGCCTTTAAAACGTATGTTTTAAAGGCTTTTTTGTTTCTCAACTTATCAAATTAAACCACCTAATCACAACAAAGTGGTGAGTAATTCGGTGAGTAAAATAAGAAGCTAAAAAGACTCACTAAAAACACCTACACTTATTTATTATCAAGCTATTTAAAAGTTGAACAGTTTTTTTTAGCGTTATGAATCAACCTAATTTTATACTACTAAAGATCAACATTATAAAACTAAAATGACCTGCAAAGGACTCATTCCTATTTATTTAAGGATAGCACTAATTGAGTATACTGCCAAGCATTATTTCGAATAATCAAAATACAAATCCGAGTCGGGTCGTTTTAAAGACTATTCAGAAGAATCAAGAACCACTAACAAATACTTCGACCATGTCAAAAAGAATGTTTACAATGACAAAAATGAACCCAAATGTCCAAATACGCTGGTTTATAATGAAAAGCTTAAAACAAAAATTGGCACTGACACAAAAAGCACGGTCTGCTCTTCCAAAATTTATATAAAACTAAATAGTTGTTAAAATAATTGTAGGAGACAAAAACATTTAATACTTTTGTAAGTGAACACTAACTTACATTGAAATTATGAAGGGGAAAAATAATATTGCTATCGGTTTTCTTGTAATGGGATTGTTTATGGCAGACGGCTTTTTACTAATATATTTAAGAGACTTTGCTCCTGGCAAAGAAGAGTGGATTAATTCTTACTCAATAGGTAAGCACTTTGAAACAAGGCTTGCCCATGTACATGGTAATCTTTTCGCCTTTTTGAATATTTTAATAGGCTATCTATTATTACATTTTAAAAACCAACTTAAACATACAACAGTTATATCTTGGCTTGGCTTAACTGGACTGTTAATGCCAATAGGAATTTTACTTGAAGTGTATTTAGGAGCATCTCCTATTTTTGTGCTAATTGGAGCAATTAGCATGACAATATCAGTAATTTGGTTAGGAATCTCATTTTATAAAATGAAACTTGAAAATGAAAAATAATAAATTCTCTGAAAGACAAATTGAAATAATTGAAGCCGCTACCAAAAGAATTGATGAGCATGGCATTCAGGATTTAACGATTAAAACTCTTGCTGCTGATTTAAATCTGTCAGAAGCAGCATTGTATCGTCACTTTAAAAGCAAAAACGAAATTTTGCTTGGCTTATTAACTTATTTTATTGAAGAAATGAAAGGAAGACTTGATCTAATACTTTCTAATAAAGATCGAAGTCCATCAGAACTTTTAAAAGATTTGTTCGATTCCCAATTAAAAACATTTGTACAAAAGCCATCAATTGTTAGTGTGATTTTTTCTGAAAGTATTTTTCAGTTCAATAAAGAATTATCGTCAACAGTTTCATCAATGATGGAATTGATGCAAAATCACATAGAAGGAATCATAAGAAAAGGTCAGGCAAATGGCACATTTAGCAAAATTGTAGGGATTTCAACAACAACAACAATTGTGATGGGCGGCATGAGAATTACTGTTCTTAAATGGAAGCTATCGGGGCATAAATCTGATTTGATAAAAGATGGAAATAAGGTATTGAATGGAATATTAAAAATGTTAGAAACTAATAATTAACCAAAAACTCATGAAACCAATTATTTTAAAAATAGCAGCAGTTATAATTACACTATTTGCATTAATAACACTCTTCATGAGTACTTCAGTAATATTTGATTTGTTTGGGATAAGAGAGAAAGAAGGCAATTATGTATTATTTGTAGTAATCTCTAATTTCATAGCCGGGTTTCTCTATCTGTTTGCTGCATATGGTTTATTTACAGAAAAAGTGTGGGCAACAAAATTGCTTTTAATTACAACAACAATCCTTATTGTGAGTTTTGTTGGTTTGTTAATTCACGCAAATACAGGTGGAATTTATGAACAAAAAACGATTAAAGCTATGCTATCACGTATTGCCATTACGGGTGCATTTGCAGGTATATCATGGTATTTTATAACAAAAAAAACAGCACAATGAAAAAGCATTTAGCAATAGCAACGATGATTCTCATGAGTATCATTTATGGTTGTAATAATTCAGTAAAAGAGCAGAATAGCGAAACATTGCAAACTAAACAATTAGAAGCAACGGATGAAATTGCACATCAACACGAAGAGAGTGACTCTATTGAATTTAATAACGGAGCGAAATGGAAAGTTGTTCCGGAAATGATGGCACATATTAGAAACATGGAATCTGATATTAACGGCTTTTCGGAAACTAAACACACAGAATTAAAGGACTTCACACAACTTGGATCAAGTTTGCAGAAAAACATTGATCTGTTAACTTCAAATTGTACAATGGAGGGAAAAGCCCATGATGAATTACATAAATGGTTGTTACCTTATATTGATATGGTAGACAAATTGAATAAATCAAAAAATAACGATGAGGCATTGCACACCTTTGAGGAAATAAAAGCTTCATATAAAACATTGAATTTGTATTTTGAGTAATATGAAAACAGGACGCCTTATTCTATTTGCAATTTGTTTTAGTTTATTTGTATCGAGTTGTGATAATACAACACAAGATCAAAAGACAGCTGTCAAAATAGATTCTAGTATTGAAGTAAACAAAATTGACACGCTTAAATTGATAACTAGTAAATGTTTTAGTTGTCATAATCCTAATATGGAAATTGACAACCGCCTTGCACCACCAATTTTTAAGGTAAGAGAACATTATCTTACTGATTCTATTACAAAAGTTGAATTTGCAAATTCAATTTGGAAATTTGTACAAAATCCTTCTGAAGATTTATCAATTATGCCTGGAGCAGTTAGGAATTTTAATTTAATGCCCAAGCAAAATTTTAAAGAAGAAGACGTAAAAATAATTGCTAGTTATTTGTTTGATAATGATGTATCAAGTGATATCTGGTATAATAAATGGGATTCGCTAAATGAAAAATCAAGTACCGATTTAAAATAGAAATCATGAACATAAAATCATTCCACACCGAAGAAAAGCCTGTCAGCGCAAAGAAATTATTTTCTACAACTGAAGGAAACGTTACTGCTCTGCAAATTAAAGCAAACGGTACATTAAAAGAACATATAACAACTGTTCCTGCACTACTCATTTGTATTAATGGCAATGTAGTTTTTAAAAATGAAAATGGTGTAACTGAAAATCTTTCAAGTGGCGACATGGTTAACATTGAGCCAAACGTAAAACATTGGGTAGAAGGTATTCAAGACACCCAATTACTATTAATCAAATAAAAAATTTGCCTAATCATGTTAGTAAACACTCACTTATTAAAATTGAAATTATTAATGGTTCTCACCATTTTAATTTTCACAACCAATTCTGAGGCTCAAAATTGGTCACTAAAGCAATGTATTGATACAGCATTAGTGCATAATAAAACGTTGAAAATAGCACAAGGCGATATTGAGATTGCCAATGAGAGGAACAAGGAAGCAAAAGGTGGTTTAGTGCCAAAATTGTATGGCAATGTTGACTATCGTTACTACACCGATCTTCCGTATCAATTACTCCCTGCGTCTGTTTTTGGAGGACCGGCAGGCGTTTACAAAGAGGCTCAATTTGGTGTCCCACATAATTTAAATGCAAACCTTACTCTTGATGTTCCTCTATACAACCCTCAAGCTATTGGAGCAATTACGATTTCAAAAAGAGCAAAAGAATTAAATCAAATACAGTTTCAACAAACCGAGGAGCAAGTGGTATTTGATGTTTCTAATTTGTATTACAATGCACAGTTAGTATCAAATCAGATTGTGTTTATCAAAAACGGATTAAGTAATAGCGAAAAACTACTTAGCAATATTCAATTGCTTTACTCACAACAAATGGCAAAGGGTACAGATGTAGATAAAATTAAACTTCAGCAAAGTCAGCTAAACACACAATTAAGTAAGGCTAATGCACAGTACAAACAAATCATAAATCTATTAAAGCTTCAGTTAGGCATAACACCAACCCGACCAATTACAATTGAAGAAACATTTAGCACATCGTCAGAAGTAGTAAAGTATACAAGCAAACCAACCTCTGATATATTATTGTTTAATACGAAAGAACTGCTCTTGAAATCTGAATTAAAAACATTAAAACTTTCACATTTACCTTCTTTTTCACTTTATGGTACTTATGGAACTACCGGATTTGGAAACTACAGTGGTACAAATGATTTCTTTAAAACGTACCCGATTGGATTTGCCGGGGTAAAAATGTCTTGGATGATATTCTCCGGTACTACTTTAGAACACAAGGTTTTTCAAAAGAGAGAAGAGATAAAGCAAAATACAACTCGATTAGAATTATTAAATGATAAACAAAACGTTCAGATAGAAAATGCACAAATGCAATATGAAGTTGCAAATTCTAATCTATTAAATGCAAAATCACAATTGACATTAGCAGAAACAATTTATTCTAAAACACTTATTCAGCAAAAGGAGGGTGTTGCATCATTAACAGATGTTTTACTTTCAGATAATACCCAAAAGGAAGCACAACAAAATTATTTGTCGGCATTGGTAGATGTGATGAAGGCAGACTTAGAACTAAAAAAAGTATCAGGAAATATTTTAAAAACGAAATAAATTAATAATTAAAAATAACAGATAATGAAAAAGGTTTTATACATCATCATACCATTGGCATTAATTGCAATTGTAGTCATAAAATTAAAAAGTAATAAAGAAATCGTAAAAGATAAAGTTTATCAATATGATAAAGAGCAAGCTATCCATGTTCAGGTAGATACAATCAAATCCGAATTAATAGGAGCTGAATTTGCTTATTCAGGAACATTTGAACCTAATAAAGAAACTAAGCTTAGCGCTGAAATACAAGGCAAGATAAATGATGTTTTAGTTGATGTTGGAACTTTTGTAACAAAGGGGCAATCATTAATTCAGCTAGATAATTCACTATTGAAATTGCAATTACAATCAGCGGAGGTTCAAGTTGAAGGATTAGAAGCTGATGTAAAACGATTTACTGTTTTAGCGAATGCAGATGCTGTACAAGGGGTTCAATTAGAAAAAGCAGAGTTAGGTTTAAAATCTGCAAAAGTTCAAAGAGCAACTTTACTTGAACAAATTAATAAAACAACAATCAAAGCACCGTTTAATGGAGTGGTTACTGCTAAACTTACTGAAGAGGGAGCATTTGCCGCACCGGGTGTGCCATTGCTTCAAATTACAGATATTTCAGTTTTAAAATTTACCGTTAATGTTTCTGAAAATGATTTGAGTTCATTTCAATTAAATCAAACCTTCTCGATTAATGCAGATGCTTATTCGGAAGTGCTATTGTCGGGTAAAGCAACAATGATAGGTAGTAAAGCCAATATGGGCAGTAGTTTTCCTGTTCAGTTTATTGTAAGTAACACCTCCGATTTAAAAATCAAATCGGGAATGTTTGGTAAAGTAAATTTGAAAAGTGAAAATCAAAAAACAGGAATCATTATACCGGCTTCTGCTATTGTTGGATCGTCAAGTCAACCTCAAGTTTATAAAGTTAAGAACGGAAAGGCTGTTCTAAATAGCATAAGTATTGCGCAAAAAATAAAAAATAAAACTGTTGTGGCAAAGGGATTAGAAGAAGGTGATGTGATTGTAACAAATGGATTTATTAATCTATTTGACAATGCGAATGTAACTGTTAAATAAAATTTGAATTATGAATATTACAGAAATATCAATAAAACGTCCTTCGCTGATAATTGTTCTTTTCAGCGTACTTACCTTATTGGGAGTTATAGGATATAAAAATTTGAGTTATGAATTGATGCCTGATTTTAATCAACCTGTTGTGGTTATTAAAACTGTGTATCCCGGAGCAGAGCCCAACGAATTAGAAACTTCGGTGTCACGAAAAATAGAGGATGCTTTATCTAACTTAGAAGGAGTGGATTATTTGGTAACTAAATCTTTACCAAATGCATCTATCATCATTGCCAATTTAAAATATGGAACGGATTTGGATAAAACCATGCAAGACGCTCAACGCTACATTGACAATATTCGCAAAGATTTACCGCAGGATATTTTAAGTCCCGTAATGAGTAAAGTGTCGCCAAATGATTTGCCCATCATGTCCATTAGCGCAACCAGTAATTTACCTGCAACTGAGTTCTATCAAAAAATGAAAGATGAGTATCTTCCGCAAATTCAACAAATAAAAGGGGTTGCAGAGCTTACGATTTTAGGTGGAGAAGAAAGAGAGATACAGGTTAAAGCGAATCGAGATAAACTGAAATTATATAAAATTTCATTGTATCAGGTTGTTGAGGCTATTAATCGTTCAGGCTTAGACTTACCTGCTGGAAAAGTACAAACGGATCAAGAGAATAACTCAGTTCGTTTAACCGGGAAATTTGCTACGATTGATGATATAAAAAATGTTCAAGTTGCTATGCCTATGCCCGGTAGTCCTGTTTATGTAAAAGATGTAGCTCAAATAGTTGATGGAATAAAAGAAACGACATCTATTAGCAGATATAATGGAAAGGATGGTATTGGAATTTTACTAAAAAAACAAGGAGATGCCAATGCTGTTGATGTTTCAAAAATGGTTCGTGCAAAATTTAAAAGCATTGAAGCACAAAACAAAAATTCTGACGTAAAATTCATCATTGCAGATGATAGCACAGATAATACAATTGCAGCAGTTAATTCGGTTGTGTTTGACTTGGGTTTAGCAGTTGTTTTAGTTTCTTTAGTAATGCTATTATTTTTAAGAAGTTTCAGAAACTCCTTAATTGTTATCATTGCAATACCTACCTCTTTGGTTACAGCTTTTGCAGTTATGTGGCTTTTAGGATATACTCTAAATTTAATGACCCTTCTCGCCATGTCATTAATTATAGGAATCTTGGTTGATGATGCTACTGTGGTTTTGGAAAACATTCAAAGACATTTAGATATGGGTAAAGAAAAACGCACTGCCTCAATGGATGGACGTATGGAAATTGGATTTTCCGCATTGTCGATCACATTGGTTGACGTGGTTGTGTTTTTACCAATATTGTTTTTACAAGTATTTGTGGCAGACATGCTCAAGCAGTTTTCTGTAGTTGTTGTAACTTCTACGCTCACCAGCTTATTAGTTGGTTTTACGCTTACACCTTGGTTGGCTTCAAGAATAGGCAAGAAAGAAGATTTACAACCAACCAACTTCTTCAATCGTTTTTTACTTGGATTTGAACATCAATTAGAAAAATTTACCAATTGGTATGGCAAACAATTAGAATGGATACTTAGCCACAAATTAATTTTCACAGGAATAGTTCTTTTACTTTTCGCTGTTACTTTGGGAATAATGAAACAAGGCATTATTGGTAAAGAACTTATCTCTACTGGTGATCAAGGCAAATTTCGTATGGCTTTGGAGTTTGATAAATCAACTTCCATTCAGCAAAACAATTTAATTGCTCAGAAAATTGAAACCTATATTATCAAGCAAGCAGATGTCTCTACTGTATTTAGCAACATAGGTGGTCCGAGTACAGGCATTGGAAGTTTAGGTGTAGGGTCAGCTAATAAAACTGAATTTACAATTCAGCTAAAATCTGCTAAAGAACGCAACAAAAAACCTACCGAGGAGTTTATGAAGAAATTGAGGGAGGAATTAAAAATGAAATTCCCCGGAATAAATTATTCAATGGCTGCTTTAGGATTGATACCACGTTCAGCCCCAATAGAAATTACCTTAAGCGGAAGCAATTTAGATTTGGTAATGAAAACAGGTAATGATTTAAAATCGGTGATTGAAAAAATACCGGGGTCAGATAATGTTCGTTTATCTGTAGAACAAGGTAGTCCTGAATATAAAATAATTCCCGACAAAGATAAAATGCAACGCTTAGGATTAACGACAGCTTATGTTGGTATGAATTTAAGAACAGCGTTTACTGGTAATGATGATGCAACGCTAACAGAAAACGGAACAGAATATCCTGTGAGGATTTGGTTTGATGGTTACAGTAGACAAAATTATGAAGATGTACAACGCCTCTCTATTGTTAATCCAATGGGGTTACCAATAGATGTATCGCAATTTGCAATCATAGAGCGAGACAATTCTCCATCCTTGTTAGAAAGAAAAGATCGTCAACCAGCAGTTACGCTTACCGCAGATGCACTTGGCAGACCTTCGGGAACAGTTGCCGATGATGTAGTAGCTTATCTTAAAAACAATCCATTACCAGATGGAATTGATATGACTTGGGGTAGTGATATCAAAAGACAAAATGATAGTTTTGGCGCATTGGGCTCTGTATTACTTATTTCATTTCTATTGATTTATTTAATCATGGTAGCTCTATATGATAGTTTTGTTTATCCATTTGTCGTTTTGTTTTCAATTCCTGTTGCTGCTATTGGTGCATTTCTAGCATTGAATTTATCTTTAAATAATTTAAGCTTGTTTGCGTTGCTCGGTTTGATTATGCTAATGGGATTAGTAGTAAAAAATGCCATATTAATTGTGGATTTTACAAATCAATTGAAAGCAGAGGGGAAACATTTCAAAGAAGCATTAATAATTGCCGGAAAAGGTCGTATGCGTCCTATTTTAATGACAACTATCGCCATGATTATAGGAATGCTTCCCATTGCCCTTGGTAAAGGAACCGCTAGTGAATGGAAGAACGGATTAGCTTGGGTAATTATTGGCGGACTATTTTCATCATTGATATTAACTGTTTATTTAGTGCCAATGGTTTATTATTTAGTAGACCGATTAAAAGAGAAAATTGCAAATAGAAAAACGAATTAAAATGAAACAATTAGTCTTATTCGCACTAGTCAGTATATCTTTATTGACCTTATCTTCATTTAATAACCAAAAGGGAGAAACCTATTCTCTAACTGTGGAAGTAAAAGAGTTACAAAATTGCAAAGGTGTTGTTCAATTTGCCTTATACAATAAGGACGGAACTATTCCTGATGAACATTATAAAAAGTGTTGTAAAATATTGAAAGAAAAAATACAAAACGGCACTTCTAAAGTAACCTTTAGTAATCTACCTGTAGGAAAATACGCTGTAAATATTCTTCACGATGAAAATGAGAATGGTGAAATTGACAAGGGGTTTATTTTGCCAATTGAAGGGGTTGGTTTTTCGAATTACCAATCAATTGGATTAACAAACCGACCCAACTTTTCAAAAGCAAGCGTTGACTTAAACAGAGATAAGAAAATCGAAGTAAAAATCATATATTTTTAAAATAGGACTATCTGTTAAAATACCGCGTTCTTTAACAAATAATTTATTGTGCTTAAATCATAATTTTATTTTCTTTGAGCCCTTCTGTATTTTTCGAATTAGTGACATAGAATAGGACTAAATTTGAGCACTAAAAAACACAATATTCAAATATACAGACACTTAACTACCCTGTTTTGTTTTTAATCGCAAATACTCAAGTAAAATCGCAATTTTATTATATAAATTTTAATAGAATTAGAAAAGACAGATTTATCTAGCAAAAAACAGTTAGTAAATAGTTGTATTAAATTGAAAATCAATTAATTATATACTATTTTTTTGCAAAAAAAAATAGTATTAGGCATATTATTTTAGAATTCAGAATAAAGTTTTCTTTTTTTCATGCATCCTTTTATCATTTTATGATTGTAATCATAAAAAAGCATGATTTTTTATTAGAATTTTGCATTGAAATTAATATTAACAAATATAATTATGAAAACATTCAAAGTAATTGCTTCAGTTACGATAGCAGCTATATTTTCTTCATGTGGAGGGGAAAATAAACCAACAACTGCAACTGCAGCTCAAGAAGAACCACAAAGTATGGTAAAAGATGCTGAAACTTATGATCCAAAAAGAGGAGAAGGGAAGTTTACAGCAGAGCTACTTGCACTGAGTGATAAATTAGATGAAGCTAAAGCTAAAATTGGTGAAGATGCTTCAAATGTTAAATGTACATCTTGCCATAAAATGACCGATGAAAAGTTAGTTGGTCCAGGCTGGAAAGATGTTACAAAACGCAGAACAGGAGAATGGATAATGAACTTTATTACAAATCCTGATCCAATGATTGATAAAGATCCTGAGGCGCAAGCAATGTTGGAATTATGTTTGGTTAGAATGCCAAACCAAAGTTTAACAGATGATGAAGCTAGAGCGATTCTTGAGTATATGAGAAAAATTGATGGTTTGAAATAAGTAATAAAAAAAAATTATATGAAAAATTTATTTAAAATAGTAGCACTAACAGGTGTTGTTGCAGCTGCAGGCTTACAATCTTGTAAACCAAAGGATACATCAAATGCAGTTAGTGGAGATGCTGGTATTAAAGCTTACGTAGCACCAGGTAAATACGATGAAGTTTATAACTTTGTAAGTGGTGGATTTAGTGGACAAATGAGTGTTTACGGATTACCATCTGGTCGTTTATTAAGAGTTATTCCTGTGTTTTCTGTAGATCCTGAAAAAGGATGGGGATACAGTGAAGAAACAAAACCAATGCTAAATACATCGCACGGCATGGTTCCATGGGATGATTTACATCATGTTCAGCTTTCTAAAACAAACGGAGAATACGATGGAAAATGGGTTTTTGGTAATGCTAATAACACACCACGTGTTGCTCGTATCGATTTAACTACATTTCGTACACAAGAAATCATTGAACTACCAAATAGTGGAGGTAATCACTCATCACCATTTATTACTGAAAATACAGAATATGTAGTAGCTGGAACTCGTTTTAGTGTCCCTATGGACGATGCAAATGGAGATGTAGCTATTGATACATATAAAGAAAACTTTAAAGGAACTTTAAGTTTTATTAGTGTTGGAAAAGAAGACGGTAAAATGGATATCGCATTCCAAATTCAATGTCCAGGAGTTAACTTCGATTTAAGTCGTGCAGGTAAAGGTGTTTCTAACGGATGGTTTTTCTTTTCATGTTATAACACAGAACAAGCAAACACATTGTTAGAAGTTAATGCTTCACAAAAAGATAAAGATTTTGTAATGGCAGTTAACTGGAAAAAAGCAGAAGAGTATATAAAAGCAGGTAAAGGAAGAAAACAAGCTGTAAAATATGCTCATAACACTTACAGTGAAAAAACGCATACTGCCACTTCAGAAATTAAGACCGAAGTACTTGTGTTAGATTCTAAAGAATTAAAAGATATTTGTTACTTCATCCCATGCCCAAAATCACCTCATGGTTGCGATGTATCCCCAACAGGAGAATACATTGTTGCTAGTGGTAAATTAGCAGCTGTTATACCAGTATTTAGTTATGACAAAATGTTAAAAGCAATTGCAGCAAAAAGCTTTGACGGTGAATTTGAAGGCATTCCAGTTATTAAATATGAATCTGCATTGTATGGTGAAGTAAAGAAACCAGGATTAGGACCTTTGCATACAGAGTTTGATGCTGATGGTAATGCATATACATCTATGTTCGTATCATCTGAAGTGGTTAAATGGAACATCAAAGACTTAAAAGTAATTGATAGACAACCAACATATTATTCTATTGGTCACTTATGTGTTGTTGGTGGCGATACAAAAAAACCTACTGGCAAATACTTAATAGCTTATAACAAAATCACTAAAGATCGTTATTTACCAACAGGTCCTGAGTTATCCCAAAGTGCCCAGTTGTTTGATATTAGTGGAGAGAAAATGAAATTAATTTTAGATTTCCCAACAATTGGAGAGCCACACTATGCTCAAGCAGTATTAGCAAGTGTGATCAAAGACAAGTCTGTTAAAATGTTTAAGATTGAAGAAAATGCTCACCCCTATGTTGCAAAAGGAGAAAAAGAAACAAAGGTTGTTAGAGAAGGAAATAAAGTTCATGTATACATGACAGCTATTCGTTCTCATTTAACTCCTGATAATATTGAAGGAATTAAGATGGGTGATGAAGTTTATTTTCACGTAACGAACTTAGAACAGGATTGGGATGTGCCTCATGGCTTTGCTATCAAAGGAGCTGACAATGCAGAATTACTAATTATGCCAGGTGAAACACAAACATTAAAATGGGTACCTACAAAAGTTGGCATCTCGCCTATGTATTGTACAGATTTTTGTAGTGCATTACATCAAGAGATGACTGGTTATGTTAGAGTTTCTCCAGCTGGAAGCAATGTACCTCTTAAATTTGGAACAGGTATAACTAAACCAGAAGTAGCTGCTGCTTCTAAATAATAAACAATATTTTTAAATTAAGGGAGCAGAAAATCGAATTGTCTGCTCCCTTTTTATTTTAACAAGCAATACAATTTATGGACTCAACAGAAAAAAATATTGGAATAATTTCCAAAGGAATACTTGTTATTGCAGGAGCTCTATTAGTAATATCATTATTCAATCCTATTTGGCGAATTGAATTAGATGCTCCTCAATACCCAGAAGGATTAGCTTTAACTATTCATGCAAATAAAATAGGTGGAGATGTAGAAATCATTAATGGATTAAATCATTACATTGGAATGAAAACACTTCATGCTGATGAGTTTATTGAATTTACAATTTTACCATACATTATTAGTGCCTTTGCTTTAGCTTGCTTATTAGTAATTTTAATAAACAAAAAGAAAGCTTTATATCTTTTGTTTGGAGCATTTGTTTTATTTGGTATCATAGCAATGGTAGATTTTTGGAGATGGGAATATAATTATGGACATAATCTAGATCCCAATGCCGCGATTATAGTACCTGGAATGGCCTATCAACCACCACTAATTGGATTTAAACAGCTATTAAATTTTGGAGCTTATTCAATTCCTGATATTGGAGGATGGCTTTTTATAGCAAGCGGTTTACTAATGGCTACTGCAGTTTTTATAGTTTATAAAAAACAAAAAAAATGATAAAAAAAAACACTTCAATATTCATTTTGATAGTACTATTTTTCTCTTTTTGTTCTTGTGAACAAACAAAACCAGATGCTATTAAAATAAATTCCGACAACTGTGATAATTGTGGAATGACAATATCTAATGCTAGATTCGCAGCTATACTTTTTACAAAAAAAGGAAGAACATATAAATTTGACGATATAACTTGCTTACTAGATTACAGAAACGATAATAGAGAAAAAACTGTAGGTGCAGCATTATACGTTTCGAATTTTTTAAATGATAAGCAACTATTGCCCGTAGAAACTGCAATTTATATCAAGGGAGATAATCTAAAAAGTCCAATGGGTGGAAATATTGCCGCATTTGAGAACAAAAAAAGTGCAGATACATGTAAAGTGGATTTTGCAGCGGAGTTTACCGACTGGAATACTATCAATAAATAATGAAACGACTAATAGCCATCCTGTTACTTACTTCAACTACTTGTTTTTTATATGCTAAAACACATGAAGTTGGCAAGGACAAAGTTTACAAAAGCATTAAAAGTGCTTTAGCAAAAATTCACAATGGCGATACTGTTTATGTTTACGAAGGCATTTACAAAGAAGGAAATATTATTATTGATAAAGAAGTCGCATTAATAGGAATTAATTTCCCCATTTTAGATGGACAAAAAAAGTATGAAATACTATCTGTAAAATCAGCAAACACTTTAATTTCTGGATTTAAGGTTCAACATTCAGGATATTCAACGTTAGATGACCCTGGTGGAATAAAAGTCTATAACACCAAAAATGTTTCTATTTGTAATAACATTTTAGATGATAATTTTTTTGGCATATATTTACAATATTGCTCAAACTGTATTGTCAAAAACAATTCTATAATATCCTATGGTATTGAAGAACAAAAAATAGGAAACGGTATACATTGTTGGAAAAGTGATAGCCTTCAAATTATTGGCAATAAAGTATCAGGACATAGAGACGGGATATATTTTGAGTTTGTAACAAATTCAGTTATTTGGAGAAATATTTCAGATGGAAATATTCGTTATGGTTTACACTTTATGTTTTCAAATAATGATTCCTATATATCAAATATATTTAGAAATAACGGTGCTGGTGTTGCAGTGATGTTCACTAACAAAGTGAAAATGTTTAATAATATTTTTGAGGAGAATTGGGGCGATGCTGCCTATGGCCTATTTTTAAAGGAAATTTCTGATAGTTTTATTTTTGGAAATAAATTTATCCGAAATACATCTGGAATTCACATGGAAGGAACGAGTAGAATTAAAGTAGAAAGAAATATTTTTGAATCGAATGGCTGGGGTATGAAAATTCAAGCAAGCTGTATGGATAACGAAATTATTTCTAATAACTTCATAGGAAATACATTCGACATTAGTACGAATGGATCTCTTGTTCTAAATACCTTTAATGGAAATTATTGGGACAAATACGAAGGGTATGATTTGGATAAAGATAAAATTGGAGATATTCCTTATCACCCACTTAGCCTTTTTTCTGTAATCGTAGAAAATAATCCACCTGCTATGCTTTTATTTAGAAGTTTTATGGTTACACTTCTAGACAAATCAGAAAAAATAATGCCTAGTTTAACACCTGATAATTTTATAGACAATACTCCATTAATGCATTCTTTAAAATTATGATAGAAATAAATAATTTATCAAAGAAATTCGGAAAACTAACCGTTTTAAATGGTGTTAATTTATCTTGCAAGCAAGGAGAATGCATTGCGCTTATTGGCCCTAATGGCTGTGGCAAAACCACAATAATTAAGAGTATTTTAGGAATGGTAATACCTACTCAAGGCACTATAGAATTTAAAGGAGAGTTTATTTCAAAAAATTTCGAATACCGTAAACATATTGGATATATGCCACAAATTGGTAGATATCCAGACAATATGACTATTGGGCAAATTTTAGAAATGATAAAAGAAATCAGGAAATCTGGAGAGCAATTAGATGAAGATTTATTAAATCAATTTAAACTACAAGATTTATTTAATAAAAGAATGAGTACGCTCTCAGGCGGAACAACACAAAAAGTAAGTGCTACATTAGCGTTTTTATTTAATCCAGATGTTTTAATATTAGATGAACCAACAGCTGGACTTGACCCATTGGCCTCTGAAATTTTAAAAGATAAAATTATAACTGAAAAACAAAAAGGGAAATTAATACTCATTACATCACACTTATTAAGTGAATTAGATGATTTAATAACTCAAATTATTTTTATGCAAGATGGAATTGTGCAATTCCATAAAACAGTTGATGATCTTAAATCATCAACTGGAGAAGAAAAAATATCAAAAGCTATTGCTAAAATTTTAAAAAGTAAAAACAATGAATAGAATTATAAAATTTATTGTTTTAGATATACTTAAAAACAAAATTGTTTTAGTATATACCTTAATATTGTCAATATTATCGTGGAGCGTATTTAGCTTGGAAGACAATAGCACAAAGGGATTACTAACCTTGTTAAATGTTATTCTACTCACTGTTCCATTAGTTTCTGTAGTGTTTTCAACTATCTATATTTACAATAGCTCAGAGTTTATTGAATTGCTATTAAGTCAACCCATAAAACGCAGTAAAATTTGGTGGAGTTTGTTTTTCGGACTTAGCACGTCTCTATTATTAGCATTTTTTATAGGAACCGGAATACCTATTTTGCTGTATGCGCCATCTGATGTTGGTATGATGATGTTGTTAGTTGGATTCTTTATTACAACCGTATTTGTCGCTATAGCATTTTTAAGTTCTATTCTAACCAGAGATAAGGCTAAAGGAATAGGCATTGCTATTATGCTTTGGCTATTTTTTGCATTGCTCTTTGATGGCCTTGTATTATTTGTTCTATTTCAATTTGCTGATTATCCAATTGAAAAAATGATGGTTGGCATAACTGCTTTTAATCCAATAGATTTAGCTAGAATTTTGATTTTATTACATTTGGATGTTTCTGCTATGATGGGATATACAGGAGCTATATTTAAGGATTTCTTTGGAACTTCTCTAGGAATAATAATCGCATTTTTTATTTTGCTTCTTTGGATACTAGTTCCATTTTGGATTTCTCTGATAAAATTTAAAAGAAAAGATTTGTAAATTAATTGTTAAAGGGCAATTTATAGGAAAGCAAGAGTCCTCTGAACAAGCCTAAGTATTTAAAAATCAATCAGCTGAAAAACGATTAAATCGACAGTAAAATTACTATTGATGAAATTATTTAAAAGCAATAATTCAAATTTAGACAAAAGCATTGTTTGATTGTTCTAGTAATCATACCTTTTGTACTCTATAAAAAAAGAAGGCTACCATTACTGACAGCCTTCTTTCTTAATTAAAAAAACAAAACAAAACAAAATTAAAAAGTATAACTTTTATCAAATTCCAAAGTTTTAATGCATTATATTATTGCTGCTGAACAAATAATAAAGCAGAATTACTTTGCCTTTGATTAAGTTATATTTATTGAGGTAGCAATACTTCGTCAATTACGTGAATAATTCCATTAGATGCTTTAATAGAGGCTACGACATGAGCCTTGCCATTAATTACAGGCTTACCATCAACTACTGATATTTTTATATTCCCACCGTTAACTTGGCCTAAATTTCTACCATCAGTTAAAGCCTCTGCTTCAATTACTCCAACATACACATGGTATTGCAAAATATCAACTAATGCATCTTTTTTCTCTGGTTTTAATAGCCCTTCTACAGTCCCTGCTGGTAATTTATCAAACGCAGCATTAACAGGTGCAAAAACGGTAAATGGTCCAGCGTTACTTAATACATCTACTAATTCAGCCGCTTTTACCGCAGCGACTAAAGTTGTATGATCTTTACTGCTCACTGCCACTTGAACTACATTTGGGTTAGACACATCATCTTGAACACCAGATTGCCCTACACCATTAGATTCTTCTGCGGTTGTTGCATCTGAATTTACAACACCATTCTCTTCTGTTTTGGGCTCGGAACTACAAGAAAATAATCCAATTGTTCCTACTACGAATAAAAATTTAAAAGTTGCTTTCATAATTTTTGATATTAATTTTCAACAAAAAAACTGATTTATTTCTAAATAAATTATGATTAGAATCATAATAGTGTAATTATTTTTTTTTGCTTTGAGAAAGCACAATCAATAGCGCTCCTAACAACAATATTAACGAAACGCCAAAGAGAATTTCATTAACATATTTAACAACGATATAACCAAAAGCTGCCACTCCTTGAATTGCTAGAACCAATTCATTTAAAAATACACCTACAACAAAAAAACTAAATGCAACAGTGGTTAATCTATTTACGGCTATTAATTTAAATGTATATAAATAAGATAGAATAAATAACGAAATGACTGCTAATAATACTAAATGCAAATAGGCAATAACTATTGGCCTAAAACCGAAGGCAAGATCGCTAAGAACTGGTATTGTTGATCCTAATTGTAATAATAATTTTATAGTAAATGAAATCCCAACGAACAAAAACAAATAAGTCTGAAATTTATTTAAAGTAGTTCCTGCTTTTAAAGCTATTTTAATTGCCTTTATAATTTTAATCCATGCAATCACTTGTATAAATGCGGCAATAACAACTATTACATAAAGCCAAATAGGCAATTTTGCCCATAACGTTGACAAGAAGTACGCAGGGATAAATGAAATGAATAATAATTTAAAAAAAACTTTGTCGTATTTAAATAGAGGGAATATAACATTGCATTCACTAAAAAACAAACCGAGGCATGTAAAAATAAAAAAACCGTTATACTGAAAATGAAGATAAAAATAAACGGAAGCCAAATACCAATGTTCATTAAAATTTCTGGAAGCCATTATATATGCTAAATAAAATGTCCCAATTGATGAAATAATATTAAACAACAAGGCTGCTTTAAACCAGGATTTAGAAGGACTAGCATCTATTTTTTCTAAATCTTTAAAATAGAAAAATGCAAAAAAACAGGCAATAACAATTGTAATAGTGGAAAGAATAATTGATAATACACTATAACCCTGATAGGAGAATGAAAAAAGCATACCATATGAACAAACCAAATTTGCAACAATAATTCGTTTGTAATTTTTAGTATCTAGTAATTGATTTTTTTTTATAACGAAGTGAATCATTAATACATAAAGAGCCTGTGTAATCCAGCCAGCGAATGCAAAATGAGAATGTGCATGTTGTATGTTTTTTTGACTAAAATAGGGGAAATCAAAACCAATTTTATACCTCATTAAAACACCTAGCATTGCAACAATAAGTAAATTAACCAATGATAGTTTTAACCAAAATTTAACATTAAAAGACATAATCAATAAATTAGTTTTCGTTCAACAATTTGAACCGTTTTTTGTGTCTTCATTTTCGCCAATGTTCTAATGACTGTTTCCACTCTTAATCCAGTATAATTAGCGATTTCTTGACGAGTATAGGGAATTTCGATTTCCTCATTCTCCCTATTGTTTTTCTTCTTGTAATTATTGAGAAAACTTATAATTCTAGTTTCTGGCGTATTATTAATAATTTCTCGTGTAGTAATTGCTTTGTCATAAATCCGTTTAGATAAAAGCATAATCATCCTTTTCTCAAAATCGGGATTTTGATCTAAAAATTCTAAAAATTTTTCTTTCGATAATTTAAAAACAATGGAATCTTGGCAAGCTATAGCTGAAGAAGGATAATTTTCATTTATAAACAAGAGAGGCTCGCCAAAACTGCATCCAGCTTTAAATTCTGATTGGGTAAATTCCCTCCCATCTATATTGGTGATAAATACTTTGACGGTTCCTTCAAGTATTTGGTAATAAAACTTAGGAACATCATTTTCGTGAAATATATAATCTCCTTTTTTGAATTTTTTAGCAACAGCTCCCCATTTTATTAGTAGATCAGTGTCAATTTGCATGTAAAGACTTTTTATTCCGCAAATATAACAAAAAAGAAGAAATTTGGGGCGGAAAATTACTTTTAACAAATTGTCATTAAAATGATTTAAATCATGTTAAATTAATTTATTAATAAGCATACGATTGTTAACAAATTAAAACATTGAAATCATTTTGAAAATCGAAGAACTTTGTTTTTTTAATTATAAATGAATTGGATTGAGTACTTAAACGGATTATAAAGAAAGCCTTTAAATCAACTGATTTAAAGGCTTTCTTTATGGAAGTAGAATCAATTATCCCTTTTTCACAAATTTTGTAAGGATGACAATTGTTTGCTCATTAATCTTCCCTTCTATTTGTTCGGCATTATCAAATACTAGCTTAATTTTCTTTACAACAGTTCCTTTTGAAGCTGTAAAGTTTGTTCCTTTTACATTCAACGCTTGTGTTAACACGACAGTGTCACCATTTTCAAGAACATTTCCAAATGCATCTTTATGAATATCTGCTTTTTCAAACGCACTCAATGCCCATTGGATGGTATTTTCATCATAATCAACTGAACTGATTAAATCACTCGCCCATGCTTCCTCTTTTAAGCTATGAAGTATGCGGTAGCTTAACGCTTGCACACTTGGTTCTGGATTCCAAATGCTACCTTCTAAACAACGCCAGTGAAAACTTGCATCTTTATTATCGATGGATGAAAAACAAGTGTTACAAAGCGCAACCTGATTTTCAACAACATCATCATTTTTAGGACTTACGGTATATTCAATTGTTGCTTCTTCTGCATTACAAAGTTCACATTGTCCTTGATTTCTATCTTTTAGTTTTTGATTAATTGACATGTAATTCTATATTTTAATTATTTAATTTGATTCTGTTAACTGGAAACAAAAGTAGAAGATATTTTAGAATAAGCAGCCAACACTAGCTGTTTAGAATTTCTCTTAATTACATCATTGTTGTTTAAACAATCCTAATTGCCATTTTGTATACTTTATTATCTTTATACTATAAATCAGAACAGTATGATTAAACAATCGAAAGACAATGTATTCAATATGCTCGTAATTGTTGCGGCATTAGGCTATTTTGTTGATATATATGACTTACTATTATTCCTTGTTGAGCGAAGAGATAGCTTAAAAGAAATTTTAGGTGCTACTGCAAGTAATGATGAAATACAGCGCGTAGGTAAGCAATTATTAAATTGGCAAATGGGTGGAATGCTTATTGGTGGGATATTTTGGGGGATTTTGGGCGATAAAAAGGGCCGACTTTCTGTTTTATTTGGTTCTATTTTGCTTTACTCTATTGCGAATATTGCCAATGGATTTGTTCAATCGGTTCCGCAATATGCTATTTTGCGATTTATTTCCGGATTTGGACTAGCGGGTGAATTGGGTGCTGGTATTACTTTGGTGAGTGAAACCATGAGCAAAGAAAAACGCGGAATAGGCACCATGATTGTTGCTACTATAGGTGTATTTGGAGCTGTTGTAGCTGGCTTTATGGGCAATGTAATTGAAAACTGGAGGTACTCTTTTTTTCTAGGTGGAGGAATGGGATTAGCCTTACTATTAATGCGAATTGGTGTTTTTGAATCTGGAATGTTTGAATCAGTGAAAGAGAAAAAAGTAGCGCGTGGAAATATTTTAAGTTTATTTAAAAACAGAAAAAACACATTCAAATACTTGAATATTATTTTAGTGGCTGTTCCTGTATGGTATGTAATGGGCGTATTGGTTGGCTTTGCCCCAGAAATGATGGACAAGCTTGGCGTAAAATCATTTGTACCCGAAAATGGCAAATGTGTAATGTTTGCTTATCTAGGTATTACGATCGGAGACTTTGGAAGCGGTTTACTTAGTCAGCTTTTAAAAAGCAGAAAAAAGGCATTAGGTACATTTTTATTTTTAACAGGAATTGGAATTGTACTCTATTTCACGGTTGCAACTTATTCCGAAGCTGTATTTTATTCAACCATTTTGTTTATTGGATTCGCAACAGGATATTGGGCAGTGTTTATGAGTACTGCATCTGAATTATTTGGAACCAATATAAGAGCAACAGTTACAACAACGGCACCCAACTTTGTAAGAGGATCTTTAATATTTGTTACAATGCTCATTGATTTAATAGGTGTTTATACAAATCGCATAGAAGCTATTATTATAACAGGTGTATTGCTTTTTATCATAGCAATTATTGCACTTTGGAAATTGGAAGAAACATTTAATAAAGATTTAAACTATACTGAAGAATCACACATTGTTTAAAAAACGAAAATGAACAAAAAAACAGTAGTAATTGGAGCATCAGACAATCCAGAACGTTATTCCTACAAAGCAACCATTGCCTTGCAAAAACACAATCATGAAGTTGTACCAATTGGAATCAGAAAAGGTGCTATTAATGGTTTAGAAATCATTTTAGATAAACCAATTTTTTCAGATGTAGATACGGTAACACTTTATGTAGGTCCGCAAAATCAAGATTCATGGAAAGAATACATCCTAAATCTAAAACCGAAACGAGTTATTTTTAATCCTGGCACCGAAAACCCCGAATTCGAAAAACAATTACAAGAACATTCAATTGAGTCTGTAGAAGCATGTACACTGGTAATGTTATCTATCGGAAACTATTAAAAATTAAAAAGCGTGTTTCTGATTTGAAACACGCTTTTTAAAATTTTAATCACAAACTATAATCTAATTATTTCTTTTTTGTTTGTTCTTTTGACAACTCTTTAGATTTATCTATGGTCTTTGCTGTTGCCGTTTTTTTAATTGGCTTTACCTGATTAATTTTTGCTGGCTTAGTTGTTCTTTTAGGCCCATCTTGAGATGTTTGAGCAAACATAGCTGTTGAAACTATTCCAACGAAAGCTAAAATCAATGTTATTTTTTTCATTTTTAAATATTTTAAATTTAGTAGGTTATTTGCAATCCTAATGCCAAACTAAAATGAATCTGTTAAACAACGTTAAATTGCCGCTAAAATTACAGCGCATGCTGCTTTTATCTGATCCAATGAAATTGTTAAAGGAGGGGCTATTCGCATACTGTGTGCGTTAAATAAGAACCAGTCGGTAATGACTCCATTTTCAATACACTTATCAATTATACGCTTATTCTCTTCATAGGAATCGAATTCAATAGCCAGTAATAACCCTTGTCCATGAATTGATTTAATTTTAGGATGCACTAGCAATGTTCTAAAAAGCATTTCTTTTTCAGAAACGGATTCCAGTAACTTTTCTTCGAGAATTGTATTTAAAGTTGCTAAGCTTGCGGCACAAGAAACAGGATGACCGCCAAATGTGGTAATATGACCAAGAATAGGATTATTTGTAAGTGTTGACATTATTTCTAGGGAAGAAACAAATGCACCAATTGGCATCCCTCCTCCCATTCCTTTTGCCAAGCACAAAATATCAGGAACAAAATTAAAATGTTCGAATGCGAATAATTTTCCTGTACGGCCAAATCCACATTGAATTTCATCTGCAATCATCAATGCTCCTACTTCCGAACAACGCTTTCTTAACGCAACTAAAAAATCATTTTTAGGAACAATCGCCCCAGCTTCTCCTTGAATCGTCTCAACAACAACGCAAGCGGTTTTGGATGTAATTTCTTTTAACTGATCTAAATTATTGTATTCAATTTGTCTCGTATCGGGTAAAAGTGGACGATAGGCATTTTTAAACTCTTCGCTGCCCATAATGCTTAAGCTGCCATGCGTACTTCCATGGTATGCATTTTTAAATGAAATAATTTCGGAACGCCCTGTATAACGTTTTGCCAATTTCATAGCACCTTCAATTGCTTCTGAGCCCGAATTCACAAAATAAACAGCACTTAAATTTTCTGGCAAAACATCACTCAATGCTTTTGCTAAATTTACCTGTGGACTTTGAATATACTCGCCATACACCATTAAGTGCATGTATTTATCGAGCTGACTTTTTATTGCAGCAACAACATTCGGGTGACGGTGCCCCACGTTGGATACAGAAATTCCTGCAATTAAATCAATGTATTTTTTTCCTGATGTGTCAAATAGGTAAACCCCTTCTGCTTTTTCAATTTCTAAAGCCAATGGCGTTTCACTGGTTTGTGCAACATGATTTAAAAACAATTGTCGTTGTGATAACATATTACAAAACTAACAATTCTTATTCAATAGTATTGAATGATTTTTTTGACCCTGTACAAACTTATTTCGACAAGATAAGTTTCGTTTTCTTATTCCCATTCATCAAAAAATAAATCCCATTATCTAAGAAGGACAAATTCAATTCTTTTTCATCATTCGATAGTTTTTTCGAAAAAATTTGCTGACCAATTGAATTATATACAATAATATTTGTAGTAGTTATATTAGACATTGTAATTAAACCAGATGAAGGATTTGGATAAATTTCAAAACTATTTTCATCGTTAAATTCAACAATACCAGTTGTTAACAATGAGCCAACTTTCATTCCATTACCAAAACTAGTTACCCACATTTCAGTAGGCACATAGGGATTAAAGAACACTCGTTCTGGCTGTTGAAAAGGATAACTAAAAACCATATTAAATGCAGGAATAGCAGCATTGATATTGTTGCACATCCACAGCCCTTGTCCTTCAGTTGTAAGATAAATTTGATTGGGATTACTTGGATTAAATGCAATGGATGTTACTCGGTCGATTGTTGTTCCTGTTAACTTAGTCCATGTACCTCCTCTATTAGTTGTTTTATACAAACCTCCCAAACCATTTGGTGCTCCGCCCCAACCACTAAATACACATACATACCAAGTGTTTTGTGATACATCATTTGGATCAACTACAATATCCTTTGTCCAATAATACATTCCTGCATCTGATACATCTGTCCATGAACCAGCAGTTGGATTGTACACGAATGTACCCGAGCTGGGAGTAAATGCAGTTGTTCTTCTGCCAGAATAAGTACAAACTACATTACCATCGTTGAGTACCACAATGCTTGCTGGATGTTTTTCGGTGCGAGGAGGATTCGGCAACAATGTCCATGTTGATCCAGCTAATGCATTTAAATTAGTTGTTCTATAAATACCACCAACTCCAGCTCCGCCATTGTAATGGATAACACTTGCATATGCAATATTTGGATTACTAGGATCAAGTGCAATCCAAAATACTGGATGATTAAATACATACAAATTCTGCCAAGTAGCACCATTGTTTGTTGAATAAATAATTTTGCCGTTCGCATCCGCAGCATCCAATTGGGCATCTGCTAAACGTGTACTTTGATACATATCATGTATATTAGATGTGGCAGCGAATAATGTTCCGCTAGAAGGGTGCTGTACAATACGATAACTTGAATTAGCTGTATTTCCTGTATAATTAAACGACCAAGAATTTCCTGCATCTGTACTTCGTATACCGCGAATATCAGAAAAACAAGCCCACATATTTGTAGCATCCATCCAGTGCACTTGCCAACTTGTGGTATTTTCAATTCCAACACTTTGATAATTTTGATTGGGAGGAGTTGTTGTGTTTACAGCATGCTGATTAGCGGGGTTAACATATGCTTGTTGCCAAGTAGTTCCTCCATTTGTAGTTTTATGTACAAAACCAAAATCTCCAAAAATTACACGATTAGCATTATTGGGTGCTACTGCAATTCCAAAAGGACATTCGCCATAACTCCAACCTCTATCGCCACCTTGTCCACTCCAACCAGTATTAATATTTAAATTATTTGCAGTATTAAAAACAGTTGCCCAAGTAGTTCCTGACGAAGTCGTTTTCAAAACAATAGGTTCTGAACTTGTATTACTACCAGCAAGATAAGCTGTAGTGATATCATTTTCAGCCATTGCAACAAACATTGGAAAATCAGTTCCCGTTAGAATACCACCCATTTTAGGAGTCCAATTTCCAACGCCATAATCAACAGAATAAACACCTTTCATAAAATCGTAATAATCGGAACCTACCAAACCAACATAAATATCTGCAACATCTCCTGTTAAACAGAAAAATCGTGTTATTCCACCGGACTTTGCACCTGCAAAAGACCATATACGTTCATTGGTGGGCAAACCCGAAATAGTAGCAATTGACCATGTTGCACCCGAATTTGTGGATACCAATACTCCATCATTTGTTCCGATATAAATAGAACTACCATCAAAAAAAACACCTGCAACTACATTTCCTGAACCAGAATTTGCTGTATGGATACTTGTAAAAGAAGTTCCTCCATTGTTAGAAAAAAAGATTTCCCCATAATAGGAAATAATCACACGGTTGGAGTTATTAAAGTCGGCATTAATTGAAAAGACTTCTTCTGTATTGTCTGGATTTCCTGGCAAGACATTCCATGTAAGACCATTATCCGTACTTTTCATTGGAACGACTTCATTATTTGCATAGCTAATACTATACAATAAACCAGCAGTTGATGTATAGCATACTTTAGAATTGTGTCCTGCAATTAATTCAGTGAAATGAACTTGTGAATACGTTTGCCCAAAATCAGTCGTATGAAAAAGCTCCCCCATATCGCAAGAAACAAAATACTCATTATTGTTTGTAGGATTAATAGAAAGAGAAAACAATGCTCCTCCACCACCAATGCCTCTCGAAGAGAAAGATGCTGGTTGAGAATAAGCAGTACCAACAAAAGCAAATAGTAAACACAGAAACGAATAGTAGTTTTTCATTTTAGTAGATTTTATATTTAAATCAAACCTATAACTATTAACTTTAAAAAGCAATAATAAGATTTGTATATAAAAAAAAAGAAGCCTCGGAATAAGGTTTCGAATTAAATAAATCAAAAAGCCTTCACTATAAAAACCTTCATTATAAAGCGATCTGAAAGAAATATAAAAAAACAGAATAAGGACTCGGGCATAAAAAATGAATTCATAAGATTTTACTACATTCACTTATAAACATAGAACATACTCACCATAAACTATTAAATGGATGTACTTATCCTGTTGATTATTATGCAGTCACATCTTTCGTATAACGATGTCCAAAAAGTTGAAACTAAAATTCTTTCAATTAAATTAATGTGCTTTTTTATTAGAGAAATCAAATAGATAAATACATTCTGATTTTCTATTTTTAAAGCCTGAAGTTGCAGTAATTTGTGCTACATCGTTTTAAAACAATTATTGTTGTCCTTACATATAATTTTAATATACAATTGACTTTATCAATTTTTAAAACTATGTTTATATTCAAAATAAGATCATGAAAAAAATCATTTTACTTTTTTTAATCATCCTAAGTTATCAACTTACTGCTCAAGATACTTTATTATTAAGAGATAGCCGTACACTTCTGGTAATAATCAAAGAAATAAAAACAGACAATGTACACTACACACGTTTTGATTTTCAAGATGGCCCAACTTATATCCTATTGAAAGATAGTATAAATGAAATACGATTTTTTTCAGGACTTAAAGAAAGCTTTTCCACCTACAAATCAAAACAAACAATTGATACATCTTCCAAACATCCTACTACAAGAGGAGAAAGTGTTGAAAGAATAGATTTAGATGGGAATCGATATCACTACAAAGGAGAAACATACCGGTACAGGGAAATATCTGAAATAGCATTCAATAAGTGTGATAATAAAGAATTAGTCCAGCTCATGAATCAGAAAAAGAACAATCAAGTATTGTATGGCGTTTCATTTATTGGCATTCCAATCACAGTTGTTGGAGCTGCGACATGTGTGATTGGGGTATTTGACATGTTGTGGGGAGGAAGCAGTGATTTCCTTGCAGCTGGCGCACTTATAACTGCAGGCGGTGTAATTACATTGAGTGTAAATACATATTCCCATACGCGGATAAAATATTTAAACAAAAAAATGGTTAAAGTCTATAACGAATCTTTTTAAAGAAATGCTCTACAATCTACTCCGATTATTAATGCGGATTACAAGTTCGATTTTTTTCAAATCCATTACTATACGAAACAAAGAACTTGTGCCTGCATCTGGTCCATTAATGGTATTGGCGAATCATCCCAGTACATTCATGGATCCAATTGTTATTGCAACAATTTTAAACAGAAAAGTATATTTTTTAGCCAAAGGAGAATTGTTTAAAAGCAAATTCGCAAAATGGTTATTACCAAAATTCAACATGATTCCTGTTTATAGAAAACAGGATGATCCAAGCTTAATGAACAAGAATGAAGAAACGTTCATTAAATGCTATGAGCATTTAGAAAAAGGTGGAGCCATTCTTATGTTTCCTGAAGGAATTAGTATTACTGAACGAAAACTAAAACCAATAAAAACGGGTGCTGCAAGAATTGTATTGGGAGCAGAAGCAAGAAATGATTTTAAACTAAATACAAAAATCATTCATATTGGGTTGAATTATGAAAATCCGCATAAGTTTAACCGCCATTTATTTGTAAATATAAATCCAGCTATTAATGCATCGAGCTATAAAGAAGCTTATGCTAATGATAGCTTTAAAGCTGCTCAAGACCTTACAGATAACATTACAAAAGAATTAGAAAAATTAGTAATTGATATTGATGACAAACATACCGATGAATTAGTAAAAAACATTGAAGTCCTCTACAAATACAAGCTGAGTAGAGATTTAGGAATTAGTGAAGATGACAAATCGAGGGATTTTATTATAACAAAAAACATTGTAGAAACCGTAAATTATTACAAAGTAATAGAACCTAAACGTGTAGAAAGTATGAAGAGTCGTTTAGCCATCTATTTTGAAAACCTAACAAAATTAGGCTTAAATGATGGAGATTTACTTAACAATCAAAAAAATGATTCCTTTGTATTAAGCAATTTAAAAGCACTTTTCACTATCATCATCGGATTTCCATTTTATGTTTATGGATTAATAAACAATTTTTTGCCTTTTGAAATTCCAGGCTTTTTAGCGAGCAAAATCACAAAATCAATTGAATTTAGAGGTGCAATAGGAATGGTGGGTGGAATGTTTACTTTTTTAATATTTCATTCGGTACAAATCATTATTGTATGGAAATTAACGCATATTCAATGGCTTACAATTGCATATGCCGTAAGCCTTCCAATTAGTGGATTATTTACCTATTGGTATTATCACACTGTTTTAGAAATTAAAAACAAATGGCTATTGATGATGGTATTTTATAAAAAAAGCGTATTCATTTCAAACCTAATTACCGAAAGAGAAAATTTAATTTCTGAATTTGATAAGGCAAAAAATGAATACGCTCAAACAATCACAAACAACTAATGTTTGTTTGCACAACTGAACTTATAAGTGTGCTGCAACAAACTTGTAAAAGTCTGTTTTCAAATCAGCATAAATCTTTTTAAAGGTTTCTACCTTATCATTAATTACAGCATGATCAGCAAATAATTTTTTATCGATAGCAACTGGATTCTCTTTAGCATATTTCGTCAACCATTGTTCGTGTTCGTTAACATGGTGATTTAAAATATCTAATTGCTCTTTTTGAATAATGAACTGATTTTGGAAATGCTCCACTTTTTTACGAACATCCTCTGAGTTATTTTTAGAAATAACTTCTTCTAATCTTTTTTGGTAAATTTTTAATTCATCAGAATAAAACTTAGCCTCATTTAACCATAATTGATGTTCGAAATGTAATTCGTCAATGTGTTTTGTTCTTGTTGCAGTTGTCATAGCTTGTATTTTTAGGTTTATAGAACAAAAGTACATCCATACAACCAACTACTAAATGACAAGCATCACCGTAAAAACTGATATATATCAGTTTTTACATTTTAGCAAGCAAATCCAGCACTCTGCGTTCTATTTCATCGCGTACCTGATTAAATTGTGCGGGTTCCATGTGTTTTGGATCTTCTAACTTCCAATCATCTCGATAATCAGCAATCACAAATGGGCATTCATCTCCGCATCCCATCGTAATGGCATAATCATATTTTATTTTAGGTATTTCATCCAATGATTTTGAATCGTGTTGGGTTAAATCATACCCTAACTCTTTCATTGCTGCAATTGCCTTTGGATTGATAATACCGGAAGGACGAGAACCACTACTATACACTTCTACTTTTCCTTTTCCATGAATTTTGGCAAAAGCTTCTGCCATTTGACTTCTATTCGAATTTTCGACACAAACAAATAATATCTTTTTCATCTGTAGATATTTAATTAAAAATTTGATGGATTACACATACAATTTTTTACGAATTAAAATTAGTAGCAGTAGCTGAATAATACTTTTTCTTGAACCAAAAAGCCAATTTCACTAATGCTATTAATGCGGGCACTTCTACTAAAGGACCAATTACTCCCGCAAATGCTTGCCCTGAGTTGATTCCAAAAACTCCAATTGCAACAGCAATTGCTAATTCGAAATTATTACCAGTAGCTGTAAATGAAAGTGCTGCATTTGTAGAATAATCGGCTCCTAATTTTTTAGCAGCTAAAAAAGTAATTACGAACATTACAGCAAAATAAATCACCAATGGAATTGCAATACGAATAACATCAAGAGGGATTTGAACGATTAATTCACCTTTTAAACTAAACATTACAATAATTGTAAATAGAAGTGCTACTAGTGTAATCGGAGAAATGAATGGAATAAATTTTTGTTGGTACCATTCTTCACCTTTTAATTTTATCAAGGAATATCGACTAACTATACCTGCAATAAATGGAATTCCAAGATAGATAAAAACACTTTCAGCAATCTGTGAAATGGTGATGGATATTTCTAATCGTTGCATTCCAAAAATTTCGGGAACCACCGTTAAATAAAAATAAGCATAGCCAGAGAACAAAAACACTTGTAATAAACTGTTTATACCAACTAAACCTGCAATGTATTCCCGATTACCTCCTGCCAATTCATTCCAAACAATAACCATAGCTATGCAAGGTGCAATTCCGATTAACACAAGTCCTGTTCTATACTCGGGATAGTCATTTAAAAAGAGGTAGGACAATACAAACATAAAAAAAGGAGCTATAATCCATGTAATGAAAAGTGACATGGCAAGTAATTTTACATTTTTAAATACTTGAGGTATTTTTTCATAGCGAACTTTAGCTAAAGGAGGATACATCATCAGTATTAAACCAATGGCTAATGGAATGTTTGTTGTTCCACTCGACATAGAATTTATAAACGTTGCAGTTGATGGAATAAAATAGCCGATAGCAACACCAATGAGCATTGCAGAAAATATCCAAACTGTTAAATAGCGATCGAGAAATCCTAATCGTTTTCGTTCATGGGTGGGAGCGCAATTTTTGGCCGACATAGTTATTTCTTTTTAAAACTACAGTAAGTAAAATTTTGAGTTGTATTAAAAGGTGTTGGATGAACTTCATCAACACACTTTATTTTTTCGAATGTATTCGAAAATTGATTTGCCAATTCATCCTTTGAATATTGTTTGACATTTATTCCACTGCATTTCAATGGACCTGAATCAGAGAAAGTAGCAAGCATCATTTTACCATTTGGCTTTATATAGTTAGTGGTAATTGAAACATATTTATCAACATCATTAGTATCCGACAAGAAATGAAAAGCGGCTCTATCGTGCCAATAATCGAATGTAACAGGTGTTTTGAAATCCAATACATCAGATACAATCCAATTAACACGATTTGCTTTGTCACCCAATCTTATTTTCAAACGATTTAAAGCGTGTTCGGAGATATCCAGTGCATATACATTTTGATATCCATTATTAACTAAATAATCTATAAAGTAAGAATCACCAGAACCTACATCTATAATCGTAGCATCTTTTGAAACTTTGTTCGATTCAAAAAAATCAATGCTTGATTTTGGAACTGGTTGGTACCAACTCACTTCTGTTTGCTGTTTCTGAGAAAATACACTTTCCCAATGTTCTTTCTTATTCATACACATAAAATTAATTACAACATCCGCTATTTGGTGTACAACAGTTCGATGCTGAAGTTTGTAATTCTTTTAAATTTACTTTTAGCTTCTCGGTTGGAATACCACATTTATCCTGCGCTAAACAATTTGTTTGCTTTGCAGTTAAAACAAATGATTTTCCATTAAAATCTAAACCGTATCTACCAATTGTAGCTGTTTGATACTCTACTTCAATTTCGAAATCTTTTATTCCAATTGCTTTTTCCGACAAATCGATGATGTTTAACAATTTAGTTGGTGCTAAGCGATGATCGAAATCATTCGCTTCCCACAATTGAAAATTTACAAAATGTTCTTCACGAACAGTTCCGCCACAATCAATAAAATGTTTAGTTGTTAATCCAACTTCTGTTATATGAAAATGAGCGGGAACAGCAGCTCCATTGTCTTGTACAAATTCAACATTAGATAAGGCTGTTAATTTGTTTTTAAATTCTGATAGTTTCATGATATTTTATTTTAGTAGTTATAATTTAATTTTAGCAACATTTTGTTTTCATAGATTCGAAATTCATTTTAAAAAGATCCAGAAAAATTTCTTTTGCAATTTTCCAATTCTCTTTATCAATACAATAACATACGCGAGGACCATCAATTTCACCTTTAATAAGACCCGCATTTTTGAGTTCTTTTAAATGTTGTGACACAGTAGATTGCGATAATGGTAAATGCTCTACGATGTCGTTGCAGATACAAGATTTTTGCTCTGACAAAAATTTAATAATTGCAACACGGGCAGGATGAGATAAGGCCTTTGCTATTTCTGCTGCTTTTATCTCATCTGTTTCAAAGTCTAGTTTTTTGCTATAAGCCATGAAAGATATTTTATATCGCAAATATACGATTAATATAAATGCAAAAGCAAACTATTTATAATCTATTTTATTAGAAATATACTTTTATCTTATCAATAAAGGATTTGGGAGCAGGACAAGGACGATTTGTTTTCATGTCAATAAATACCAAAGTGGTATTGCCGGTATTTAAAAGTTCATTTTTCTGATTATAAATCTCATAATCAAAAGTAATACGAGCGGTAGGTAATTCTTTGATTGTAGTTTTTATGATTAGTAAATCATCGTAAAAGGCTGGTTTATGGTATTTTATGTTGCATGTATATACAGGAAGCATCACTCCATTATCCTCCATATTCTTATAACTAGAACCTAATTGACGCAACGCCTCTACCCTACCCACTTCAAAATATTGCGTGTAGTTTCCATAATACACATATCCCATTCTGTCGGTTTCGGCATAACGAACCCTAATTGTAGTTTCAGAAATATACATTTTTTGCTTTTTTTATCGAATGAATATACAAATTATATTCATTCTAAATTGAAAAAAAATAAAATTAAATTATCTTTTTAATAACCTTGATTCCCTTGCAAATGCTTATAATTGTAGTGAAAATTAAACAAGCTCAACTCCCCATGAATGCACTACTAAAACAGCTATGCTGTTTACTCCTTTCATTATATATATTACAAAGTTGCTCTCATCCAACAAAAATTGTCAAAATTGAAAAATCGACATTAGAGTTAAATGCAAAATCGGAAACCGATTCTATTTTCACCTATACGATTAGTCCATACAAAAACAAAATGGATGCGATTATGAATGAAGTTTTAATTGTATCGGATCAAGAATTATTAAAAGGATTACCTGAAAGTAGTTTAGGCAATTTTGTGAGTGATGCTGTTTTAAAAAAGACAAACGACAAGTACAAGCCTGCTGATGGAAAACCTGCCGACATTTGTTTGCTTAACAATGGAGGTCTAAGAGCTCAATTACCGAAGGGAGCAATAACAAGAGGAAAGGTATTTGAATTAATGCCTTTCGAGAACAGTGTAGTTGTTCTTACACTATCGGGTGAAAAAACAAAAGAATTGTTTGATGCGATGGTTGCCAACAATGGAGCACCTTTTTCAGGAGCAACAATTATTGCAAAAGGTAAAAAAATAAAAGAATTAAAAATTGCAGGAGCTGATTTTGATATAAATAAAACCTATAAAATTGTTACATCCGATTATTTATCGGCTGGTGGCGACAAATACGACTTCTTTAAAAATCCACTTAAAACTGATACTGTAACTTATTTATTGCGAGATGCAATCATTGATTATTTAATTGATGAAAACAAAAAAGGTAACACATTAAAATTTGCTATAGATGGACGAATTAAATTTGAATAGCAGAAGAAGCTTCTTAAAAAAATCGCTGATTGGTGGTGCTGGAATTTTTGCATTGAATGCAATTCCAACCGATGTATTTGCAAAAACCGATTTGGTAAAAATCACGTTGTTACATACAAACGATGTACATAGTCATATTGATCCTTTTCCCGATAATGATCCAAAATATCCTGGATTAGGTGGCGCTGTTCGAAGAGCTGCATTGATAAAGAAAATAAGAAGTGAAGAAAAAAACGTATTGCTATTAGATGCTGGAGATATTTTTCAAGGTACACCTTACTTTAATATGTATGGTGGAGAATTAGAATTTAAATTAATGAGCATGATGGGATATGATGCCAGTACAATTGGCAATCACGATTTTGATAATGGAATTGATGGATTGGTAAAACAATTACCACATGCAAATTTTCCATTTCTAAATTGCAACTATGATTTTTCGGATACCGCAATGAATGGAAAAACATTGCCCTACAAAGTATTTATAAAAGATGAAATTAAAATTGGAGTTTTTGGAATTGGAATTGAATTAGATGGGTTGGTAGATAAACGAATGTATGGAAAGACAATCTATTTAAATCCAGCAGAAAAAGCAGCACAAATTTCACATCAATTAAAATTTGAAGAGAAATGTGATTTAATTATTTGTTTATCGCATTTAGGGTATACATCAAAAGCGGGAAAAATAAATGATGTGGACTTGGCCAAACAATCAAAAAATATTGATTTAATAATAGGAGCCCATACACATACTTTTTTAGATACACCTTTAGAATACGAAAATAGTGATCAGAAAAAAGTATTGGTAGCACAGGTTGGTTGGGCAGGAATTCGATTGGGAAGAATTGACTATATTTTCGAGAAAAAGACCAAGAAAAAGGCCTCAGAAGGCTACTCTATAAAAATTTCCAAAAAGTCAATAGCAATCTGATATTTTTTTTAACTTTTTTTCTTAATTATTTGTTAGGAATAAATTAAAGTTGTATATATTTACGGCTCAATAGCGATTACACAGGATTACAGGATATACTAAACATAAAGTTTAACAAAATATAAATTACAGAAGAGAATGGAGAAAGCATACGTAAAAGTTTGGGAGAGTTGTCTGGAGATAATAAGAGACAATGTTAGTTCACAGAGTTTCAAAACATGGTTCGAACCGATTAAGCCAGTAAAATTAAGTAACAGCGTTTTAACAATACAAGTTCCAAGTCAGTTCTTTTACGAATGGTTAGAAGAGCACTACATTACCTTATTAAAGAAAACGATTAAAAAGGAATTAGGTACAGAAGGAAGATTAGAATATTCTATCGTTATGGAGAATTCCCATAACTCATCTAAACCATTTACGGTTAAGATTCCAACAAATAGCAAAAAAGAATTAAAGAATCCATCGGTATCAATGCCGATTGATTTGAATCAAAATACAATCCGTAATCCATTCATTATCCCTGGATTAAAAAAGGTAAACGTTGAGTCTCAACTAAATGCAAATTATTCATTCGAAAATTTTGTAGAAGGTGATTGTAACCGTTTAGCTCGCTCAGCTGGATTCGCTGTAGCAAACAAACCAGGAGGAACTGCATTTAACCCATTATTAATATATGGTGGTGTAGGATTAGGAAAAACACATTTAGCACATTCTATTGGTATTCAAATTAAAAATGAATTTCCAAACAAGACGGTATTATATGTATCATCTGAAAAATTCACACAACAATACATTGATTCAGTAAGAAACAACAATCAAAATGATTTTGTACATTTCTATCAAATGATTGATGTATTAATTATTGATGATGTTCAATATTTTGCTGGAAAAGAAAAAACACAAGATGTTTTCTTCCATATATTCAACCACTTACACCAAACTGGAAAACAAATCATTTTAACTGCTGATAAACCACCAGTTGAATTACAAGGATTTGAGCAACGTTTATTGTCTCGTTTTAAATGGGGCTTAGCTGCTGATTTACAAACGCCAGGTTTGGAAACTCGTATTGCAATTCTTGAGAAAAAATTATACACCGATGGTATTGACTTACCAAAAGAAGTAATTGAATATTTAGCATACAGCATTACAACCAATGTACGTGAGTTAGAAGGAGCATTAATCTCTTTATTGGCTCAGTCATCAATGAACAAAAAAGCAATTACATTGGAACTTGCGAAGCAAATGATTGACAAATTTGTTAAAAACACTGCTCGCGAAGTATCAATTGATTACATCCAAAAAGTAGTTTGTGATTATTTTGACTTACCAATCGAACTTTTGAAATCGAAAACACGTAAACGTGAAGTTGTTCAAGCTCGTCAAATTGCAATGTATTTTGCAAAAAGCATGACTAAATCATCATTAGCGACTATTGGTTTACATTGTGGTGGAAAAGATCATGCGACTGTTTTGCATGCTTGCCGTACCGTTAATAACCTAATGGATACTGACAAACGATTCAAAAATTACATCGATGAATTGAATAAAAAAATCAGCATTCAATAAGAATACCTCAAAAATGTCTATAAAAAATAGGAATCAGAACATCTGATTCCTATTTTTGTTATATACTAAACCTAAAGCTTATGGTAATTAATACTCGATCGTTAATTAAGTTAGCATTATCATTATTGCTTACTTTCCCATTTGCAGTCCAAGCACAACTTTATAATTTTCAAACCTATTCATTAGATGAAGGATTATCTCAATCGGAGGTTAATACCATTTATGAAGATAGTAGAGGTTATTTATGGATTGGAACTTCGGGAGGTGGATTAAACCGATTTGATGGAAAATCATTTAAAGTATATGAAGAAAAAGATGGTTTATGCGGACAAGTGATAAATGCCATTTCTGAAGATGTAAACAAAAACATGTGGTTTGGAACACGATTCAATGAGTTGTGTAAATTCAACGGACAAACATTCACTAGTTACAGCAAGACGAATGAAAAATATTTTTCAGGAGGTTATGTACAATTCATTACAAATGATGACAATAAAAATTTAATTGTAATTAAAAACCATGAAATACTTTTATATGATGGCAAACAATTTAATTTACTAGAGATACGAGGCGATTCACTAAAATACTTTGATGTTAATTGTTATAAAAAAGATAGTAGAAACCTTATTTGGATTGGAACAGACCAAGGTTTACTCGTATTGAAAAACAAAACATTGGTAAGGATTGCTGACAACGAGAATATTAATTCGGCAAATATTACATCTATTACAGAAGATAAAAATGGAAACTTATGGGCCGTTGAAAACCGTTCCATCTTTCACAAAATTAAAATCACTGGACCTTCTCACTACCAAGTAAAAGCTACTAAAATAGATTCGATAGCAATTCCTTCCAGTGCGACCATTAGCGATATTCATTTTGATCAGCAAAATCAATTATGGGTATGTACTCAAAATGAAGGACTTTATAAAATAACAAAAAAACAAATATTGCATTTTAATCAATCCAACGGAATGCCGGTAGATAATATAAAATGTATCTACGAAGACAAAACAGGAAACTTGTGGATTGGTACTGGTGGCGGTGGTTTAGTGAAATACACTAACCAAGCATTTACTTACTACGACAATCTAGCTGGCTTAAATGAAAAAGACATTTTTGCGATCAATGCAGATAAAAAAGGAAATATTTGGGTAGGAACAAGTTTGCACGGGCTTTATAAATACGATGGAACAAGCGTTACTAAATTCCCTTCTATTACTGCTGAAACCAGATGTATTTTTACAGATAGCAAAGGAAATGTGTGGATAGGAAATAATCAAGGATTAAGTATATACAATGGTTCTACATTTACTCCTTATAAAAATAAAGAAGTAAAAAATGTAAGAGCTATTTTCGAAGATTCGAATGGAATCATATACATCGGAACAAGAGGAAATAGAGTTTTTATTGACAATGGCAAAACAGTTGTTCAACTGGATGAAAGTATGGGATTATCAAATGATAATGTGTATTCATTTGCGGAAGATAAAAATGGATACATCTGGATGGGAACAGGTAATGGCGTTTACATTTATAATCATGAAAAAATTATTAAACACCTAACAAAAGGATTGTGCAATACCTATGCAGGTAGCATGGTAAAAGATAAGTTTGGTAATATTTGGGTTGGTACCGACAACTGTGTGGGATGGTTTAATGGTACTGAAATAAAAAGTGTAACAACAAAAGAAGGACTTACATCAGGTACTGTTTACCTTATGAATACCGATAGTTATGGAAATATTTGGGTAGGCACCAATAAAGGACTTGATAAAATTACACTGAATGAAAATGGTGAAATTGCAGCCATTCGAAATTACGGAAAAGCAGAAGGTTTTAAAGGTATTGAATGTAATTCAAGAGCAACATGTATTGATCAAAATGGCGATTTATGGTTTGGAACCATTAAAGGTGCTATAAAATTTAGTCCTAGCGAAGAACTTCTACGAAACAGAGAAACGCCCAAAGTAGCAATACAAAATGTAAAACTTTTTTATGAAGATGTTAATTGGAGTGAGTATTCCGATACATTATCACAATGGTACAACTTACCGTTGAATACTATTTTTACACACGATAAAAATCATATAACATTTAACTTTAGTGCTATTAGCAAAACCTTTCCTGAAAACATAAAATACAGTTTCAAATTAGAAGGTTTTGATAAAAACTGGAGTCCGGCCGAAGAAATACAAACAGCAACCTACTCTAACCTGCCTCCTGGTGTGTATCGTTTTTTAGTAAAAGCCGAAAACAAGGATGGTGTATCCAATGAAGAGTTTGCCGAGTTTGACTTTACAATAAAACAACCGTTCTGGACCACATGGTGGTTTATAATATTTTGTACCGTTGGTTTCTTCGGATCAATATATGGATACAATCAATACAGAAAGCGTAAACATTTATTGCAAAAAGAGCGCTTCGAAAAAATCATTAAAGACAGAACTGCTGAGATTATTAAAAAACGTGATGAGAATGAGATACTTTTAAAAGAAGTACATCATCGTGTAAAAAATAATTTACAGATCATTAATAGCTTAATCAACATTCAATCGGATTATGTTTCAGATCCAAAGGCTACCGAGCTTTTTAGAGAGATTAGAAATAGAATCAGAACCATATCGTTGGTGCATGAAAAGCTATATAAGTCCGAAGACTATGGACGAATTAATGTAAAAGAATACATTAACATGTTAGTCGAAAATTTAATTGAGACTTATAGCTACAATAAAGAAATTGAATTAAAGCTCGATTTAGAAGTTCAGCATTTTAATTTGAATACCATTATTCCTTTGGGATTGTTATTGAATGAAATTATTTCGAATTCCTTCAAATATGCATTTAATGATGTAAACAATGGTATAATTGAAATTGAATTACACAAATCGAATGTGAAAGAAGAATACACCATTATTATTGGAGACAATGGAAAAGGCTTTAATGATGAGGTATTTAATAATGAAACAACAACATTGGGTTTAGAATTAATAAAAATATTGTCGAACCAGTTAAATGGAGAAATTGAAAAAATTCAAAAACCTGGAACGCATTATATTCTAAAATTTAAACCTATCAAAGATTAGTAGTATGCAAAAAGTATTAATGGTTTGCTTGGGAAACATTTGTCGTTCGCCATTGGCAGAAGGAATCCTTAGACATAAAGCAGAAAAATTAAACATCTCCATCCAAATAGATTCAGCAGGAACATCTAATTACCATACAGGAGACCATCCTGATAGCAGAACCATTGCAAATGCAAAAAAACATGGTGTTGATGTATCTAAACTAAAAGCTCGCCAATTTAGCGTAGCAGATTTCGATAACTTTGATACCATTTTTGTGATGGATGCATCCAATTATGCGGATGTCGTTTCTTTATCCAGAGATAGCAATGATCGAAAGAAAGTTGAAATGATTTTAAATCGTGTTTATCCTAATTCCAATATGAACGTTCCCGATCCTTATTTTGGAGGTGAACAAGGATTCGAAAATGTTTTTATTTTACTGGACAAGGCTTGTGAAGTAATTGCAAATTCAGTAGCGAATCGTTAAAGTTTTACCCACCTAACTACTTCATTTTTATCCGATTTTATTAAATAAACTCCTGAGGGAATAATTACAACCTCCAATTCCATTATTGGCGATGAATTATCAAAAACACATTGCCCTATTAGATTAAATATTTTAATGACTACCGGTTTATTAAAAAACAGTTTTGAGTAATTTAATGATGGATTTGGATATACTTGCAATGGAATTGATTCATCAATTATGGTAATAATATGATTGGACATTTTCGGAGTAGGAATAACAAAATCAATCCAAACAGAATCAGCATCATGTTGTCGGCCCCATGAGTGGTTATTGGATTGAACTGAATAAACAACAGAATCAACAATCGTATTGCCATCAGGCAAAACAAGAGCAAGCTCCTCACCTAATGATGAAAGTTTAAAATTGGCATGTAAAACACCTTGATTTTTTTGTTCATCAGCCCAAACTAATAAAAAGCCTTTTGGAGGAATTATTGTTTGTGTTGAACCACTCGAAAATCTATACTTTGTTTTGTTTCCAATTGTATCCGTCAAATAATAATTATCGATATCAACAGCAAATGAATTTGGATTGTATATTTCAATCCAATCATCCCTATCACCATATTCATCAAAAATAGTGGACGAATTGGATGCTTGTATTTCATTTATATAGAGATGATGGATTGGATGAAAACTTGTATCAATATCGAATACTGCTGTAAAAGAGGTATCCGAATTTAAGTATACAACAGTATCAGGATTTGTAATTGAAGTATTTAACCAATTAACAAATTTATAACCAGGACGAGGAATTGCTTTTAGTGGAATAGGAATAGAAGTAAAATATTTACCCGTCCAAGGATAGGGAAGATTATTAATTCCGATTGTATTTTTATCAATTAGAAGCGTGCTAATTTTCACTCTACCTGCAAGCGTATCAGAAACATTAATAGTAACATCAACGGTATCCAACAATGAAAAATAACTCATGAAATGATTACGCAATTTTTCAGGTCGTTTAAAAGAAAAATCGACTAAGCCAGCGTTTATAGAGTTCCATTTTATTAAGGAAGGAATTTCAAGGTCACGAGCAGCTAAAGTTGTTGCTACTGAAGGATAACGCCAACGATCAACATGTTCAGGCATTGAAGGACTAAGAGAAGTATTTATATCATTTGCAATAACCTGCATTCTTGTAGGCAAAAACACCGTATTTAATAAATCAGCCATTCTATTAATAAATAAAAACCTGAATTTATCACTTACAAGAAGGGCACGTAATAAACGAGTGGAATTACCACCAGTAGTTGAAGTTGCTGTATTTAATGCATTAAAATTGAAATAGATTCCTGTGCAATCACCACCAAAACCTGCATCTAAATCATAAAACATCCAACGCCATCTGCCATCTCTCTTTAAACCAGCATTGGGATTATAGTTTGTACGGTAACGCCAAAACTTAATATTATTATTTGGCCAATCACCATTTCCAAAATAAATTTCAGCATTCATATAATCGATGTAATTTTCAATATCGATTTGGGTATTGATATAATCATAATTAGAAGCAATATTTAAATCATTGTTGACAGCAAAATCACGCATATTTAAATAGTGGATATTATCCGATGGCAAACCATCATCAACAGTTCCACTTAATTCCAAAATAGCAACATCATTTTTTGAGACATTGTATTTATTCGCTAAGTATTTTTCATCAAAAAGATCTTTAATACTCTGAATGCCCCAGTATTCTCCATTTATAAATACAACAGCATAACGAGTACTTTGAACCTCAAAATCCAAAACATTAACAACCTTACCTGCAAAATCATCACGAGGAAAGCAATCTGGACGGTGCCCGCCATTTCTTAATAAAAAACTTTTGAATTGATTAGTAGTTTTATCTGTAAATAATTGAATCCCGAATGAATCTAAACCATATGAATCACGCGCAATAAGTGTTAAGGATTTTTGAGGAGCGTGGCGTCCGCCTCCACCATGATTTCGGGCACCACAGTATTGCGAAATTTTCAATGTTCCATCAGTTTCAAAAAATTGTAGATGCACTTTTCTTTCTTCTCCTTCTTTTGAATAATTTCCTTCTGATACAGTATCAATTCCATAGACATAAATTCCTGTAGTATCTGAAAAAAAATTAACACTATCAGTAGAAATTGAAAGGATTGGAAATACATACCTCGTATTTAATAATGGGTCAATAAAATAAGTCGCCACAACCGTTTCACTTGCTATAAATCCAACCTTAAATGCCTTAACTTTTAAAACTGTCGCTTTATTCACTTCTGTTAAAGGTGGCAACCAACCTCTTGAATCTGCCCGAGCAGTGTCATAACCATTGATTGGATAATTAAAACTTGGATTCGTAGGTATCATCGAATACGAGTTTGTAGTTGCCTGTTTATTTTTTATTAAAATAGGACTAGAATATAAATTAGAATTAATTGTTGGCTCATCGCCATTTAGAGTATATCGAAAAGTAACGCCAGTATTGTTAGATGAAACAACAACAAAAATTGAATCAGAATAAAATCCAGGTGAATATGATAAAGAAGGAGTTTCTAACTGTTGAGAATAGACTCCATTAATGCTATAGAAAAATAAAAGTAAAAATAAATTCTTAATCATTATTTGGAGCAATTTCCTACTAATTTAACTAAAGTTTTAATGCTTTTGCAAATTTCGAAGATTTTTGAGGATTCCAGCTGTCTTTATAAGATGCCTTAAAGAATATTTCTTGTATGTAGGCAATTGAACGTACAATTCTTAAAAAATAGCCAAAGTAAAACACCATCAATGGTAGGTAAATTAAAAAGTAGTGAACGGTTTCGTTTTTTCGTTCACGAAACAAGGAGAATACAAAAAATTTCAGGAAATTATTTACGGTATACAAAAGAATGTTCATAGGTACTATAAACATCAATTGCGAAGTAAAATTTACAACCATATCAAATAGGTAGAAATACCATTTAACATTCAATATTAAATTGTACGTAATATTCTCTACGAAGGAAATAAAATTTGAAAAACGGAAGGAATCGTTTGGAAAAAAAACGTCACGATGTTTTCTTAAACGGAAACGAATCAAAGATTTATCCCAACGCAATCGTTGTTTGATAAGCTTTTTAAATGTAACAGGTACACTTGTTTGACAAACGGCTGAAGGCTCAAAATGAATTTTATAACCCAGCTTACGAATTTTCACCGTAATATCACCATCCAAACCAGGTCCAATATCCCATCCCCCTAAACGATCCAAAGCTTCTTTTCGGAAAGCGCCAAATGCACCTGAAATTACTCGGTAAATACCCAACTCACTGGTAGAAATACGTCCAACCGAAATAGTATCCATATATTCAATGGCTTGTAGGGTTGCACACAAACTTTCCTTGTAATTACGAACTTGCACGTTTCCACCGATAGCGCCAATATTCAAATCAAAATAAAAAGGCACCAAAATATTTTCGATTGCATCTCTATCATACGAACAATCGGCATCTAAATGAATGATAAATTTCCCTTTCGAATAACGCAATCCTAAATTAGCCGCAGAGGCCTTTCCCCCTCTTACTTCATTTCGATAATATGCATCGATGTACCCATTTTGTTTTAGGCTTTTACAAATCTCCGGTGTTTGATCATCTGAACCATCGTCAATAACAATCAATTCAAAGTTTTGATAGGTTTGTTCTTTAAGTGAATTGGCCAATTTATAAATATGCTTCCCTTCATTTTTCCCGGGAACAATAACAGAAACAAAAGGCTGCTTTTCCCACAATGTTAAACGAGCATCGGCTATCCTACGTTTTCTAAAAAAGCTAGTAAATTTCCAAAGGAGCAAGGTGGTAATTTCAATCAAGAAAAAACGAAAAAATTCGAACATAAAGAAGAACCAAAATATTCGAAATAATTTGGCAGCATCAACAGCAGTTACATAATTAATAAATTCGTCTAAGAACTCGATCATTCAAACAAATCTTTTGTTAAATCTTGTAATTGTGTATCTGCTTTGCTATGCGTTGTAAGCGCTCTTGATTTTGAAACAACTTTCACAGCAAAATTTTCAAAATTATTTTTGATAATCTTCTCGATTAAAATCGTCAGATTATCCAATTCTTGTTCGGCTTGGATAGATGAACAATTGACAAATCCTAAATACAATGTAGATGAATTTTCAAATGCTATAAAATCGGCCGGCTTAATGTTCTCACGAATTAAATTCACTAAATCTTCTAACAAAGCTTTTTGTGCTTTTTTACCGATTTTATTAAACAACTCAAAAATATTCTCAAGATGAATTAAAGCAATGCTGGTTTTCTGTTCAGGGTTATCTTTGATACGTTCCAACTCATAATGCAACATAATTTTTAATGTTGCCATGTTGATAGTACCAAAAATATCTTCTATCTCTTGCCCAGTAGATAAGAAACCATTTGTTGCAGCACTTCTACCCTTTTTGGTTAATTTATAGACGTTGATGGATTTAGGAACTAAAAACTGAACATCCGTATCGTTAGAACAAGAAATGCATTTTGCTTTTACAAAGAAATCTTGAAAATTATTGTTACAGTTGTTGCAATGGTGAATGATGGATGGTTTATCGTAATCGACACCGATGTGTCGTAATGTTTTATTACACTTCGGACAAGCCAATGTGTTATCGATTGGATTCTTGAAATCAGAAATAGGTCCAATAAATGCACAAGGGAAATGGTGAATCAAATCCTCACTTTTTGAGTTGGATGAGTTACAATGCGGACAAACCTCACGGAATGTTAAAAAGCCACTGCTGCAAGAATTACACAAATAAATACGTTCCAAGAAATCGGGCCAAATCAAACCTTCACGTTCTGCCCATTCCAAAATTTCGAGTACTTGCGCTTCTTCATTGTTATCGAAACTTACTGAAATTTCCGGATAGGTATATCCAATAGTTGAATGTAAATCGGCATACGGTTTAATCGTACGCAAATCACGCGTATACATGTAATTCAACACTTTCTTAATTGTTTGAGCTTCAAAAGAAGTAATCAATTGATAATCGAGCTGCGTTGTTTTTAAGAAAATCTGTTTCGTTAATTCAGCTAATTCTTTAATTTGGTCAAAAGAGTAGATAATTCCATCATGTAAATTACTCAAGATTGGATCTTTTGTTTCTTTATAGTTAATTAAAAAAATAGGTTTTAAATAGTATTCCGGATTGTAATGTGCTCTAATTTTTTTAATGATTAATCGTGTAAACTCAGCATCTTTGGAATCAATAATAATAGCATCGTACACCATCAAATGGTCGATGTTTAAACTACTATTACTATCTAAAATAAAAAATAAAAGATTTTCAAACTCAATCTTGTTATCCTTTATTTCTATTTTCGCTATGCTATCTTTTAAAGCCATCCTTAGTATTTATATTTAGTAATGACAACACTCATTTTGTAAAACGATTTCCAATGCGCATAATCAGCAGTATCAGCAGGATAAATATCTGCAGATACAGTTCGTGTAGTTGGCTCGTATCGTTTTTGGAATTCATCTGGCAATGGAGATGTTGCATAATAAAATCTTCTTAGCACACCTTCGCTTTTAGAACCATCCGGGAATGTTAATGTCATTACATCACCTTCTCTAAAATAATTGATGTCTTCTTGCTCAAAAAATGCTTTTACATACATAGGCGTATTTTTATGTATCGCCATAATTTGCTCCGATTTTAATGCTACCTCAAATTGATGCGTGTAGATACGTGTAATGCTACCATCAATTGGAGAATAAAAAACTCGTCTTCTATTTTCATCATCATCACCCGCTCCGCCACCAGAAACATTTCCAGAACGTTTGCTTTTCACTTTTGCATTGCGTGCCATTCCATTTAATTGTTTTACCAAAGCATACAATTGTTGGTTTTCTTGATTTAGTTTTTCAATGGAGGTTTTATGTTTTAGAATTTCATTTTGTACAAAATCCAATCTGTTCTTTGGCAACACATCCAATATTACTTCATTTTGCAAGCGTTGGATTTCGTTTTGATGCGATTTAATTAATGCTTGAGATTCGGCTTTATCAATATTATTAAGAGCTATTTTTTTATTGAGAGCATATTTTTCTTTGTCGATCCAATCCCAATCATTTGCATAATCAGTTTGAGAAAAGCCACCCAACAAAGATGCATTTCCCCAAACATTATCTTTATCCAATGCATACGAAAAAAGCGAGTCGCCTACTCTAACGGTATCACCTTCTTGGCGATGATAATCTAAAATACGGCAATCATCTGTTAAACGAATACTTACATTCTCGAACAATACCTGTCCATCGGCTTTGATAAAGAATACTTTATTGATTAAATAATATCCTAAAAAAATCAAAACCAAAAGCAAAAAGACAATGTAGATAACTCGATCCCAGTTATACTTCACCTTTTTAACCTCATCATTCATTACTCTAATGACGGAGCTTTTTCTTTTAAAATCTATACTCTTCAAAACCTTTAACTATTAAATTTATTTATTTCCTCCAACCGATTCTTCATCAAATTTCACAAATGATTCGAAATCGTGTAATGCAAATTTAGTTGTTGATAGTGCTTGTGATAATTCTGTAAGCAATGCTTCAAATTCTGTTCTATTTTTAAAATCTTTTGAACGCAATGCAATTACTGTTTTATCGGCACTGATTAAAAATTCCTCTTTCACTTTTCGAACAATAAAAGCGGCATCGTTATGCTCATAAGCCATAAGGTAAACTAAATCACAATTAGCATACAATAGTTTTAATGTTTCTTCGGGGTAAAATACTGGAATGGAAACTGAAAGCTTTAAATTTTTACCGCTAGCATACTGTTTTGATTTTACAATCAAATCAATGTATTGCTTCAAGTATTTTTCTTTATTTGTAGCCCAATCATCTAATACATGTGGTTCTACATCCAAATGAATAGTAGTAATTCCACTCAAATTAATTCCAGAAAGGATGCTATCAAAATAGGCTTCTGGATTTTTAGAACTGAGTAATTTATTGCTTCCAATTAAGAGTTCAACACCAATACTATTTGTTTTTAGCTTTTCGAACAATGTATTGTAGGTAGCTTTATCTTTTTCATCTTTTCTGATAGAAACAATTGCGTTGTTTATTTTATTTAAACGTAAATATTCTTCGATGTATGAAACACCATACTTTGTAATGGCATCCGACCAAATGTAAATGGATTTGTTTTTTGTAACAGTAGGAATCATTGTTGTTTTTGCTTCGTAAGGCTTAATGATGCTCAATACATCTAAACCAGGGTTTTTGGTGGTAATATCTAACAACTGTAAATACATTTCTTGTTGTAAATCGAGCATTTCAATATCAACTGAAAGTAATTCATCAATTAAGCTCAAGGCTGTAACAGGGTTAAATTCCATATCCTCAAACTTTTGTTTCACACGTTCAATGCGAATTAACTCTTCGTATTTTTTACGTTTCTCTGCAAAATTATTATACTGCTTCAGTTTGTACTTAAATTCATAAATTGAATTCAATACTTCCAATTCTTTTTGAGTTGCATTGTTATGCTGATCGAATTTTAAAAGTTGCTTTTGAGTTTCGGCAACATTTTTACTTGCTTTCATTCCCAATGGCAATGGAATAGAGAAACTTAAGCCTGCCGATAAAAATGAACGATTAGGATTTGACTGACTAACTAAATCGTAATAATTGTAACGAACTTGAGTTTTTAAATTAATATCCGTTATGGCTTTATTATTTAAGTCGATATTTTCGTATTGCAAATTCAAAATGCTATCGCTAATGCTTGAATTGCTAGGAACTACAATTTTCTCGAAATTAACATCGAACACAGGAAGCACGGCTGTTGATTTAGGTTTATCTGCAAGTTGCTGCCCTAATTGTTCGTTATAGGTTTGATAAATTTGGTACATGCTGCTAACATCTACTTGTTGCTGAATTATTTGCATCAAATCCAATTTAGGAAGTTGTTTCAACAAATAAAGCTCATTTGCTAAGTCAATTTTATCGGCAATAATTTGCTGGCGCTTATCCAACAATTTTATTTTGTGCTCATTAAATGCATAAATAATTTTATGAGAAATGAGGAGGTAATCGTTCGCAGATATTTTTGTTTGAGGCTTTAAAGCATTTATCGTATTCTCATTTTCAAGTATCTGACGTTCGTATCGGTTTTTCAAATAACCATCGGCCAATATATTCCAATCCAATCCCGCTTGAAATCGTCTGTTATAAACAAGATCATCATCGGCTCCAAAGCCAGGTGCAAAATTTTCTTGATAATTTCCGGTAGCTGCCAAGCCAACATCGTTTTTTAATTGTTTTATCTTGGCATCATTCACTTTTTGCACATAATCGGCATGCGATTCCTTGCTTTGTGCTGTTATGGAATATACCTCAGGAATGGCTGAAAAAGGTGCATATGCTTTCTGTTCTACAGAAAAGGTATTGTATTTTGACCAGAATGCAGAAAGTTGAGCAATTTTACTTGCTACTAATGAATCTTTATAGGGAACAGTTTGGGCCGACAAATAAAAGCAAGGCATCAATGCAAGGAGCATAAATATGTGTAATACCTTATTTTTCATAATTAATGAGTAGCTTTTTATTTGGGGCAACGAAAATAGTAAAATTTAGTCAGTCTCCCAAGCGGAAACAGCGAATAAAACAGATAATTTGTCGAAGATTGTTAAAAACTATAATTCCTTTTCAATCAGGTAGTTATTACGTTCGGAAGAATTGCGGGAAATAAGCTCACCCAAAAAGCCTGCTAAAAACAGCTGTGTACCAATAATCATGGCTACTAGCGCCAAATAAAAGAGTGGCTGATCGGTAACATTTCGGGTATGAATATGTGCGTAGGATTTGTATAATTTTTCGACTATTAAAATAAGCGAAACAATACCTCCTAAAAAGAAGAATATAGTTCCCCAAAGACCAAAAAAGTGCATTGGGCGTTTTCCAAACTTAGAAACAAATGAAATTGACATTAAGTCCAAAAACCCATTGATAAAGCGCTCTAAGCCAAATTTGGTAGTTCCGTATTTACGTTCGCGGTGTTGTACCACTTTCTCTTCAATCTTTGTAAAGCCTGCCCATTTTGCAATAACAGGGATATAACGGTGCATTTCGCCATATACTTCAATGCTTTTTACTACATCTTTTTTATAGGCTTTTAATCCGCAATTAAAATCGTGCAAATTATTGATCCCACTCATTTTACGAGTAGCCCAATTGAATAATTTGGTAGGAATTGTTTTGGTTAATGGATCGTAACGCTTTTGCTTCCAACCGCTCACTAAATCAAGCCCATCCACCATTATCATTTTGTACAATTCAGGGATTTCATCTGGAGAATCTTGCAAATCGGCATCCATGGTAATAATTACATCGCCTTTGGTAGCAGCAAAACCTACATTTAAAGCAGCGGATTTACCGTAATTGCGTCTGAATTTAATTCCTCGAACAGCAGGATTTTTGGCTGCTAAGCTTTCAATCACGCTCCATGATTTGTCCTTACTGCCATCATCAATAAATAGAATTTCGTACGAATACTTATGTTCGTCCATAACTTTCACTATCCAATCATGCAATTCGGGTAGCGATTCGTCTTCGTTTAATAAGGGTATGACAATAGAAATGTTCATTTCGAGGCAAATATATATACAATTCAGCAAATAATTCGATTTCAAGAATATGAAATAGCAGAATTAATAAATTTTAACATCCGAACATTCGAACATTTGATACTAATTGGTAGATTTCTCCCTCTGGTCGAAATGACAAACACAGAGAATGTCATTTCGAACGGAATGAAATGTAGAGAGAAATCTGTTTAACGAGTAGATTTTTTCCTATGGTCGAAATGACAAACAACGCCAATCGCACAAGAGAATTAATTTATAAAGCAGGAATTACTTTGTAATCAAAAAATATTTTCTACTTTTGTGCGGGGTAAGTCTTATACGACCAGCTCCCTTTACTCCTCCAGGTGCGGAAGCAAGCAAAGGTACAAGGTTGAGCGGTGCGATATGAGTAGCTTGCCCCTTCTTTTTTTCTCTTTTTTAGGGATTCCCAATATCCAACTTATCACGACTTTTCCACATCTATTTTTTTCTCTTTCGTTTCGATTAACTTTGTCAACGTTATTTATTATTCAACCTAATTAATCAAAACACAATGAAATTTTTTATTGATACAGCAAACTTAGAGCAAATTAAAGAAGCACAAGATTTAGGTGTTTTAGATGGTGTAACCACTAACCCTTCATTAATGGCAAAAGAAGGAATCAAAGGACAAGAAAATATTTTAAAACACTATGTTGACATTTGCAATATTGTAACTGGCGATGTAAGTGCTGAAGTAATTTCAACCGACTTTGAAGGAATGGTAAAAGAAGGTGAAGCATTGGCAAAATTACACAAACAAATTGTTGTAAAAATTCCAATGATTAAAGATGGTATTAAAGCAATCAAATATTTTTCGAACAAAGGAATTCGCACAAACTGTACATTGGTATTTTCTGCTGGACAAGCTTTATTAGCTGCAAAAGCAGGTGCTACATACGTTTCTCCATTTATTGGTCGCTTAGATGATGTTTCAACTGACGGATTACGTTTGATTGAAGATATTCGTTTAATTTATGATAACTATGCTTACGAAACTGAAATTTTAGCTGCATCTGTTCGTCATCCAATGCACATTATTAACTGTGCACAAATTGGTGCCGATGTGGTTACTTGTCCGTTAAGTGCAATTACTGCATTGTTAAAACATCCTTTAACGGATAGTGGATTAGCTCAGTTTTTAGCTGACGCAAAAAAATAAATTCATGAAGGGTGAATGTTGATTGGCAAATGACGTTATGCCATTTTTAAATCAATTAACATTCATCAATCAACATTCATCCTTCATCTTCATTCTAACATGCTTTTACGCATAAACCCCAACAAACCTAACTTCGAAGAAATTGAACAAGTAGTAAAATGCTTGCGCGATGGCGGTGTGGTTATTTACCCTACCGATACGGTTTATGGAATTGGTTGTGACATAAACAAACAACGAGCGGTTGAACGTGTTTGCAAAATAAAAAACATCAATCCCGAAAAAGCGAACTTTTCATTTATTTGTCACGATTTAAGTCATCTTTCGGATTTTACAAAACCCATTGATACTCGTACCTACAAGGTGATGAAAAAAGCATTACCTGGTCCGTTTACATTTATTTTGGAAGCAAATAACAGTGTGCCTAAACTTTTTAAAAGCACAAAAAAAACAGTTGGCATTCGTATTCCCGACAATTTAATTTGCCGAGAAATAGTAAAACATTTAGGCAATCCAATTATGAGTACTTCGGTACACGATGATGATGAAATAATTGAATACACTACCGACCCCGAAATGATTCACGAAAAATACAAAGACATTGTTGACATTGTAATTGCTGGTGGATACGGGAACGTGGAAGCATCGACAGTGGTTGATTGCAGCGAAGGAGAATTTACCATCCTTCGACAAGGAATTGGACAATTAGAAGAATTTATTTAACGATGGAAATGATTAAAGTAATATTACACAGCGGTAAAGACCATAGTGTAAAACGATTTCACCCCTGGGTATTTTCGGGTGCAATAAAAAAAATAAGTCTACCGCCCGATTATCCAAAAGATGATTTAAGTGAAGGTGATGTGGTGGAAGTATACACTTCACAAAACGAATTTTTAGGAATGGGACATTATCAAATAGGTTCTATTGCCATACGAATGTTTTCGTTCACACCAGTTACGCCCGATTATAATTTTTGGAAAAGTAAAATTCAAAAAGCATATGATTTTCGTACACAATTAAATTTAACCAATAACCCAAGCACTAATTGTTACCGTTTATTTTTTGGTGAAGGCGATGGTCTACCCGGTTTCATTATTGACTATTACAATGGCACTGCTGTTTTTCAATCGCACTCCATTGGAATGCATTTAATAAAACAAGATATTGTTAAAGCATTACAAGAAATCATTGGCGAAAAACTTGTGGCTGTATTCGACAAAAGCGAAGAAACAATGCCCAAGCAAGCGGCTATAAAAGCACCAAATGGGTATTTATGGAAAAAAGAAAATGCTACCATCGAAACCATTGCACTCGAAAACGATAATAAATTTCAAGTAGATTGGGAAGGCGGACAAAAAACTGGATTCTTTTTAGATCAACGCGAAAACAGAGCATTACTTGGCTCCTACTCGAAAGATAAAACCGTATTGAATACATTTTGTTATACAGGTGGATTCTCGGTATACGCTGCGAATGCTGGCGCTAAAGAAGTTCACTCCATCGACATTTCAAAAAAAGCAATTGAGCTAACCGATAGAAACATTGCATTGAACAACATTAAAAATCATGAATCGTATGCCGTAGATACATTTGATTTTTTAAAGAACAGAGAAAACACCTACGATATAATTGTATTAGATCCTCCTGCATTTGCAAAACATCAAAATGTAAAACACAATGCTGTGATGGGTTACAAACGATTAAATTACGAAGCCATCAAACAAATTAAATCGGGAGGTTTGTTATTCACATTCTCCTGCTCACAAGTGGTGGATAAAAACACATTCAACAGTACAGTAATGGCTGCTGCAATTGAAGCCGGACGAACAGTTCGTGTATTGCATCATTTATCGCAACCGCCCGACCACTGCGTAAACATTTTTCATCCCGAAGGTGAATACCTAAAAGGATTGGTTGTGCATGTGGAGTAAGATTGGTTGTTAGTTGTTGGTTGTTGGTGCGATTAATCTGCGCGATGTCATTTCGTCCCGATAGCTATCGGGATGTCGAGAAAGTGGGAAGGAATTTTTAATTTAGAGAGTTGTTAGTTACCAGTTGTTGAGGCAATTAATCTGCACGATGTCATTACGAAGGAGTTCTTTACGACTGAAGCAATCTCTTTAGGGCAAAAAAATTAAAATATTTAACCGCAGAGAATGCAAAGCTTTTTTAGCAAAGAGGCGCAAAGAAATTTATTATAAAATTGATGATTAAAAAAATCATAAGTTCATAACCTCATTACTTAATTACGTAATATCTTCATCACCAAAAAAAATGAATTACGAAGAACAATTATTAGTAGAACATTCTCGTAACAATACCGACCTTATCACCAAAGCTATTGGCGGCAATGCAAAAGAGTTTAAAAAAATCATTGATATTGTCTACAAGGGAAAAGCACCACTTCCACAACGTGCTTCTTGGATTATTTCTTCAGTATCCGAAAAACATCCCGAACTAGTTAGTCCTTATGTTCCTCAACTAATTGATACCGTAAAAAGTTTCAAAATAGATGGCATCAAACGTAATATTCAAAATGCCTTAACAAAACAAATTATTCCAGAAGAATACCAAGGAAAACTGATTGATATTTGTTTTGAATTTATGCTTGCCTCAAAAGAAACTGTAGCTGTAAAAGTGCTTTCGATGCAAATAATTGCTAACCACTGCAAACTATATCCCGAATTAATTCCTGAGCTAAAAGCTGCTATCGATGATCAATTGCCTAAAACAACGGCTGCTTTTCATGCACGTGCACGGCATGTGATTAAGGACCTGCATCAATTATAACATCCTTAATTTATGCAAGGGAATATTATAGCTACCGACAATAAAAACATTTAATTTGCTACTACAAGTACAACCAACATTTTTTTTACTTTTTTTTTCGTAAATTTAGGATGTGATTAAACCTCATAAACTACTCCTTATACTCTGTTTCATGTCCGTATGGAACCAGTCAGTTATTGCCAATTTTTATCGTATTGAAATCAAAATGGTTTATACGGACTCTATCGCTATATTAACAAGAGGACCTTATTTACAGATCGGAAACACCAATAGCATCATTATACGTTGGCGAACGGATGTACCCACCACATCCAAAGTAACATTCGGACCTTCTCCAACCCTATTGAATCAAACCGTATTTGATAGCACGGAGGTAAAAGATCATATTGTTCGTTTGAATGGACTACCCAATTCAACCAAATATTATTATTCAATTGGCTCTAGTATACAAATATTGCAAGGCGATGCAAACAACTATTTTGTTAGTCCGCCTAACTCCAATACTATTGACACGGTCAACATTTGGGCGATGGGTGATATGGGAAATAATTCAGTCAATCAAAGAAATGTACGTGATCGGTATTATTCCTTCATGGGTTCAAAATACACCGATTTATGGTTATTAATGGGCGACAATGCCTATTCATTTGGATACGATGCAGAGTATCAAACAAAATTTTTCGATATCTATAAAGACAAAATATTAAAACAAACATTATTATGTCCTGCTCCCGGAAATCACGATTATGCGGGTAATGCAATATTACAAGCGTCACATAATATTCCCTACTATGATATGTTCAGCTTACCTACGCAGGGAGAAATGGGTGGAGTAGCTTCCGGAACAGAGTCATATTATTCATTTGATTATAGTAATATTCACTTTATATCACTTGACAGCTATGGAAAAGATTCGACTATTTATCGCTTGGCAGATACACTCGGACCTCAGGCAAGATGGTTAAAACAAGACCTTGCATTGAATTCAAAAGAATGGACCATCCTTTATTGGCATCATCCACCCTACACCATGGGCTCACACAATTCCGATACAGAAGCCGAACTTGTAAATATCCGTAATAGATTATTACCTATTATTGAACGATACAATATAGATCTTATCCTAACAGGACACAGCCATGATTATGAGCGAACCCGACTTATAAAAGGACATTATGGACTTGAACCTACTTTTCAACCAATTGTGCATAACATTGATTCGTCAAGTGCAATTTATAATGGTAGTGGCAACTCTTGTCCATATATCAAAAAAACAGGTGAAGTTTCTGGTGCTATTTATGCTGTTGTTGGTTCGGCAGGACAATTAGGAGCTACGCAAGCTGCATTCCCACACAATGCCATGTATTATTCAGATGCATCAGTAGGTGGAGCACTTGCAATTGAAGTGCTACAAAATAAACTAGTTGCAAAATGGGTATGCAGTAATGGACAAATTCGTGATCAATTTACCATTCTAAAAGATGTAAATAAACACATTGACACAACAATAACACATGGCGATTCCCTTGCATTATGTGCAAGTTGGAATGGTAGTTATAATTGGACCAATAATGCAAGTACACAAAAATGTATTTCAGTACAACCTGACTCTACAATCACCTACATTGTTACCGATCAATTTTTATGTTTGGCCGATACCTTTACAGTGCATGTATGCTATCCACCATCAGCCGTAAACAATTCCAGTACCAATGCAATATGTCAAAATACTTCAAGCTCATTTACGATTCAGAGTGCAGGGAGTGTACCTATCAACTATCAGTGGCAATACAGCAGTGACAATGGCAATACATGGTACATAATTACAGATAGTAGCATGTACCAAGGTATACAATCACCTACTCTAACGATAACGAATTCACCCGATTCGTTAAATGGCTATTGGTACCAATGTGGATTACAAAACAGTTGTGGTCACAGTACATCCATACCATCCATATTAACTGTTTTACCAATCGATACTGCATCTATCACGATACAGTCAACTACCACTTACCATTGTGATGGTGATACCATTTCCTTTACTGCCAATGCAATAAATGGCGGCAATCTACCCTACTACCAATGGTTTGTAAACAATATTGCAGTTGGAAATGATTCTGCATTTTATCAAAACTCCTCATTACAAAATGGAAATAGCGTAATGTGTATACTAACCTCAAACAAACAATGTGTATTTACTTCTACTGACTCTAGCAATACGATCAACGTTACGATTTATCCATACACTACTCCTTCAATACAAATAAATGCAATAGGCAGCACTAACATTATAGCTGGCGATACTGTATTTTTTAATGCAAGTACCGTCAATACCGACTCAAATGTTCATTACCAGTGGTATGTAAATGGAATTGCACAAGGAACAAATAGCCCCAACTTTTTTTACAGTTCATTTAATGATGCCGACAGTGTAAACTGCCTAATTACTCAACCAACTCTTTGTTCAACGATAGATAGTTTATGGAGTAAGGCAATATACATCTCAGTGCAGCCAATTACAGAAATCGTTGAAGTTTTTGAAAAAACAAGCTTTCAAATAAATCCAAATCCTTTTTCAAATACGTTTGATGTATTCATTAAAACAAAAGAACCCGGCAGTTTTAGGATAACTAATCAATTGGGAATAGTAGTTTACAAACAAAAGATTACAGCTAGCACCACACTTAAATTAAATGCTGACCTTATTGGATTAACAAAAGGCATTTACATAGCCGAACTGATTACCAATACCAGCAAAAATGTACTAAAGATTATAAAAAGCAATTAGTCTTTTCATGCATATTTCTGAATTCAAGTGAATAATGCAACATCTAACCACAATTATACAATACAGATAGCATTTTTGAGTGGTAAATTTATACCATGCAAAAAAGCAATGGTTCATCCATACTCAAAAAAATAATTACCTATCTCCTTCTTAGTATTCTTATCCTATTCATTTCTGCTCGTTTATTGCTAAATACTTTTTTTAACGAGCAACTTATCAAATCACTAGGCAAAAAAGTATCGGAAGAAAGCAAAGAACATTATCATTTATTTATTGATGAACTAACCATTAATTTATTAGCCAATTCTATAACTATTAAAAACATAACACTTAGCCCCAACCTCTTACTAAAAAACAACAAAACCAGTTATCTTTTTAAAGCAACATCCTTATCCATACAAAATATTTCGGTTATAGATTATTTAAAGGATCATAAGCTCAACATAGGCAATATTGAATTTGAGAAACCCGAATTAACTATTTACAAGGGTACTCAATCAAGGGAAACAACCTTTAAGTTGACCAACCTATTATCAAAAAAAATAAAATCAATACATGTCGAAAATATTCAAATTGACAATGCTGCATTCACTATTTATAAAAACAACATTGACACAAATGTTCTGTTCAAGTCATATAACAATACGTTGAAACTAAAAAACATAGAACTGAATGCCGAAACAATTAAAAAAAATCAGTTAGTATCCATAGAAGAAATGGAATTGACAATGAATACTTTTTCATATCAAATTCAAAATGGACTTTACACCTTGCATGGAAAAAAGCTTTATGCATCATCGGCCGATTCATCACTTATAATTGATTCTATCGAACTGATGCCGAACTATAGCAAAAAGGAATTCCACAAAGTTGTTGGAGGACAAACCACCCGACTTACAGCCACAGCCTCTAGCGTACAACTGCAAAAACTGGACATGCAATCCTTTTTAGAAACGAATGTTCTTGTAATTAAAAAAATTGAACTTAAAACAGTACTATTTGATGCCTATCGCGACAATACTTTGCCCTTAAAAAAAATCAATAAACCTAGCTTACAAACAATTGTAAAAGATATTCCATTTTATGTATCCATTGATACCATTCTACTAACCAATGGAACAATTAAATTTGAAGTTTACAACCCTGGTGAAACTACAACAGGTAAAATAGTTATTAGTAATGTAAATGGAAGCATTAGTGGTGTAAGCAACGACACACTCTTGTATACGACCAACAGCAAAATAGAAGCTGATTTTACAGGGTATGTAATGAATAAAGGAAAATTAAATGAGCATTATATTTTTCCATTAAATGATAAAAAGGTAGTGTTTTATTGTTCGGGAAGCATCACCGCAATGCCACTAAACGCTTTCAATCCAATATTAGAACAAGCGAAACATTTATCCATTAAAAGCGGACAAATTGATGCTGCTTCGTTTTCATTTACTGCGGATGAAAAAGCTTCGCATGGAACAATGGTGTTTAACTACCACAATTTAGAAGTTGAGCAATTGGGAACAAAAAATGATGATGGTTTGTTAAAAGGAAAAATAAAAACATTTTTGTTAAATAAATTTGTAATCAGCGAAAGAAATCCTTCCAAAAAAGGGATTACACGAACAACCACTATTCATACACTCAATAATCCGTATCGTTATTTTTTGAATTTTGCCACACAAAGCGTATTGAATGGAGTTGAATTGAGTGTAAAGGGGAAATAGAGAAAGGTTGAATGTGATTTAGGAATAATTACCCTGCGCCTGGCCGTCACACTATAATTTTAATGATTACGAATCACGCACAAGCATTCATTCGAATTGCTTTTTCAAAAACAAGTTGTTAAAAACTATCAGTTTGTGTTTTGCTTTTAAGCAACATTCATTCGTACAAAAAAGGAAAAACCTTTTTTAAAATGAAAAACAAATACGACTCATCGGTAGTGTTTTTATACGCTACAGGCAACGAAAATCTGTTGCCACTAGACTTTAGGCGAAGTATTCCCTACTCCACCATTAGCACCTGGCGAAAAGCTGATTTAGGAAAATATCAAGGTCATGAATTTCGATATCATTTCGACAATGCACTTAAAAGTCAGCAATGGTATAATGAAGCAAAAAAATTAAAACAAACACTTATTGCATTATCTCGTTGCTGGATTGCATTGCGAAGTAATATTACTCCCGCATTATTAAAAGGACGTAAAGACATGGAACTGCGAAAACGAGTGCTTCTATCCATTCAGAATTTGAGTAAACACCTTAAAACAGAACAAGTGTTAAAACTATTTGGAATAAACAAAGCCATGTACGACCAATGGATACTCGAATCGAAATTTACATGCTTTGATTCCTATACCTCTTTGTGTGTAAAACGACATCCACATCAATTGCAGTTAAAAGAGATTGAAAAAATACGCAAAGCACTCTTTAATCCAAAATTTGATTATTGGCCCATTGTTGCCATTCAATCCCATTATCTTCGAAAAAGAAGAGTAATGGCAAGTTTGGATTCATGGTATAAATATGCCAATCTATTGGGTAGAAAACGAAAGCTCGTAAAAAAATCGATGAAAACAATTGGCCTACAAGCCGATTATCCTAATCAATACTGGCATTTGGATACTACCTATTATCCCATGGCAAATGGATCGTTTGCTTACATTACTGTAATGATGGACAATTACTCAAAAATGATTCTTGGTTATTATGTGGGAAGCACCTTGCGACAATCAAATGTTAGACGCACAATAACACGTTCCTTAAAAACAATAAGTAAACATCCACTAAAAACAAAAAGTTATTTGGTGGCTGATGGTGGAAGGGAAAACCATAACAATGAAGTGGATAAATTTATTGAACTATTGCGCACACATAAGATTGTAAAAATACGTTCATTAAAGGATATTAAATATTCCAACTCACCTATTGAAGCTGTTCATAGAACTGTAAAAGGCAGGTATTTAAAAAACCGTAAATTTTTCTCTATACGGGAGCTTGATCGATTTTTAAAATTTGTGGTGAATGATTACAATATGTTGCGCCCACATTATAAACACCGTCCACGAACACCATACGAAGTTTATTTTGGAAAACCATTGGGTTTTAATGTAAAAAATCGATTAAAAAAAGCCCATAAAATGAGAGTAGAAAACAACAAATGTGCAAAATGCATACAGTGCACAGGTGCATGTTTAAAGAGTGTAAAATAATAAATTGTGAAACCTGCCAAAAATCCGTACCTTCGAATTACCGAAGTTTTTCTCTCCGAAAAAGCGGAAAACTTGTGCCCTACTGTGAGCTAAAAAGAGGGGTCCTGGGTTCGAATCCCAGCGGGATCACGGCTACAAAGTAAATGATTTTTTAAAATTCAAAGAACCGTTTCTCCGCTTTTTCGGAGAGCAAACCTTCGAGCTACCGAAGTATTTATTCTCTAAAAAAAATGCAAGCTTTCGCTTGCATCTCCCCTTATTTAATTTTTTTGCATTTTAAAAGTGTTTGGCTCACTCCTATTTGATCAACCTGCTCCACCACTTCGAATCCTGCTGCTCGTACACAAGTTAAAAACACTTGTGAATGGTACATTTGACTATTACCATTTGCTATGGTTGTAAAATACAAGGATGTTTGTTGCAACGAAAATGCTGCTGCTTCAAAACGTTGACGATCCCAGAATGGTTCCAAAATAAATACAAATCCATCGTCATTAATTGCTTCGTGGCAACGGTTCAAAATACTTACAATTTCTTTTTCTGAAAAACAATCTAAAAACTGACTCATCCAAATGGCATCATATCCTTTTGGTAATTTATTGTTCTCATCTAAAATATTTGTTTCATAAAATGAAATTCTATCCGACAATCCTAATTTTTCAATATTGGCTTTTGCCATGTTTACTTGCCCTGGCAAATCCACAATGGTTACTTGCACATCTTTATCAAAGTTTGCACATGCAATGGACCATTTTCCTGTGTTTCCACCAATATCCAACAACTTTTTAGGTTTATTTTTAAACACCAATGGCAATACCAATGGAAATGCATCATCGGAATAATAATGGTCGAAACCAAACCATGATTTTTGAACAAAATCGGGCAATTGCGAAAGTGCTTCGTACACTGTTTTCCAGCTACCAAATACTTTTAAGCCTTCGGGCTTTTCGTTTTTTATAGAGTCTTCTAAATTGTGTAAACCTTTGTAACATACATCTTGTACAAAATCCATATTTACACGTGTCATATTATCGTTTAAGATAAACAAACCTGTTTTTGAGATGGTGTATTTGTTATCGTTAAACAACACCAAGCCAATACCTAATCCCGATTCTAACAATACACGTACACCGTAATGAGGCAATTTAACTTTCTCTACAACTTCTTCTAAAGTTAAACCTACTTTTTTACTGTCTTGTATTGCTTTTAATATTCCAGAATCGCGCAACACACGTGATGCTTGAAACACCATGGGTGCATGTGCAATAAATTGTGCATATTCAATTGCTTCTAAAGCTGTTCTTTTCTCTTTCTTAAAAAATTCCATAGCGGGGCTTTAACATTTATGTTTTTCCAAAGATAGTACATGATTTGAAATTGGGAAAGTTTTTTTTGCAATAGTAATGACTAAATTAAAGCATCCCAAACAGGCTCTAATTAAGGTGCCCTTTCGCTTTCTTTCTAATAAAAAACAGCCAAATAAATGTGTAAATCGATACGAAAACATTAACTTTATTTAATGAAATCGGTTCAACTCATAATTGCATTATTAGGTATTTCTTTTTCAATGTATGCACAAGCGCACAAGCCTCTTTTTCCGATGATGGTAATTGAAGGCAATTATCAAGGAAAGAATCTCTATGTTCAAAATCCAGCGAGTGTTGATAACAAAGGATTTTGCACCAAACAGGTAATTGTAAACGGAAAACAATATGCATTTAAAAGAGAATCGGCTTTTGTAATACAACTCGATACCATGAATTTTAAATTGGGTGAATCCATTAAAATTGAAATTGAATATGCCAATGATTGCAAGCCAAAAGTAATTTACGATAACAGTACTCCTAAACGAACACCTGATATTGATTTAAAAATAGATAGTACAGGTGTATTGAGATGGGAAACGAAGTAATTGTTGGTTGAAAAAAGGGATTAGGAAATAGGCGGAAGAGGAGTTGAGAATTGCACTAAGAGCAAGAATATGTGTAGCGGATTGGACTATCCAGGAATAACAAGCTCCGAGAGACTATTTACTATTTACTATTTACTATTTACTATTCCCAATTGCCTATTCGCTAAACCCTACTTGAGTTGAAACAAATCATTTACCCCAATGGTGCGTTCAACATTAAATCCTTCAGCAAATTCGAATCCTGCATCACGACCGAACACTGCATTTTTTCCTTTAACAACATCAAAGAAATTTTTTACCGAAATAGGTGATTCTGGTTCTTTTGAATTTGGATCATAAAACTGCGATTTGAATGCTTTGATGGCTTCCATTTTTTTATCCATAAAAGCAGTGATGTCCACCACAAAATCGGGTTTTAACTGATGATCTTGAATGTAATGATACACTGCTTTTGGTCGCCATGCTGCTTGCGACTTGCCATCCACAATGGTTTCTACTTTTCGTAATCCACTGTAAAAACAAGCTTCGGATACCAATTGTGCTGCTCGTCCATGGTCGGGATGACGATCAGAAACAGCATTACACAAAATAATTTCGGGTTGGTATTCACGTATTTTTTTGATTATTGCTAATTGATGCGCTTCATCATTTCTAAAAAAGCCATCCGCCATTTTTAAATTATCACGCACACTTACACCCAATACTTTTGCAGCATCCTGCGCTTCAACCAAACGTAATTCGCCACTTCCACGCGTACCCAATTCGCCACAGGTTAAATCCAATACACCACAAATTTTACCTTGCGAAATATGTTTTAAGAGTGTTCCCGAACATGATAATTCAACATCATCGGGGTGTACGCCTATTGCTAGAATATCTAATTTCATTGAGAATGAGTATGAATGTTTTAACGAAGATACAAATTATGTTTTTATATCAAACCTGCAATGAGAAGGATTGCAAAAATGAAAAGCATAATGGCAACGATTATTTGCAATGCTTTCACCGTAATTTTTTTGAGCAACTTATTCCCTACATAAGCACCTGTAAAGGCCGACAACGTAGCGGCAATTACCAGTGAATAGTTAAAGTGCTCGTAACTTGCAAAAATTTGTTTGGAATAAACTGATAAACGAGAGATGTCGATCAAACAGGCAATAACAACACCTGTAGCAATGTAGGATTCTTTTGATAAATTAGCCCGTATCAAAAATGCACTGCGCAAAGCACCTTGGTTGCCCGATAAGCCACCAAAAAAGCCACTCAACAAACCACCTAATGGCAAATATTTTTTATCGAACTGTAAGTTTGCTAATGCTGGAATTAAATCGAACAAAGCAAAAAACATAAGTAATAAGCCAATGATTAATTTAACTGGCATAATTACCATTTCCTTTCCCATTAAGGGATACGAATACAATGGATCCATGTCCGTAATCAAGGAAAGAATATAAGCTCCAATAAAGGCTGCAAGGATAGAAGGCAAGCCAAATCGATAAATTACTTGTTTATCGACATGCTTGCCTACTAAAAATAATTTGAAAATATTATTCAAGAAATGTACAATGGCTGTTAGAGCAATAGCAATTGGGATTGGGAAAAACAGTCCGAATACAGGAACTAATAATGTACCTAGTCCAAAGCCCGAAAACAAAGTTAGTCCCGAACCAATTAATGCTACTAAACAAATAACAATGTACTCCATTGAATTATTTTTTAATCCACTCTTCTATTTTTCCACCCATTGGTTTGTCGCTTGAATAAGCAACATCAACCAATTCTCCTTTTTCATTAATCATGTATTTTTGAAAATTCCATTTTACAGCAGAATCCATTTTGCTGTTTTTTGCTTTTTGAGTTAACCATTGGTACACCAAATGCATATCATCGCCTTTTACAGAAATTTTTTCCATCATCATAAATGATACACCATAATTTTTGGCACAAAACTCTTTAATTTCAGTGTTTGAACCCGGTTCTTGTTTCATGAAATTATTTGCAGGAAAACCAATGATTACCAAATTTTTGTCTTTATACGTTTTATACAAAGTTTCTAAATCTTCGTATTGTGGAGTATAACCGCATTTAGAAGCAGTATTTACAATCAATACTTTTTTCCCTTTTAATTCCGAAAATTTAAATTCTTTACCATCAATGGTAGTTGCTTTTAAATCATAAAATGATTGTTGTGCATTTAGTGTGAATGCACATAAAATAATTGCTAATAAGCTGCTGATTTTTTTCATGGTTTTATTTTTTTATAAAGTTAATGTTTATTGAATAACAATCAAACGAATGGAATGTTTGATTAAAAATTAGTTTGCAGGTGATAACATCTGCAAGGGCTGAAAACAAAACGCGCATCCCAAAAGGAATGCGCGTTTCTGTTTAAAAACTGATATTCTATTATTTTACAATCGAAACTTTACGTACAAAATTGTTTGTTGCTGTTTTTACATTCAGGGTATACAATCCCATGGCGAATTCAGCCGTTTCAATTTTTAAATTATGATTTCCAATACCAGGATTTGAAATTGCTTTGGTGTATACCAAAGCTCCTAATTGATTGTACATTTCAATTACTAATGATTCATTTTTAATTAAATCGTAATTAATAGTAACAACATTACTTGCAGGATTTGGGTAAATGCTAACAGCTGCAACTGCATTATTTTCATTTACACCTACCGATGCTTCTTCGTATAAATAAAAATCATCGATAGCTGCTTCAACTAAGCTACCACCATTTAAATTAGCGCCTGTAATCAAGGAATCTTCTGCCACAAAACGTACTTGAACAGTAGAAGATAAAGTAACATAATCTTTTACTCTAAATGCAAATCGTCTCCAGCTTTTATCTGAAACATTGGTACGTTCTACTTTTACCCAATTTGTACCATCGTTTGAAATTTGTGTTTCCCAATAATCATTCGAAGGATTTGCACCTGATGGAGGATTATTGATATACCAACGATAATAGGTAAATATTGGATTGGTATACGTTGATAAATTATAAACAGGTGAACCTAATGTTGTTTCACCACCATCCACATCGTTTGTACCTAATGCCGATGATGCAGCAGGTGCATTTCCGGTAACAGCACAAAATTGTCCGCCTATAGTGTGTTGATAGTCGGGCTGAACAATAGTATTTGCATCACCAGGAGTTGCAAATGAACCCACTGGAACATCTACCGTCCAATCGCCAGAAGTTGCATCGTCAGAAGCTAAACCAACTTCCCAATTACCTATGTTATCATCAAAATCTTCCTGACTCATTAAAGTTGTTCCACTTAAAATAAAGTGTGGAATGTTAGGATTGGTTAAATTAGCAGCAACTGGTTGAACTGCACTCAAAGAACCATTGGTCCCTTCTAAACCAATATAATATCCAATTACAGTACCTTGTGGTTGTGCAGGGATTGTACCTGAATATGCAGAACCAGAAGTGTTGTTCATGGTTACACCTGTCCAACTACCTGTTCTATTGATTTTATAATACAATTTAGCAGAAGCTAAGGCCCAAGGATAGGTAACCGTTACGTTTGCATTAATTGGAATGCCTTGGTTAGCAAGTGTTGCCTCAACTGGCGTATGCGTTACAACAGCATTCGACAATAGCGTTATACCATGCAATTCAAATGCGTCAACGATTGAATTATCGTTTGGTGTTCCATTGGTAATATCATTATCACCACCATTTGATGGTACATCATCAGCATTCAATGCTTCAATTAAAATATCAACATACACTTGTCCTTCCGTTCCATCCGGACCGGTTACCAATGCAAAAAATGTTTCTTTGTATAAATCCATCATTTGTTGCAAGTTCCCAAAGTTTAATCCCGTATCCCACCATGCACCAGCTATGATTTCACCATCTGCATGTACTTCGCCTATTAAATCTTGAGGATATACTTTTTTGTCGATATCGTAACGTCTAACTACAACGGTAGGATCGGTATCATCAAATCCGATTCCTAACACAGGATTTGCAGTAACTCCTAATGCCCAAATATCAGCATATCCTTCGCCCATTGCTCCATTATCAAATGAGCCACCTTGCGACTGATAGAATTTATCGTTGATACCATGTCCATATTCATGGTAAACAACATCACCCACTTGAGCTAATGAATTACATCCACCACCAACAGCATAAAAATTGATAGATACACCATTGTAAAACGCGTTGCAGGTACCTGCAACATCAACATTAGTTGGCAATGCATTGTCCATATCTGTGAATGCAGGAAATTTTGTTTTCATGTAATCATGTATAATGTTTACATGATAATAAGCAGAAAGTTCTCTGATATTTGCATTTGCATCAAATGACAAAGTATTGGTTCCTGGTGTAACGGATGCAACATACGAAGGAGTAGTGCTTCCTGTAATCACTTTCGACCATGAACCTTCTAAAGTAAATGTTACAGAAGTAGGAGTTGAATTCGTTAAGCCAATAAATCCACTAGCATCTGTATTATAGCTGGTAGCTCCTTCAACAGCTTTCAAATTACGTAAAGGCATCACTGCACTTGGATTGTATGGATGTGTTGGATACACAGTACCTGAAATGGTAACATCTGTATTTGCAGGAGGTGTTGGACTTGGTGTGAAGTGCAATACCTTATTTGTTCTAGAAATAACTTTACCTGTTGCAGCATCCACCAATGTTAAATATTTTGCTGGTACATTTGTATTATCTAGCGTTTCGATGGTTACTTCGTATACCAATTTATAAACATTTTGCTTGAATTCAGGAATTGGCAATACAAACAATTCATTATTTACAGAAGTGTTTGTAACCTGATCTGCAATTCCTGTTTGTGCAAATTGAATAGCAGCACTTGGTGAAATAGTAGCATTGGTAGAAATAGCAATGTCATTATACACATCGCAACCAAAAGTAACAACTTGGCCAGATTGTGTAAATTTAACATACAAATCACTATTCAATACTTTTACTCCTTGGTATTTTTGGTAATAATGAACGTACTGATAACTTTCGGATGTACCAGTATTTGAATACACCAAATCAGCCACAGGAATACTAAAAGCTCCTAATTTTGAATTGATAAAATTCATTGCTTTCATTTCTGGTGTCATACCAAAAACGGTAATAGGTTTTCCAAAAGCACGATGCGGTTTTGAATTTTCTTCGTTAAAAACAACATACCATGTTCCATTGGCAGCAACAAAGTTTTTCCACGAACTACGTTCGCGTAACTCTTGCTGATAAGCAACATCGGCTAGTCGTTTAGGATTAGTGATGTAACGAACATCATTTTTGTTTGCATTGGAAATAACACCGCCTTCGGATGAGAATCCGATGTTTGCCATGAGCAGCAAGCCAATAGCAATTGTACATTTTTTTAGTAGCATTTTAATATAGGATTTAGATTAGAGTTATAGTAAAGAAAAGAAAAAACAAATGTAAAGTCAAATTAATTTTTCAAAAAAAATAAAAAACGATAATGCTATAAACGGAAATTATCGAATTAATACTACATGACCTGTTAAATATCTAAATTGATCGTTTTTTTTGAAACTAAGCTTATAGACATAAACACTTTGTTCAACATTTTGTTGACGATACTTTCCATCCCAATGGTCTTGGAGATTGGTAGACCTAAAAATAAGCTCTCCCCACCGATCGAAAATATACATTTCAAAATCATTTATATTCTCACCAATTGCCCCAAAAAAATCATTAATTCCATCCCCGTTTGGACTAAATGCATTGGGGATATAAAATGTTCCCTCAGTTTGAATGGCATTGCAATTATCAACAAATACATCTACGGTATCAAACAGAGAACAGGAGCCAGTTACCTGCTCCACCCAATATTGCCCTGGCAGTGCTACATTTATACTAGGGGAAATTTCACCAGTACTCCATAAATAGGAGCTTGCACCAGGAGTAGCACTTAAAGTGACAATTGAATCTTCGCATAAAGACTGATTGCCACCTAAATTCAAAGGTAAAATAGGATAAACCTCGACCTTATCAATGTACATGTAAGTAAATGTTGTACTACTGTTTTGAAAACCTCCTAATGTCATGAACTTTTCCCCACCTGTTGAAGTATAGGTTCCTGAAATTTTTGTCCAAATGGTAGGGTCAAAGGGAACTGTGCCTTGCACATGGGCTGACATACCAACTGTATATGGGTTTGTTGTAATTTCAGCAACTGAAAATAGAGCTCCCAATGGAGGAGCGCTGAATGATTGATCACATACTGAGGCATAAAATGAAACACAATAAGTTGTTCCTGCTACCATCGCTTGATTCAGCTGAACTTGAACATACTCCGAATTGATTTGTTGACAATCAACACCAATATATTTAGTTCCATCATAAGCCGGAATTGATGAGACAGGAAAAAAAACAGCAGTATTATAACATAAGTCGGCTGTATTCAAAGCTGGATTAATTGGAGAAGAATGACCATTCCAATCACCCAAACATTCCAAATTAGGCATTCCAAAAAAACAATTCAGCGTATCTTCGAAACTTGAATTAGGAACAAGATTTTGTGCTTTTAGATTTGAAAAGAATAAAGACAAAAAGAGTACTATAATCTTGCTTATTTGTACTCTTAGAAATGGAATACCCGAAGAGAATTTTAATAATATTTTCATAGCTGCATTTTTTTGATACTCCAAAGCTAGGTAATGTAAAAAGAGAAGGGAATAGACAAAAAACGGAAACTATGGTACAATTAACGGATAAATGATTTTAGATTAGGTCAAATTAAATCGATTCTCTTAAATTTGATATTATTTAGGCAAAATCTAGCTTATACATTTATTTCGCTTTTAAGAACTAACAACAATTGTTATTGTTCATAAAATGTTTTGATTTACATGCTTCTTAATTCGCAACACATAATAAAGTAGAACATTTTTTTGAGCAAATAAAATCAATGCTGATACTTTTCACGAATTTCATTCCGAAATCCTTCAGGCGACAAACCTGTTTTGGATTTAAAAAATCGACTAAAATAAGAAGGGTCATTAAAATTTAACTCAAATGCAAGTTCTTTTGCACTGATTGAAGAATGTAGTAACCTACGTTTGGCTTCCAAAATCAAACGTTCATGAATAATATCCCCTGCAGTTTTCCCGGTTAATTTTTTTATTATTTCACTCAGGTGATTAGGTGTCACATTTAACAAATCAGCATAAGTATTAACTTTATGAAATTCTATAAACTTGTCCTCTACTAAACTATTAAATTTTTGCAACAAATCATGTGAGACATTATCAGCTATTTTATAGTCAACTGCTTCAGCAATAATTGCCTTAGTTTGCATAAGCAAAATTGAAATATAAGAGCCTAAGATATTTTCCTTGTAAACATTTTGTTTTGCATACTCTTGCATCATCATCAAGATTACATTCTCAATCATTGAATACATGAATTTCTCTAAACTTAAAACAGGAGAAAAGTTTTTATTAAACACTGGAAAATCATTAAAAATAAATTTATTGGCACTGTTTAATATCACGATTTCTTTTGTAAATAAAATCACATATCCATCTGTTTTTTCGGTTGAATTAAATGCATGTACTTGCCCTTCAGAAACAAAATGCAAACTATTATCTTCAATAGGGTAGTAATTGAAATCAATCATGTGTTCACCACCACCCTTTTTAAACAAAAATATCTGATAACAATTATGTCGATGAGCATTGTCCAAACCATATCCTCCAGTAAAATTCAAACGTGCAACTTTACAGGGCATTAAGTTGGGCTGAATAAGCTCGTGTGAAGGAATCTTTTTATCCATAACTAGAGTATTAGTTGCAAACCATCATAAGCTAACTGAATATTGGTAGGCAATTCCTGCTGAACTTGCTCGTGCAAACCCAGTTGATGGCTAATATGTGTGAAATAAGCTACATCGGGCTTCAATTCCTCCACCAATCGAATAGCTTCATTTAGAGTGAAATGAGAGATATGAGGTTCGCGTCTCAATGCATTCAACACTAAAACTTTGGAGCCTTTAATTTTTTCTTTTTCTTCATCCGAAATAAAGTTCGCATCGGTAATGTATGTAAAATCACCAATACGAAATCCGAATACAGGCAATTTATAATGCATTACCTGAATAGGCATTACGGGTATGCCATGAATAATGGTTAATTTGTTCTCCAGCAAATGAAGATTAATTTCTGGGATTCCTGGATATTTAAAATCACTGAATATATAGGCAAACTCTCTTCGAATAGCAGCTTGAACATTTTCAGAAGCATACACATCCATTTTCTTTTGATTAACAAAATTGAAAGCTCGTATATCGTCAAAGCCTGCTGTATGGTCTTTATGCTCGTGTGTAAAAATAATTGCATCAACATTTTTTACTTCCTCGCGTAACATTTGCTGTCTAAAATCGGGACCAGTATCAATCACAAAGCTCCTTCCATCTACCTCAATCCAAACAGAAGAACGCAAACGCTTATCGCGACTATCTGTTGACTTACAAATAGCGCAAGGACATGCTATAATTGGCACTCCTTGAGATGTTCCTGTACCTAAAAATGTAATTTTCAATGCATTAACTTTAATTGCATAAATGTAAAACTCAATTAGCAGAATAACTAAATTTTTGAAAAATTTTTATCCACTATTTTTAGTAAGTTTACCTCCTAAAAGAAAAAAATGGCACTTAATATTTGGAAAAATATTTCAAGCATTGGAATCAAACCCGATTATTCTGAAGAGCAGATAAAACGAATCATGCTTACGAATCAGTATTGCTTGGTAGCATTAATTATTTTCTTTTTTAGTGGTATTAACAATTTTGTACTGGGAGATACCTTTTCTGCAATCATTATTGAATTGTATACACTTGTTTGTTTAATAGGATTTTGGCTAAACAAAAAAGGACATCATGCTTTTGCAACTTCTTTTATATTACTATCAATAAGCATTGCCATTTTTTATTTCGATTCTTATTCGGGATTAGCCTCTGGAACATTTTTATATTATTTTCCACTTGCATTGGCTGTTGCATTCATTTTCGAAAGCAGCGAAAAAAAAGCAATAGCAATACACTTTACCTTTCCAATCATTTTGTTAACCATTAATGTACTTACGCACTACCAATTATTCAGAAGCGAATTTTTAACGGACAGTGATCGCTACAACATGTTCATGTTTAATTTACCGTTTAGCATTACCTCCATTGGTTTGTTTGTGTTCCTTACGATGTCCAACAACAAACGTCAGCACGATTTATATGAACAGCAAATAAACGAACGAAAAGAAACTGAAAAAATAATCAAACAAGCTCTTATTGAAAAAGAAATTCTTTTAGCCGAAATTCATCATCGCGTAAAAAATAATTTATCCATTATTGCAAGCTTGTTCAACTTACAAATAAGCACCATTGAAAATGAAGATGCCCAAAACATTTTATTGGAAAGCAAAAACAGAGTAAAATCCATGGCACTCATCCATGATAAACTTTATAAAAATGATAGCTTTAATGATGTTGATTTTAGTGCCTACATTTCCGAACTGGTTACAGAAATTAAATATTCCTACCCTACACTATCTGCAAACATCGACATTCAAACGAATATTAGCAATACCAAACTCAATGTAAACAATGCTATTCCATGTGGATTAATACTAAATGAGCTATTAACAAATTGCTACAAACATGCATTTAAAGGGCGCGACAAAGGAACTATTACAATTGAGTTTTCGAGCATTGGAAAAAATGTAACATTAAAGGTGAAAGATGATGGAACAGGCTTAAAAGCGGGCTACGAAAACAGTGAATCGTTGGGAATGGTTGTTATTTTGTCGTTATCAGAACAATTAGGTGGCAAACACTCCTTTACGGTAGACAATGGCACTTGCTTCGAACTTACATTCGTTCAGGAGCCTATTTAAAACAGCATTTTTTTTGTATACTTGTATTATGTTAAATCTATTTATTACTATAAAATTTATTGATGTAATAGATGTGCTGCTTGTAGCAGCATTGATTTATCAATTGTATTACCTCATAAAAGGTACAGTTGCTGTAAATATTTTTGTTGGAATTTTACTTTTTTACCTATTATGGATTGCTGTTAAAGCACTAAACATGCAGCTATTTGGCAGTATATTAGGTAAATTTATTGATGTTGGTTTTATTGCATTGCTCATTGTATTTCAACAGGAGCTTAGGCGCTTTTTATTATTCATTGGCACCAGCGATTTTTTCACCAAATCGAAATTTGGAAAAGGCTTATTTGATTTTAAATGGCAAGTAACAACCGAAACATCTCTTGATATAAATGCAATTATCAAGGCATGCAAACACATGGGTGAAACCAAAACAGGTGCACTAATTATCATTACTAAAAACAACGACTTGAAATTTTATGCAAATACAGGAGATACAATCGATGCAAAAGTTTCGGGACGAATGATTGAAAGTATTTTCTACAAAAACTCTCCATTGCATGATGGTGCTGTAATTATATCCAACAATGTAATTGTTGCTGCACGTTGTGTATTGCCAGTAACAGAAAACAATGACTTTCCGGCTCACTTAGGAATGCGCCACAGAGCAGCAGTTGGAATAACCGAAAATACGGATGCTGTAGCAATTATTGTTTCGGAACAAACAGGAGAAATTTCTCTTTCCAAAGAAGGAGATTTAAAATACAGCCTAAGCCCAGAACGATTAAAAGAATTACTGGAAAAAGAATTTAACTAATTATTTTCCTGCATTTTTCTTTTTAAACTCCTCAATCAACTGCTCATCTGTTTTACCTAAATTTTGAATGGCCGCTTTTGCATCTTGTGCATAATGTGAGCTTGGAAATTTTTGAATTACTTGCTCATATATCACTTTAGCAGAATCATCTTTGTTCAAAAAATTATCCCAGATATAGCCTTGCAAATACCAACACTCTTCGATGTATTTGTATTTTGAAAAATTAGTAGTAACACCTTTGTAATAACCAATTGCTTGTTTGTATTGCATATTAGCAGTAGCAACTTCACCTGCTTTAAATAAAAAATCAGGTGTTAATGAATCGTTCGGAAATTTTTCGATAAACTCCGAATAGGTTGTAATGGCCATATCCGCCTTAATGGGATCCAATTTATCGGCCACATACAATTCACTTTCAAACTTTTTAATTCGTTCTAACAAGATACTGCGATCATCTTGTGTAGCAACTTCTTTTTCATCATTCCCACCACAAGCTATCAAAAATGAAGCGATTACAAGCGAATAAACTATTTTTTTCATCGTATTTTTATTTTACTGGAAAACGCATTTTATAACCAATTTGAACTTTTCCTTTCGAAATATCATTCAATTTCCCTTGAATCATTCTTCTGCGCAAAGGACTAATTTTATCAGTAAACAATTTACCTTCAATATGATCGTACTCGTGTTGAATTACGCGTGCAATCAAACCTTCATGCACTTCGTCATGTTCTTTAAAGTTTTCGTCCACATATTTTATACGCAATTTGGGTTTGCGCATTACATCTTCTCTAATCTTCGGAATACTCAAACATCCTTCGTTGAATGTCCATTCTTCACCTGTTTCATCCACAATACGTGCATTGATAAATACGCGCTTAAACTCTTCTAACTGCGAACGTTCTTCGGGTGTAAATTCATCATCATCCTCATCATCTTCATCGCGTTCAGCAAATGGTTTGGTATCCACAATGAATAAACGAATTGCTCTTCCAACTTGCGGAGCAGCTAATCCAACGCCCAAGGCATTGTTCATGGTATCAAACATATCAGCAATCAACTGCTGTAAATTTGGATAATCTTTATCTATATCAACACCCATTTTACGTAAAACAGGATCTCCGTAGGCTACTATTGGTAAAATCATTCTTTTAAAATTTTCTATTTTCTAATATCTTTTGTCTTGATTCTAATGTCTTGTGTCTAAAGTCTACTTGATGCGTCCCATATAATCTTGCAAAATAATAGTAGCACTTATCTCATCTACCAACTCTTTATTTTGCCTTGCCTTTTTTCTTAAACCACCATCAATCATGGTTTGAAACGCCATCTTTGAAGTAAAACGCTCATCCAATCGTTCCACTTTTATTTGTGGAAACGTTCGTTTTAAATGCACCACAAATGGCTCTATAAAACGTGCCGAATCGGATGCTTCATTATTCATCCGCTTGGGCTCCCCCACCACAATGCATTCTACCGATTCTTTCTCCATGTATTTTTTCAAAAAATCGATTAAATCTTTTGAATGAACAGTTGTTAAACCATTTGCAATAATTTGCAATGGATCCGTTACCGCAATCCCAACACGTTTACTTCCATAATCAATTGCCATAATGCGAGCCATGCTACAAAAGTAATAAAAATACTTCAGTGATTATCCACCCAAAACAACATAGTTTTTGGTATATTTGCGCACTTAAAAACAAGAATAAACCATGCAACAAATTATAGAAGCAGCTTGGGAAAACCGAGAGCTATTAAAAGAGGAAAAAACACAGGCCACAATTCGTGAAGTAATAGAATTGTTGGATAAAGGTAAATTGCGTGTTGCTCAGCCGAATGGCGACCAATGGCAAGTGAACGAATGGGTAAAAAAGGCCGTGATTTTATATTTCCCAATTCAACAAATGCAAACCATTGAAGTAGGTATTTTTGAATACAACGATAAAATGAAATTAAAAACCAATTATGCCGAACTGGGTGTTCGTGTAGTTCCGAATGCGGTTGCTCGTTATGGAGCCTACCTAGCAAAAGGAGTTATTATGATGCCTAGCTACGTAAACATTGGTGCATATGTGGATAGCGGAACAATGGTAGACACCTGGGCAACGGTTGGTTCATGCGCTCAGATTGGAAAAGATGTACACCTGAGTGGTGGTGTTGGAATTGGTGGTGTTTTAGAACCCGTTCAAGCAGCACCTGTTATTATTGAAGATGGTTGCTTTATTGGATCACGTTGCATTGTTGTAGAAGGTGTTCATGTACAAAAAGAAGCTGTTTTAGGGGCAAATGTAGTGTTGACTAAATCTACAAAAATCATTGATGTAACTGGACCTGAACCAAAAGAATACAAAGGAATTGTTCCTCCTCGTTCAGTAGTAATTCCAGGATCATATACCAAAAAGTTTGCAGCTGGCGAATTTCAAGTGCCTTGTGCTTTAATTATTGGACAGCGCAAAGAAAGCACCGATTTAAAAACGTCTCTTAACAATGCATTGAGAGAATACGATGTAGCGGTTTAGTTTGTTGGAGAGTTGAGGTATCGAGGAATAGAAGAATAAGAAAAAAGAATATACGTTTAGATGAAAATAGGTTTTGATGCCAAGCGAGCATTTTTAAATAACAGTGGTTTAGGAAATTATTCCAGAACACTCATTAAATCGCTTGATGAATACTTCCCGGAAAATGACTTCACCTTGTTTACTACAAAAAAATCAGGGAATGAGTTCGAACAATTTATTTCGAAAAAACAAAACATTCACATTCAAGAGCCACAACATTTTATAGATAAAAAATTACGCTCTCGCTGGCGCTCATATGGAATAACAGAACTATTGAACCAACAACACATAGATGTGTATCATGGCTTAAGCAATGAACTTCCATTCAACATTCATCAGTTTAAAGGCAAAAAAATTGTAAGCACGCACGATTTAATTTTTTTACGCTATCCAAACCTTTATCCGTTTTTGGATCGTAAAATTTACAACAAAAAATTCCGTCACGCCTGCGACATTGCAGATACCATTATTGCTATTAGCGAGGAAACAAAACGTGATATCGAAAAATATTATTTTATTCCCGAAAATAAAATACAGGTTGTTTATCAAAGTTGTGACGAAGCATTTTACAAAACCTATTCGGAAGCTGCTAAAAAATCGATACAAGAAAAATTTAAGTTGCCAACCGATTTTTTATTTTACGTTGGCACCATCGAAGAGCGCAAAAACTTATTGACAATTGTAAAAGCACTCAAAAACGTAAAGGACATTCCCTTAGTTGTTGTTGGACGCAAAACAAGCTATTTCGAAAAAGTAAAAGCATACATCAAAGAACATAAATTGGAAAAACGTGTTGTGTTTTTAGAAAATGTAAGCAACCAGGAATTGCCTGTTATTTACCAATTAGCGAGCATTTTTATTTTCCCTTCTTTGTTTGAAGGTTTCGGAATTCCAATCATAGAAGCACTAACAAGTAAAACACCTGTTATTACCTCAAAAGGAGGTTGTTTTCCTGAAGCTGCTGGTCCAAACAGTTTATACATTGAACCAAGTGATGAAAAAGACTTGGCAGAAAAAATAAATCACTTGCTTGCATCCGAACAAACAAGAACAACGATGGCAGAGAAAGGATTTGAGTATGCACAACAATTTCACCCAAAAACTATTACCAATCAACTGATTCAATTATACAAGTAAACCAAACAGTATAGGATAGATTTTTGTATATTCGTTGTTAGTACCTATTCACAGGAAAAATGGAAGAAGAAATAAAAAACGCATTAGAAGTTCTCCGAAAAGGTGGAACCATTCTTTATCCTACTGATACCGTTTGGGGTATTGGCTGTGATGCTCGAAACAAAGAGGCTGTAAACAAAGTGTTTAAAATTAAACAACGTGCTGAATACAAAAGCATGGTAACACTTGTATGTGACGAAACAATGCTAAATCGCTATGTAAAAGACGTACCTGCTATTGCTTGGGATTTGATTGAAGCAGCAGAACATCCTTTAACAATCATTTATCCCGATGCACGCATGTTGGCCGAAAACGTAATTGCTGCCGATGGAAGTGTTGGAATCCGTTTAGTAAAAGATGAATTTTGTAAAAACTTAATTCATCGTTTTGGAAAACCAATCGTATCTACATCGGCCAATATTAGTGGTGAACCAGCTCCATCATCCTTTAATGAAATCAAATTAGACATACTCAATAAAGTTGATTACATCGTTAATTATCGCAAAAACGAACAAAACAATGTACAACCATCAACCATTATCAAAGTTGCTTTAAACGGAGAGATTAAGATTATTAGAAAGTAACGTGAAAACAAAATTAACGCATCCTATTTTTGAAGTTGTTGCAGCATGTGCTGATGAAATGAATGTGCAAGCATTTGTAATTGGAGGTTGGGTACGCGATTTATTACTAAACAGACCTTGCAAAGACATTGATATTGTTGCCATTGGTTCGGGAATAGAACTAGCCGAACGTGTTGCTGCAAAATTAGGAAACCAATACCATGTAAACATTTTTAAAAGTTTTGGAACGGCTCAAATTGTTTATGAAGATTATGATATTGAATTTGTAGGTGCTCGAAAAGAATCGTACCGAACCGAAAGTAGAAAGCCAATCGTTGAAAATGGCACACTAGAGGATGATCAAAACAGAAGAGACTTTACAATCAACGCATTAGCCATTGCACTCAACAAAGCCAATTATGGTGAACTGCTCGATCCATTTAATGGAATAAAGGACATGGAACTTACAATTATTCGAACTCCACTAAGTCCTGACATCACATATTCTGATGATCCTTTACGAATGATGCGTGCTATTCGTTTTGCAACACAGCTCGACTACACCATTGAACATGAATCGTTAGCGAGCATTACCAGAAATAAAGAACGCATCAAAATCATTTCGAAAGAACGTATATCCGATGAGTTGAATAAAATTATTCTTGCAAAGAAACCGTCCATCGGATTTAAATTATTATTTGATACGGGCATATTGCATTACATATTCCCAGAAATGGTTGCTTTACACGGAGTAGAAATACGCAATGGAAAAGGACATAAAGATAATTTTTACCATACCCTTGAAGTGCTCGATAACATTTGCAAAACAACAGATGATTTATGGTTACGTTGGGCAGCAATTTTACACGATATAGCGAAACCTCCTACCAAACGTTTTGAAGCAGATCATGGCTGGACATTTCATGGTCACGAAGACAAAGGCTCGCGCATGGTACCTAAAATATTTGCTGATTTGAAATTACCATTGAACGAAAAAATGAAGTATGTACAAAAACTGGTATTACTTCATTTACGACCAATTGTATTAGCAAAAAGCGAAGTAACCGAAAGTGCTGTGCGAAGATTATTATTTGAAGCGGGTGATGATATTGATGATTTAATGAAATTGTGTGAAGCCGATATCACCTCTAAAAATGAATACAAAGTCCAAAAATATTTGAAGAACTTTGAACTTGTTCGTCAGAAATTAAAAGAGGTAGAAGAGAAAGACAATATTCGGAATTGGCAACCTCCTATTACTGGTGAAGACATCATGAAAACTTTTGCCATTGGTGCAGGACGTGAAGTGGGAATCATCAAAAATGCAATAAGAGAAGCGATACTGGATGGTATCATTAAAAATGATTACAACGAAGCCTTTCAGTTTATGCTTACCGAAGGTGAAAAGTTAGGCTTAAAAGCAAGCACATAAAAGGTATTTTTTCTTACTTTTGCATCAACAACATCAATCATTTAAATAAAAGAATAGAATGGCAGTTTATAGATTTAGAGTTACGTTCGAAGATAACGAAGAAGTATACCGTGAAATAGATATTAAATCGACTCAAAACTTTGAAGATTTTCACAATGTAATTGTTCAATCCATTGGATTCGACAACTTGCATGATGCATCATTCTATATCAGTGATGATTATTACCGCAAAGGAGATGAAATTACGTTACGTCCGATTAGCGATGATGAAAAAGAATTAAGAGCATTAAAAAAGATGCCTTTAAAACGCCAAATGAACAAATCTAAAATGGCGGCATTGATTGATGACCCACATCAAAAATTTGTTTACGTATACGATTTAAAAACAGGTTGGACATTTTTAGTTGAATTATTGAAAATTGTTCCGGATGATGCTAAAGTAAACTACCCTAAATGTGTTAAATCGGTTGGAGAATCACCAAAACAATACAAAGCAAATAACCTTGCTGCTCCTGCTGCCGATGAAGATGATTTTGATGATGAGGACGAACCACACGCAGATGATGAAGCCTACGCAAGTGCACACAGTGAAGATGAAACAGCTTTATTAGAAGGAGAAGAAGGTGAAGAAGAAGTAGCTGAGGAAGAAGAAGAAAGTGCTGAAGAAGATGATTTTGGAGCTTCGGAATTTGACGACAACGATCATTTTAGTGAAGGCAAAGAAGATTATTAATCTAACTCTCCCCCTCACAGGTGGAATCTAAAAAAAAATTATTTGTAATTGTTGGTCCTACTGCTGTTGGCAAAACAGCATTGAGTATTCAACTTGCAAAAGCGTTTGATACCGAAATTCTTTCGGCCGATTCCCGACAATTTTTTAAAGAAATGAGCATTGGTACTGCAAAACCAAGTGCTTCTGAAATGGGTACCATCAAACATTATTTTATTGATTCACATTCTATTTCGGAAGAGTACAATGTAGGAAAGTTTGAAACAGAAGCCATCCAAGTACTCAACAGGTTATTTGAAACAAAAGATTACGCCATCCTTGTAGGTGGTTCAGGTTTATACATTGATGCTGTTTGCAGTGGACTTGATGAATTGCCCGAAGCAAGTGCAGAAATTCGTCAGCAACTTAAATCACTTTACGAGGAAAAAGGCATTGCGGCATTACAAGAGCAGTTGAAAGTACTGGATTTAAACTATTACAATCAAGTAGATTTAAACAACCCGCAACGCTTAATGCGTGCATTGGAGGTTTGTATAAGCACTGGAAAGACTTATTCGGAACAACGAGCAGGAAAAACAAAAGCACGTAATTTTACAACCATTAAAATTGGTTTAAACACCTCGCGTGAAAGTTTGTATGAGCGCATCAACAAAAGGGTGGACGAAATGATGCAACAAGGATTATTGGATGAAGTAAGATCATTGCTACCCTACCAAAACAAAAATGCTTTGCAAACTGTTGGTTACAAAGAGCTGTTTGATTATTTAGAAAACAAAACAACATTAGAACAAGCAGTAGAATTAATAAAACAACATACACGCAACTTTGCGAAGCGCCAATTAACGTGGTTCAAACGCGATGAACAAATTCAATGGTTTGAACCCAACGAGTTTGAAAAAATAAAACAACACATTACAAATACCATTAGTTAAGATTCGATTAAAGCATTATGCTTACCATTATAAAAGACTATAGCAAACTCGATAAATCGATTTTAAACGTAATCACCGTTGAATTTTTTGTTCAAATGATTAATGTTACGTTTATGGCTATTCTCCCTTTATACATGCAAACCGAGGGTTATAGCGATGCAGAATATGCACACTTTACTTCCTACCGCTATCTTGGAATGCTTGCCTTGGCATTATTTCTAGGAATGTATATAAAAGGCAGAAGAATATTGCCCCTATTTTATTTTGCAGCATTTGGTGTTCCATTTTTTGGATTACTCATTCTTATTGGCGTACAAATCCATTCAACACCACTCCTTTTAATAGCGCATTTATTATGGGGTACCGCCTACACATTTATACAAATACCTGTATTGCCCTACATTTTGCGTAATGCACCATTGCATCAGCACACATCGGCAATCACGCTCAATTTTGCAACCTGGAGTATTGCAAGCATCCTTAGCTTTTTATTTATTGCTGTATTAAACTCCATCAATGCCATTGTTTTTAATGAACAAAATTTACTTTACGGAATTGTATGTTTGAGTTTTTTAGGCTTGTATTTTATTTCGAAAGTACCAAAACAAGAAGTAATTCCAGCGCTTACAGAAAAACGAAGCAATTTAAAAGGCTACGACTGGAAGCTCATTTTAAAAGCATTGATTCCTACTGCCATCATTGCTTTTGGAGCAGGATTCACCATTCCATTCATTAGTTTATTTTTCTCAAACGTTCATAACATGAATACGTCTCAGTTTTCATACATGTCGTTTGCAGCCTCCTTTATTGTTGCTTATGCTGCATTATGGGTTCCAAAAATAAAAGAAGGAATTGGTTACAAACGTGCAGTACCCATCACTCAATCGTTCGCCATCATTGCACTTATTGTAATGGCAACTACACAATATTATAACGAACACAGTGCAGCCATTTATATTGCTGTTGGATTCTATTTATTACGACAGCCTTTGATGAACATTGCAGCGCCTATGACTTCGGACATTACGATGAAATACGTAGGTGAACGAAACAGAGAAATGACGAGTGGCTTGACTTCTGCGATTTGGTCGGGCTCCACATTTTTTAGTGCTATTTTATTTGGAATTCTTCGTCACATGAATGTTGCTTATGTAAATATTTTCCTTATTACAGCAGCAACCTATATTGTAGGCGTAATTTGGTACATCATACTTATAAAAGATTACGAGAAGCGTGAACGCGCTGGTAGCATCAATTAAAAAGGCGAAGAATTTTCTTCGCCTTTTTATTATTGTAAAATCTTAAATTCTGTTCGTCTGTTTTGTTGATGCAATTCCTCCTTCTTTGTTTCAAGGGGCTCTGCTTCAATCATTGCATCAGTGTTTATTGGTGTTAACTCACCATAACCTTTGTATTTTAATCGCGTAGTTGCTACACCTTGCTTAATTAAATAATCAACTACCGATTTTGAACGATCTTCGGACAATTTTTGATTGTACTCCGAACTACCTCTTGTATCGGTATGTCCAGAAATCTCAATTTGTATGGTAGGGTTTTCATTCATAATTTTTACCACACGTGCTAACTCCGAAAATGATTCACTTCTTAAAGTAGCTTTGTTGTAATCAAAGAAGATATTGTTTAAGACAATCTTAGCTCCTTTTTCAATTTTATTCAAATAAATGTCCTTTTCAATTTCAATGTATTCTGCCGCATCTGGCAAATCAAAGTTTTCGGAATGGAATAAATAACCGTTTGCAGAAACATAAATACCATAGTTAACACCGGCAGGTAAACTCACCATGTAACTTCCCGATTGGCTGTTAGAAGTAAAATTGGAAACTTTCTCTCCTGTTTTAACATTCGTTAATTCTATGGTTGCTTCAATTGGTAATTTTGTTTTAGCATCGTAAATTTTACCTTTCAACAATGCCAAACGTGGACCTTTGTCTTTTTTCTTTTCTAAAGCAGTGAAGTTTACTTCAAATACATCTTTCTCACCTAAAGTTCCTTTTCTGCTCGATGAATAATAAGCCGTTTTACCACTTGCTGTCAGAACAAAAAACAAATCGTTATCAGCTGTATTGATTGGAGCACCAATATTTACGGGTGTCGACCACAATCCTTTTTCGTTAGTAGTTACATAAATATCGTATCCACCTTGTCCGCCTTTGCGTGTTGAGCTGAAATAAAGTGTTTTACCATCGGGATGAATAAACACTGCTTCTTCATCATCTTTGGTATTGATAGGCTCACCAATATTAACCGCTTTTCCCCATTTACCACTTTCATCTTTTGTACAATACCAAATATCACGTCCACCTTTACCACCTTCAACACGGTCGCTCACAAAATAAATAGTACGTCCATCAGGCGCAATACTAGCCGATGATTCATGACTTTTTGAATTAACAGGTTCTGGTAATTTTTCAGGCTCTGTCCATGTAATACCTTTTTGTCGTGATTCATAAATATCACCATTTCCATTTTCATCGTCACGGTAAATCAATAACCATGAACCATCGTTTGATAAGGCGATATTTGAATTGTGTCGGTTAGGTGCGTTTACAGGCTCTGGAATAGACGTTGCTGCATTCCATTTTTTTTGCTTTTCATTGTAGGTAGCAAAATAAATTTTCTCTAAACCTTCTTTGTTCTTTTTAATATCCTTATCGGTACTAGGTCTACGTGAAGTAAAAAACATAATTTTACCATCGGCTGAAATTACCGAAGAATAATCAGGAAAAGTTGAATTAATTTCGGCACCAATATTTTTAATCGATACTTTAAGCGTATCACCAATTGTTTTTTCTTCAGTAATTTGGGCTAAAGTAGAAACAATGGATGATACGATAAATAAGCCTGTTAGTAGTAGCTTTTTCATAAATTATATTGAGGCTATTTCTTAAATACGTGATTTATTTGCGTTAGCATTAAATGGATTTGGACTCACAAAACGTAATGATATTTCGAATCCACCGCGGGCAGAGCTAACAGTTTTTAATTTAGACAAATTAAAATCATAACTCACACCTGCTGCAAAGTTTGAAAACTCATACATTAAACTAGCAATTGCGGCATCACCAAAGCGGTAATCAAAACCTATTCCGATTGCAGAACCTTTTTTGTTTCCTGTGTATTTCGAATTTTCCGACAATACATATTTAAAAATACTACCTGCAACAATTTCTTTTGATGGTCCTTGAGAAGTAAAGATAATACCAGGAACAATAATCAAATTCGAATTTGCTATTCCGATTTCAACATTTGCATGTCCAACATATTTCGAAAATAATTTTTCGCCTGTTTGTTTGTAAAATGAATATTTCTGAAAACCAAAATGATGAGCACCAAAACCAATTGTAGCTCTAACACCATTGTTTGCAGAAATGTATTTTTCACCTTTACCATAGGTCCAAGCAATACCAGCTGCAGCATCAGGAAGCGTATAACTGGTTGCGCCATTTGGTTCATACGAAGAGTTTGCAGAGCTATAAGCTCCATTTTGGTATTGCTCTTCCCATCTTAATGCACCATAACTTACTGAGCGTTGACCAAAGCCTCCCATTACGCCTAAACCAAGTTTACTATTTTCTCCAGTTTTTATAATCCCAGAAATATTAAGTGTTCCAACGGTTATACCCATTTGAGAATCACCCGACTTATCGGAAAACACAGTTAATCCAATTCCTAAGTAAGCATTTTTATTTTTCTTTTTTGCAACCGCCATCTCGCCAGAAAAACCAAATGTTTTGTATGGAGAAGCTACACTTCTCCATTGGTCTTTATAATTTAATATTACACGAACATCTCTATCAAGAGCTGTGTTCCCTGGATTTAAAAATACAGGTGTTTCACGAAATTGTGAAAAATGCACATCCTGTGCTTTTAGTGTATCAGCCGACAAAAGTGCTGCAGTAAATAATGCGATTCCTAATTTTATATTTTGAGTTTTCATTTGAACGTTCTTTTATGTGTGTAACAATTAATTATCTGATTAAACTAACATTTCCTTTTTGTTTGATTACATCAGGAGAATTTGAAAGTGTGATGTTCAGATAATAAACAAACACTGCATTGTCCAATGCTTTTCCATTAAATGTTCCGTCCCAACCATCTACACAAGCTGCTTGAGGAGTAGTTCCTTCAAACACTTTTTCTCCCCAACGATCGTATACAAACAATTGAACTTCGATAACACATTCTGGGTTTACTTTCACTTTAAATTTATCATTAAAGTTATCTCCATTCGGTGAAAATGCATTTGGAACAAATAATTCGCCACAGATAATATCTACTGTTACACGAACACAAGAACTATCCGAACAACCATTACCATCGGTTACTGTTACACAATAATCAGTAGTAGTTGTTGGTGTTACAGTGATTGAACTTGTTGTTTCGCCTGTACTCCATGCGTATGTTCCACCACCTGTTGCTGTTAATGTAGTTGATGTTCCTGATACAATCGTTACATCAGTTCCTGCATTGGCTGTTGGACCAGGACTGTTTACTGCGGTTGCAATTGCTG